>Ga0181607_10001699_pt1 | contig 19643 bp, 20 predicted proteins | sample 041ome_9_FD_132420 | JGI IMG/M metagenome (GOLD analysis project Ga0181607, IMG submission 132420) | Coastal salt marsh microbial communities from the Groves Creek Marsh, Skidaway Island, Georgia - 041413US metaG (megahit assembly) | ecosystem: Environmental > Aquatic > Marine > Intertidal zone...
AGGCAGGAGGTAAACGTTCTATCTTTGTGCTGAATGATCCAGAGGAAGACGCCTTCCAGATCAGTAGACGCATTGAAGCATACGATTTAATTCTTGCAGAATTCCTTCCTGCGTCTGAACTTGCGCCATATGATTTTGATGAGGAGGACTATTATGCCTCAGAAGAAAAATAGCCCTGCATACGGGAAGGGTGATTGGAAACGCCCCGTAGACGAGAAGAAGTTCTCAAAGAACTGGGACAGAATATTTGGAAATAAAGATACCAAGCGGGAGGTAAACACTGATGAAAATGGATCTTCTACAACTTCTTCTAAATAAAGAATTCTATAATCATAACAAACATAGAGTACACCCATCGCAGTTTGATGGGTCAGACCTTAAACCTATCTATCGTACTATTGTCGATGCTCATGAACGTTTTGATGGAGACCTATCAATAACTGAAGTTGAGGCTTTGTACGAAAGCAAAAATCCTACGATGGGTCAAGCCAAGCTTGAGAACATCAAGATGCTATTAAGAGAGATAGATAAAAAGACATCTATGAGTCCTGAAATAGCTGAAGAAGTTCTTGCAAATAACTTTGCATCGAAGATTGGTAGCGACATTGCTATGATAGGATGTCGTATGGAAGATGGTGAGATAAAAGATTTACTCCCATTAAAAAAGTTGATAGAACAAGTTGGAGATGCAATCGTCTTCAAAGAGAATATAACTCATTGCAGTACGGACATAGAACAATTGTTAGAAGATAATTCAATAGATAATAGGTGGTTATTTAACCTAAGAACTTTACGTAACCGTGTTCCCGGCGTTGGTGCAGGGGAGTTATGTATTGTATTTGCGAGACCTGAAACGGGCAAGACAGCGAGCCATATATCTATGTGCTATGGCCCGGGAGGCTTTGCTGATCAAGGTGCCTCAGTTCACACAATGGTGAATGAAGAACCTGCCAAGCGAACGATGCTGAGAGCTATCTCTGCGTGGACTGGTATGAGCCGTTCAGAGATAGAGGATGATCCTAAGTATGCGGCAGAAGAGTGGGCAAAGATAAAAGATAATGTCAACATGTTTGACGCACAGGGAGTATCTTTAAATGAAATTGATGTCTATTGTGAAAGGCATAAGCCTGACGTTCTTATTGTGGATCAATTGGATAAAGTGGCTGTTAACGGGCAGTTCCAAAGGACCGATGAGAAGTTACGAGAAATATATATTCAAGCACGAGAAATCGCAAAGCGGCACAATCTCGCATTTATTGCCGTTAGCCAAGCCTCCGCAGAAGCCCAAGGGAAGACTATCCTCAATCCTTCAGAGATGGAAGGAAGCAAGACAGGAAAGTTTGCGGAAGCTGACTTGATCATAGGCATTGGCTGTCACTCTGTAGGCATGGATGAAGAGCCAGACTTTACTAGGCATTTAACTGTTGGGAAGAATAAAATTACTGGTTGGCACGGCACTGTCGTTTGTTTAATTGAACCTAGAGTATCCAGATATGTTGATTAATGGGAGACGCTATCTTGTTGTGGATGTTGAGAATACAGTACAGCGGGATAGCGATGGGAGGATTGATGGTAGTCCTTTTAACGAGAATAACTATTTAGTATCTGTCGGTGCATGTTTTGTATCGGATGATTTAACACCAGAAAAAGTAACCTACGAATTCTTTGCACACAATGATCTGCCTGCAGATTTCTCCGGTGAGCAAGGCTTCAAGAATATCCAGAAGATGATTGATGATGCGGATGTTCTTGTAGGACACAACCTCAAATACGATTTACATTGGTTACGTGAATCAAACTTTAACATCAAAGGCAAAGGTTATTTCTGTACAATGATTGGGGAGTACGTTCTTTCCCGTGGGCAGAAAAGAAGCCTGTCATTGGACGAAACAGCAAAACGTCGTAAAGTACATCTCAAGAAGGCAGAGCTTGTCTCTGAGGCGTTTTCTAAAGGTGTAGGCTATGAGGCTATGCCATTATCCGATGTAGATGAATACGGACGCTCTGACTGCGTCTCATGTGCAGAAGTCTTTTTATCTCAATTAAAAGAGTATGGGACAGAAGACTCCAAAGGTCTTGTGCCTACACTTAGTATGATGAATGAGATGATGTACATCCTTTGCGACATGGAAAAGAACGGTATCTGTATTGATACTGGTATGCTGTCCAAGATCGAGCAGGATTATTTAATTGAACAGAAAGAACTTCAAGATACAATGGAAAGAATCTGCAGAGAAGTGATGGGAGACATCAAGATTAACTTGAATAGTCCTGCACAGTTGTCTGAAGTCATTTACTCCCGCAGAGTTATTGATAAGAATGAATGGAAGGACCGCTTTAATATTGGACTAAACGCCCAAGGTAAACCTTTGTACCGCCCCTTTATGACTCCTGCTGATTTTAAGTTTGAAGTAGAGCGCATGACCAAGCCTGTAAAAAAATGCACGGCAAGTGTTTGCGATAAGTGTGAGGGCAAGGGCACAGTACCCAAAATGAAAAAGGACGGTACTCCTTATAAGAAAGAACCTAAGTGTGCTACATGTAACGGTCTTGGGATTAAGTACACGTATTTAAACGAAGTTGCAGGATTGCAATTGACAACGTCTAACGTTAACGATGTATCTGCTAACGGTTTTGTTACATCAAAAGATAATGTAAATAAACTATTATCTCAGGCCCGGCGCAAACGTAATGAGACAGCCGTGTTGTTCTTAGAATCCATGAAGAGACTTAACGCTGTGTCTACATACCTTACTTCTTTTGTTAAAGGCATAGAGCGCAATACACGGCCTTCTAGCTTACTTCACACAACATTTAATCAGTGTCGTACTGCGACTGGTCGCCTGTCATCCTCAGACCCTAACTTCCAGAATCAACCCCGTGGGGGAACATTCCCTGTAAGACGGGCGGTGGTTAGCAGATTTGCTAAAGGAAAGATTATGGAGGCTGACTTCTCGGGACTAGAGTTTAGAGTAGCCGGTGAGCTATCTAAAGACGCACAGATCTTTGAGGATGTAACAACAGGTAAAGATGTACACAAACAAACTGCGTCTATTATTAATCAGAAGTCAGTGCTAGAGATTACAAAAGATGAAAGACAAAAAGCAAAAGCCTACACATTTGCTCCGTTGTATGGTGGCACAGGTGCAGGAGAACCTGATCATGTTCGTAACTATTTCAATCAGTATTTTGATATCTACACCGGGCTGTCGGCATGGCACACTCAATTAAAGAATCAAGTAATTCAGACTAATACAGTTACCCTCCCGTCAGGCAGACAATTAAGGTGGGACAATGTGGAAAGACAAAGTTCTGGACGAGTAACCTACGCAACCCAGATTGTAAATTACCCTGTGCAATCTTTTGCTACAGCAGACATTGTGCCTCTTGCTTGTATCCGTGCCTTTAAAGAACTGCGTAAAGCTAAAGCTAAATCTTTATGTGTGTTAACTGTACATGATAGTATTGTTTTGGATGTACACCCTGATGAAGAAGATTTATGTATGAAAATTTTAGTTACTGCCATGAAAGAAGTTGACGACGAATTAAAACGGCGGTACAATTATCAAATGGTCATGCCTCTCGATATTGAGATAAAGAGTGGCCCTAATTGGTTAGAAGGAAACGTAATCTATGAATAATCTACCCGCAGATGTCCAAGCAATGGACACAAATCAACTCCTGTCAATGATGTCAGGAACCTCTTCAAAAAGTTCTTCAGAGCAGGAATCTAGTAACCTGCTACCCTTGTTGCGTATGAATCATCAGGAAGAAGATGACGATGGCAACGAGTTGAAGAAAGGCACGTTCTTTATCGCAGGGCAGGACATTGAACGTGTCTACGCCAAGGAGGTTACCTTCCGGGCATTGGGCGATTTTATGCAGTATCTGCATTACGACACTGCGCAAGAAGGCACAGTAAACCGCACAATCATCCACACGATGGGTCAAGAGCCTATCGACGAAACAGGGACGCTTCGCTGTGGTCGCCCGGAAGGTAAGGTCTTCCACGCAATGGATCAAAAGGAAAAGAGTAAGTACAGCGGAATTACTTGCTTCCGCTATCTGTATGGCCTTGTTTCTTACACTGGCCAGAATGGTGCAGGTGAAACTATTGAAGTCCCAGAGACTCCTGTATTGTTTCGAGTCAAGGGTGCGTCATTCCTTACCTTTACGAATGAAGTTACCAAGCCTTGTGCCGAACAAAATATTCCATTCCAGAATGTTCCTACCACGGTAACTAACGAGCGTAAAAAGAATGGTGGCGTAACTTACTTTGTTACACACTTTACACCTGACTTCAAATCTAAGTCGGAGATATCTCCTAATGATGTAGAAATCATGAAGCATGTGTTGACTTCTATCAAATCAATTAACGATGAAATTAAGCGCAAATACAATGAGGCGATTAAATCAAAGTCCTCTTACAGCAATGAAAGCAATGTTGTAGATGCTGTTGAAGTATTTGCAGTGGTAGACGATTAATGAAGCTACCAAACATGAACGAGGTTCTTGTTAAGAACTTCCTACAGAGGGCGGCCCAAGAGCCGCCTGATGTCCCTTTGGACGATCTAATTGAAGAAGCAGGAGAAAACTTCAAATCTTCTTTACGTAAACAATTCCAATCTGATCGTCGTAGCTTTGGTATCCGCATGTCGAATGTCGGTAGGCCATCCTGTCAGTTATGGATGCAGAAGCATCGTGCAGAAGAGCAGGAAGATAAACCTTACGATTTCATTATGAAAATGTTAATGGGTGATGCAATTGAATGTATTTCTCTATTCGTAATGAAAGCCGCAGGTGTCAATGTTCAGGATGTTAGCGGCAAGGTAACTTTAGACTTAGACGGTAGACAGATTGATGGTGAGTACGATGTCATCATTGACGATAAAGTCTGGGACGTTAAGTCAGCCTCCCCGTATTCTTTCCAGAACAAGTTCAAGGACTTTGAAAGCCTCGCCAAGGACGATACCTTTGGGTACGTATCTCAGGGTTTTGGCTATGCAGAAGCTTGTGGTAAGAAGTTTGGTGGGTGGATCGCAGTTAATAAAGTTACAGGTGAATGGAAGTTTGTCGAAGCAGATAACTCTCAAGAAATGCACCATGAAGTTTTAAGTAACATTAAAGATACCTATGATTTAATTGCATCAGATAGTTCAGAGTTTAAACGTTGTTTTGATGACGTAGAAGAAACCTACCGCCGTGTGCCTACAGGTAACCGGCATATCTGTCGTACATGTGGATTCTGTGAGTTTAAGCACACTTGTTGGCCTAACCTTCAGTATCGTGAGTCTACGGCAAGTCAGGCTCGTGTGAAGCCTTGGAAGTATTATACGGTGTATAACGAAGACAATGGCATTCAGTAACGCGGCAAGAAAATATGGCTATAGATCAGGCCTTGAGCAAAAGGTTGCTGAACAAATTAAGAAGAAGGGTATACGTGTTAAGTACGAGGACCCTTCCTCAAAAATTGAATTCGTGCAACCCGCTTGTACTAGAACGTATACTCCTGATTTTATTTTGCCTAACGGCATTGTGGTTGAGACAAAAGGGCGGTTCACCTTAGAAGATCGAAAAAAACATTTGTGGATTAAGGCACAGCACAATGGGCAAATAGATATCCGATTTGTTTTTTCTAGCTCAAAAACTAAAATACGTAAAGGCTCTAAAACATCTTATGGAGACTGGTGCAATCAACACGGTTTCCTTTACGCAGATAAATTAATCCCAGAGGAATGGTTTAATGAACATTAATATAAAAGATGACGAGGCCTTTGTTAAATTGTCTATCAGCGAAGATGGCTCCTTACAATGTGCTTACGGTTTCAATATCACCCGTCCACCTGAAGATGCTGACCCAGAAGATGAAAGTGTACAGGCTGTCTTATCCGCAATAACTTTATTGTCAGGGGTAGTCATATCAATACAAAACTACCCAGATCAATTAATGGAAATAGGTGAGCAAGCAATAGACTCAGGAGAATTTGATGTTTCTTCCATAACAGATTTAGAAACACAAGAGTTTATGAATAGCTTATCTGAAGAAGATTTAGACCTACTGACTGCTCCTACGGAGGGTGTGCAATGAACGATGAATTCCATTTAGATGATATATCCACAATAAACTTAATTGACTTAGATACTCAAGACACTATAACTGTAAGGCTCGACGAAAACAATAGAGCAACTCTAGTCGAGACATTAGACGAAATTAAAAATCCCTCTCATTACAAGAAAGAAAACGGTATTGAGACTATCGAGTTTATTAAGGCTGTGTTAACACCTGAGCAGTTCACTGGGTACTTACTGGGTAACTGCATCAAATATGCCTCCCGCTTTAATGAAAAAGATACCCCTATTAAAAATGCTATCAAGATCGATTGGTACTCAGAATTCTTAGAGCAGTTTTTAATTGCTAAGAAGGCAAGTGATGAGAAGAAAGATTGATCTTCGTGTCCCTGAAGGACAGCTACTTAAAATATTAGGTTTTGCCGATGAGATGCTGATGATGGTTGAAAGCAATCAAGCAGGCTTTACCCCAAAGGAAGAACATGCGGCAAAAGAACTGCGGCATATTTTAAATAAGTTATTCAATATGTATAAGGAACAAGTGGATGACTGAACTAAAAGGAATTAAATTAGATTACTCTCGTGATGAATTGTTCACTGAACAAGGGGACAAGCTCATGCGAGGTTTCTATATGTTACCTGAAGAAAAGTCCCCACAAGAGGCTTTAGCTCGTGCGGCGTTAGCGTATTGTGAGGGTGATATAGATTTTGCCCAGAGGATATATGACTATGCGTCGAAACAATGGTTTATGTTTGCTAGTCCAGTACTTAGCAACGCTCCGAAATTCGGTGGAGAGATTAGGGGTTTGCCTATTAGTTGTTTCCTTTCTTACGTGCCTGATGACGTTCGTGGGATTATTGAACATAAGTCTGAGGTTGCTTGGCTTTCTGTAAAAGGAGGTGGAGTCGGGGGACATTGGTCAGACATTCGTGGTGTAAGTAAGAAGTCTCCGGGAGCTATCCCGTTTCTAAAGACTTTAGATTCAGATATTCTTGCTTTCCATCAGGGGACTACTCGCAGGGGTAGTTATGCGGCGTACATGGATATTAGTCACCCAGATATTTGGGAATTTGTTGCTGTACGTGACCCTGCTAAAGGCGGAGACATTAATCGTCAATGCCCTAACCTTTTCCCTGCAGTAAATGTTACTGATAATTTTATGGAGAAATTAACTTATGAAAACGAACAAGACAGACAATGGAACCTTATCGACCCAGATGACGGAACTACACGAGATACATTCGATGCTAGAAAACTTTGGCAGAGAATACTTAAAAACCGGGCAAAAACTGGGACTCCTTACATTAACTTTATCGACACAGCCAACGCAGGCTTACCAGAAACTCAAAGAAAACTTGGCTTACGGATTAACGGCTCTAACCTCTGCAACGAAATCCATCTCGCTACAGATCGAGAACGTACAGCAGTCTGTTGCCTCTCCTCAGTCAACCTCGCAAAATACGATGAGTGGAAAGGAACAGGAATGGTTAGAGACATTATCCGACTGCTCGACAACATACTGGAATTCTTTATCCGAAATGCTCCAAGCCAACTTGAAAAAGCAGTTTTCTCCGCTAAACGGGAAAGATCAGTAGGCTTAGGAGCTATGGGCTTTCACAGCTATCTTCAAAAGAATATGATTCCTTGGGAGTCAGGCTTGCACGGAGCATCAAGTATTAACTATGATATGTTCAAGTACATCAACGAAGAAGCTGTGGAAGCATCTAAAGAACTTGCCCGGGAACGTGGCGAGGCTCCTGACATGGAAGGTACGGGGATGCGCAACGCACACCTTATCGCCATTGCACCAAACGCTAATAGTTCTATCCTGTGCGGCACTAGTGCTTCTATTGAGCCTATTAAGTCTAATGCGTATACTCATCGTACTCGTGTCGGGGCGGACCTTATCGTCAACGAAGACTTAAAAGAACTTTTAATTAAGCACAAGAAAGACACAAAGAAAGTATGGGATTCTATCATTGCAAATGATGGTTCTGTACAGCATCTTGATTTCTTATCTCAGTTAGAGAAAGACGTATACAAAACTGCATTTGAGATTAACCAACAGTGGGTGGTTGAACATGCGGCGGCTAGACAGGACTTTATCTGCCAAGGTCAGTCCCTTAATCTATTCTTTCCTTCAGGAATTGATCCTAAATACGTGAACAAAGTACATCGTATTGCGTGGGAAAAAGGTTTGAAGGGGTTGTATTATTACCGTACTAATGCAGGAGAGACTGCTGATAAGACGGGCGTGTCAATTGAAAGAGAAGCACTAGTAGATTTTAGCGCGGATTTAGAAGAATGTTTAAGCTGTCAAGGATAGAGCAGAAAATGAACAATGAAGAAGTACTGAACCTTGTTCGTAGGATTGACACGATTAAAGATGTAGATCCGGATTACTCTAGACTTTTGAATGACTGCCATGAGGCTTTCTTGTACTTGCTTACAGAGTTAGCCATAAGTCGCCAAAGATACAATCAAGCATTACAAACTATCCACGACAACAATGTAGAGAATAATTAATGTCCTTATTAGAACCTAATGTAGTATATAAACCTTTTAAATATCCTTGGGCTGTAGAACGTGCTATCTCGCACGAAAAGATTCACTGGGGAGAATGGGAGGCATCCTTACAAGAAGATGTATCTCAATGGAAATCTGGCACGATTACCAATCAAGAGAAGAATCACATCATACAAATATTAAGATTGTTTACCCAGTCTGATGTAGCTGTTGGTACAAACTACTTAGAATTTTATATTCCTAAATTTAGGAACAATGAAATACGTGCGATGCTAACAAGCTATGCTAACCGTGAATTTGTTCATCAGCGTAGCTATGCATTGCTAAACGACACACTTGGCCTCCCTGAAGAAGAGTTTCACGCTTTCTTAGAATACAAGCAAATGGCTAAGAAGATTGAATTCATGCAGGACATTGACGTACACAGTCTTGCAGGTTTAGCTAAAGCGGTTGCTCGTTCAGCTATCAATGAAGGCATGAGCCTTTTCTCTGCTTTTGTTATGTTATTAAATTATCAACGCTACGGTAAAATGCGGGGTATGTGTGAAATTGTTGAATGGAGTATTCGTGATGAGACCATCCATTGTGAAGGAATGGTTAAGCTATTTAGAACTTTTTGTGAAGAGCATCCTCGTATCGTTACTGACGAATTTAAAAAGGACATATATCAGATGGTCCGTGACGCTGTTAAACTTGAGGATAAAGTTATCGATCTGGCGTTTGAAATGGGTCCTATTGAGGGCTTGTCGTCAGAAGAGGTTAAGTCGTATATACGTTACATCGCGGACAGGAGGCTTATTCAGTTGGGTCTCAAGGGTAACTGGAAGGTCAAAGAGAACCCGCTACCTTGGGTAGATTGGGTCGTGTCAGGTGCGTCACACAAGAACTTCTTTGAAGGAAGAGTAACCGACTACAATGCCAATGGATTACATGGCGATGATTGGGGTTGGGATTAAGCATAACAGAAGGAATATTTATGCAAGGTAAACATCTCAGTAAACACTGTCAAAATGCCTATTCAATGGGCTGTAAAGCTTTTTACAATGGAAGACTGGATAGCCCATTTAAGCAATCAACATTGATGCATAAAGAATTTATGAGAGGTTTTAATGCCTCTTATATCAAACAACAGAAAAGGATTTCTAACCATGCCGATAACTAAGAACATTATGTTTGAAGATGGGAAGTGGTGGTATCTACAACCTACTGATAATCGGAGACGATCTTTAGATTCTCAAAATAGAAAGAACGCAACTCGTATGTTCGTAGCAGGCAAGTACATCTCTAAGAATCATCCTATGCATAAACCCGGGTGTTACAAAACATTTGAGGAAGCATGGAGCCATAAAGATCTAGACAAAGCTAAAGAAGGTTATGTGTACGCAGTTACTAATCCTGCATGGCCCGGATGGGTTAAGATAGGAATGGCAGTAGATGCGGAAGATAGGTTAAAAGGCTACCAAACAAGTAGCCCTTTAAGAGATTATGAATTGCTATGTGCTAGTAAAAGTAGCGACAAATCTTTAAGTGAACAGAAAGCTCATTTAATAGCTCAGAAGAAAGCTACTGAGTTTCGTGGAGAGTGGTTCAAGATAGATTCAACAGTAGCCTATACTATTGTCTCTGATCTGGAGAAGCTCCCAAACCCTCTTCAGTCTGCTGTAAAACAGCTTGCTCTTTAAAATCTCTCATAAATTCGGCATCAGGGTCATCAGCTTCAAAGTATTTGCTGTTGCCCCTGACTGCCATCAATCCGTAAAGTAACGCTGTATTAAACGCTTCTTCTTCAGGTACTAGCTTATTCCTAGCTATCTCAGCCGCCTTATCTAAAATTCTCTTAGAATACCTTGCGTCCGTTAATACATTAGCAAATGCGTTAGCCACAGCTTTGTCACTGTCAAACAAGAAGAATATGAATCTGTTAACGAAACGTGCCATACGGAAGTCTTGCGTTAATGGTCCGTACTTAACCATAGCAATGTCGTTTATAAGATTAGGTAGTTGCGTTTTTTCAAAGGTAGGAGAGCCGATAGCATCCCTAGACGCAGTCCCCTTTAATTTCCTGTAGTTTACAAGAGAACGTTCTAGGTTAGACAAAATTGTTTTAGCCTCTGGATTACCTTTTAATCCTAAGTTAAGAATTTTACCTGCTACAGATAATTCTTCTTGCATCGCGTTTACAAATGTTTGTAAAGATGATGGGAACTGTTCTAGCTCTTCTCTTAAAACAGGCTGTACGTCATCAAGTAGACCAAAGATGGCAGATTCTTGTAATGCTTCTTGCGTCTTGGTTAACCCGCTAGGACCTTTCTCTCCAATTTGTGCCGCTTTATCCCACAGGGTTTTATAGTTAGTAAAGCCCCTCTCTGGATCTTTTAGCATCCTTTTAATGTACAGACCCGGAGAGTCACTCTTGGTAAGAGCTATCAAGGATGTATTCTTAAATTCATCCATTGCTTCGTTAAACTGTAAATTAATAGAGGCAACCGCATCCTTTTCAGCGTCTGTTAGTTTTTTAGTTTCTAACTTTGCTTCACTCTCTATTTGTCGCTTCGTCTTTGGTGCTTGTTTCTCTACCGCTGTCTTTGTTTTTTGAGCAGACTGGGCAGGGGCAACCACATTACGTAAATCTTGTTGTACTTGCCGTAAACGATTAAATACACCGGGCATTACTTTTTCAAATTGAGCATTAGTCAATAAATAATTATCTACCCTATCTAGTACTTTAGCCGCTGATCCTACTGTGTTAGCACCTAACTCCTCCACGACTAATCCATTCTTAGAAACAAAGTCTCCTAGGATACGATTACCCATAGAGCCAACAAAAGAAGCTCGCCCGTCTGCAGGCATCTTAGACAGCATCTGTGAAATTAAAGCAATATCTTTTTCGGTAGCTCTCGGATTAGTAAATACTTTGAGTATTTTGTCGGTAGTTGCCGCAGAGTCAACCACAGTGTTAGAACCAATAATAGAGACTTGCCAATCTTTACCGGTTTCGTTTCTCCAACGCTCTTTAAAATCTCTGAAGAAGATATCAAAGTTGTCTACTGCCTCTTTTGCTTCCGGGTTATTGGCTAGTAGATCATCTAATTTAGTTTCCAACCTTTGTGCGTATGCTCTCAACCCCTTAGATTGGTTTGATAACTGCTGTTTACCTACAGGGGATACTACGGATTGCTTTCCTAATTCGCTAGCTCTAGCCTTAGTTGCACTAATAATTTCGCTAAGATCATTTGCTGTAAGAGGAGGAAGTGCTTCACCTGCTTCTTCAAGTGCTTCATCTGCAACACCTTCTTTAGGAATCTTCACTCCTCGCTTTGTAAGGTCCGCTATCTCTAGAGAATATTTACCTAATGTAACAGGATCTACTTCGCCTTTATCTAAGATATCCAATAGTTCTTGGAGACGTAATACTTCCTCTTTAGAGCCAGTCCCTACTGCAGAGGAGCCTTCAGAAAACTGTCGTATAAAGTAAGAAAGCTCTCTCCCTGCGGCTTGAGCATCCTCTGCAGTCCTTACTAAAGAACGAGAAGAATACGCAGTGAGCAAATCTTGTACAATTGCTAATGCTTCATCCTCTGGTATAGAAATACCTGTTAGTGCCGCAGTTTTAGCATCTCCTAGTGAATTCTTTGTGGTTATGTCTGCTTCTAAAATATTACTAATAGGAGTAGCGGCACCGTCATCTGCAATCTGATTATTTAAATCTTCTAAATTACGTTTAGATATTGGGGACTTATCTAGCTCTTGACCTAATGTTTGTGCGGTACGCTCTTCTAATTGGATTGCTTCAGTTACGCCCTCTTCAACTTTTTCTAACTCAGCTAACTTTCTGGCTTCAATTTCAGACAGCCTCTCTCCGGTCTCTGCTCTAACACCTGCTATGCCAGTTTCCCTACTAGAACGTAAGGCTTCCATTTCTGCCTGTACTCTACGCCCAATCTGAGTCTTTGCTTTTTCCCCTGCGCCTAAACCTTCAGGAGCAAGGCCTGTCTTTGTTTGAGATGTCCTTGCAACAAGCTCTTCCATGCGAGCAAACTCTGCGGCACCTAATCGTTCACGTAAAAGAGCGTCCGCTTCCTTTGCGCCTTTGGTTGCTCTTAACGCTTCATACAAACGGATTAACGCAGTGTCACCTATAATTTCAGGTACTGTTGCGTCACCCATTTTGGATTCGTCTAATCCCGCAAGTAGATCATCAAAACTGCGTCCATTGTTAGCCTTAGAGTATGCTTTTCTGACTTCTTCAAAGTTTTCTAAATGAATTTCAACAATTTCTTCTGCAGTCTTCGCATCTTTTAATCGCTTGGAATTATCATAGACTATTTCGCCAAGACGTTGAATAACTCGCTCTTCTGCGCTACCGGGGTTGACTGCACCAAAAAGACCTAGGAAACCATTCTTAACTAAATTGTACCCAACATTAAGTTGTGGCACGTTTTCTCCTATCTTTTTACCACCAGTGATAGCTGTCCCAAATAACCCCGCAAACAATAGCGTATCTTTAAGCACTGCAGTTTTAACTTCGCCTACAGTTGCACCCGGTTCGCCAAAAAAGAAAGTGGATACATCATCATCGGCAACAGCCGCCGCCCCTGCGGCACCAGATACTGTACCTTTAGGGAATACAGAAATTGTCGTTTTAGCTGTGGAATCTAAAACTTTTTTACCTCTAGGTGTCAGGAAGCTTTCCGCAACTTCACCGGCTTCCTTAAAAAATGCATTAACTAATTTATTATTAGCCACGATGTCTGTGTATTTTTTAATTTTTCCCGCAAGACCTACGCCAAAAAGACTTCCTGATGTTAACTGTATAACTTCAGAAATAGCCGCCGCTGAAGGGCTACTTACTGCAACTTCAGGCACCATCTCTTCTAATTGCATATTCTTTTGACCAGAGACCCACTCAGGAATAGAGAGCAATCCTCTAGCGGTGTCCGTCACTGACTTTAGAATTGTCTGGCTTATTTCTGTAGAACCCGGACCGGGCACAAACTGACGGGTACCATCTGGGTTAAGGACTACTTTACCTATACCTACATCAGTAACATTTTCACCTTGGATATTGCCGTAGATAGATTCTTTATACGCCGTAACTTCCGCTAAATCTTTTTCTGCTTGAGTTATTTGATCTTGAGTTGGCCCGGGTTGCTCTACCTCATAACTAAAAAGGGTAGCATCAGTAAACGGAATTTTTATGTCCCCTTCTGAAACTCCACTAGGTACGCCCTTCATGCGTAGAACATCCCTAGCCGCTTTTTCTTTTTGTAGCATCTTTTGTGCTATAGGATCATCAGGATTGTAGTACAAGTTTTCTACAGTAGTAGAAACAGTCTCTGGGGGCGCGGTAGGCTGTTCAGGTATTTCTACAGTAGTAACAGCATCTTCTTGCGGTGCAGGCTCAGGGGCAGGCTCAGGAGTAGGCTCTGGTTGTTCTGCCTCATCCGCCATACGAATCATTTCATCAATAGACAACGGCTTAGATGTTTTCTCTTCATCTGCCATGCGAATCATTTCATCGATAGATACTGCCATTATTGATTACCTTTAATTCTTTTGTATGTTGTCTCATCGATATGACCCTGCTTGTAAGCGTCATCGAGCGACACATTTGTTGTTTGACCTTTGTATGTAACAGTGACTTGGTCACCTACGATGTCTAATTTTACGTCTGGATTTTTAGGTGACTGTACTGATATAGTCTGCGCCCCTTCAGATGAAGTAGTTACTTCAGACTTAACCCTTTCCCCCTTTAGCATAGTTGGGACATACCCTTCATCAGGAGTAGAGAATTCTGCAAAGTAAACACTTTCAAGATATTTTGCGGCTCCTTGCTGTCTTGCTTCACCAGAAGTTTTAAGTCTCTGTAGTTCCGCATAAAATGAGCTAGACCCGGGATTTTTCAACGCACCCATAGCGGCATCAAACTTCTTCTGAGAGTCTCTGTAGGAAGCTTCAGCTTTACTGTAAAATTCATCAATACTGCTTGCGCTGAATAAATCCATACGGCGAGCAATGTCCATGTCAGAAGGACGGCTCTCTCCATCCGCTTGAGCCTTCTGTACCGCCGCCAAAAATACTTGGCTCTTAAATACTTTAGCCTTAACTGCGGCATCCGTAGAATTTTTGTTGGTTTTAATAAACGCATTTGCAGAAGTTACTTGGCTTGAACGATCTTTATCCGTATCATCGTTCGGATCAATAACCGCGTCGATAGCCTCAATTTCAGTTTCAATTCGTTTTACAAAACTTCCAAACAGAGTGACACCCGCACCGTATATAGACGGGTCAAGGCCGTATTCAGATATATTGTTCCAAACATCTCTGTTGCCTACTAATCCACTGTGCGCTATGTTTGCGGCTTCTTTCAAAGCTTTAAAAGATTTAGTGTCGGAATGTACAGAAGCAATTTCTCTGCCTAATTGCTCTGCCTCACTACCCCATGTAATATCTTCTTGCCTAGTAGTCCGTTGAACTACTCCACCTGCAAGCTCTTCAGGTAAAGGTATTAATTTACCATCCTTAGCAACTCTAGGGTCGTTAATGTACATGTGACCGTCATTCATTTGAACGACACTTAAATTTTTGTAGTCTTTCCCACTATATTGACCAGAAGTAATAAACGAACTGTTGACCTTAGCTTCGCTTTCATTGTCTCTAGCAATAGAAAATTCTAAGTCCTTGTACACCGTGCGGGTAGTTTTGGTCTTTCCAGTATCTAAATTTAAACGGGCTAACTGGTTTTCTACTTTTTTAGCAATCCTATCTTCTTGGCCTTTAGCTATACCTTTACCTTCGCCAACTAAACCTTTAATTTCTTGAGCGGTGGCCTCCATAGATTCTGCTAAATCTACTTCAGTGCGAATAGCTTTTACTCCACCTTTAATGGTCAAGCCCCCTTTTTCCATCGCGTACTTTTTAAAGTCTTCTTCGCCAATGGTAGTGATAAGTGCTTCAATTTCTACAGGAGTTAACGGACGTTCTTTACCCGTGCTTTTATCAACGCCAAACACATTACCTGAATAGTTGGATACTTTATCTTGTAGCTCTCTTTGATCCTCGTAGTCTTTACGAGCTTCTTTAGCGATAGCTTTTCTTTGCGCAATAGAATTCTTTACTGCAGTGAGGGTGTAAACATCTTCTGTTTTTTGTTGTTCCTCAACAACTTCTGCACCGGCCTGTAACGCACCGGTCAGCCCTGCAAGACCTAGCCTTAAACCTTTTGCGAGACCCATATTAACTTTCTTCCTGTTCTTCGATTAAATTCGTAGGTTCAGATTCAAGATCTATTTCTACGGTGTCTTCTTCTGATTTTGCGCCCATCAGTCCACCTTTAGGGACATCAGGTAAAGCTTCCGATAATTCTTCAGCTTGTTTTTCTACTTTTTTGGGGAGTGGTGCTTTTTGGAGGGAGGGAGACTCTTGGCCTTGCATCTTCGCATAAAACTCAAGAGTTTCTTGGGGGCTTTCAAACCCAGAAAGATATTCGACGTTTGAAATATCGAGCATCTTAGAAAATACTTTATAAGCAGGTCCTGCTAATAATAAAGACATATCAGGTGATATACGCCCTGCACGAACCATTGCAATTAAAGCTGTGCTGATAGCTGTAGAAGCAGGGATACCTGCCATAACTAAGGTCATACCACGCTGTAACTTGGTAGTATTACCAATGTACTCATCAACAAAGAATCTAAAGGCATCATCAAAATCCGGGTACTGAGGAGGACGATGCCATGCGTAGTTCTTAGAGTTAGCAGTTAAATTTGCTCCCTGAATAGGCGCATTAAGCATCTGATTTGCATTCACGATTATTCTTCCTCGTTATCTATAGACTCTGAGTCGCTGACTAGCTGATCTACAAAGTCATAATTATTAGCGAACTTAGAATACGTAGAGATGATTACTTCTTTTCTGCGTATAGGAAGTGCGTCAATATTGTTGTAGTCGTACATTGCTTTTTTTAAAGCTGTAAACATGTCGTTCATAAAGTATCCTTATGAGAAAAAGGGAAGATCACTAACCCAGTCTATCCCAATTTGGCTAGTTCCTATCTTAACTGCAGAACCCATTGCTACTCCGAAAAGTTTCATCAAGTCGCTGTCTGCTTGCATAGATGCTTTTAAATCTGCACTTAAATTAGTTAGCATAAGTTGAGCGGCCCGGTCTCTTTCGTTTTCTTGAGATTGGAAAGCGTAGTTAAGAACAGTATCAAAGTGGTTCCAGATATTGCTCAAAGCAGTATTTTGAATGTCTAATAGATTTGTCGCGTCAAACTGCAATGCCGCATTTTTAGCCGCTGTATTCGCAGTATTCGCGTCTCGTCTCCACTGAACATTATTAGCATCAATATTTAATTGGTTATTAATATTGTATTGTTCTCTTTGATTGTCTAATTCTGCATTGAATTGCTCAACAATACGTAACTGCTCTGCATCAAACTGAGCCATCTCATTAATTTGCTCTGCATTAAATGTATCTGCAGTTAAACCTAGCTCTTCGTAGAACTGAGTCATTTGGTTTTGGGCAGTTGCGTTAAACTGCTCCATTGCATTAACTTGAGATGTATTAGCCAAGGATACGTTCTGTGCTAATTCGGTAAAGAATTGAGCCATCTGATTTTCATTTTGAATGTTCAAATTACGTGCGGTATTTTCAGCCGCTTGATCATTAAAGATGGCGTTAACTTGCGCATTGAACTTTTCCATACGAACTTGTTGTTCATTAGAAAGGTTTTGAATAGTTACGTTCTGATAGAAAGAAGCATCCTGTTGAGCAATAGGCATAGCAGACTGCATGAGAGCGTTTGTAATCGCCTCTGCCGCAATTGTAGAGCTTCCTAACCCCCTTTGCGCCATTAGAGAATTAACCTGCTTCATGGCCCCCTGTGCCCATACAGGAGTACGCTCATCAGCAAACTGTTCTTGTAGCATTGCCAATTGGCCCATAACAGTTGCGCGAGGATCAATCTCATTCAGATCCTGTCTAGCGGCAGTCAATGCGTCACTGGCCTGTGTAATCTGCTCTAAGGATTTAGCCGCTGTAACTTTAGCTACGTCAGGCTGATCAACTAAGTCAGTTTCTTGAGCGACTCCAGTTACAGCATCTTTAGCAGTCGGTGCAGTTACTTGTTTTGCAGTAATTGCTTCAGGCTCAGTAACATACTCTCCGCCAGTCGAAAGTTTATTTTGATTTTCTGTAGAAATCTTAGATAACAATGTACCTTCTTTTTCTGAATCTATTTCCGATATCTGGCCTGTAAGTTTAGTACCGTCTGTTAGAGTAGGTTGTGCCGCCCTTAAACCCATGAAATCAAGGATGTTGACTTCACCGACTTGTGGCGTACCTACAACAATATTTCCAGAGGTAGTTTCTATCGCACCTAACTCTTCTAATACTTCAGGTTCAATAGGTATTTCTGGCTCTTCAGGTGTGCCTGCAACAAAATTAGCCACATCTTCAGAAGTTAAAGTTTGACCAAACGCTTTATTGATACTACTAGCTAGCTCTTCATCCGTGATTGAGTAGCCTTCGTCTCTAAGACGTTTTACTTCAATCAACATGTTTTCGTAAGCTTGAGCTTCTGTAATAGCCCCAGAATCTACTAAAGCTTTAGCATTAGCCATGTACGCATCATATTCTTCAGGATCAAAGCTAGGACTCTGCCCTGCTTCTGCTTGAGCTTTCCTGTAAGCAACTTTAAATGGTGCTTGTACTTCTGGATCAGTAATCCCAACAACAGCAAATGCTTTATCAATAGGAATATTTTGATCTACTAAAGCTTTAGTAATCTCTTCGTTGCTTTTACCTTTGTTATCAAGTAACAAGTCGTAAATAGGCTGTTGGTCTGTCGCAAGATTACCCCTGTACTCTTCTTCTTCTTTAGTTAAAGTGTAGCCACTGTCTAAAGTCAAAGGCTCAGGCGCACCTAAACCCGGAGGGGCTTCAGGGGCAGAAGGAGCAGGAGGGGCTTCAGGGGCAGAAGGAGCAGGAGTAGGGGTGTATACATCTTTAGGTTCTACCGGAGCGGGTGCAGGTTCATCTTTAGGCTCTTTGGCGGGTTTAGGAGTATACGTAACATCTTTCGCAGATCCACCAGATTTGTATGCCTCTAGTCCTTTACTAACAGATTCTTCTGTTACATTGTAAACTTCAGCAACCTGCGCAGGGTCAATCCCTTGATCAGATACAAACTTAGCAATATCATCCGCCGTAGCACCTGCATCAGCGGCCTGTTTTGCTAATTCTTTTAACTCGGCAGTTGTATACGCCATTTAGATTAACTCCATTGCCTTAGCACGGGTCTCATCAATTCTACGCTCCCATCCTCTTCCGAATGTTTCGTAAATAGAAAGACCACGAATAAATTCTTGGCGGATACGAGTAACCTCATTCACGATGTACTCTTCGCCATTTTCTTTTGCTGTGACCCATACAGCATTGAGGGTATGTGGGCCAATGATGCCGTCTCCATTTGAAATGCCACATGAGGCTTGGAGGGCTTTAGATGCTCTGCTTATACCAGAATTAACACCGTAATCCAGAACAACACAGGCCACAGAAGCAGGTAACTCATCACCCTTAATTCTAGAAAAGTAATCACGGTAGTAAATTTCTTCTGCGTCTTTTTCAGTAAGGCTTGCAATATCAATTTCAGGATAGGCACGTTTTGAAATACCATACTTAGTTTCTCCACCCGGATCATTAGGGTGGTTTACATATCCGCCTTCATGCTCTAGAACCATTTTAATAATTTCACTGAATGCCATTGTTATACCTATATTTTATAAAATTGAAAGAGTTACTTCTTAAAGAAGGATGTACCCGCTTTAATCCCGAACGATGCAAGCACCGCAATAAATAACATCTGCTGATAAAATTCTGGTGTGGTTGCCAATACGTCAAACGCCCTGTCTACACGATCAATTATTTTTGGATCGTCCATCGCAACACCGTAAGCAATGCCCAATAAAGGCATACTTAACACAATGACAAACCATTCATCCTTCCAAGATGATTTAGTAGCGTCAGCCATAGACGCTTCCCA
>Ga0181607_10001706_pt1 | contig 19609 bp, 2 predicted proteins | sample 041ome_9_FD_132420 | JGI IMG/M metagenome (GOLD analysis project Ga0181607, IMG submission 132420) | Coastal salt marsh microbial communities from the Groves Creek Marsh, Skidaway Island, Georgia - 041413US metaG (megahit assembly) | ecosystem: Environmental > Aquatic > Marine > Intertidal zone...
CAATTTCTGCTGATATTTCGGCGTTTTCATTTTACGAATCGCCCTCTGCTCCAATCAAAATTGATAACGCCAAAGTAAAATACTCTGTAGCCTCAGCCGGCTTAGAATCACGTTGGTCAAATAGGTTTGGCGAGGTGGGAGTAAGAATAGGCGCGGCGTACAACCCGAAAGAGAGCGCCTCGATGACCGCCTCCGGTAGAACAGCCGAACTGCAAGGTCCGGTATCTGGCAACTATGGACGCCTGGATTTAGTTGCGCGACCTTTTGAATTTAAGGGTTATATACCAGTACTCGCAGTTGCACATGAAGCTTTTGACTTTCATAGCGATGAGCTTACTGGGACCGAAGTTCTGCCGCTCCTTGGGCGCACAGCTCTCATAGCTTCCGTTGACGGAGAAATGCAGAACTCAATGATCTACCTTGGCGTGAGAAAGCAATTTCCCAATTTAACATGGATAAAAGCTGAAGCTGGGTACAGCCGCTGGAATTATTCATTTAGTGCAACAGGTCGTGGGACGGGAGAAGAGGGCGGCACGGTGCTGCCGCCTCCTGTACACGCGTCCACAACTAGCACTGATCCATTTTACAGAATAGAGTTTGGAACTGAAATTCTCGGTCAAGATTTAAGTCTATATTATCAACAGAGGGAACTTTCGTCGCTCTCAAAGCAGACGCTCAATCGCTTCGGTTTAAACCTAATCTTTCGGTTTTAATTTCACTCATCAGGCCTGTAGTTTCAGAAATATCACGCATAAATCTCCCAATTCTCGTGACTTTGATCCGCATCGCCGTTGATTACTAGTGTAAGATTGCCAATACTGTCAGGGTTAAGCGCGTTAACCGCAAAACCGTTGTCCGTCACCAAGTCAAAGGTGTCTATCCTATATTTCTCTTGTCCAGACAGATGCTTCAAAATGACCAGAACGTCTGCCAAGTCGACGTCTCCATCACTATCCAAATCGCCCGCCGCCAGCGCTTTGCCGCTCAATTCGTATTTGGCTTGACCAGACATATGTTTCAATTGTGCGAGAACATCACCCAAGTCAATTGGTGTACTCGGTTTCCCACCTGGTGACTTCGCAAGCTGATTTGAAAAATCATTAATTCCGTTAATCTTGACTTCTTGTATGTCCGCTTTTTCAAAAACTGCAAATCCACCATTCTGATCAATAGTGAGATCAATTGTGCTTTCACTTTCAATTTTCAGGATCTTATCCACTAAATTACGGACTTTCAGCTGCGTCACTCCTGAGGCATTTTCAATTGTAAGAGAGCTTTCTCCTGGATCCTCATTAAATTCGAAATAATCGTTCCCCGCTGCATCCAGAGTACGAGTTATCTTCGAATAGTCGTAATCAGAAAATTCTAATTTGTCTTCGAGTGGATCGTAATCAGAAATGGCATCGTCACCCTGCGAGCTCTGGTCTTTTCGTTTGAACTTGAATAGATCCCCTCCCGCTTTGCCCTTGAATAATTCATTTTCGGCTTTTGATGTGAAGATATCATTGCCTGAAGTGCCAGTGCGATCCGCCCGTTTTGAACCAATGTTTTCGAGGGATTCGCTTGCAAAAGATGAAGTATTTCCAAGGCTATCGTCAAAACTCATTTGGGCAACAATCGTTGCCCCAATGTCGTCATCTGTAAGCGTGTACAACTTTGAAGTTGCGCCCTCTATTAATTGACCATCTCTCAACCACTCGAAAGCTATGGTTTCAAGATCCACACCATTAGAATCAAACGTTTCATCAACGATTTCTAATTCTGCACCTGATCTTGCAGATCCAATCAAAGAAATTTTTCCTAAAGCCACGAAATCTTTATTTTCCAGGCTCTGTAAGTCTGCGATGGTCTTCTCATCATTCTTGAAAATAAAAGTTTCGGCGTCACTCACATTAACTGCGTGCTCGCCATTATTATAAATTAAAACTTCACGAGTGTTGTCGTAAGCTAAATGCGAGGCATCATAATCGAAATTGATATAGATCGTGTCAGAGCCCGCGCCCGCGTTTACTGTATTCAAACCTTCCCCGGCAGAAATTGTGTCATCTCCCTCCCCTGAGAAAATTACATCATCTCCTTCACCAGTGGTTATTACTTGTGCAGAACTGTCTGCGAATATCGCCTGCCGAGTTTCATCTGTCGAAATACTCACGTTACCTTTAAGGAAAATATTTTGGGCATCAGTCGCTTCGACTTTGGCTCCATCAGCGGCGTGAGTTAAATCTATAAAGAGTGCAAGGTTATTATTGGTGTTCTCATTACCCAACACAGTGAAATTTTGCGCTGTATCTGGATCCGAAATGACACTGCTACTGGTTTTTACTTCAATGTCCAGGCTATCAAACGAACTGTCTAGGGTTGGTATCTGACTTATGCTATTTGCGTACTGCGCAACTTCATCGCCACTAAAAAAACTAGAGAATTTACTTTTAATCGTCCCAAAGCTCTGGCTGATAGCCGCACTTCCTGCGTTCACGGAGAACAAATCATTTTCGTTAACAGATAAGGCGGCTCGATCACGCCCCTCAAATACCAGTCGACTATCGCTGCTCGTTAGGTATTCGATATCACCATAAGAATTTTCAAATCCTACTTTTACACTCAACTCTTCATTCTTGAGTGATTGTGTAATCTCCAATTCTCTCTGGTCGGCACCTTCAATAATTTCGCCATTTTTATACCATTGATAGGATGATACTGACGGAATTGCGTTTGCCGCGAAATCCAGGTCTGAGAAAGTCAAGACATCTGGGGCTATACTACCCCCAACCTCCATACTCCCCACGAGAGACACAATGCCAGTCGTTGGGTCATTAAAATAATCCACGCGAGTTTCAGCCGAAGTGACACTTCTCAGAGTTCCAACTGCATCCAGGTAACTTACCTTGGAATATATGGTTTTTCCAATGTCGTCAGCTGTCAGCGTGAGAGTGTTACCCGATTTAAGAACTGCAGAAGAGCCAGCTTCATACCAGGAAAAACTTTCAGATAAAGCTATTGCTTGGCCTTTACTGGTATCGGTGAAGGTCGCAGTTAACGTGCTTCCCTCGCTGTGTTCGCCGCTCACAGATACTGAAATTCCATTTAAATTCTCCTCCGAAGACGGAGCTGTATCTGTTAAATCTGACACCGGCTTGGCTGTGTTCAGGTCATTCGAAAACGCAATTTTCTCAACACTACTTAAAATCGATGTTCCCTGAGCGGATGTGATAAAATTACGATCATTGACGGAGTAATACGTGTACGATGCTTCGGATCCTGCGAGCACAAATATGTCTTCATCGTCTGCGGTGCTGTCAGTAATACTATCCAATCCCGCACTTTCGAAGATGACATCACCCTCGGAGCTTAAGACGATTGCATTATCTCCTGAATTGCCATGGAGCCGCGTAGCCGATAACAAGGTTGCACTTAAATTTTCGTCTCCTGAGAGGTATACGTCTTCAATACCGTCATATTTTGACGAATTGTAGGGAGCCGTTGTGATGAGGATATCGTGCCCCGAGCCCGCGTCGGTGACGGTTGGCTCACCAGTTGATACAATGTATAAATCGTTTCCACTTTCTCCAGCGTAGGAGGAAAGTGTGCCGTCAACACGCGTAAGCCGATAAGATTGATCCCCGAAAGTTAGGTTCTCTGTATCTTTAAGATAGAGAACTCCTGAAGAAGACAGATCGGTAATCTTGATGTCACCCGATGACGAAAGTTCGATCGTAAACTGACTAATTTCATCGTCAAATTCGACGGTATCTTCCCCCACACCACCATCAAATGTTGATGATTTTGCAGTTGGGATTGAGGAAACCGACAACGTATCACTGCCATCACCCGCTGCTATACTTGCTGCGGTTGAATTCAGTTCGAACGTATCGTCTAAATCCGTACCAGACGGTGTCCATGTATCAGTAATCGCTAAGTTAGTTGCGACTTGAACATTTGGGATCGAAAGGTCTACGCTGTCGAATGTTTTTCCGTTGTAAGTCAGCTCATGCTCTATGAGGGTCGAAGATGTTTCGTCGGCTGCGCCTGCTTTTGAGTAAATCGAAATCGCAACTTGGCTGGCCGTCGCATCTTCTGCAGCCTCAAATTTGAAACCCTTGAACGCGCTTTCCAGAGCAGTCGACCAGTCGCTGTCCGATGCATCAACCGAAGGTGCATCAAAGGCATAAACCGAAGTGGGTAAACCATCAGACGCCAATTCTATTTTTATACTCTTCGAGTAGATTAAATCTGCGTCAATGGAACCATTCGAATAAGCATCATCATCTATTGCGTCGGTTATGGAGACTGTCGCGGTAATGTTGGAATTTCCCGCAAACCTTCCTACTAATAATTCTGAATTATCCGCGTCGTAGTCCAGTGTAAATGCTTCAACTTGAAATTTAGAAGCATTACTCGTTGCGACTGGTTTCACTAAAATTGCGTTATCAACAGATTTTAAGTCTGCATAGTTATCAAGTGATATTTCATACTGATATACCGAATTCGTATCATTTGGCTGGAGCGCATTTGCATTCGTGTAGCGGGTTGAAAGCGACGGAATAAGTTCCGCTACCTTAAAAACCACGGGCTGAACATACAGGCTCGATAACTTCTGACCGTATTCGCTCTCGGAGCCTATTAACTCGATTTCTAGAGCCACGTCCTCCATTGCTTCCAAGTCAGGATCAGATACCACCCAAAATGGAATTTCGACTGTGGCCCCAGTGATCACTTGTGTCTTAGACTTGCTCGTGACCCCTTCAGTGGACGGGTTAACAAAACTTATATCATTGGTAGACACCGATACATTAATAGAAAGGTCGGTGTTCTCATTGTCAGCTTTGGTAAAATCTGCAACATTTACTCGTAAAAAACCCTGTTCACCCTCCAGTATTGAGGAAGAACTCGACACCACATTCCCACCATTGTCTAAGATGTTAGCGGTGATTGATGCAGCCACGTAATTAACTTTCGCCTGCAAAATTGCCGAGCTGTCAGTTTGATTGGGCTCCGTTGCAAACCAGGTCGAAACAGGGCTATCGGAAGTGAAGTCTTCACTTTTGTTTTGACCCGTTAACTTACGTGCAAACGCGGTTAGATTATACTCCGCCGTATTCGCAGACCCTGCAGCAAACCTCGATACCAAAAAATCAGACTTCGACAATATTGTTGGATTTGCCGGATCGGTTGAAATCGCTGTCGTTGTGCCGTCAACCGTCACGGAAAGTGCCGGGGTGTCATTCTCTGACGCAACTTTTTCCAAAGTTAAATAGACTGCGTCAAAGTCGCCATCTACAATCAAAAAGTCTGCTAAAGCATAATCGCTTTCACTTGTGAATGTCACGTTTGTATTGATTTGTGCGCCAACTTTTTGGCTCATCTTAAAGTCACTAGATGCCGTATCGTTTATTCGTAAGGTAGGCGCGTGCGATTGATCTTCAGCCAGTAACACATCTGAAGCTAAATTTTGCTCTTCACTTGCGCTCGGATCATCTAGAGCATTGATTGAAAAATCAAACTTGCCCACGTTCGCTGGAGATGAAAATACAACTTTTATCGTTTCAGCCGCCGCGTTTGCCGTGAATGTTACGCGATCCTCATTGAATAAATCGACAATCGTGTCTACCCATTCATTGACGCCCATGGCGCCCTCTGAAGTGAACGTCCGAGTTACGTCGGTTTCATTATCTGATGATAGTGTCAAAGTTATGATATCACCGGGCGACGTATCACCCGATAAGGCAGTTGCGAACGTCGCAGAGCTTGAAGTGCTTGTGACCGGGTCAGGAATACTGGTGACCCCAGCGTTGTCCCCACCTACCGCAAATGTTGCGGTAAACTCTTTCCCGTCAGTGCGGCTGATGGTGAGCTTATTACTCTCTTCGCTTACTGTGTATACCAGACCTATGGATTGCGTAATCCCAGTACTGCCTGCGGCATTCGTTATGTTTTTTGTGGATGCACTTGAGGCATCGCTCAACTTAAAAACTTCAACCGTGGTCGAGGGGCCGCCATACGCGATTTCAATCTCTCGATCATCATCTGAAGCCTTCAAATCGACTAAGAACGAGACTTTATCACTCGTCGAAGTGAATTCGGCCGTGTTATCAAGATCGGTTCCAATGTAGGCCTCTTCCAGAGCCACAATATCTTCAGAACTAACAGAATTGTCTGTGACTAGGCCTCCAAATGTTGGTAGTTCGTCAAAAACTATTTCGAATTGTGCTTCAGAATAGGCATCCGCACTCGAGGGCTTGACGATCAGGTAGTAGGGGGCGTCATCACTTACATTTAGGTCTAAATTAAGCTCGCCCTCACTCGAAAATGACGCATTATCTGCAGACGAAACTGAAGTGAGCAACGCTCCGTTTGCGTCAGATTTTCTTATCTCTAGGAGAAACCCAGCCCCCTCATTGAACTCTTCAATGAGCTTAAATTTAATCGACAAATTCGCACCGATGGCGCCCGTAGCAAGTAAATCCAACTGGGTTTTGCTGAGTTGGAATATTTTCTCTTCGTCAGCTGTCTCCAGAAACGCCTGACGGGCGCGGTTTGCCGAAACAGTAATACTTGTGGTCATTTTATATCAGCTCCAGAACATCACTCAGAGGCGTGTCTGATCCTATTTCACCACTAATCTGGACCGTGCCCGTTCCGATATTCAGCGTAGTTTTTTCCGCTGTAGACGTTACATTCTCCTGCATCCACGTAGTCTCTTCTGCGTTCGGCGCTGAGATCACTATGCGCGTATTCGCCAAGTCTTTCGACGAGAGAGAAATAGCACCGGAAAAGACTTCGTCATCGAAAATAAAGTAATCCTTGGAATTGGCTTCGAGTTTTTGAACGCCCTCGCCATCATTCACAATTATGCGTGCGCCGGACGACAACACTAATTCACTTTCGCCACTCTGCAGTGTGGTGAACCCTTTAACGGATAGGTCTGTGTCAATGGCGAAGATGAACTTATCACTATCCTTGTCGAAGTCAGAAACTTTTAAGGCATAGTTACCAGTTATGTCGACGGTTATGGTATCCACACCCAACCCCGTCGTTATGATCTTATTCTCGTCTCCGGCAGTAAATGCGTTATCGAAATTATTCCCGATGATTTTCTTAGTAGTGACAAAACCTTGGCCGTAAATGTACTCGCTTATCTCTTCCTCCAAGATAGTCAGACGTTCCCTACCATCACTAAACTGTATGGCCTCAATTTCACTTATCAAGTCAGTTTCAGAGTCCCTGTGGACAACTTTAAAGCCATCGCCAGTGTCCGTGACAGTTGCCTCACTCTTGCTGACGTCCAGGATGAATACATCCGCTCCAAGTCCGCCACTGATTGTATCGTCACCCAAACCACCCCTCAGGAAGTCGTCAAAATTGGATCCGATAATTTCGTCGTTGCCGGCATTTCCGTTAATATCAACGGCATGGCTATGTCCAGAATAGTTCAAAGCCGCACCAGTTTCACCGGTGTCAGCGCCCTGCACGAAAGTGATATCGTCTGCGCCGTCGCCGTCTGTATCCAAGCTTTCCTCGGTTTTCTTCAGGTTAATGACTGCGTCTTCAAAAATAACCCTCTCAAAACCTGAGACATACGTAGACGAAGATGTCGCTTCATTTGTTATTTTATATTCATATTGGGTTTGGGTTACCTCAAAGAATGTTAGTGCGGTATCATTCGTTCCGACCCAGTTTGACCTGAGGCCATTTACTACAAGGGTATCATTCTTACTATCGCCTGAGGCATTGTAAGTATTTTCTCCAAGATCATCATAGACCCGCAGCGCCTGACTTGAATTGAATGATAGCGTGTCTGATCCCGCGCCGCCGTAAATTATTGTTGATTTTGAGACGTCAACGTTAAAGTCCGATGAAAAATCATCATCAGCATAAGTACCGTAAATGATTTCTAGATCTACTACGCCATCCCGATCCCGGTCTCTTCCTAATTTTTCACCTACTAACCTCTCGGTTCTATCAGAAAACTCGATAACCTCGACATCGTAAAGGGTATCCATACCCTCTGATGTCGTTTCAATCTTATAAAACTCAACATTGACATCAATGTCCTTTGTAATAATCACGTCTGAAAATTTATCTGCAAATACAGCCGTATCCGTAAACGCGATGCCTATATCATCCACATCTACTTCAAGATCTGCATTGTTCCCGTAAAGAACATCATCTCCTTCACCTCCGATGAGGTCGTCACTGCCCAGTCCGCCCATCAGGGTATCCGAGCCCGCAAAACCATAAATACGCTCATTTCGACTTGAATCATCTGCGTACTTGGTTTCCGCATCATCCGTACCTTTCCACACCCACTTGCCATTTTCAAATCCATTGGCAGAGACAAAATTCAATTCAGAGCCATCAAACTGGATCCGTTCAATCCCGTAAAGCGTGTCAATTTCGGTCAAGGTGCCAACTGTTTTGCTAACTTCAATATATCCGTCAACCTGATACGAAAGTGCCTCGAGGCCAGAACTATCAAAATGTCTGACTGTGTAGTCCGTTTTAGCACCCTGAAGACGGAAGATGTCTACATCCTTATGGCCCCATGGATTGAGACCTTCTTCACCGCCGTAGATCGTATCGTTGCCAAGCCCACCATCGAAGTAATCGGCGCCGTCGCCACCTCGGAGAATATCATTGCCAATTCCCCCATTTATATTATCGCCATCGACAGTGCCCTGAATATCGTCATCAAATTCGGACCCATTAATATGCGTTCCCTTAGTTCCATTCCAATTCTCATGGTAATCGTAGCGGATGCCGACGTTCATCCACTTATTGGAGAATGATAGGTTCTCTATGTCGTAGAGCTTATTCGTGCCCAGACCAAACGTTCCGGGCAGTAAGTCTTGTACTTCGATGTAGCGACGCCCGTCGTCATCTGTTTTGACACTGAGCTTAAATTGTTCGTATTCACCATCAAACCTGACGCTGTCATGGTCATCGTCACCAAGGGCGCCATTAACGGCATCTCCGTAAATGGTATCATTTCCACGATCCACATTGAAGTGATCGCCCCCTAGTCCACCCACGATAATATCATCACCCGCGCCATCATTGAAATGGTCACGACCATCCGTGCCAACCAATGTCTCTGAGAATTCTGTCGCATTTACCCAGCTGCCTTGAATGTTGCCAAACTCGTCACGGTGGTAGTGATACTCGACGTCTAAAGTCATCCACTTGTCAGAGAATGATAGGTATTCAACGCCAACCAGGAGGTTTACCCCATCACTCTGGATGCCCTCAATGTCAGGAACTCGGTCAGTCACTATAGTCAGGCGCTCGCCATCTGAGATGCTGGCCACGCGAACGCTCTGCTGTTTTCCAGATGGATCTGTATCGAAGCGGTATATTTCCCCGTCAGTGTTAACCGCAAATACTAAAGCACCCTCGGAGTCAAATATTTCCTTCGCCCCGGCGATTCCAGTCCAAATGACACTCTCAATGTCATATCTGATATAGCTATTTTCAAATCTGGCTTCGTCTTTTCTCTGCCAGCCCCACTTGTCAACTTGTCCATTCTCACCGCCAATGAACACGTCATTGCCGGCGCCCAGACGGGCATTGTCTCCTCCGAGGCCACCGAATACGACATCGTCTCCCGCCCGGAGATTGAAGTCGTTATCTAATTCCATAAAGTCTTCGCCGAAGGCATCAGAATTCACTAAGTCGTTGAATTCAGTTCCCTCGACATTAGCCCAATCAATGATGCCGTCACCATTCCAGTCATCCTGCCGCGAATACGCATTTAGCTCGATGCCACGATTATTGGTCTCCAGAATTTCAACATCAATTAGTAGGTCTATACCATCGCCACCTACTAAATCCTCCACGAATGTTCCGAGCACGGCAGTGTACCCAGACGGGAGGGCGTTCACGTCGACATTTCTTAGGATTTCACCGCTCACACCACGCAACACTTCGTATGTGGCATAGTTTACGGCCACGGTCGCCTTCGTAATTTCAAGATCTGAAAAATTCTTGTTCCAGTACGTTAGCCTATCATTGTCATGCCAGTTCCCGTTGGGACCATTTGCACCTCCAAAAATAACGTCATCGCCCTGACCACCATTTAAACGGTCCCCGCCAGCGCCACCGACGAGAGTATCGTTCCCGCCTCCGCCATACATTTCATCTTCGACTTCGCCTGAAACATTCTCTGATACTGGCGTGATTAAGTCATCGAAGTCTGTACCTTCATAGCGGTACCTATTTACAATGCCATCACCATCCCAATCTTCGGCACGGAAACTTGAGCGCAAAGACAAATCTTTATCTTCAAATTCAATTCGACCGACGCCGACAATCATTTTGCGGCCATACAAATCACCAACCGCGTCTTTCACTAGAATAGCTTCTGTGCGACCTGCCCCATCTTCCTTGTATGTAATCCAACTCGCAGGATCACTTGCGTTTCTGAGCAGGGGTGTGTTCGTATCCTCGTCGAGTATCGTCCAAACGCGTGAAATCTCAAATCGCGATGCATAGTCATCAATCGCAATGGTGGATATGTCTGAATAATCGGGCGACCCGTCTGGATTCTCTCCCGAACCGAGATAAACATAGTCGTTACCGCCGTTCACTCCAACATAAGTTTTATAATTCGTTGTATCAATGACTATGGTGTCATCAGACTGACCATTCGACCAAATATTTATGGCTTTAATTTTTTCAATTTCACTACTGGTTGCCCCCTCAAACCCATCGAAAGTATACTTCAGGCCACCATATTGTGAGTCTATGTTGTAGCGGTTCCAAGTAAACGGGTCTAATCTTTGATTATCGTCACCGAGCCACAAGTCATATGTGCCAACTTCCACTTCAAATTCCTTGGTGACATTATATCCTTGGTCCTCAAAGTTGATAACCTCTACGTCAGAAACGTATATGTCTCCATACTGAGCAGCCCCCTCAATACGATTGTCTGATACCACGTAACCGGCTACCAGATATTGACCAGCTGCCAACTTCTCAGAGCCAATATAAAGCTTGGGCGTTTCCTCGCCACTCATTACCAGCGTGCCATCCGCGTTGCGGGCAAACCAGACTGGATCGACATCAAAATTCCAGGAATAGTCATTTATTCGGGCTCGATCAAAATCCCAGCTATTAGAAGCCAGGTCGTCTCTTAATTGATCAAAACCAAAGAAATATTTATCCGACAGGCTTGCAGTTCTAACATCAAATTGGATCGCCGCATAATCTCCGGCATCAATGTCGTCACGATTAAAGCCGGCTAATGTTACGGCGTTTGTTTGGGCGTCTAAAAACTCTGGCTCGGAACTATAAGACTCCAGGCGAATACGATCTGGTCGATCGCTCTGATCCTCGAACCTCAGAGCCGAGCCGATCCAGGTCGTAATATTGGCAAAACGCGCCATTTCAATATCGAAGAGGTAATTCGTGCCAAACCCTGCGGCATCTGATGAAGATAAATCCTCAACCTTTGTGTATGTTTCGTTGGCAGTCCCAACCACTTTTCCGTAAAGTGGGTGGGCGGCACTCAATCCTGTTATATTGCCGCTTGCGTTGAGCTTGCCAACAGAAATTTCAAAATTCTCCGCACTGGATGCGAAGTGTACAGTATCTGATGTTGCCCAGGAGTCCGATGAAATTGCGTCATTGCTGAAACCATAGAAGTCGGAACTACCGCGGTATACGTCATCGCCAAATCCATCGGTGAATTCATCACGAACAGCGATTTGAACCTCTTCATCATTGAGAAGACCGAATGTCATTAACCCTATTTGTTGCGTTTTGAATTCATCATAGCTCGTCGCGTAGTCAGACCAATTGACTTTATAAAATTTACCGTTCGCCGCCGTGATAGTCTCAGCGCCCGTTTCGGTAACTTCAGTCAGGACACCCCGATCCAGCAGCGAGTGCAATGCCGCAAGAGCGTGTCCAGTCCCAAACCCAAGATTACTGTCACCTGAAACATCTGTCACAGTCGTTTTTGCTTCTTCGTCCAAAGTATCCAGTTCAATCTTACTTGGGAACGCAAGGTACACAGTCGGATCGTTTCTAAGGTCGTCCACCAAATCTTCAAACTGTGTTTTGGTGACTAATGCATCGTCGGTGCCGAATTTTTCTCCACTGACGTATAAACGATGCCAGACACTTGAGCCGTCATCCTTGACTTCATTTATTGCCAATAAGACAGTCTCTGATCTCTCAAATTTCTCTTCCTTCGCTACGGTATGGATATCAATGCCGGAAATTCTGGAGAAGTCGACGTCGACGCCATTCAGTCGAATGCCGTATAATTCTCCTGAGATTGCCGTGATATCTGGCTGTTGATCATCCAGTCCACGTCGGGGGGAACTGCCGAGTACCAGATCACTTGATCCATAAATTTCGACGTCAGCACTGGTAATCTCACCGCTGACCTTGAAGTCACCATTTAGATCATCCTCACCTGATAAACTAAACCCAGACAAGCTAAACTTTGTGGCTTCAGAAGCACCGGTCTTCGAATAGTTCGTGAAATTCACGCCACCATCTTTTATGTCATCAAGCAGGCGCCCAGTGACTTTCCCGGGTGTGCCTTTGACAATGTTGTAACTGCTGTCGTCATAAAAATCATTCCAAGTGATCAGTTGCGTACTGCCGTCTGATAGTTCTATCTCTTGGAAGCCCTGCGTAATCATTTGGTCTGCAATTGCGCGTGTGAAATGCGGGTTATAATTATTTAAATCATATTGCCCACCAAAGCTCTCAGCAATCGGATCGGGGTTCAAAACCTGATCGACAGTGAGGTATGCGTCCGCATCCTTTTCAAGATACTTTTCCTCCGTCGCAGCCCAACGATGCAAGTAGTCAACTTCGCGAATGTCAAAATCATCCCCGAGCATGAAACCAGCCTGAGTGACATTGTCTTTGATGCTTTCTTCATTGAAAATCGTCTCAAATTCTTCAACCGTCGCGATATTCTCAATCGCTGCGAGTGCCTGTGTGCCACTATCTAAGATGAACCGGGCAACCGTATTTTTCCCATCCAATAGACCTGAGACGGCCATTATAACAACAAATTCGCCTGCGACTTCAGCTTCCCAAAGGTGGGTTTGATAAATTTCAGAGAACGCTGAACTCTCGTTTACTTTTATATCCTCTATGAGGTCGGTTAAGTCGACGCGTCGCTCTTGATCTGTGAAACCACCAGAAATCGTCTTATTGTTTTCGGTTGGGTTAATTGCGACATCAACTTCAATAAACTCTGCCGTTGATTTTTCGGTCCAAGTTTCGTCGAAATGGCTAACGATTGCATTCAATCGATGAATGACTTTTAAGTTTTGATTCAGACCACTTACGTCGCCATTATCTAGTGCCGCGAGCACAAGCGCATTCGTTTCATCTGACGCAACGGTGTAAGAATTTGCAAGGTAAGGCGCGTACCCAGAATTGCCTGATCCGTCAAAAAATCGGTTTGTCACTGGGTCAAATAAATAGTCCCCAAACCATATGGCTTCGACATTTGAATAATAATCTGTCCCAAAGATCTCTTTGGTAGAAACATCTTTGACTTTCAAGTAGTACCCTGGGTTGTACTCAATCCAACCAGGTCCACCCAAGATTTCATCATGAAAGTTTGGCTCGCCTTCACGCGTTGGCTTATTCCAATCTACATTATAAAATAACTCGGCGGAATAGCGTTCAATGTAACGATCTCGGTCAATAACGTCATCAATCGACACGCTATTATTATATTTTCCTGTAATGTCGTCACTCGTGTGGTAAGCACGGATACCATCCCTCACAAAGTCGGCATGGTCTAATTCAATATCGACTATCTCGCCATCGACAAAGGTTTGCTTGACAAAACTTAATTCGAAGTTTGATGGGGCAGTTTGTGTCCAAACGTAATCTGCGCCATGCCCACCATCAAATTTATCGTCCCCATAGCCAAGAATAAATCCAATGAAACCCCAGTCTAAGCTCACATTGTCATTGCCAAAGCTGTCTTTGACGTTGAACCACGTCAACTCATCGAAACCAGTTGGCTTAATGTTCTCCAGGTCACCCCTTGTGATCTGATCATCAAAAATAGATGTCTCAAAGTCTACGCGCCCGCGGTCTACAAAGCGGTTTGGGTTTGCGTATGTGTTTAGATATAAATCTCGCCGTTCTTCATTTAACCAAATGCGGTCAAAATCATATAATTTTGTTACGCCTAGGAGGTCATCCGAAACACCACTGCTTTCTGATAGCTTAACTTCGACGTATTCATCTCCACTGCTGTCCGTTTTCCGTTCAAATAGGTAATCAGTGAAGTAACCCTTTCTCAATTCCGCCCGGTCCACAAAATTTGGAGAGGACATTCCAATGAAAACATCATCGCCTGGGCCTAACTGAGGCCGGCTCACTCCACTGATTTTATATCCTTCAATGAGCTCACCATCCCTATCCCAAGAGACATTTATTGTGTCTGAAAAGAACTCCGATAAACCTGGATCTTGCCACAGTAGCCGAAAATCAATGTAATCCGAGAAATCCGTAGTATCCCAAACATCAAAGTGTGTTACTGAATTGCCATTTAGTACCTGATCCCAAACCCCTGGAACCCAATTTTCATTGCGGAATTGTACATTTGCAACCAACTCGAAATTTGAGTTGTCTGCCTGGAAGTGGAGTTGGGCCACGTCGATCAAATAATCCGTGCCGAGGTTTAACTCCGCAATATCGATAGTGTCCTGCACACGGAATATTTTCTTAACTTCACTTCCCTGTGGCTTTAAGCCCAAGTCGTCAAGAGAACTTACAAGCGCCTCGGTCCCACCGATTATTTTGTGATTGGTGAGGTCGACAAACCCATATAACTCACTGATTTCAAATCGATCACTCTCCGCTCTAATCTCAACACGATCACGGTTCCATGAGTCTGCATATGGATCGAGCATTACGTCATAGACGTCGTAGGAACCAAATATAATGTCATCGCCACGGCCCGGCTCAAAGCGCCCCACACCCCCATTGCCGATAATCAAGTCGTCCCCGTCCCGGCCAATCAGGCGATCCTCTCCATCTGAGTAGGCAGGACCCATGAAAGGATTGTCATCATCGTCCAACATTGGGAAAGATAAAGCCTTAAATGCTGCCCCGCCTTCATAGTCATGCGAGAGCTCCAAGACATTTGTTATCTCATCTTCATAGAATAGTTTCGCAAGGGCCTCGACCATAGCCGATTGCGCTTCAGCCGTATTCTGATTGGTGCTCAAGGCAGTCAGGAAATCATCTGATTTTTGAGAAATCCCGAGCTTGATCGCGTCTGAACTTGCCCCATCCGGCACTTCAAAGTAGAGGATGGCGGTCCAGTTATTGAGCAACACCTCATCTGCGCTATAGGGATCCGCATACACTTCAGAAATTAGCCCTGTGGGCCGACTCAACCCATCCCCCATCCAGTCTCTCAAGACTGGAATGTTGTCTAACGCGCCACTTGCAATAAACTCCTCCACCAGTCGAGGGTCTATGTCAATGCTGTCCCATTCGCGATAAAACGCTGCGTCTTCATCTATTGGTCTGGTGCCGACAATTTCGTCGTCAAAAATTGATCCTTCGACGCGATATATCGGCGCGACATAGTCTTCAACGCCAAATTTTTCAGTAAATGACCCACGATACTCGCGCTCATTTACATCAACATTAAAGCGTTTCGAAATTTCAATTCGCTCATCGGAAAACTGTAAGACATCAATCCCAACAAGAATATCTGAGCCGTCTCCCTTCGTGCCGAGTTTATCAGTCACGGTGACTGCTGCGTAGATACCGCTATCGTTATCTTCTTGCGTATAGAAGACCGCCTGACCCGTATTGTCCTGCTCTAATCCGGTTACCCGACCGGACCCATCCTGTTGCACTTTGACAAAGACTTGCTCCACATCATAACGAGACATTAACCCGCTAAAGCGCGCCTTATCGTAGTAATCCCAAGCATCATATTGAAGCTCATCACTCTCGCCAACAGAAGAAAGAGTTACGAAGACATCATCACCACTCCCCAGGCGCATTTCGTTGAAGTTGTTTGATCCGACAATGAAATCGTTCTCGTCACTTCCATCAAGCCAAGTCATGTCGGCAACCGAGAACGTGCCTTGATCGTTAACGTCATCAAGGGCGTCGAGGGCGTTGAAGTACCCTCCTGAGTCCTTCATCCTAACGTCTATAGAGTCGACACCCCCACGCGGCCAGTCATCTGAGTAACGCACATTGATTTCGTTCTCTATCTGGAAGTTATCATCTTCAAAAAATATTTTTTCAAAGCCGAAGATCAGGTCTACGCCCTGGCCTCCAAATTCGATCGGCAGTCTGTCGAGCACCACCAAACCATTTTTATCTTTAATTTCTGAGCTTTGGGCTAATATTTCACCATCCGCGTTTTTAACACGACCTGCGCTCTTTTCGCTCAGATCAAAAAGAATTTCGCCAGATTGGCTGTCAAATTCGCTTAATTCGACAAAGGTACCGTTCGTTAGAACATAACCGGCCTCAGAAAGCTCAGTGAATACATACCGCCCCTTCTTTCCGTCGAATTGAATTTCAGAGTCAGTTATCCAATCAAATGCGCCATCTGTACGTTCAAACTGCGATGCGACCGCAACGGCAACGTCATTCCCCGCCCCGAGACGCACACTTACCCCGTGACCAGTATCGGCCAGTACTACAGCATCCCCATCGCCGAGCCGAACGTTGAATTGATGGAGCCTAGCGTCACTATAATTAACTAATATTTCTTTTGCGTCCGCTTCATTCCCCGCACGGCCATTTGCAATGAGGCCAGCCTCCCAATCTGCATCCGCTTCATAAAGTTCATAGTCACTGAGACTGACAACATCATTAAATTTTGTGCCCTCAATGTTGAGATCCTGGCGAAGAATTTTGATTTCAACATCATTGTCGTTATTGTTTGTCTCAAAATTCACCCAAGAGTTCTGTGACGTTGCAGTCCATAGATTTTCTCCTTTGAATGAGAGGCGCTCAACGCCCGTGAGAACAGTTTCACCTAAGCCAAAACTACCGGCCCTATCCGAAACTTTGAAAAATGTCCTTGAGGTATCGTCACCCAGCACGCTAGCAGCCGTGAGATCACCAAACGCAAACCTGCCCTCAACACTTAAGTAGTCCAAGGCCTCCTGATAGGTGATTTGCTCTACGTCAAACCTGTCAGACGAGCCATCAAACCTGACTTCATCCGCTCTCTGCCAGCGGTCATTGCCCGTAAGGTTCTCGCCGGCATCCACAAAATCATATCCAGACCCTACATTAATCCAATCTGAGGTATCCCCAGAAACGACAATGTCATTGCCTGCCTGCGTATGGATATTTGTACGCTCAGTTAACGCCTCAGTTGACGAGAAATACTGCTGGGTAAGATTATTTTCACCCGCAACCACGAGATCTGAAAAAATGGTCCCTTCAATATTGTAACCACCCTCATCGCTCCAGTTCTTTTTCTCGACTGTGATATCTAAATTAATCCAAAGATCTGAAAATCCTACGCGCTGGACATTTTTCAATATGTCCAAACCCAACTCTCCAGTCGTGTCACCGACAAGCGTAATCGTGTCTCCGATTGCGATTGTTGTGGAGCTTACATCAAAGCCAAGCGATGCAATCAAGTCTCCCAGCGTAGCTGCGTCCATTGAGAATAATGCGGCGTATTCAGAGACAAGTGTCCCGTCGTTGAAAGAAGTCGCGTCACTTTCGTACTTAACTTGCTTGATTTCGAAATTTGACGACCGCCCCTCATTGTAGGACTTGTTCCAATTTTCCCACTGATTTTCTGTTGATGTTCCAGTCAAACCGCCATCAATAAAATCGTTGCCTTCGCCGCCTTCAATCCAATCTCCGGACCGAAATGTGTCATCGACAGTGACATCCAACAAATAATATGTGGCTGTATCTTTATCTTTAACAAAAACCTCAGCGTAAATGTTTTCACCAGACGCACGAATTTCCGCAACGAGTTCAGCCAATGCCGCCTCGGTAAGGCCTGATGGAAGCGAGTAATCAACTGCATTCGTGTAAAGAAATAAATCACCCGCTACATTCGTCTCAATTGTATTGTAACTTCCATCTGCATCGAAGACATGTACGCGTTTTTGCTTCCCATCGAATGACTTTGAAAGCCCATCAACCTCTTGCAGTTGTTCCACGATATCTTTGCAGCCATCGTCCCCACCGAAGACGTCTCGAGCTATGTCGCCAGCGTGACCGCCGGAAATTCTTAAACTACCATAGGTCGAGGCACCGCCGTCTGCGATAATGATATCGTCACCAGATCTACCCCTAATGTCGTCATTGAATTCACTCCCAGTGATAACGTCATCAAATACGCCCCCATCCACATTCAGTCGACGCTCACGCCAATCCGCGCCACCCCAATGCCCAACATTCTCCCTTACGCCTAGTTGTACCCACTCGCTGTTGCCAAACTGCAGTTCCTCCACGCCATAAAGTGTGTCCTGATCGTTAAGCCCTTCACCTAATAAATCTGTTACAGTGACTGAGCCATCTTCGTTTTGAGTAATATCGTAGCCCTTGACGTAGGCCCCCGTTAAACGGTCCAGAACATTGAGGGTTCCAGAATATTCTACGAGATCACGATCAGACCACCAATTCCCCTGATTGCCGTCATCGCCCAAATTTATTATGTCGCTACCTGAGGAAGCCTTCACATAATCGGAACCTGCTCCCGTCGTAATTGTGTCGTCTAAGCTTGTGCCCTCAATATGCAACCCGATAACGCTGTTGTTTTGATGGCGCAACCAAACGTTTCCCTCGCCGTCATTTTCATTGGTCAGGAGCGATACGGACTTTTCATCGGTCAGCACTTGTGAAGCCGTAACACCCTCAGGGAAAGTTATCGACAAACTACGCTGATTATTGCTTTCGCTCTGGCTCGCTGACACGACCATTGGGAGCATTACAATTAACTGATTGTCAGCAGCATCCTCTATCGCGATGCCCAAAGCAGTTAACAGATCTCCAACAGTGCTAAATCCCAGATCAGTTATCGTGAGAGTACCGTTTTTCCAGTCATTACCATTTGCCGTAAAATCTGTCCAAACACTCGTGGCTACACCTAAATCTTCCTGATTATTACTATACTTCAGCCATATCTTAATCATGCTAACATCGTAGCCGAGTTTTGAAAAATCAGCATTGAATGGAGGAATTCTAGGCGTAGGAATGTTCATCGCAAAAAATCTCGGTTGTTGTCACCATGAAGGATAGCTTAATTTTGGGAGACTTCAATTTAAAAGTCTCAAAATGATAATTGAATTTTCAGTAAGCTTGGTGAGGTATTCACGCGTACAATATTGTGAGATCAGTCCAATCAAGAGAACTATCCAAGGCAATGGTCAAATTCCCCCAAGTGAGGACACCATTTTGATAGTCTGAATCTGTTAACCGACTGTCACCAGCCCAAAGGTAGAACTTCAGGGCATCTTCCGAGGCATAATCTGAAATGGTATCAAATTGCGATGTATTGGAATGCGTGAACTCAAATACATCTGCGCCATTTCCTCCTGTAAGGGTATCATTCCCGTCGCCCCCAAACAGAATGTCATTCCCCAAACCACCCTCAAGAATGTCGTTGCCCTCCGCC
>Ga0181607_10001714_pt1 | contig 19552 bp, 8 predicted proteins | sample 041ome_9_FD_132420 | JGI IMG/M metagenome (GOLD analysis project Ga0181607, IMG submission 132420) | Coastal salt marsh microbial communities from the Groves Creek Marsh, Skidaway Island, Georgia - 041413US metaG (megahit assembly) | ecosystem: Environmental > Aquatic > Marine > Intertidal zone...
AGAAAAATGTTGTGCCTCTTGTTAGAAGATGGTTCTTTGCGTGTGTATTTCTATGGTGAGGATAGAGAAATTGAACACCGCGGAGGAGAAGAAGAAGCGGTAGTAGACGACGAAGAAGAAGAAGACGATGATGTTGAAGATAAAGAATATCATCTAGATTCGCACTCTTCTCCTTCGATGCACGACTCTGGCGATGTGTTGTACTTTGAAGGCTGTTCTGAAATTACAGAAAAGTGCTCGATTTATGGCGAGTTCTACTCCGTTGGAGATAACGACGAAGATCTAGTCTCTTCTGTAAAGGATACCTTAATTTCGGAAGATTTGAATTCACAAATTCAATCTGCGCGCGCAAACGCTGCTGCGGCGTTGTGTCTTTCATATCCTCCCGCGGCGCGCGATCCTCAGCTTCAGAGCTTCGCCGGGATTCGAGTCCATTTGAATTACGGAAGCTCTGCCGAGGATGCTAACTGCGTGCCTAAAAGTGTCGAAATATTCAAGGGTGGACGAAAAGTTTCTTTGGTCGACATCGAGCGTACACGTAGTAACTCTACTAGCAGGAACACCAACAACCAAGATGCTGCTTCTGAAGTGATGGGTGATACGAACACGAGATGGTTTGATATTCCTCTGAACTCAAAAGAGGCCAAGTTATGCTCAGAGAAGAACGGGTTGTTGACTCTAGTCTTTCACCCATCTACGAACGCACCGCGCGGTGCATGCTTCAAAATCGCACGTGTATTGGCATATTCATCTCCAAAAGCACACATCGAAGAATCGATGAAAACAAGAGCCATCGCTGTACGCGAGCAATCCTTATTGCACGTTCGATCTAGGGTTGCTCGTGCAACTCGTCATATAGAAAATACCAGTAGCGCCGAAGAGCCATCGTCTTTATCAGGTGAGAAAAAGCAATTTACGGTTGGGTTTCCAAGCGTTCTCGACGAAACATTTGCTGCGATCACGGTATACGCTCGCCTCGAGCAGGCTGCAGCGAGCAGTGCTTCCACGACACCGGTGAAGGCTCCGAGACGACTGTCATTTTCAAGCTGCAGAACCAGTCCGCTGCGGTGCGCGTATTTGCTGCCAATGGCTGGTCCCCATCTCCAAAAACCAAGCGCATCGCTTTCAAGGCGATTCTAGCAAAGAACCCGGAAGATGTTACCACCAAAGATTTTTGCACAGTCAGTGTTGCGTTGTCTATATTTCGTATGATTCAAAAGAATTACGAGTGGCGTCGCGATGCCAATTGGGCTTTACCAGAATCCGACATAGAAAGTTTTGGGCGTGCGTGTAGATACATCGGTCGTCCTTTCGTGCGCCGGCCATTAACTATGCAAACATGCGATGAACAATTTCATAAGCAAACTCTGGAAGCGCTGAGACTTGGTTTGTCTCTTACGCCTCGGGTCGTCAGGGATTCACACGGCGCTTTCGATAGCGAAGAGTTCGTGCCTTCTTTAATTCGGGCGTTGATTGCATCTTGCGAAGGATTTGCCAATAATCCCCCATCGGCAAAGCTTGCTCAAAAAGCTGTTAATATTGCTGTTGCGTGCTTGAAATCCGCGGATGAAAACTTCTCGAGATCGGTGGCGCTGGCTATGCTCGATAGTTTCGCACCTCGGGTACCAAATGTGGATTTTTTCTTTGATCGCGAAGTATCGAACGACGACGTCAGCCATGATTCCTTACGGCATCCAGTTTTCCCAGTATCTCTTAGAGATGGTGATGATGGATCTATTAGTTCATCTAATGGCAATACTTCTCGCCTGCGTCGACCGACGCTTATTTCCGCTGGTTCATCAATTGGATTTGCAACTTCAGAGAACACGCCGAGTGGCATGGGGATTCTTTCGAGCTTACTCACAGGAAATATTGTACGTGGTGGTCACCGGTGCGATATGTGCGATGAATCCATCGAAGGCATTCGATGGCACTGTGAAGTCTGCGACGACGTTGATTTGTGCTCCGAATGCCGTGATCGTGGAGGTATTACTGGTGCCTTACTCGAACAAGGGCATCGTACCACGCATCCCCTCACTAGAATTGTGCAGCAGCGCAATCCGTCGCCGTCGAACGACGTGAACGCAGCGCTTCTAAACAAGAAAAAGACTTTCGTCGCTCTCACCGAGTCTAATAAAAAGCTCATCGGTGCGATTGTTGAAGATATCTGCGATCCCACTCGTACATCAGGTACGAAGGGGTTGATGGCGTTGTTATCCTCGGATGACAGTGAAAGTGGTCTTTCAGCTCGCTTTGGAAAGGATTCAAAACCGCCGAAACCAAGTGTGACGGAAGCAAATATTGCCTCCCCTGCGCACGCGATGTTCTTACGGACGCTCTTAAAGAGTGACTCGGAAGCATCGGTGTTGGTTGCGAAATTGCTTTCTAAAGGAATTGTCGTTCCATCCATTTTATCGAAGCCTGGGACGATGGGTAAAAAGAAGAACATCTCGGATCGTGATTGTCGCATACTTGCACTTTCGGCGTCTGCAGCCATGGCTTCAAGCGGGAAAGATACGGCGCTGGCTTATTCGGATGGGAAAAATGGCGCGCGTGATGTCTTAGAATGGACTAAACGTGTTGTGGAATCTCTTCTAGGAAAAATTGCCGACCTCGGACGCAGCGATTCACTTGATAAATGCGATAATAGTAACAACAAAATGAATATCTCTTTAGACGTGCAAAGCGCGGACTACCTGAATGCGGAAAAGAAAAAGATTAAATTGCGCGCAGAGCAACGGGATAAGTTGACTGCGGCATTAAAATGTGCATTATTGCAAGCCAAGTACGCGAGAGACGCGTTGAACAAGAGCGAATCCGAATCAGCGAGCTTTGAGACGGAGTCAGATCACGCAGTAGGTGTGAATGTATCGGATATTTCAAACTCGACAGCAGACATCCAAAACTGGACAAAACTTATCGTCCAAAGTTACGCTACGTCTGAAAGCTTGCGCCTCGATATCGTCGATTCAGACACTCGCAGCGTTATTCGTTTTACGGAATTTGAATTGGTCGTGGATAGTTTGTCAAGGTCTGTTGATTTGCAGAACGAAAAGTTCCAAGCGATTAAGGATGCCGGAATAATCGTTTCTGCGTGCGAGCGTCTCGTATCTTCGCTCAAGAATAACGTCAATAACGAAAACAGCACGACTCGCTCGATTTCATCTCCTCTCGAAACGTTGTTTGAGGTACTTTCTCGAACCCCAGAGGCATTCGCGTTCTCGCTTGCGTCGATGCCGTCTGTAATTGTTGCCGCGGTAAAATCTACAGCAAAAGCAATGCCTCGATTCCCACTTTCTGCAGTTGAGCAACGCGAGCACGCTTGTTTGATCTTCGAGTTTGCAGCTGAATACTGTGCTGAATCGACTAAGAAAGAGCTCTCTGGTGTGGTCGATTGCATTATCCAAACCACTTTGTTGGGTTCGTCGAAGAAATCTGCTAGAGATTCGTCGATGACGTGTTTGCGAGCTATGTGGAAGAACCTTAAAGATGTTCGCGTTGAAAATGAACGACAAAATATCTACTTGGCTGGAATGGCGAGATCTTTGACGAAGGCATTATCGAATGTTGCGTATGGCGCGAGAATTGAACGCGTGTCTCAAATTGTTGCGTTTGCTCTAGAAAAAGATTTCTCAATCTTCGCTAACGAACCCGATGTGATGGCTAATCTGGAGCTCTTTTGCGAGAATGCACGCAAGGCGAGCGAAAAATTGAGAACACATCCGAGAAGGGAAATGTACGCAAAATTGGAAGCGCTTGAAGCGCAGTCGCAATCAGTGGTGACGAAGAGTACCCCCACTGCTGCCATGGACAATGCTGATACGCTGCCGCAGCCGATTGGCGCCGCACCTTACGAAACCGCCGTGAATGCCTTAATTGAAAACGACGAAGATTTTGCTAAACATGCAAAATGGCTCGAGACTGACCCGAATCCGGACGATATCTCACTCGCATATGCGTCTACTCCGTATCGCAAGACTCCATTACATCTGATGAAAGGCACGCGAGCTTTCACGGCGAGCGCCTCTTTGACAATATTCAGCGAAGCTTACCGAGTGAAAGAAGTCGCAATCAACTTGACACCGTTGCAGACAAGGAAATCGTCAAGGTGGCCGAAATCGGTATCCATCTGGGTCGTTCCATCTGTTGTTTCTGCTTCATCCTCGATTCTGAACTCGAAGGGAAGCGGCTTTCTATCAAATAGGCAAATACCTCGTGCAACTGGATCGAATGGCGCTGATAATAACATTATTTCTTCTCTGAAATCGGGAATATTGTGGGAGCAACCAAGCGAACCCTGGGAATGTGTCGGAAATATTACGTTTAAGAACAGACAAAATGAAGGTTTGCTTAACTTGAGTATCCCCGAGGACATCTCTGCGATTGCAATTCGTATCGATTCGTTTCACATTGATGTCCATGAGAAAGCTTCAGAAATGCTTCCTTGCCCGCGTTGTAGCCGACACGTGCAGGACACTGCACATGGTATTTGCCGCTATTGCAGAGAAAATGCATATCAGTGTCGACAGTGTCGAAATATAAACTATGAGAATCTTACTGATGCGTTTTGGTGCAACGAGTGCGGTTGCGCAAGGCAAGACAAACTCGATGCATACATTACTCATTCAGAAGTCATAGGTGATGGCTCTTCTGGAATATATACAGAAGACGAAGCCACGAGTGCGATGAAAGCGCTAGAAATTTTAACCGTGAAAGAACATGATACTCAAAATATATTGAGGCAATGTGAAAGCACTTGCAGATCGTTGCTATCTCGAGCAGCTGTGGTTGACGAAAGTGAAATTTTGAACGCCGAAGTGAACAAGACGGCTTCCGCACCGTCGACGCCATCGAGAACGAGGAAAACAGTTGGCGGTGGCATCAGTAATGCTGTTCCGGTACCTTCCACCTTGGTGTCAGGTTACGTTCCTATTGGGCGAAACCATACTTTGGACAGTGCGTTTGCAAAAAATGGTGACTTCGAGGCCCTGGCGTTGCAATCATACAAACAAGTCGCAAAGAGTGCCCGCATTACGTTGGCAAAATGTCAAGCAAAACGCATTTCTCTGCATCGAGCACTTGAAAATTATGCGCGCAGAGGTGAAGGGGGTTTTACCAACTCATCATTGCATACATTGCACAACTACTATGGCGAGGAAACCAATCATTTCGGTTCTCTTCGTTCATACATGTTTGCGATCGTGCCGGCTATGGTTTCTCTCGCTCGAGAAAAAGTCTTCTTCTACGCCTTTGACTCTAATAATGTAAAGGATGCTCTTTTTGCAACATCCTCGATCTTGCCGCAAATGGCACCGAAATTTGCGCGCGTACTGGTCGCACTCGCAGTTGCAGACGCAAATGTAGATACGCGATCGTGGCTAATTAAACAAACTTCGGAGCGAGCTAAGACTTCTTCGCTTCGTCCCGAAGGTGGTGGAATAAATTTCACGTCTTCCACCTTCGAAACCGATGTTGATGTCTTGTCACGACTTGCTCGAATGGAACTGGTGAAGCGTAACGATGCTAATGGTGATGCCACAATTGCCATCTTGCAACTTTCAGAGACGCTCAATCCTACGAAAAATCCAAATCATCGTTTCGTTGATGTTGCGGTGCGCGCAGCCCTGAAACTCTTTGAGCAAGATGCAATCGCGAGACCAGGTGGACGAAGACGCATGGATAACGACAACATTGACGCTATTAGCGGATGCATTGAGTGCCTCGTCAACTCTCGCGTTTTGGAGGAGGAGACAGTGCGATTAGCATCGAGTGCTTTGGTTGCAATTTCAAAAGGAACGAAAGACGAGCGTCTCGCGGTGTTGAAAGCTCTCCTCGAGTTGTTAAAGAATACTGACGTAGTTTCATACGATAATGCCGCAGAATCTGTCTATACAGCACTCGAAGCGAGCATGCGCACCGATTGGGAAGTGCAAGCGGACTCATTTGTATTTACGCTTGTCGACTCTTCTCAGGTGATGCTCCCGGTGCGGACGCTAACTGAGATGCTCCTCGAAGTTGCAAAGTACGCGTGGCGTGAAAGTGAAAGCCTTCTTGAGCAGCACGGACTCGTCGACCCGTCCTTTGGTCTTGCTCTGAAACGATGCGCTAAATTCATCTCAGAAAAAATCGTCTCTGATGAAGACGACTTGCGATATGAAAGTTTGAAACTGAGCGAAGAAGATGTCCAAGCGATTGCCTACGCGGCGACAATCGCGAGAGCGCTAGCGGCGCACAGGGCACCGCACGCAATTTCAGCAAATATCATATTGGCAAAGCTCTTGGACGCATGCTATGGTGCGAGTGATGTGAACTATCCAAATACTTCCAGAGTATCTGTCGCTGGGGCATGTTTTGAACTTTTACGCTCAGCGGCGAATGCTAATTCTCGCATCGCTCGATTCTCTGAATTATCGCACGCTGCATCGGATACTGCTCACGTTGTTTTACCCATGGGTTCTGTTCTAGATGAACTCAAAAGATGTGCACTACCAAAACCAAAGCCAAAACGCACGTGTTTGGTTCGCCTGGTGAAATCATCCACGCAAGAAGAGTTTATCCGAGGACATATGTCACCTTCACCTTACGACTTGGCGGAACAAATTCCAGTTGGTGATAATGAAGGCGATAATAACACTACATCCTCTGACGTAGCTAACGCGGGGGCTGGTGTAGACGCAGACGACGATGGCACATTTGGTGACGACACTCACTTCGAATCTACGCCAACGTTTAGAGACGTGAAGAATTTCATCTGTGCGCAACTCGACTTGGCTGGTTTAATCGAAGATGATTTTGGTATGGAATTACTTTCGTGCGGTAACAAGATAATTTCACTCGATTTAAAAGTCGTCGATGTGTATGAGAAGGTTTGGGTTCCAATGCAACAGAATGACGGTAGTCCTCCCTCTAGAATTAGCGGCACGAATAGAATCCCTCCAATGTCAATCACTTATCGCTTAAGCGGACTGGACGGTGAAGCCACCGAAGATCGCATTGACTCGGTCGCAGCGACAGTAGATAAAGACGATCCAGAAGTTCGGTTCAAAGCGACTTCTTGCTTGCGCTTTAAAGGTGGTCTCTCAGCACTTGTAGCTCTCGTCCCTACAATCTCTCGCGCAGCGAGAATGAAACCAACAGCATTTGAAGCTATCAATAATAATATCAATAATAACAACACATCGGTCTTTCTCAAGGAATTGTGCGTGTCGAGAGAGGACGCCGCCTTTGTGCGAAAGTTGAATGATAACACAGACGTTCTTGCTCTTTTGCAAGCAGCTTGCGAGTTGAAGGAAAATAGAATCGCAATGTTGGAAGACAATGCTCTTCCACATTTGCTTCGTGAGGCAGCAAGGGCGTTCGAGGCTCGAGAGGATACTTTGGCAAACGATATATTAAAAGTGGTCGATCGCTTGTTAGCTGAGGAACAATCCAAAACTACGTCAGAGCAATCTTCGATTCTGCTATCAAACGATTCTTCCTCTCAACAAACAATGCTCATGCGAGGAGGTAGCGTAGATGATTCAGCTTCCTTGGATTTGTCCGTGACCGTGGACACTTCGTTGGCTGCTAGACCAGCCACCCCACCACCAAGAACATCTACTCCTTCTATTATTGATTTGGCTTCATCCGCCGCCCTTGGTGGTTCTGGAATAGATTTGTACTTCTCGGACGCCGAATCTATGCACGAAGAAGACAAGAGTCTCTTCGACGCGGCATCGGTGTCTAAATCCTTCCTAGACAAGTTGAAGAGATGCATTGAAGACGGCGAGCCAAAACGTTGCGACGTGTTGGCAAGAGTGTTGCCGCGACTCGCGTGTGCTGATGTCACAGCAACGACGCATTTAGTTAAATTTTGCGTCGACGCGTTGAACACTTTGAAATTTGATGGTCAACAATGCCGTACTGATGATAAAGTCCTTGGTTCACAAATTGATCTGTCGTACGATTTGCTAGCGTTAGAATCGGTGGTAAAAATTGTCCGCTGCGCACCGCACGACGACTTTGGTCGCTCCTTCCGCGAATATTTAGCGGTTCCGGCGATACCAATCATACGCTCTTACATTGTTGACATCGTTGTGAACGATTTAAAACGCACTTCGGAGGCATTTGAAAAAGCGATGGTGAACTACAAGGGATTGCCGTTTGCCTTAAAAATTTTAGAAGCCATGTCGAGAGAGTGCGAAAAAGTAGCTACCTCGGCGGCGCACGCGCTTAATTTGCTTGTCACTTTACACACTTTAGAAAATGTTATCGTGCCGAGAGGGTTAGGCACTTTGGCGGAAAACGCGTTGGAAACGATTGAAAACGCGTCGAATACCGCACAAATTGAAATTGAGAAGATGCGGGAAAAGACAAAGGAAGAGAAGAGAGAGCTCGCCAAAAGGAAACGAGAACAAATGTTGAGAGAGATGAAAATGAAGACGCAACTGTCGGATAACGCATCTCTGGCTGGAGACGAAGAGGGCACAGTGCTCAGGGCGGAAGTTTCGGACTCTTTGAAGAGCCAAATGGAGGAAGACGCCGTGCTTGATGATGACAACGAAGGCGCGTTGCGCTGCCGTGTGTGTTTTGAATCTATCAACGAGAATCCGGAGGAAACCATGGGGTTGTATTGCTTCTGCACGCCAATTAGCATCCCTCCAACTTCTGTGAAGTTTACTCGGGAGGAAGATGCCACAAATGCCGCAAATGTTGTCATAGAGGACGACGATGATGACGAAGACGATGAAGGCATCGTGCACGACGACGACGGGGATGTAATCGAGATCATCGACATGCGAGGCAATCACGCAAGAACCGGCGGATCTTCTTTAGCATCTGCTTTGTTCGGAGGACGTGGTTTCCGTGGTCGAAGTCGTGCTGCTGCAAGCGTAGACCCGAAAGTCGATGCCACGAGAGGGAGCTCCACCGTCTCGCATTTCAACGCTATTCACATCTCATGTCATTTGACAGCCAAAAGAGCGGACATCAATCGTCGTCCACCAAAACGAGAATGGGAAGGCGCTACTTTGCGAAACGCGGAAACATTGTGCAATAATGTACTCCCTGTTTGGACGTCGTCTGATTTGCGTTCCTCAAACGTAGAACGCACGTCAACGAGCGACGAGGAGTATGAGGAGCGACGACGACGTTATGGTCTCGCCGTAGATGCTTGGTGGGACAACGTTGGCAGAGCGATGCCAATGAACCGCCAATCTTTCGCCATGCGACACGATCGATTCCGCGTCTCTACGTTCGATTGCGTCGTCATGCTTGGTAGATTTGCAACGAATAGTTCATTCTCTATCGAGTCTCGAGGCGGGGGCAGAGAATCAAACGCTTCGGTATTGCCGCAACTGCTTCGGTTGATGCAATTCCACGGCGAATACGTTTTTGATGCCTCTGCCAATCCAAGCACGATAACAGACCCGTCTGCTTCGCCTTTGCGACGCCAATCGTCGTCTCCGGTACCGTTATCAGTCGGTAAAAAGCGCGATATTGCTCAAAGGGAAGAATGGTTACGCTTGGCGAATGCGTTGGTGGATGAAGATTACGGAGGCGATGAACTGGCGTTCTTTGACGCCTGTTTCGACAGTGAAGCGTTCGAGAACGACATGTACGCTATTCTTCTGTTTGCTGCGATGACATTCACCAAGGAAAAGTGGGAGAGCTCGATAAAAATATTCATTCGTCGAGCGACAGCGTTCGCCTTAAGGTGTGGCGATGATGGGTTGAGAGGTGCGTTTACTTCCTCTGCATACGCGCAACAGCAACAGCAACAGCAAAGAAGTACGAGCACAATATCCTCGAATTCGGGAGGTGTTATGTCACCTCCAGAAACCGATACCGACGAACCTCATAGCATGAACGCGTTTTCGCAACGAATAATTCTGGCAGCAAAACCAACATTGAAATATCTCGCCATCTGCGACGAAATCAACGCGTGGTTGAGAAAGGACTCTCCAGAGGTATTTTACACTCCGGGTTTGTCCGTCTCCTTGCAACATCTCTCGAGAGCGCTACTAGATGAACCGGACCCCTCAATTCGCGACCACATACGCCGTTCGGAAGCGTTAGCTTTGGATCAGCAATCTCGCGATCAGTTCGGAAATATGGAATCGTGTGCGCAGTTATCCAAAAGAACATTGGAAGTGGTCTCAGTCATGGATGCGGAGGATGATATTACGAACTTGTCGAAAATTGGAGGTCGCAACATCACAGTTACAGATATCATCGAAAAAGGAATTGCATAGAAAATAGATATTGAAAAGAGATTTGCGATATATTTAGGAAGATATATCATTGGTTTATCTTAGCAACAATTTGATAAACAACGATGCTCTTAACGGGGTCACATATAAATATATATAAATCACAAGCTCTCTGCGCTTCTCAAAAGCCAGAGCCCATCCTTTCTCTCTTTAGTTTCGCTTCTTCGACCCCCCTCTCGTTGGCGGTTTCGGTTTCGATCCTCTCTTTTTGCCGTCAGTTTCCATCACGTACACGGCAAACCCAGCCAAGAGCAACACGAACTGCAACCCGAGCTTATCCACGGTATCCTTCAGAAACGTCATGTGAAAGTGAATGGCAAACGCCATCGTCGCCGTCAGAATAAACGCCCCTTTCTTCGCCTTCCCCGGCATCCACAACATCAAATACCCGATAATCTCTACCGCGGCGATGATTCTCGCAAACTCAAAGCCGTTCGATTTGTCGCATCGAAATTTGTACGGAATCTTAAACGTGGATAATAAATTGTTCGCCCACGGCGTCCACGCGTGTTCGCACCACGCGCGCACCTCCGCCGTGTTGGCGGTTGGAGTGCAATTTCCACTTTTCCCAATCGCGACTGGGCACAAAGGCCCGTCGCAGCCCATGACAGGAAGTCCGAGTTTACACGCCGCCGCTCGCAAAAAAATCGCGAGAGGGATGATTTTGAGGATCGTGAGGACGGTGGATGATTGTGCCTGCTCGTTGAGAGAAGAAATAAGCGCAAGTTTTAAGGTCAGTCTTGTAGGGGAACAAAGTAGGGTAAAAATGATGACTCATCGAAAACATTTCCAAACCCGCTCTCTCTCTGTCTCTCTCTGTATATATTGAGAGAAGAACGCTCCAAAACGAAAGAAAAGGATCGCGCGACGGGGATGAAAAAGACGAGGACGAGGACATGAATGGGTTTATTCCGCACCATTCTGATTTGTGTGTGTGTGTGTATAGTTGTGTGAACAGAATAAAAAAGGAGGATTTTGTTCTTTTTGATGAGCTCAAAAATACAAAAAAGATCAAAGTCGAACAGCGCGCGTAAAAAGCGCAAATATCACGTTACGTTACATTTCAACGTGACTTACTCGTAAACCCAACTCGCGGTCGTTTTCCAATTGCGCTCGCGCAAACCTGGACGAATATTCCAGCGCGTGGTAATCTCGAGAAAACGCGACGAAGGCTTTGCAGCCGTGCTGTAAGAGCCACGGCTGCCAGACGCGGAGGCCGAGCGTTTTTCTTTGCTGCTGCTGTTGTTGGCGATGGGCCGCGGTGCTGGTGCTGTCGGCGTTTTCGTCGGTGTTGGTGTTGCCGCTGGTGCTCGCACCGTCGCGGACGGTGACGACTTTGCGCCAGGTGCGACCGTGGTCGTGGGAGGTGGCGAGAGTCAGTCGCAACGCGCCCAAGTTGGCAGCCGCGTCGGAGAAACTCGAGCTACCGCTACTGCTACTGCTAAGGCTACTCCTACTATTCTTGCTACTAGCACTACTACTACCGCTATTACTCTCCTCTTTCACCTCCTCCTCCTCCTGCTCCTCATCGTTCTCCTTGCTGTCGTCATCGGCAATACCAGATTCTACTCCTTCGATGGTATCAAAGTTTGATCGGTCGTTGTACGCCAACACCAACGGGCCTTTGGGTTGTAATCGAAACAGTCTCGGGGCAGCATCGAACGTTCGCATCTCGGAAGACATTTCACGCGGCGTCGTCCACGTTCTTCCCACATCTGTGGAAATAGCAGTATACAATCGCATGGATTTCGCCGTTCTTCGAACGACGAGCCCGTCGTCCTCGACTCCAATCAGCACTTTCGGTCGAAACACGGCGTATAAACCGCCCTCTCCGATTTCCGCCACCGTCATATCCGTCAATAGCACACCATTTTTTTGATCAAAACCCAATGGTTCGTGTAATCTGGACGTGTCCCAGGTCTTCCCTAAATCTGAACTCACGATTACCCCGCACTTTCTCATCGCTTCCGCGCCGCACTTAGCGTTGAATCCGCCTTCGCCAGTGCCGCCGTCGCGGTGTACCACCCTCCCGTATTGCGTCAAAACGTTTCCAACATTCACCTGTTTCATTCCATTCACGCAAACCGGCACGACCCAATCCCTATTTCCAGTCTTCGGATTCGCGTCGTTCATCTCCACCGCCGGTCCATTCAATGTGATTGGCGCGCCGTTGAACTCTGAACTCTGTAACACTCGTCGAGGTGTCGTCCACTCCTTTAAGCTCGCATCGGTACTCGCCAAGACGTAGATATCACCACCCCTCACCCACGGTCTGACTGGTTTACTCCCAAATCCTAACAATGGCACGCTCTTCTCTTGACGACACTCCCCTCGCCTCGTCGAATCTGACACCGCGTAGAACACAAACGCTCTCCCCTTCCCATCTCTCTCCACAAATACGATCGGATCCCACATCGGCATCCCACTCCCTCGCTTCCAATCGTTGTTGTGGAACTTCCCAACCTCTTCGAACGGTGCGGACACCCTCCACCCTTTCCCTTCCCCGGCTCTGCTCACAGTCATCCTCAAATGTTGTCCTTCCGCGCCGACCACGTCTTCGCTCGCGCGATACATCGCCACGACCGTTTCGTTCATCAATCGCGCCAAACTCGGACTCCCAACGTTCCTTATTCTCTCCAGATCCGTCAACTTTCTCTGCCAACACGACTGCGTCGACCCTCCGCCTTTAGCGCACGAACTCTTCCTCTTCAGCTCGTTCGCCGTGAGTATCCCTTGCGTCTGTAACCAATAGCTCTTCCGTACGGTCATTTTTGGTGCGTTTGGATTCGCGGACCATGACGCGCACACCTCCCTCGCTTCGCCCGGGCGTGGCCGTCGGATCTTCTCTTCGTCCTTCCGAAGAGCGTCGTCTTTCGACGACGAAAGAGGAGGAGGAGGAGGAAGAAGAAGAGCGGTCTTCTTCTCATCGGATTGGATATTTTCCGCGAGTCGTAACGTCGTCCCGTCAAATTCGTCGTCGTCGACGACGCGTCCTCGAAAAAACGCGAAATACAGCACGAGAAGCGCCAAAAGAGGCGCTCGACATTTCGCGGCGTGCAACGGCAGCGACGACGATTGTCGCTTCTTCCTCTTTTTCTTTTTGCCGACGAGCAGGAGGCGCTCCGCCGTCCTCATGTGGTATTAAAAAGTTATGGCGAAACTTTTCGCGTCTTCAAATCTAAAACGTGCGTTCGCGCAGAGAGAGACACAATAATGTCGTCTCTAAACGACAACGCGGAGAAACCGGTCGACTCGAACGGACGCACGCGACAGTTTGCGCACGTGGACGGGAACTTTGCGACGTCGGTGCGCATTCAGTGCCGCTTGACGACGCGAGAGAAGCGAACGCTTTCGGACGTCGTTCGGGAAATTCAGCGGCAACTGTTTTCAACAACAACAACAACAACAACAACAACAACGCTCGCATCTGAGAGCGAGGATGCAGACGACTACGACGATGACGAGGAAAAGAAAACGAGAGAAACTACCACAAAGACGAAGAAAAGAACGAAGACGTTGAAACTGCGCGAAATGGACTCGAATAAAGACGTGCACGTGTCGCTGTCGAGAGTGTTTCCGCTGCAGAAAGAGCAGAGGGAACCGTACCGGTCGCAGTTGAAGCAGAGTTTAGGGGAGAAAATAGCGAGACGACGCGGCGGCGGGAACGCGGCGAGTTCCGACGGATTGGCGTTGAATTTTAGAGAACTGCGAGTGTTCGTGAACGATGAGAGGACGACGACGTTTGTGGCGCTATGCGAGAAAGATGGGGACGACGCGTCGTTGCCGAACGGCTCGGGCAGAGTGAGAGAGATGATAAGCGCGGTGAACGACGTGAACGAGCGCTTCGGGTTTCCCAAGTACGAATATGAACCGTGTGTGATACCACACGCGTCGTTTTGCTACGCCGACGGTGATTGGGAGAGAGAGATGAACGCCGCGGTTGAAGCGGTGACGAAGAAAAGAGAAGAACTCGCGAATAATGCCTCGGTTGACATTACGTGTAAGACCGATAATGTTGACTTGTGTATTTCGGGATGGGAGCCGAAGAAAGTCTTTAGTTCTGAAAGTTTACCGCCGCCGGCGATATAGAGTAGTTACGCATAGATAGCGACGATAGCAGCGTACTTTTAGTGAGTAGAATTAGTGAGCAATTAAAGCATGTATGACAACAACAACAAAGCATATAAAAATACAGAGTAGGCTTCCTTCTTCTTCTTAGCGAAGAAAGTTTTCATCATCTTTTAATAATCGAAGAACTCGTCACCCATCGAGTCGTCCCACGTCGGAGATCGATTGAACTGTAACGTGACGCATGTATCTACGCGTGGACGACTCGGCAGACCTCTTCTAGCCATTGGCTTCTCGGCGAACCACCTTCTGGTGTATCCGGCTTGTCCCCAAGATGTAATCATGTATGCGAGCGCGTCGCAACGTTCGATGTATTCTTTCTCCGTAGCCGGGTACGATTTCTGCGCGAGGTGGCCGACGTATAAGTTGAGACTGACCCATTTTGACATGCCTTCTCCCATCTTGACGTGCTTAACTGCCATATCGTGGAATTTGCCGTACTTCCCGTAACACAACAACGCCAGCTCTCTCCCGGTGAGCGGTAATTCATCTTCGACGGAGTAACCGTATTCGTCTCTTTCGACGTCCTTCTCAGCCGTGTCTTCGAACTCGTCCAACTCGCACTCCTTATCGTCCATCGTTGGATCATCCTCCTCCGACGACTCCAATATCACCTCCTTCAAAGCGTCGTCCCAATTCGTGCTCTTTACGCTCGTCTCCGTGATGTTTCTCGCCAATTCCAACGCGAATCGATCTTCGCTAAAATTTTCCTTGATATCTCCCACCAGCGCGTCCTTCGCGTTGAGTCTATCTATTTCCGTTTCGATCGTCTGCGTGTCCGGGCATCGGCCGGCGATCTTCGCGCCGTTCGTTCGCGGATTAAACGTGAGTTCAACCTGTTTCTTTATCTCGTCAAACAGACCAGAAGCTGACGGTCCAGCGGCGCGAACACAAACGTCGCGCGACGACGACGACGACGCGCGGTGGTGGTGCGCACTTTGGCATCGTCGAACCGTCGTCGCTCGAAGATGATGATTCGGCGAAGAAGAAGAAGACGTCGAGGCGAGACGGTGCGCGCGCGTAAACAACATTTTATGGCAGCTCTCTTTGACAACTCTGATATAAAAGCCTTTCTCCCTCTCGCGCGCGCGTGCGAACGATTTCTCGAAGAACAAGAGACGAGCGCAAGCGCGTTTTCTTTGTGAAGAGTGCGATTACGTCACGCGTGTTCAAGTTTCTTTTTTCCAAAATTGATGACAAATGTGACATTATTAAATGTGATGATCTCTCTCTCTGACTCTCTCTCTCTCTGACTCTCTCGTCGTTACAAGATTGAATCGCCTCCGAATGCCGCGACTTCGTCGTCCTCTAGTTCTTCTTCTTCTTCTTCTTCGTCCTCCTCCTCCTCCTCTTCTTCGTCCTCCAGATCTCCTTCCGCGCCGTCGTTCTTCGCGATTCCCTTCCCTTCTCTCCACGCTTTCATTTCCGTTTCGTACCGCGCCTTGTCCTTCTCGTGTTTCTCTTCGAACGGTTTGCGGTCGTCTTCGCTGAGTTTTTGCCACTTTTCGCCCATGAGTTTCATGATTTCGACCGGGTGCGTGCCTTTCGGCAAGGATGGACGGGTGACTTCGCAAAAGTACACGTACGAGGACTTGACGTTTTTCGGTTGACCCGGTTCTTTCTTTGCTCGTTTTTTTCTTCCGTCGATGTCGTCGGCGAACCCGTATCCGTCTTTGTCGTATCCCTCCGGCGGTTGGTACGATTTCATCTCTTCGTCGTACCGGAGTTTGTCTTTTTCCGAGCTTTTTTCGTACGGTTTTCTATTCTTTTCCGACAAGGCTTTCCATCGAGCGCCGAGTTCTGACATGATGTCCGGTGGACTCATATCTGGCGTTTGTTGGATAATTTTCGGCCTTTCCTTCTCGGTGAAGTAGAGATACGCCGTTTTTACCTGTTTCGGCGCGTTTGGATCTTTCCGTCGTTTCTTTTTCGTTTTGAACGCACCGAACCCGAGCGCATTATCGCGCCCCTGAGTGCTCCCATCCGGCGGAGCGTATCCGAACACAGAAAATCCACCGTCGATGGCTAATATCTGCCCGGTCACGTACGAACTCGCTTGCGAAGCTAAAAACACCGTCGCCGAGGCCACCTCTCTCGGCTCGCCGACCCTCCCCATCGGTGTTCGTCTCACCACGCTCTTCTTATACTCTTCGTTTTTCAACACTTGTTTCGCTAAATCGGTGTTTATGTACCACGGTGCGATCGCATTCACCCGAATCCCTTCTCTGCCCCACTCGCAGGCTAAACTTTTCGTCAACTGGTTCAACGCCGCTTTCGACATCGCGTATATCGCGCCCGTTTGAATGCTCGTCAATCCAGCGACGCTCGAGTTGAATATAACCGACGTTCCTCGCCCAATGATCCCTTTCTTATACGCCATTCGAACGATATCGAACGACGCTTCCAAATTTGTCCCCATTAAAGCGTGGTAGTCTTCCCGAGTAAACTCGGCAGTTTTCTTCCGAATGTTAAAACCGACGTTCGAAACGAACACATCGACGCGACCGAATTTCTCTTTGATTTCCGCTAAAAACGAATCTCGCTCGCGCTCTTTGCTCACATCTTTTTGCACGTACACAAAGTTCGAATCCCGATGCGTCCACTCGTGATCTTCCGGTAATCCAGACCGCGAACACGTGACGACATTTCTCGCGTGGCACGCGCCGAACGCGTCGCAGATGGCTTTCCCGAGACCTTTGGTGCCACCAGTCACGACGCAGGTTTTGCCGCTCAAACCGAAGGTGGAGTGCAGAGAAACGACGTCTTCTTGGTGGTCGTTCATGTTCTGCGTTAGTGTGTTTCTGTGTGCCTCGTTTCCTTTATCTTTAAGCTTTGAAATGATGTTTTGTGTCGCGCGTTGTTTGCGCGCGCGAAAATGCAAATTCTTGTAACGACTTTGAAACACCAAAAATTCGAATTTTTTCAAAACCACCGACCGCATCGCGCGTGTGCGAGTCGTGCTAAAATTCCTACTTTACATTAAAACGTGTTATACACCGCGCTAAGCATTCTCTCTCTAGTCGAAAGTAACCGTCGTCTCTTTTTCTGTTCGTTTACGAAACCGAAGCGCCGTTTTTTTTAATCGTGACTCTCATGACGTGCTCTAGTTTCCAGACGTTTCGGAGGTGCTTTTCGAGTAAATCCGCCTGGAACGCGTCTCTGGCGACGAATTGCGCACTTCCGTCGCCTTGGGATCCGACGCCTTTACCGCCGTAACTGTATATCTTTACCTTCGGGTCGGCTAATAACGCGTGTAGTTTTGGAGCGGTCAGTTCGGACACGCACAGCGGAGCTAAGTGAGCGTCAAAGTCGCGTTGGTATTCCGAAAAAGTTTGGCCGAGGAGTCTCGCGTCGGCGGTTGCGAGCGCTCGTTTGGCGGTTTGGACGTACTCGTACGAGAGTTCGCCGAGGAACTTTTGCGCGTCCGCGTGGGAAGCGTTTTCAACTTTAGGAGGCACGTCTTCAAAGGCGGACTGCAAATCTTTCAAAATTTTGACCGTATCTTTTTGACCCTCTAAATCGCACACGACGATGTGAAAGCAATCGTCCTCCGTATTTTCTCCCTCTCCGGTCCTTTCGTTCCCAACCGGCGTCTCCTCGCACTTCATCTCGTCGCCATCAAAGTTCATCGTAACGCACACTCCGCTCCCAAACGCGCACGCTTGATCCATCCGACCACACCGAGACGGTGTCGCAATCTCTCCTAAATACGCTAACTCCATTTGCTCCAAGACGTCGATCTCTTTCTCCAGCCCGTAACACTTTGAAAAAGCTCTCGCCACGAGCACGCAAATCGCCGCCGAAGAAGACAACCCTTTCTTCACCGGTAACGAACAGTGATTCACCTCCACGCATATCCCACCTAAAATTCCATATTTCTTAAACACTTCTTTTATCGTTCCGGCGATGTACGACCAAAATTTCCCTTCGCTCGCGATGCGCGATAAAGTACCTTCGATGTCTTTATTGATTTCCCACACGACCTCGTTCGTCTCTCCTGAATCCGTCCTCGTTCGAATCGCTATTATTTTCTCGTTCGCGAGCGCGCGCGTCGTCGCGGATATGCCTTCGGTCGTGCCAACGACGAGGCACGAACCTTGTTTCAACGATGGATGGTTTCGGCGGAGCCCGCCCGCCTTTTGTGAATGATGGTGATGACAAGAGAGAATGAAAAGTTAGTTGCGATGCCGCGTCGAAAAATGTCCCCTAAAGCAAAAGAGATAAACATAGATGGAGAGACGAGAGACGCACCCAATCGGAATGTTCGCCCAGCAAACACAATCTCCCAGGGACGAACACTTCGTGTCGCGTCGATGCTGAAGACGAGGACGAGACGGCCTCGTCGAAAGAAGATTCGGGCGGCATCTTTTGTTTTATTTGTTTGCTGGGAAAAGGTGTGTTTGCTTTGTGTGGATTTTATTGATTGTGTGTCTCTCATTTTTTCAAAAACGCTTTCGCGGAAGATGGATGCGCGTCGTCGTAGTCGTCTCTCTCTCTCTCTTTCTCTCTAGCGCGCGCTCTTCTCATTCAAACGTTCTCTCTTTCTCTCTCTCGCTCTTTCTCTTCCCGCGAATGTCATTATTGGTAAGGAAACAAATCAAACTGCGGGAAGATTTTGTTCCCGGTGACGAGTTCTTTAGAGACCATTATCGCCGTCGCGACCATCGCCAAACGTCCGTGACTCAGCTCTTTGAGTTTATAGTCGAGATAAAGCTCGTCGCTGCTGTTTGGACAAAGTCCGAGAGGGTCAAATCCGATTTCTCCTGGGACGTAGTCGTCTCGCAGAGTAAACAAATCGGAGGTGAAAGGATCCGCCCAGCCTCTTTGCACTCGCGTGGCTTCTCCGATGAAGATGACGACGCCGAGCGCGTACCAGAACGGAGGCGGAACTTGTTGAAAATGATTAATAGCCGGACCGGTGATTGACGCGTCGAACAGAAACGAAGAGCCTTCGACGTACTCGCCGACCAAAATCCCAACCGCCGCGAGCATGCACACTCGACCGTGAGTCAGTTCGGCTTCTCTGTATCGCTTCAAATCGTCAAACGTGATTCTCTTCGACAACCCGAGAGGATCGAATCCGTTCTTAAACGGCGCGATGGCACCGTAAATTCCAACCGTACCATCCGTCGTCGTCGGTAACTGCCGCTCAACCATGGTCGAACGCGGAAGCT
>Ga0181607_10001716_pt1 | contig 19545 bp, 20 predicted proteins | sample 041ome_9_FD_132420 | JGI IMG/M metagenome (GOLD analysis project Ga0181607, IMG submission 132420) | Coastal salt marsh microbial communities from the Groves Creek Marsh, Skidaway Island, Georgia - 041413US metaG (megahit assembly) | ecosystem: Environmental > Aquatic > Marine > Intertidal zone...
GTATTATAACCAATTGCTATCGCATCGTGGTAAAGTCTATACTTATGCATAAAATATTGGGTATCAAGAGATGTAATATTTTTATTTTTGAGATCTTTTGAAAAATTATTTTTTGAAAGAGCTAATTTTAAAGTAACAAATGGCTGTTTTCTTTTATAAAAATTAAAAAAATATTTATTGATATTGCTAAATTGATTCAAACCATATTTTGCAATGGAAACTTTAATTTTATTTTTTTTTAAAAAATTTATACCTTTATTATAAATTAATGGATTGGGGTCTCTTGAGGATATAATAACTTTTTTAATACCACTATTTGCTATGTTCTTAGCACAGCAATTTTCTAACTTGAAGCAAGGCTCTAAGCTAACATACATAAAAGTTTGATTAGTAATTTGTTTTTTATTAACTTTTTTTAAAGCATTAATTTCAGCATGAGGCGATCCATTTATTGAGGTCAATCCATAGCTTAATACTTCACCATTCATTGATTTAGAATAATCAACTATTAAACAAGCTACAGAAGGATTTTTTCCTGTTAGCCCCAAATTTCTAAGCGAGAGGTTATTTACAGAATTTATATATTTGGAATGAATGTTGCTTGCTGACAAAATTATTTTTTGTCTATTGTATCTAAAAATTGTTCGAAATCTTTAGTCTCTCTAAAATCACGATATACTGATGCAAATCTAACGTATGCAACTTTATCAATCGTAAATAAAGCTCTCATCACAGCCTCGCCTACAACGTTAGAACTAATTTCATTCTCACCCATGCCCTCAATGTCATTTACTATCCTGGATATCAATTTTTCTTTAGTGTCAGTATCGACTGGTCTTTTACGTAAGGCTAATTCCACAGACTTAGCTATTTTATCGCGATCAAAGTTTACTTTGTCGCCATCTTTTTTTACAACAACTAATTCTCTAAACTGAATTCTTTCATGAGTTGTAAACCTACCCTTACATTCAATACAAATTCTTCTTCTTCTAATTACCGTTCCATTTTCAGAGGGCCTTGAGTCTAAAACAGATGTCTCTTTGTTTTTATCAACACAAAAGGGACATTTCATAGCTTAATAAATAGGATATTTAGCACAAAGATCAGTTACTTCTTTAAAAATAGAACTTTCTGTCATTGAAATATCTGAATTTGAGGAAGACAGCGCATTAATTAATGTTGAAATTTTTTCACCGATGAACTTGAATTCTTCTTCTTTAAATCCTCTAGTAGTTGCAGCAGGAGAGCCTAGTCTTATTCCTGATGTAATAGTTGGAGGGTTCGGATCGTTTGCTACTCCATTTTTATTACAAGTCATACCTGCTCTCTCGAGACTTTCTTCAGCATCTTTGCCGGTTACTTTTTTTGATCTTAAATCTACAAGAACCATATGAGAGTCAGTGCCACCTGTGACGATATCAATACCGTTTGACATTAATACCTCTCCTAAAACTGAAGCATTCTTTTTTACTTGTTGTATATACTGTTTAAATTCCGGCTGCAGAGCTTCACCAAATGCTACTGCCTTTGCAGCAATAACATGCATAAGTGGCCCACCCTGAAGTCCAGGAAAAACTGAACTATTGAATTTTTTACCAAGGTCAATGTCATTGGATAAGATCATACCTCCCCTTGGACCTCTTATAGTTTTATGAGTTGTAGATGTTACAACATGAGCATGAGGAAGTGGGTCTGGATATTCTTTAGCTGCTACCAATCCTGAGTAATGAGCCATATCTACGAGTAAGTATGCTTCAACTTTATCAGCTATATCTCTAAATTTTTTAAAATCAATATTTCTTGGGTAAGCAGATCCACCAGCAATGATCATACTGGGCTTATGTTCTATAGCTAATTTTTCAACTTCATCATAATCAATAAGTGATGTATCTGGATTTATTCCATATTGAATAGCATTAAAATATTTTCCTGATTGATTAGGTCGCGAGCCATGTGTTAGGTGCCCACCAGCATCTAAAGACATTCCAAGAATGGTATCACCTGGCTTGATTAAAGCTAGAAATACTGCTTGATTAGCTTGAGCCCCTGAGTGAGGCTGCACATTCGCATATTGGCATCCATATAATTTTTTTAATCTATCAATTGCTAAGTTTTCAGCTATGTCGACAAACTCACATCCACCATAGTATCTTTTTGCACTATAGCCCTCGGCATATTTATTAGTCATTATTGATCCCTGAGCTTCTAATACTGCTTTTGATACAATATTTTCAGATGCTATAAGTTCAATTTGATTTTGTTGTCTGGAAAGTTCTTTTGAAATACTATCAAATAAATCTTTATCAGCCTGCTCTAAGTTGCTCGAAAAAAATTGTGCATTAAGTGTCATAATTGTTTTACTCTCCTTTTATGTCGTCCTTCTTCAAATTCTGTACTAAAATAGGCATCGAGCATAGCAAAGATATTTTTTTTTACAAAAGGTCTTCCTTTTAAACAAATCACATTGGAATCATTATGTTTTCTAGTGATTTTTGCTGTAGCAACATCGTGACACAGTGAAGCCCTGATATGCTTATGTCTATTAGCACTAATATTTACTCCTATTCCAGACCCACAGATCAATATTCCCATAGAGGAAGAATTGATTTTTTTACATAATTTCTTTGCAAATTTAGGATAATCAACAGAATCCTCTGATCGAGTCCCTAGATCGGAAAAGTTAATTTTTTTTTTAATAAGATAGTCTTTTATAATACGCTCTTTTAATGGATACCCAGCATGATCTGAAGCTATATAAATCTTTTCAATTCCTTTTAACTGTATCATTTCTAGGGAAGGGTAAATGAATATGCAAATTAATCAATACTCTTGATATAACTCTCCCTAAAAAATCGAAGAAAAGAAATTGTAACTCTAAATTATTGTCTAGATTTTTAATTATCTGCTCATTATTTTTAAAATTCATAATTTTATGATTTCGAAAAATTTTGGATAAAACGCTTTCGTTAAAGTCTGGCTGATAGCCTGATGTTTTTAAAATTTCTAGTTCCAACAACATTAACTCTGATAAATAGCTTTGATTTTTGTTCATTCTAGAAATTAAAGATGAATAATATTTTATCACTTTAGAGCCTTCATCTTGAAGAAATAAAAGCTTACTTATAAGATAACATGAATAGTCAATAGTCTTTAAACGATATTTGTCATAAAGAAACCAATTAAAGGTTTGTATGTTATTTGAATTGAGACAATTATTATCATCATTAAATTCAATTTCATTAAGCATACCTTTTACATAATTTGAATTTTTTTTTTTTGATTTGCCTCCAAAAACAACTAGCTTTTTTTTACCATATTGAATTGAAAAAATTGAAATTAATAAATGATTATCTTTGAAATTCTGTACGTCTGTAATTATAGCAGGAATATTTTTCAAAGTTATTTTTCAAATATTATTTTTATCATTTTTTTTGCAGCTGCAATTTCAGCTTTTTGTTTGGAAACACCCTCTCCCTCAACATAAAAATTATCTATTTTTAATGACACAACAAATTTTGGTTTATGTTTTGTACCAGACTCATTTATAAGCTTGTAAGTCGGTATTATTTTATTCTTTCTTTGACTATATTCTTGAATAAATGTTTTGGGATCTTTTTGAGGTAAGGTATTTAGCTCTTCCTTCCAAAGGATAAGAACAATGTCTCGAGTGTAATCCAACCCTTTATTTTCGTATATAAAACCAATTAAAGACTCTAAAGCATCAGCATAAACTGAATTTTTATTAGATTTTGGATCTAATTGATGTTTAAAAATTTCATGTATTTTGAATCTTTTAAATATTTTTGATAACGTATTTGTGTTCACAAGATGAATAAATCTACGTGAGATTTCATCAAGTTTATTTTTTTGAAATTTTTTTACTAAAAATTCAGCAATTATTAACCCTAAAACTCTATCTCCAAGGAATTCGTACTTTTGAAACGGTTTATTATTATTCTTTTTTGATTTTTCTAGGCTGTCATGTTTAAGGCTTTTTTCATAACCTTTAATATTGGTGATCTGTGAAAGGATATCTTTTTTGTTCAAAGCTTATTTTACTACTCTGAAAAGCCTATCATATCTTATGTGTAAAGGTAATGTCCAAAATTTAGACAAAGAAAATCCTGTATCTATTGAAAACCAAATAAACCAAACTTTACCAATAATATTTACTTTTGGGACGAATCCAACACCGCTCATTACTCTACTATCTGATGAGTTATCTCTATTATCTCCCAGAAAAAAATATTTATCCTCAGGAATTAAATACTCAGGTGTGAAATCTAATGGACCATTATCTGTAATATTTAAAATTTTATAATTATCTTCAATAAGTTGTTGGATTTGTTTTTGATGCTGGGTATCAATAAAAATACCATCATTTTTTTGACTGATTTGTTTAAAGCTATTTGAATTCTTAGATTTAACTAAAACTTTACCATTCTCTACTTTTATAGTCTCCCCAGGAAGGCCAATTAATCTTTTTACATAATTGATATTTTCTTGACCTGGAAGTTTAAAAACAATGATATCCCCTCTTTTAGGAGATTTTTCAAATAACTTATCTTTTATTGGAGCCAAACCAAAAGGAAAAGAATATCTTGAATAGCCATAATCCCATTTTGAAACAAATAAAAAATCTCCAACTAGTAGATTTGGCTTCATAGATCCAGAGGGAATTTTAAAAGGTTCGATAATAAAAGTTCTGATAACACCTGCAATTAATAAAGCCCATAAAAGAGCTTTTACATTATTTACAAAAGAATTTTTAAATTTTTTCAAGTATCACCGATGCAATTGAGTATTTTTTTGTATCACTTAAACTTACATGAATAGCAAAGTTTCCATATTTTTCTATCATATAATTTTTTAGTTCTAATCTAGGAGTTATAAAAGGCTTTCCTAGACTATCCCTACTAACTGAAATATTATTTGGGTAACAAGGATGCCTAAAACCAAGACCTAATGATTTTGAAAAGGCCTCTTTAATGGCAAAGTTGTTAGCCAAGACCCTCGACTCAAAATTTTCAATTTCATCATTTTGAAAGTATTTATTAATAAAATTTTTTTTAAATTTGTTATGAATTGATCTTACTCTATCAATCTCAATAAAATCTATACCATTACCAATAATCATTAATCTATTAAACCTTTGAATTTCAAAATTGTGCTTTTTAAAGAGGTAAATATAGCCTCAGAAATTATGAAATGGCCTACATGAACCGTATCTACAAAATCTCTATTTTTGATAAGTTTAATATTATTAAAATTTAAACCATGGCCAATGTTTACAATTAAATTTGAATTATATGCATACTTGATTATTTTATTAATATTTAAAACATCTTTTTGATTAATTTTTCTTTTATCTAGCGACCCTGTATGTAACTCAACTGTAGAAAAACCAAGTTTTTTGGCAAGGTCAACTGTCTTGAGTTTTGGATTAATAAATGCACTTAATTGTATCTTATGCTTTGAACATATAGATAAAAGCAAATTTAATTTTTTTTGAGAAATTTTTTCTAAATTTAATCCACCTTCAGTTGTAAGTTCATTTCTTTTTTCAGGAACAAGACAAATGAATTTAGGCTTGACTCTATTTGCGATAGATATCATTTCATCAGTTAATGCCATCTCCAAGTTAATTGGAATTAAAGAATTTTTTTTTAAAAGACTTACATCTTTGTCATTTATATGTCTTCTATCCTCTCTTAAATGAACTGTTAAGGTATCAACTTTAGATTTTTGGCAAACCTCCAAAGCCCTTAAAATGCTGGGATTATTTAAACCTCTTGCATTTCGTAAAGTAGCTATATGGTCTATATTAATTCCAAGTTTCATTAGTTAATTAAAGACTGTCTTTTTACTTTGCCAACTTGACTTAATGTCTTCATTTCAGCGAGTAAAAATTTTAATTTATCCGAACTATCAATATTTATGTCAATCATGAATGTATAATTTTTTTTATTCCTCTCTGCTATTCTAATGTTTTCTATATTAATTTTATGTTTATCAAATATGGAAGTTATACTAAAAAGTGCACCAGGTTGATTTTTAATTACTATCTCTATTCGTGAATTGAAATAATCCTGTGAGCTACTGTTCCCCCAAAACGAACGATAGAAATTATTTTTATGATAATATGATAAACTATCACACATTGTGCTGTGGACTACAAGACCTCGACCATATGACATGACAGAAATTATATCATCACCTTTAATGGGAGAGCAGCAAGCAGCAAAATTTATAGCAATTCCATTTTCATATTTTGTAACATTAATTTTTTGATTATGGTCTTTAGAACTAAATATATTTTTTACAAAACTGCTTTCTATTTCTTTAAATAATGCATCTAGATCCTTTTTGGACAAAAACCCTCTTCCAATACTTTCAAAAAGTTTATTTTTAAATTTCAAATCTGTTTGAATAAGCACTTGAGAATACATTGTTTCTGTTATTTCGATATTTTTTGTTTTGGCTATATATTTTAAAATTTCTTTACCTAATTTTTCAAACTCTCTCCTTCTTTTTGATCGAAAAAAATGTCTTATCTTTTCTCTTACTTTTTCTTTTTTTACGAACCTAATCCAAAGAGGAGAAATTGAAGTTTTTTCATCAAGAATAATTTCTACCTGATCCCCGCTAATTAGCTTTGTTCTAAGAGGTACATCATTACCATTAACTTTTGCCCCAGAGCACCTATCGCCAATATCGGTATGAATAGTATATGCAAAATCTACAGGAGTAGAGTCTATAGGTAACGTATATAAGTCACCTTTAGGAGAAAAAACATATATTTGCTCATCAAAAAATTGTTGTGAGGTCCTATTAACAATTAGATGTTTTTCATTTTTTTCCTCAACATAATTTACCGCATCCCTTAGCCAAGCGTACATGTTTTGATTTTCCTCATCTTTATTCAAGTATTTGTATCTCCAATGAGCTGCAATTCCATTTTCTGCAATCATATTCATTGCACGAGAACGAATTTGAATTTCAAAAATTTTCTTATTAAAAATAACATCTGTATGGATAGATCTATATCCGTTTGGCTTCGGATTAGAGATATAATCTTTAGTCCTTCCAACTTTAGCTGAAAAATTCCTATGAATTATACCTAAGACTTTATAACAATCCCTTGTTGATTTGGTTACGATTCTTACCGCAGCAATGTCAGAGATTGAATTTAAATCAGTATTTTTTTTATTTATTTTTTTCCAAATAGAATAAGGATTTTTTTTTCTATAAAGAATATTAGTTTTAATTTCTTCTTTTGAGAGGTGATCATCAATAATTGACTCTAGCTCTTTAAAAGAACCCTCTAAGTCTTTAAAGGTATTATCAATTTTATCATTAATTCTATTATAAATATCTGGATGCAAATTTTTAAAAGAGATATTTTCTAGAGTAGATTTCCAATTTTCGAAACCCAATCTCTCAGCTAATGGGGCATATATTAGTAAAGTTTCATTGCTAACCCTTTTTCTTTTTTCAACATCTTTAAAAAAATGGATGGTTTTAATATTATGTAATCTATCAGCGAGTTTAATAATTAAAACTCTAATATCTTTAGCGGTTGAAATAAGAAGTTTTCTAAAATTTTCAGCTTCTTTTTCTGATTTAGTTATTTTTTTTTCTTCTAAAAAATCAATTTTAGTTAAACCATCAACTAAATTTGAAATTGAAGAACCAAATTCTTTTGTTAATTGATCAGAAGAATAAGTGGTATCCTCAATAACATCATGAAGTAGACCTGTTATTACTGTTTCTGTATCAAGTTTAAGATCAATAAGGGACTTACATACTTCAAAAGGATGAACAATATAAGGATCTCCTGAAGCTCTAAATTGATCTTTGTGAGAAGTTTCAGCTACCTCAATAGCTTTTATGAATAAATTTTCATTAAAATTTTTATCATAGGACTCAAGCGCAGACTTAAAGTCTTTATAACTATCTTTAAAATAGCTGGTATGAAACATCAGCTAAAATAATAAACTATTATGAGTTTTTAATCTTCAAGAAGATGATCTTCGTTTTCTTCTTCTTTTTCCTGAACTAATTGATAGCTTTTAATAATATCCTCTTTTACGTCATCAACACTAATCTTCTCATCTGCAATTTCTCTAAGTGCAATAACTGTGCTTTTATCATTATCTAAGGGAACTTGCGCTTCATTGCCCGCATTAAGGACTTTAGCTCTGTGAGAAGCTAATAAGACTAGATCAAATAAGCTATCTACGTTTTTAATACAATCTTCTACTGTTACTCTTGCCATGAGGGGTTTATATGAAATACTGACAAAAAATTCAAGAGAATAATTAATTATTCAAAATTTTTTGTTTTTTTCTGCTCCATTCTCTTTGTTTAATAGTCTCTCTTTTATCGTATTTTTTTTTACCCACCCCTACTCCAAATTTTACCTTAGCTAGGCCTTTTTCATTAAAAAATATCTCCATAGGAATGGCTGTATACCCTTTTGTGGTTAAAAGACCTAAAATTTTTCTAATCTCTCTTTTATTCAAAAGAAGTTTTTTTACTGTTCTTATTTTTTTTTTGGAGTCGAAGTTTTTTTTATCAGAAATAATTTCAAAATTATTGATAAATATCTCTCCTTTTTGCTCATTTATGAAACTAGATTGTATTGATGCTTTCCCATGCCTGAGGGGTTTAACTTCATTGCTTTCTAAGACTAAACCAGCAACATAAGTTTCTTTGATGTCGTAATCGAACTTAGCTCTACGGTTTTGAATAGCCAATTAAATAAAATTTAAATCTTTAATTATTTTTTTTATTTGTTTCTTAGTATCATTCGAAAGTCCAATTAAAGGCGATCTGACCTCTGAAGAACATTTTCCCATTAATGATAATGCATATTTTGCAGGTGTTGGACTTGGTTCAGTGAATAAAATTTTAGAGAGTGGGGCTAATTTTAAGTTAACTTTATCAAACTCTTTATAATTTTTTATTTGCCAATAATGATGAAGCTTTGAAGTTAATTTGGGAGCTACGTTAGCTGTCACAGATATACAGCCATGACCACCTTGAGCTAAATAGCCAGCAATAGTTCCATCTTCTCCAGAAATATAATTAAAGTCCTTTTTCATAAATGTACGCATAACTAAGGGGCGAGATAAGTCATTAGATGCATCTTTTATTCCAACGATATTAGAAACTTTATTTAGTTCTCTAAAACTTTCATAAGATAAATCTACGATGCTCCTTCCAGGAATATTATAAATTAATTGTTTTAAGGGAGTGACTTTGGCAATTTTTTTAAAATGATTTATTAAGCCTAATTGATTAGGTTTATTGTAATAAGGTGTAACCACAAGACCATAATTTGCACCTGACTTATAGGCATGCTTCGTAAACTCAATAGCTTCTTTAGTAGAATTTGAACCTGTACCAGCAATTACAGGTATTTTTTTTGATGCCACTTTAATAGCAAACTCGACTAACGTCATATGTTCATCATGAGAAAGAGTTGGAGATTCACCTGTTGTACCGCAAACAGTAACCCCTGATATTCCCTCTTTCATTTGCCATTTTAAAAGCTTCTCAAAGCTATCATAATCAACCTCCCCTTTTGAAAAGGGTGTAATAATTGCAGGTATAGATCCTTTTAACATTTTGTTTATTTTGTCTTTTTTTTTTCCAAATGCATATATTTATTTGGCGGAGAGAGAGGGATTCGAACCCTCGGTACAACTTGCGTCATACGGCGGTTTAGCAAACCGCTGGTTTCAGCCACTCACCCACCTCTCCGTGAGTTATGCTTCATGATATTATTGTGCCCGAAATATAGACAAATTATCTAAATTGTCATTCATAATATCACAAATATTGAGATTTTTGAGAAATCAAATTTATTTTTGGAGCTTTTCTATGAGTATTTTATTAATTAATTTTGGATTACCCTTACCCTTTGAGGCCTTTAAACATTTTCCAACAAAGTATCCTAGAACTCTATCTGAACCACCTTGAAATTTAGCTATATTTTCATCCTCTCCAACTAGTGCTTCATCAATTATTTTTTCTAATTCAGAAGTATCAGAGACCTGCTCAAGTCCCATTTCTTTGACTAGTTCATTTGGGTTTCCCTCACCAGACAATACCTTAGGAAGAATTTCTTTCCCCGCTTTGTTAGAAATTACATCCTCGCTAACTAATTTTAAAAGATCCATAATTAATTTAGTTCTATCTAAAAGATCAAGAACTTCAAAATTATTTTCTTTAACGTAAGCAAATATATCTCCAACTAACCAACTTGCTATTACCTTAGGAGATACATCAGTTTCAGAAATCATTTTTTCAAAAACTTTTGTATTATCTTTTTCTGAAATTATTATTTTTGAGATATTCTTTTCTATTTTAAGTTCATTTATATATCGCTCTAGTTTTTCATGAGGGAGCTCTTCCAAAGTCGGTTTAATTTGATCAATTTGTTCTTGAGTAATATTTACCGGCAAAAGGTCAGGATCAGGAAAATAACGATAGTCATGAGAAAACTCCTTACTTCTCATAGCTCTTGTTTCACCAGAGGAAGTATCAAATAACATTGTATTTTGTTCAATGGTGCCACCATTTTCTAATATTTCAATCTGTCTTTGAAATTCATATTCAATAGCCTGTCTGATAAATTTAAATGAATTTAAATTTTTAATTTCACATCTTGTTCCAAGATCTTCTCCTGGTTTCCTGACAGATAAATTTACATCTGCTCTGAGAGATCCCTCTTGCATGTTGCCATCGCATACATCTATGTACATCAGAATTTGTCTTAATGATGACATGTAATTAACGACCTCATCAGCCGAGGATAAATCAGGATATGAAACAATTTCTAGTAAGGGAGTTCCTACCCTATTTAGATCAATAAAGCTATATTTTTGGTCTATATCGTGGATACTTTTGCCAGCATCTTGTTCTAAATGAGCTCTTTCAATTCTAATTTTTTTTTGTTTTTCATCTGCATCTATATTAATGAATCCTTCAGTAAGAATTGGAAATTCAAATTGACTTATTTGATAACCTTGAGGCAAATCAGGATAAAAATAATTTTTTCGTTCAAAAACCGAATATTTATTAATTGTAAAATTTAGAGCAAATCCAGTTTTAATAGCTTTTTCAATACAACCATAATTTAATACTGGCAACATACCGGGCATTCCAGAGTCTATAAAATTGACATTTTCATTAGGTTCCGAACCAAATCGATTTGGAGATGATGAAAATAATTTTGAAGAAGTTTTTAATTGAGCATGCACCTCTAGTCCTATGACCATTTCCCATTTATTATTCATTAAATGCTAATTCCTTTTCAGCCAAAGCTGCAAGCTGTAACAATTGTTTTTCCTTAAAATAGTTTCCAATTAATTGAATGCCTAACGGTAATCCATTTGAACTTAGACCAGAGGGGATAGATATTCCAGGAAGCCCTGCTAAGCTAGTAGGTACGGTATAAATATCATTTTTATACATAGAAATTGGATCAAGCTTATCTCCGATTTTAAAAGCTTCATTTGGGGTAGTTGGGGTTAAAATAAAATCAACTTCATTAAAAACTCTTTGAAAGTCATCTTTGATTAGTCTTCTTACTTTTTGTGCCTGTCTATAATAAGCATCATAATAACCAGCAGATAGTACATACGTACCAATAAGAATTCTTCTAGTAACCTCGTCTCCAAAACCTTGAGTTCGAGAGTTAAGATAAATATCATCTAAAGACTCCCCATCTTCACGAACCCCAAAACGAATTCCATCATATCTTGCCAGATTGGATGAGGCTTCAGCAGGTGCAATGATATAATATGTAGATAAAGCGAAATCAGTAGTTGTAAATTTTACATCAACAAATTCTATTTCGTGTTTAGATAAAACTTTTTTAGTATTCTCTATTTGATTTAAAATATCTTGATTAACATCAATTAAATAATCAGAAGGAATACCAATTTTAATCTTACCTTCCATTTTTTCATGTATCTCAGAGACATAATCTTCTCTCTTATGGTTTGAGGAGGTAGTATCATTAAAATCATGTTTATTGATAGCATTCAAAATATGTCCCGCATCTTCAACACAATTTGCGAGAGGACCTGCTTGATCAAGGCTTGAAGCAAACGCTACGATCCCCCATCTTGAGCAAGAGCCAAAAGTTGGCTTTAGCCCAACTATTCCACATAAACTTGCTGGCTGTCTAATTGAGCCACCAGTATCAGTTCCCATTGATGCAACACATGACCCCTCTGCTACTGCTGCTGCAGAACCTCCAGAGGAACCACCTGGTACCAGATCATCGTCTGGTGAAGTTTTGCTCCTCCAAGGATTTATTACAGGGCCAAAATGACTTGTCTCATTGGATGAGCCCATAGCAAATTCATCACAATTATTTTTACCAATAAAAATTGATCCACTGTTTAATAATTCTTTAGTGACAAAAGACTCATATTGAGGGATAAAATTACTTAATATTTTCGAAGAAGCAGAAGTTTTAATTCCTTTAGTACAAAAAAGGTCTTTAATTCCTAAAGGGATACCGTCCAATGGTAGATTATCACCAGAAGTATATCTTTGTTGAGATTGCTCAATGAACAATTTATTTTCATCATCATCAATAACATAATTATAGCTATTATTAAGATTAGCTTTTGCTTTGTTAGCATATTCAGAGTAAAGCTCAGCTACTCCTATTTTTTTATCCGTTAAGGATTTTTTAATTTGACTTATTGATTGCTTCACTTATTCAACTACTTTGGGAACTTTAAAAAAATTATTGGCCCTTTCTGGAGCATTATTTAAAACATCATCTACTGAATTATCTTTTTTGATTTCATCTTTTCTGATTGACTCAGTAGACTCAGTGACATTATGAAGAGGCTTAACATCTGATGTATCTATTTCCTTCAAATTATCTACCCATTTGATGATATCTTTTAGAGAATTGGCATAAAATGTTTCTTTTTCTGATGGTAATTTTAGCTTTGCTAAATAAGAAATTCTTTTAATATCAATATCACTCATAATGGTCGTCGATACTATATCAGATTTTTTAGTAAGCAATAATTATGCTAAAAAATTTCTTAGCATAGATTTTGGTCTAAAATATATTGGTATAGCTATAAGTGACCCTAACAACATCATATCAAAACCTTATGGAACATTTACTGAAGAGGAAATTCTTAACAAACTGAATGATATTTTGGTTAATGAAAATATTTATGGGCTAATTATAGGTAAGCCATATCACTTTGACGGAACAGAATCACAAATGAATGAAAATGTCTTAACATTTTCAAAAAAAATAGAGAAGATAACTTCATTGCCTATTCTTTTCATTGATGAAAGGCTGTCTAGTAAGCCATATAAATCAGCAAAAAATACATCTAAAATTAGCACTCATGAAAAAAGTGCATGTTTAATACTTGATGATTTTTTAACTTTGTATAGAAACTCCCTTAGTGGTAAATAAAAAAATCACGTCTATAGATGATCTCTCAGTTAAAGATATTAATCTAATTTCCAATCAAGCAATCAAATTCAAAAATTCTAAAAAAATTCAGTTTGTAAAAAACCCTAAAAATATTTTTAACTTATTCTTGGAACCTTCCACCAGAACTACAGTAAGTTTTGAATTAGCCGCAAAAAAACTTGGACATAATTCCATTAATATAAACTTTGATAAGAGTTCTTTATCTAAAGGTGAAACATTTAGAGATACCATGAATACTCTTATTAGCATGAAACCTGATGCATTAATTATTAGAGATAAAACTAATTTCTCACCGCAAAATATTTCTAAAGATTTAAAAATTCCTGTCATTAATGCAGGAGATGGCACCAATGAACATCCTACCCAAGCTCTACTTGATTTTTGTGTTATTAAATCAATTTATAAAAATAAAAAAATTTCTATTGGATTATGTGGTGATATTAAACACAGTCGAGTTGCACATTCAAATATCAAGCTTTTCACAAAACTTGGATACAAGTTACATCTCATTGCACCAAGTTATTTTATTGACAAGACTGAAGTTAATAAAATTAACCCAAATATTACTTTCCATAAAAATTTAAAAAGAATTAATGATATAGATGTATTAATGATGCTTAGAGTTCAAAAAGAGAGAATTCCAAAAAATGGAAAAAATATGATGAACTCTTTTAAAAAAGATTATTGCTTGTTGTCTGAGCATCTTTCAAGCAAACCCTATCTTATGCACCCTGGACCAGTAAATAGAAATATTGAAATTAGTGATAATGTTTTAGATAATTATCCTAAGTCTTTGATCCTCTCTCAAGTAGAGATGGGTGTTTATCTTAGGATGGCTTGTTTAAAATATTTACTTAAATAATGATAATCTCAGTATTATTAGCTTATTTGATAGGTTCAATCCCTTTTGGAAAAATTATTACTAAAATTCTAATAAATAAAGATATCACTCAAACTGGCTCAGGAAATATAGGAGCTACAAATGTTTATAGAAGTGTCTCAAAAAAAGCAGGAATCTTAGTGCTTATCCTTGATGCCATTAAACCAATAATAGTATTAGCTATAATTCAGTATTTAAATCCAAATCTATTCAATGAGTATAAATATATTTTTTTCTTAGTTTCAATTATTGGTCACATTTTTCCTATTTGGCTAAAATTTAAAGGAGGTAAAGGTGTGGCTTGTTTTTTTGGTGGTAATCTTCTTTTAATGCCAATACCTACAGTATTTGCAATGATTATTTGGCTTTTAGTCGTAAAATTTAGCAAACTTTCATCTTTCGGGGCTCTTTTATCAATATTTGTTTTGACATCATACGAATTAATTTTTATTTATGGCACCTTAAATAAAGTAATTATCCTTCTATTATTTGTTTTAATATTTTTAAAACACTCTTCTAATATTAAGAGATTAATAAAAGGACAAGAAAATAAGATAGATTTATAAAATGAACTTATTAGTTGTAGAGTCACCAGCGAAAGCAAAAACAATTAATAAATATCTTGGCAATGATTTTGAAGTAATAGCAACTGTAGGCCATTTTCGTGATTTAGCAAAAAAAGATGGGGTTAAAGTTTCTGATGACTATAGCGATGTAGAACTCAATTGGGAAACTACTACAGCAGGACTAAAGATGCTAGAAAACATTGAAAAAAAAGCAAATGGTTACGAAAAAATATATTTAGCCACGGACCCTGATCGAGAAGGTGAAGCTATCACATGGCATTTAGTTAAATCTCTTGAGAAAAAAATAGATAAAGAAAAATTTGAAAGAATTACTTTTAATGAAATTACTAAAAGTGCAGTTATAAAAAGCTTTGATGAAGCTCGAAAAGTTGATGATAATTTGGTATCAGCTTATTTAGCAAGAAGAAGTCTTGATTACTTAGCTGGTTACAGTCTTTCTCCTGTTCTTTGGAGAAAAATGCCAGGGAGTCGATCTGCAGGAAGGGTTCAGTCTGTAGCAGTTCGCTTAATATATGAAAAAGAAATTGAAATTGAGCAATTTGAACCCGAAAAATTTTATAAACTCAATGTTCATGGTCAAATTAATGGAGCAAAACTTGATACCACAATTACTACTTTAGAAGGACAAAAAGTAGATAAATTATTTTTTAAAGATGAAAATTTAGCAAATAAGGCAAAAAAATATCTTAATTCAAATAATTTTTTTATCAAAAAAATTGAAGAAAAGTCTATTTTTCGTAAGCCAAGAGCACCTTTTAACACTTCAACTTTGCAACAAACCGCTAATAGCCAATTAAATTTTAGTGCAAGTCAAACAATGACAATAGCCCAAGGTCTCTATATGGGCGTTGATATTAATAAAGAAACAATAGCTCTCATTACTTACATGAGAACAGATAGCATAACTCTATCAAAGGACTCAATAGATATACTTAGAGAAAATATTCAAAAAGACTACGGTGACAAATATTTACCTAAAGATCCTGTTGAATATAAATCCAAGAAGAAGAATGCACAAGAGGCTCACGAGGCCATTAGACCAACTGACATTACAATTAAACCAGATGACATCAAACAATTTTTAAGTGAAGAACAGTTTAAACTTTATGATTTAATATGGAAAAGAACAATCGCTTCACAAATGTCTAATGCACAAACTAATCAAAACTCTCTTCAAATTGAATGTGAAGAACAAAACATTACCCTTAAAGCTACTTTAGGAAAATTGATATTTGATGGTTATAAAAAAGTTTATAATCTTCAAGAAGAGGATGAAGAACAAATAATTTCTCTTCTTGATAATTTGAAGGAAAACGACAAATACAAAGTAGATGATGTTGAGGTATTAGAGTCATTCACATCTCCACCCTCCAGATATACTGATGCAAGCCTTGTAAAAAAATTAGAAGAACTAGAAATTGGAAGACCATCAACTTATGCATCTATAATTCAAACAATAGTTAATAGAGGCTACGTTTTAAAAAGTGGAAAATCTTTTATTCTGAATGATCGCGGAAGAGTTGTGAATGTATTTTTATGCAACTATTTTAAAAAATTTTTAGAGTATAAGTTTACAGCAGATTTAGAAAATCAACTTGATGATGTTGCTGCAGATAAAGCAGAATGGAAAAAAATAGTATTAAATTTTTGGAAAGATTTTGAGTTCTTCATAAATGAAGTTATGGGAAAACCCAACCGTGAAGTTATAGATGTTATTAATGATGAATTGTCTCCTGTAATTTTTAAAAAAATAGGAGGTGATATTGACATTAAATGTTCTTCATGGGCAAATACAGAAAATTGCGATGGAAATTTAGGTGTAAAAGTAGGAAAAATGGGAGGCTTTATTGGCTGCTCAAACTACCCTACTTGCAAATTCACTATATCTATTGGTGCCTTTGTGAAAGAAATTAATCCTAAAAATAGAGAAGGTGATGAAATTATTACATTTCCTAGAACTTTAGGGATTGATGCCGATTCTCAAAAAGAAATATCAGTTCATCTGGGTCCGTATGGTTACTATTTGCAATTAGGCAAGGAGATGGATGAGGAAAAACCTAAAAGGGTAACACTACCTAAACATTATGATCAAAACACTATTGGTATGAATATTGCAAGTCAGTTAATAAAACTTCCAATAACATTAGGGAATTATCCTAATACAGAAGAGCCTGTAATTGCTAATATTGGTGCTTACGGTCCCTATGTTAAGTATTTAGATATTTATGCTTCATTGGGGAAAAGGTTTGATGTTTTGGAAATTGGTTTGGATCAAGCTATAGAGTTAATAGATATAAAAAAAAATAAACCTACAAATAAAGTTCGTGAAATAGGTGTACTCAAAAGAAGAAGGCAGAAAGCAAATTTATATAAAGGTAAAACAGGAAAATACTATTTTAAAATTGGTATTATGAATTATAAGATTCCACCAGATTATGACGGTGAGAATTTAACGATTGAAGATGTTGAAAAGATTCTAAAAGCTAATCGTTAGAGTTTTTTTATAGACAGTTCTTTTAGCTGCCGATCCTCAATATCAACAGGAGCATTCATCATTAAATCTTGGGCTTTTTGATTAAAGGGGAATGCTATAACCTCTCTTATGTTTTCATTATCAGTTAAAAGCATAATTATTCTATCTAAACCAGGAGCACAACCTCCATGAGGAGGAACGCCATAATGAAAAGCTTCAAATAGGGCGCTAAATTTAGACTTTATTGTCTCTTCATTGTAGCCAGCAATTTCAAATGCTTTTTTCATTACATCTGGACGGTGGTTTCTAATTGCGCCAGAGGATAATTCAATACCGTTGCAGACGATATCATATTGATAAGCCAAAATATCTAATGGATTATTATTTACTAATGCGTCCATTCCTCCTTGTGGCATTGAGAAAGGATTATGACTGAAGTCTATCTTACCAGTTGATGGATCTTTTTCGTACATGGGATAATCAATAATCCAACAAAATTCATATCTACTTTTATCAATAAGTTCTAGTTCATCCCCTACTTTGGCTATAACTTTTGAACCAAAATCATATGCTTCATGCGGCATATCACAAATAAATAAAAGGCCATCTTTTTTATTAAAATTATTGGCCTGTATCATTTCACTTAACTTTTCAGGATTAAAATTTTTAGCTAAGGGGCCTTTGGCTTCTAAATTTTCAAAATTCATATATCCCAATCCTTTTTTTCCTTGCTCTTGAGCCCATTTATTTAAATTGTCGTAAAAAGATCTAGCTTTTCCATCAGAGTTAATAGCTTGAATACAATTAACAATTGCCCCTTTATCAATAAGACTCTCAAAAATTTGAAGTCCTGATCCTTTGAAAAAGTCTGTAACATTTACTAATCTTAATGGATTTCGTAAATCAGGTTTATCACATCCAAAATCTTCAATACTTTTTTTGTATGATATTAAAGGAAAAGGCAGACTGTTAATTGATTTTCCTTGAGATTTGAAATTATCAAAAATATTAAACAATAATCTACCAATAATATCTAAAACATCTTCTTGTGTAGCAAAGCTCATTTCCATATCGATTTGGTAAAACTCGCCAGGAGATCGATCAGCTCTACTATCCTCATCTCTAAAACATGGAGCTATTTGAAAGTATTTATCAATACCCGAAGCTATATATAATTGTTTAAATTGCTGAGGTGCTTGTGGAAGGGCATAAAAAGAACCTTTATGAATTCTAGATGGAACTAAATAATCTCTTGCACCCTCTGGAGAAGGAGCTGTTAAAATAGGAGTTGCTAGTTCCATAAAACCCTCACTATTCATGAATTTTCTTACATGGTTAATTACGTCATAACGTAATTTAATATTTTTTTGCATCTTAGATCTACGAAGATCTAAATATCTATATTTTAATCGGACTTCTTCTCCATAGTCATTATCCGAATTTACCTCTAAGGGTAAGTTTTTTGAGCAAGAGCTTAAAATTATAAAATTTTCAATTTGAAGTTCTACCTCCCCAGACTCTAGATTAGGATTAATTGTATCTTCACTTCTCTTTGTAATTAAACCAGAGACTTGTATTACATCTTCATTTTTTACCTTAGATAATTTTGAAAATATGTCTGATGAATTATCAACTACGCACTGTAAGAGTGAAGTTGAGTCTCTTAAATCAACAAAAAGTAGATTTCCGTGATCTCTTGACCTATTGACCCAGCCCGAGACTGTAATGTTTTTTCCAACTAAAGATATGTTTATATCTTTTAAATAGTAATCTCTATATTTGTTCATAATATTGTCTAATTAGAGACAAATTAATATTATGGTTATTCTCATAAAGCAAATGATTAATGGTTTTAGAGGCATTAAATGCATCAATGTATGACCTATCAATAAATTTCATAATTTCATGAATTAGTTTATCTGAGATTGTAATCGACATATTTTTTAAAAATTTTTGTATTAATCTAAAAAGTAACTCGTCATTAGGGTTTTCTATTCTAGCAATGTTAAATAAACTTAATCTAGATTTAATATCAGCGATGATAGCTTGATTTTCATCAACATTTAATGGGTCAGTGGATGTGAATATAGTTAATCCTATATCCTGAGATATA
>Ga0181607_10001730_pt1 | contig 19484 bp, 11 predicted proteins | sample 041ome_9_FD_132420 | JGI IMG/M metagenome (GOLD analysis project Ga0181607, IMG submission 132420) | Coastal salt marsh microbial communities from the Groves Creek Marsh, Skidaway Island, Georgia - 041413US metaG (megahit assembly) | ecosystem: Environmental > Aquatic > Marine > Intertidal zone...
ACGCCCAAGGAGTTTCAAGGCATTCAAACGGTGGTGACGATTTTGTTCTTATTGTTTGAGTTTTTCTATACGCGAAATCAGCAAGAAACGGCGACTAGTATTATCTCAGCCACGGTGACGGCGGGGGATTATTCAGTGTACGTGGATGGGTTTGGCAAGGGAAACGTGTGGTCGCGTCGAGAGGTGGCTGATTTCTTTGCGCATTACGGCGAAGTCGTCTCGGTGTGTCACTTGACAAATACGCATAAAATCGTCATTTTAGAACGTAAGATTCAAACGCTGTTGAATATTCGAAACGAGCTCGAAACTAGAATGTTCGACGAATATGAGCAGCGGGAAAAATCATCGAGGCTGGGATTCCTTCGCGAATGGTTGTTTCGAATGATCGTCCTTCGCGGAATGAAGGCCAACGAAGAATCTATTGATAATATTGAACGCAAAATTGCCCTGGCGAAACGAGAAATAGCCAAGTTTGATGGCGACAACTCAAAGAGCGTGCACCTAGGAATGGCGGTGGTTACTTTCAATTATGAGCAACACGCCACGAATTGTTGCGACGACCACGAGAGTGACAACTGGGAAAGACTTTCGCGATTCTTCACGGGCAGATATCCACCAGACTTTAGAGGCCGTAAATTATTAGTGCGACGAGCACCAGAGCCAAGTGATATCAATTGGCAACATTTACGCGCGCGCCGAAGTAAGTCTCGAATTATCATGTGGGAAATCGCGTCGTATCTCACTCTAGGCGCGGCGTTGACGGTCGGCGGTCTCGTTCAGTATTATTTTGAACGCATACGATTTGTTGAGCTGGCGGTGATTAATCAAGAAGTGGCTCTTACTTCCGCGGCATCTTTTGCATCGCAGGTGCATTTACAAGTGCTGACAGCCGGGGCGTCTGTGGTGACTGTTTTCATCAACTATGTTCTCGATTCGCTCACGATATTCCTCACCAGTCGTGAAACGCACATCACCAAGACTGACGCAAACAATGTGTTGCTCATAAAGATTACTGTCGTGCAGTTGCTCAACTATGTTGTGGTTCCTATCCTCACAAATCGGTGTTCTACTCAAGTAGATGGCGCCTGCAACTGGTACACCCCTGGTGGTTTGATTGAGTTCGCGTTTTACTTGCAACTGTTCAACATTCTCGCGTTGCCAGTGCGAATGATGCAGTTGGGCAATAAATTCTTCACTTATGTGCTCGCTCCGCGGGCGAGAACGTTCTGGCTTCAAGAGAAAATGTACGAACCCAAAGAATTCGACTTGTCGCGACAGTACTCCGAGCTGTTGAAAATCATCGGCCTCGCCGCGATTTACGGGCCGGCACTTCCGGTGAGTTACGCGCTCGCAGTCATTGGTATTGTTGTCTGCTATTGGTGCAACAAGTACAGCGGTCTGAGAATGACCAAACCACCTCCAAAACTTCACCACAGTGTTTTCGGGGTGAAGTTTGCCATTCGCATCATCTCCTTGCTGCAAATTCTGTTTGGATGTTTAGTGTTTTACAAATTTGACTCTGAAGTCACGGTGACGCTCTGGGTGAATTTGGGTATTTGGATCTTTGCGTTGATGCCGATTCGAAGACTCATGGGATTTTGGCGACCCCCTGAGCTCACTGCGCAATCCACCGGAAACGTATCTTTCGTGAATAACGCAGGATTGTGCGATAGCCATGGGCGATTGCGAAGTATGCAAGACAGAAAATCTGTCGTCGAGATGCCAGAGCTGCGCGAAAATGAAGTTGAAACTGTTCCCGAATCTCGCTCAGAAGCGGTACAGAAGGCATTTTTGGCGAGAATGTACAAATGTCTACCGAATGAGCTACATAAAGGGCGCCTGAACTTGTATCATCCACCCGTGCCTACGCACGCCGCACCAAAGCAGCTCGAAGCAATATTGAAACAATATGAGCCTTTTGAAGAAGTGATACCGGCAAATCCGTATTATTTACCGGGTCAGCTGGAACACACAGGCGGGAAGCACACTGAAGAACCGTCAAAACACGCGAAATCAGAGAAGATGAAGCTCAATATTCTCCAATCGTTCAACAGACGCCGCGTCGCCATGGAGACGCAGAGCGGCGACGGCGATGCATAGACGTGCGTGTTGTTTGAGGAACGTACAAAGTATCAGCGTTTGTTCATCGCGCTACCGGCGCCGCCAGCGTACATGTAATATCGAATAACGTTCCAAGACGTGTAATTTACAATAGTTTTAATATTTCTCCCCAACGTGCGACTTCGTTTTCAGAAAGAGTTTGCACGCCCTCTCGAGCGCGTACGCGGGCAATTTGGACGCAATCGTGTTCGCTAGCCCCTTTACCCAAACCCAAAGCATCTAACGCTCTAAAGCATCCCTCGGGAGTACTAAATAAAATCCCTACACCGTGAAGTTCCCATCCGTCACCTTTCATTGGCTCTGCCGTGGATGGACCAAGCGTCGCGAGCGCTCGTGCTTCGCACAAATCAAACAGATGTCTATTCCCAGGATTGTCCCGAGCGAACACCAGCGTTCCGAGCATCATCGCTTCGGCTATCGTACCGCTTTGACCTTCTGAAACAGATGTATTCAATAGGATTTTGGCGTCAGCGATGTATCTTAAGACGACTTCACGATCGAGCCCTGGTAATAACGTGGCGTCAACTCTCTGATACTCGGCCCGGACATCTTTGGCGTACTTTGCATCTATCTCTGGACCGCACGCAGTCATGTGCACCCGAGTATCACTCGAATTGTACGCGGCGAATGCGCGCGATAAATAGCACACATCCTTCACCGGACGTAATCCGCCAGGAAGAAACATTATTGGCACGTCCTCGTCGACGCCAGCGTCGACGCGCAATGACTCTCCACGCTTGCGCTTTGTCAATTGTCTGGCAAGAGTGGGCAACATGTGCACGCCTTGCGGTATGAGCTGACACTTGGCGTTAATGTCACTTTCTTCAAACTTCAGAGAATCTTTTGGGGCGGCAGCAATCATGGATAGCGAGAAAGATACAACTTTTGTTGCGATGTCGACGCGTTCTCGAAACAAGCGGTCCGACATGTCTGAAGATTTTGCATCCACGTTGACATCTGTGCCGCCGAGGATCAGAATAACTGGCGGGAGCTTTAAATTTTTGAATTCCCCAACCGCATCAATCACAGCACCGCATTTGAAAGCGTGCAAGACGATGATGAAATCGACGTGCATCGCCTTGAGTATGTTCGCCATGTCTTGCGAAGAACGCGGAAGTTCCTGTATCGAGCGCGTGAACGCGTCGATGCCGTTCGCTTTGAGGTGTTCACTGATGCGCTCCATGGTCACCACGTTTCCACACTTTGCGCCTGAACGATGCAACTGGGGCACGACGAGCAACGCGCGCTTTTTTAACCCATCCGCCGCGCCAAGTGCGACGCGGAATCCGCTAAACGTGTGATGCATATCTGGCCAAAACGAGTGGCGATAGCCGGCGCGCGCGATCGGTGCGCTCGTAGCCCAGCACCCACCTTTCACGACTTTGCGATAGCCGAACCATGGACAGCTATTTTCTCTGTATGGGAAGTCCATTTGGAATCCAGGAAATGGTAAAAACGCACTCGCCGTCCATTCCCACACGTTGCCAATCATGTGACGACACCCGTACGCGCTCTCGCCCTCCTCCAAGCCATCGACGTCCACGGTTCCATTGCGATGGATGTCTAAGTTTGCAAACGTCTCGCTGGGCGGGGTTTCGCCCCACGGATACGTACGCCGCGGTTTTCCAACTGCATAGTCTTTGCTCGTCCTCGCCGCGGCTTCCCATTCGAGCTCCGTCGGCAGACGCCCTCCAATCCAGTTGCAATATGCCTCCGCCTCATACCACGTTACGTGGCACACTGGACGTTGAGGGCGTAGTGGCGCTGGAGTATTATCAAACTGTGTCACGCGCCAGGCGGTATACGCCGGGGCGTTCCCGTCGGCTAAAGCTTCACCAAATGGAAACGGCGCCCATCCCAACGGTCCGACGCGTTTATCGTGATCGTTTTTCAACCGCGTCAACCACCGCCAACCTTCATGACTCCACATCGAGCGATTCTCATATCCACCGCACTGTATGAACGCCGCGAACTGTGCATTCGTGCAACACGTTTGAGCGATTGCAAACTTTGGCGCCGGCAAGTCGTGCGCCCAACGCTCGGCGTCGAATACCCAAGCGTCATCCTTTTCCGCACCCATGCGATACGCCCCGACGTCAACCACGCCGTATCCGAGCATGGTTATGACATCATTCGATCTCTTGTCATCCAACGATTTGATGGCCTTCTGTGACACGGTGTACGTACCCCCGCGCACGTCGGCTGGATACGTCCCCCGAGCCGCCCAAACGCCCCCGTCGCCCTGCGTATGAACCGGAGACGAATAACACAACGTATTCCGCGCCTGTACGTAATCCTCCACGTGCCAATGTTCGTGAAGCACCGCGTACGTGTGCAAGTACGTCTCCACCGCGCCCATGAGGCGCGAATCATCATCCCCGAGCAAGCGTTCGCACCACCCGGCGGCGGCGGCCCGGTACCTCGCGCACGCGTTCCCGCCCGGATCATGCCCCACCACGGTCTCCGGTCGCCATCGATCGGCGTGATCCGCTCGAAAACTATCGAACAACGCGTGCACGTCGCATGTCTCACCGATCGCCTCGCACTCGTCGTCGACATCCAACGCGAGCAGTCGAGCGCACATGAATTCGTAAAAGTGCGCGCAGTGGCCGTCGGACCAATCGAACGGGTTCACCCCGCCCGTGCGCGCCGCGCGTCGCTGAAATGCGTTCAAATCGTCGACGACGAACGCGCGTCGGGCGCGCACGTCGGCATAGAGCGCGCGCATGTGTTTCACGGTGAGCCGGTGATGCTTTTCAGCGAGCGAGCCGTACGCGTCGAGCGTCGCGAGCGTCGCTTCATCGCGCGTGCGCGGCGCCGCCGCGGTGGTGGCGTGCGCATGCGCTGACGCGAGCGGTGCGTGCGTCAGCGCGCCGTGTATACCGTGGAACGCGCGATCGCGCGACGTCATGACGGCGTCGCGCACTGAGGACTACACTGGTTTGTAACTAACTTCAACATAAAAAGTCTAGAAATCCCGAATCGACACCGCACGCGCGCGATCGACGATGCGCCACGCCGGCGTGGCTCTTCGCACATTTTTCAGCGTCAGCACGCTATCAACGCGATCGAACACAGACGGTTCGCGCTCGAGCTCTTCGAGAGCCGCGAGCGCGCGAAGCTCGCACGAAGCCGTCGGCGCCGTCGCGCGCGCCATCGACACGTGCACGTGACGAGGTTTCAATCGCTCCGCTGCGCGCGCGAGTCGTTCGTCCCGTGCCTTCTTGTTTATATTTTCCCTAAGCACCGCTTCGCGGCGTCTGTATACGTGATCGGCGTCGCGAGCCTGCGCGAGAAGAACGAGCGCCTCGTTAGACACCAACCGTCACACGGAAAAACATCACGCACGCGTACCGCGCACGCGCACACGCGAGCACACGCACACACACACACACACACACCTGGAACATTTCAATCACATCCATGCTCGCTCGCCCGAATCGTCGCGCGAGCTCGTCGTCCCTCTCTCGCGCGCGCGTCGCCGCCTCGGCCCGTTTCCTTCGCGCCCGGCGCTCTATCCTCTCCTCCCGCGCCGCGCGCTCGCGCTCAACCTCCGCCTTGACGCGCAGCGCGTCGACATACACCCGCGCCGCGTGTTCCGTCGCCTCCTCGCGCGCTCGCGCCGCGTTCGCCGCTCTCCATGCCTCTGTCTGTCGCGAGAGCGCCTTTTGACGCCTTCTCAACTCCGCGCGCGCCGCAACCTCCAGCGCGGCGTCCTCCCACGCCTCGCGCGATGCGAGCGCCACGGATGCGCACGATGTCGTCGCGAGGTGTTCCGCCGCGCGCGCGCGCTGCGCGGCGATGCGCGACGCGATGACGTCGTCGTGCGTCATTGTCTGACGCACAACGGTCGGCGCGTTCCATGTCCGCGAGCGACGCGCCGAACGCGCTGGCGCGCACGCTCGCGCACGTGCGCTCGGCGGTGACGTACGCGCTCGCGTTTCGCGTCGTGCGAAGCTTGACGGCGACGACGGCGACGACGGCGACGACGACGGCGGCGCGCGGCAACGTTGTGGCCGCGACGACGACATCATCATCATCGGCATCTTTCGCCGACGTCGTCGCGCGCAACCTGTATGTGCGCGGGGAAAGGGTTGATTTGAGGCTCTATGCCACCACTGCGCGCGACGTGAGTGGCGACTTTGACGATGACGCGCTGCACGCGCCGGTGTTCGCGCGACGCGACTTGAGGTTGGCTGTCGACGGCGTGGACGCGACGACACTCGATTTCGCGTCGAATGCAGAGGTGACGCGCGCGATATCGCAGAATGTGACGGTGATGTTGCATGCGGTGCTGACGCGCGTGCGTAGTCGCCGTGGGAGGGCGTTCGGGGCGGCGAATGCGACGGACGCGTTGCGGGCGTCGGTGGCGTTGACGACGCATCGACGGGTGAAAAAGCGTCGAGCGGCGAGGCATTTGCTCGCGAGATCGCGCGGTGACGACGATGGTGGAGTCGCGGCGACGAACGCGAATGAGAGTGGTGATGCGAGAGACGTCGTCGAGGACGACGAGGCGTGGGTGACGTATTTTAAACCAAATATGACGCTGTCCATCGTGGATGATTTCAACGCGTATCGAGCGGCAACGATTCCTGACGTCTTATCGCAGCGCATGCGATTTGCCGACGATGCGCGTTCGGCGTATTATCCCACGGTGTATTTTAACGAGTTTTGGCTGCTAGAGTCGTACTTGCGGCGCATAGGAGATGGCGAGGGCGGAGAAGATGAATTAAAGTTGAAATTTGACGTCGCCCCGTTGCACATGGTGAAATGGCAAATGCAAGAGACGACGACGCGAACGTGGCAGCAACAGCGTGATTTCGGTGTTTCCGGCGCAAACGATGCCGACCAGATGAAGAAAATGTTTTTAGAGGGTAATCCAGTGTTGCTTGCGGTGACCGCGGTGGTGTCTCTGTTGCATACGTTGTTTGACATTTTGGCATTTAAGAATGACGTGTCGTTTTGGAAGTCAAACAAGAGCATGGAAGGCTTGAGCGCGCGTTCGGTGTCCTTGAATGCAGTCATGCAATTGATCATATTATTGTACCTGCTCGACAACGACACGTCGTGGATGATTTTGTTTTCCTCCTTTACGGGCACGGTGATTGAGTTTTGGAAGGTGACGAAAGCCATGGATGTCTCCGTCGAGCGCGGCGGGATTTTAGGATTTTTACCACGCGTACGCATCGCTCCCAAAGCGAGCGCGTTGAAGAGCGAAACCGCCAAGCACGACGCGGATGCGATGCGATTCTTATCGTATGCGTTGTACCCAATGTGCGCGGCGTACGCATTGTACGATTTGTACCATAACGAACATCGCGGCTGGTGGTCGTGGATCATTTCATCCCTCGTCGGCTCGATTTACGTCTTTGGTTTCATCTCCATGACCCCGCAGCTGTACATCAACTACAAGCTCAAGAGCGTCGCCGCCATGCCGTGGAAGCAAATGTCGTACAAATTTTTAAACACCATCATCGATGATCTGTTTGCGTTTGTCATTAAAATGCCTACGCTGCACCGGTTATCCGTATTCAGAGACGATATTATTTTCATCGCGTTTTTATACCAGCGGCGAATTTACCGCGTGGACTCGACGAGAGTCAACGAGTTTGGGTACAGCGGCGACATCGCCGCTACCGCTGCCAACGACGACGATGCCAACGACGACGAAACCAAAAAAGATAGATAGATAGTCGACATTTTTCATTCTAATTCTCTGCAGGGCTGAGGGACTTGCGCAAGATTGTTTCAACACTAATCCATTCCTCGCTCTCCCTACATCGCGGCGCGCGACGCGCGCGATGCCGACGCCCGAAGAAAACGAGCACGCCGAAAAAGCGCGGCGCTATCGCAAGGCGCGCGAAGAACGCAAAGCGCGCGAAGAACGACGCGCTGCGCGACGCGAACGTCGCTCGTCTCGAAGCGGTTCGCAGAGCCCGCGCGCGGCTGCGTCGAGCATCTTTGGCAAACTCACGCACTTTGTCACCGGTCGACCGGCGCATGGGGCGGAGAACGAGGCTTTGTTGCGCGGCAGCGCGCGTGCGTCGTCCGTGGACGATCAGCGACGACGACGGAGCGAGGATGATAGTGATAGAGAGCATTCAGAGGGTGTTACCGCGAGCGGCACGACGCGAACGAATAGCGACCGTGCCGGCGACGACGACGACGACGACGTGATGCTCGAGAACGATTGGGACGATCGAAGACGTTCATCTCGTCGCGATAGAGGAATAGAATCAACCACGGAGGGGCGTGGGAGACTCACGAGAGACGCGTTGCGGTCGCTAGACGACGCCGAACGCGGCTTGAGCGATAAACACACGAGCGTGCGGGTACCAAACTTTATGTCGCCGCCGTCGTCGGATGCGTTTCGTCGGATTGTTCCAGCGTCCTGGCGCACGTGGGCTGCGACTGCGTCGGTGTCGTTCGCCTGTTTCACCGTGGGCGTAGCTATTGGATTTCCGTTTGCGACGCGATCGGCGACGACGTGCTCGGCTGGCGCGCCGGTGGCGTGTACTCGGGATAGCGCGACGAGCGATGAATTGTTGATGATGCACATGGCGATGTTGATTGGTGCCATTGTCGGTGCGCTGTTCGCGGGATGGGTGTGCGATAAATTTGGCCGACGAAGCGCTGTCGTGGCGGCGACGGCGCCCGCCGTTGCGGGGTGGTGCGCGGTGTACGTCAACGATGCGTTCTCACCAGGTGCCATCGCAGGACGACTTTTAGTTGGCATGTCTATTGGGCTCGTCACCACCGCTGCGCCGCTGTTGCTCGCCGAGGCGGCGCCGAAGAAATTGCGCGGAGCGCATTCAATTTTGCCGCACATGGCTGTCGTAAAGGGCGTGGCGTTCATGTACGCCGTGCCGCTGACGCCGCTCGAAGTCAAGTGGAGGCATTTAGCGTTAACATGTGGTTTGTTTAACATTGTCGCGCTGGCGTTCAGCGCGATATTTGTCGTAGAGTCACCGAGATGGTACTTGGCTCGTTCGCAGGACATCGACGCCATTGAATCATTAAAGACGCTTCGCGGCGCGTGGGATGACCACGAACTGGTTGCCGAGACCGCGGCGATTATCTCACGAGAAAACGCAAAAACCTCCCCGTCGGGGTCATTCGCGGCGTTTTCTGCCTGGCACTTGCTGACCAAGAGTAGTTTGTTGCGAGCGGTGACGATGTCGTGCGCGCTCGTCGCCATTCAGCAATTTGGAGGAGTTTCGCTCGCCATGCACAATGACGACGAAATTCCAAGCACTGGGTCTTTGCCATTGGGGGAAAACACGCGCTTGGCGTACGTCATCACGCTCATGCTTGGAATTTTAATATGCTCGCGCATGATTGATCTCACTGGGCGTAAACTGTGCATGATGGCATCGTTGGTTGGCATGTGCGTCGCCAACGTCACCATGGTCATCGCCGGATTTTTCGCAGACGACCTCACCCAAAACATCCTCAGCGGCGCCGTGGTGGTGTTTGCATTTAGTTTTGGCGTCGGCATGGCGGCTACGCCACTTTTGATCAGCGCTGAGTCGTTTCCTCAGCACGCTCGAGCGACGGCGATTAGCGTCGTATCCACCGTACATTGGACCTACATCTTCATCGAATCCTTTGCGTACAAAATGGCAATCGATTCTTTCAGTGCGCGCGCCGTGCACGCATTTTTCGCGTGCGTGTGCGTATTTGGCTTGATGTACGTCTCAAGGATGGTTCCGGAAACATCAAGCCTCTCGCTCGAGGACGCCGTGGCGTTGACCAACCCCGTCGACGCCTCCGCCATCACCTTTGTCAAAGTCTCCTCGTCCACGTCGGCGGCGGCGACCAAGACAAGAAATCCGCGTGAAAAATCCCGAAGCTCGCGCTCTTCCAAACTCGGAAGCTCAAACAAACTCCCCAGGCATCACGCCCATAGATTTTAGCTTGTAACCGTAGTCATTTCGCGGGTAGCGCGCAACAACGACTGGGCACCTCCACATCGCAACGCGCGCCATGACCGTACCAAACCTCGTCAAAGTCACCTACTGAGGTGGATGAGGATACCAGAGATTCTTCATCGCCATCGAAAGGTGCGGAACCGCGCGCTCGCGCGATTCAGGCGCGGGAGCCGAGCTCGGAGGGTCTGTCTTGCGTAACCGTCAACGCTCAGAGCTCCAACGCGCGGAATCGCCTCGCGCGCGCGTGACACTGACGACGCGTTCTTTACATCGCACGCAGAGCAATCACGGCCAAGTACCCACAGGCACAGTGCGTGGGCACGCCGACACCGACGACGAGCGGCGCGCTTGAAGTGTTCGTGCGCGATGAGCTCGTGCACAGCAAACTGGGAGGAGACGGCTACGTCGATTCCCCAGAGAAGATCGAGCGCATTTTGGCCGCCGTGGGGAATGCGTTGGGCGTGAATGCATCGTAACCTATTGTGTTTACGCGTCAGATCGCCCTCAAAGATCGGTTTTTTTGTCCAGCGCCGCGTCGGTTGAAGAAAGGTGCGCCCGACGACTTCGTGAGCGACAATTTTTTGTGACTTTCACCGCGACAATGCGAACGCAACGCGGTGAAACGATTATACTTGAGACGTGTTTATTCGAATGCGCGTGCATGCTCTTTGCGCGCGTTCGGTGCGTCGAGTTGAGAATACTCGACGCGGCGCGTCTTTGTCGCGAAACGGAGGAATCGAACGCGCGAGCTCCGACTCGCTTTATTACTGTTTGCTATTCATTCATAGACGGCATGCGTGCTAGGTGTGCGTCTAACTGCTATGAGCTACTGTAAACATGTTTTATCTACGAATTCATCGGCGCCGCGACGTCGATGCGTCGCCTAAACGCGAGCGCTGTCGCTTCGGCGTCAGCTTCGCCCGAGCGCAACGCGTCGCCCAACGCCCCTTTAGCACTTCGCGTAAACGTGCGTTCATCGTCGCCGTAAGCGTTCGGTAACTCGGCAGTGAGTAGAAACACCCCATGCGTCGTTCGAATCGACTCTCCATCGTATGCGTACGCGCCATCTTCGCTCAACGCCGGAAGCAACGAAGGAACCGCCGCCAGACCCAACCGACCGACGTCGTGCAACACCACCATCGCCCCTCGCGCCGGACACCGCTTAAAGAACATCACGAGCTCGCGCTGAATTGTCCCTCGCGTCTCATCCGTCGCCATCGCACGCATCTCGCGAGAGCCGCAATCAAACGTCATCGCGCACCGCTCGCCGCGCGTCGCCTCGACCAACCGCTCGCGCGCCGAACCCAACGCCTCGGCGTCGCGCGCGACGAGCAACATCACCGGTGCCTTGCTCGACGCGCGCGTACGCACTAAATCATCCATGAAAAACCTCGAGGCGTCGGTAAAGTCTTCGCGCACGACGGACGCCAACGCGCGCTCGAGCGCGAGCGCCGACGCCGCCGACGCCTCGAACGACGACAGCTCTTCGCGCCGCGGCGCCGCGCGCGACGCAACGCCGACGAGGACGAGCGCGAGAGCGACAACGATAACGATGCTACCGACGACGACGCCAACGCGCGTCGTCGTCCACCTCCACGCGCGCGCGCAGCGCGTCAGCACAACAATCGCTCCACGCCTCGCAGCGGTGGATTCGCGCGCGGCGCTCGACGCGGCTGTCTTCGCGCGCGCCGGTGCGCGCGGACGCGGTGCGCGCGCAGTCGACGTCGCCTCGACCTCTCGCGCGCCTCGGCGCGCGCGGCGCGTGCGAACCATGCGCGCGCGGGCGCGCGATGTGACGCCAGCTGTCTTGGGCCGTTTGAACGTCACAACGCCACGCAACGAGCGCCGCGTCGCGCGCGCACGTGATCGCCAGACCGCACGCGGACGGCAACTCAAAGACGCGACCACGCGCCGAGGAGCGTTTGGGGCTGACGACGGCGACGCGCGCGCGCGATGACGGACGATGAGCGATTGGTGATTGGTTTGAATTCGCGCGCGCTCGCGGCGAATGACGCTGCGCTGGCGCGATTACGCGCGAGCGTGCCGCGGTCGGCGGTGCTGTGCGATGGGGATGTTATTCGCATCGCGTCTGGCGCCGCGCGCGCGATGGGGGTGGGTCACGGAGGCGAGGACGGGGGTGAGCTTGATTACGAGCGCTTGAGGCTGGCGTGCGCGAGCGCGCCGGTGGCGAAATCGGGCGCCAAGGCGAGATTTGCGTTCGTGGCGCGCGATGATGCGTTTGGGGCGAATACGTATGGGATGTATGCCACTGTGCACCGCGATGGGCCGGTGATTCGGTTTGAGAGTAAGGCGATGACGTCGGCGGCGCACTGGGAGCTCGCGTCGGCGAAGCGTTTGAGCGCGCGCGGGACGACGAAGATTACCTTACGATCGTGCGTCAGGCGCGATGTGCTCATGGAGGGAGAGATTGAGCGAGAGTATTCGCCTATGGAGGCGTTTGAGACCTGGGCTGCATTCGTGGGCGTGGTGGAGGCGGAAGGAGAGGTCCAACGCGAGTGCGAGACGGAGGCGAATGCAACATTGGAGAAATTATCCGCCGGGTTCGCGCGCGAGTTGAATAGGATTGAGCAGCAAATTAACGCCGCATCGCGAGCGAAGCTTGGACCGCGCATCGTCGGGGGCGCGCGCGAGCAATCGCCAGCGGCGAAATCGGTGGTGGCGCGCGAGAAGAATTCGTTGTTTCAGTCCATCGTCGAACCTTCGCGAGTGGACACCGCGTCGGCGCCAACGCTCAATCCGTTGCCTAGTCTTCAGCGGCGTTCGACGCAGGTCAAGCCATCGACGCCACTGGATGAGAGCTGGCAGGCACAAAATCCGACGAAACCTCGCAACAAACGCGAGGATTTAGTGTTATCTGATGAAGATTTCCCGTCGCCGAGCGCGCGGGAAATTGACGCCGTGCGAGACGAGGCGTGGCGATTCCAATCCACGGGAAAGAAAGCAACGAAGAGCTCGACGCCGACGTTTGGCACGCCCATGTCAGGTGCGGCGACGCCTACGACGCCCGGGATGTCATCGCGATGGGAGTTTGGCACCCCGAACAGTGCTAGCTCGGCGAGGACAGATGAAAGCTTCTTCTCCGACGCCGGGGGTCTCGACACGCCTCCGGGCGCGAGGACAAACGTGAAATTCGCAGCTATGGTGTCATCGTTCGAAGAAAAGAACGCGCTCTTGGGCAAAAGTAGTCAGTTGACCGAGGATGACTACGAGCTCGCCGCCGTGCGCAAGAGCGGAATCGATCCAAAGAGTATAATTTCCACTCCCGGCGGCACGTCGGCAATGTTAAAGTACGTCGGTCGAATGTACGTGTCGCAATTCCGAAGCGAGATGAACATCTTAAACGTGCCTTATATTACGCTCGATGAAGTCACGATGGATTTCTTGGATCTCGTCGCCGAGAAGAAGAGCGCCGGGTTTAAATCTAAAAAAGTGAGCATGACGGCGATTTCTGACAGTTACATTGCGGCGATGTCGGTGAACAATTATTTGGAGCTCTTGAGCGAATTCGGCGACACGGATGGATACGCCGAGATTTCGACGTTGAAACGCGCGCTAGCGCTAGCGATTACGACGAAGGGCGCAATTGCTGATATCGAGTCGGAGAGCGAAATCGAATACTAGTTGACACGCAAAACAGACGCAACTTGTAACGCTATAGAAGACAAAGAGAAAAACGTACCGAACGTTACAAACTAAAGCTAAAATTCCTAGAACCGCGTGTACGAATACTGCATGAACGTCAAAGTACTTGACAACACTAGAGGCGCCGAGCTCGTACGCCAATCGACGACAATGGCCACCGGGACGTCTATGGGGACGTTGCCCATCGACGGCGATACGCACTCAATCGCTCCGGTGTCCGCGACGCGCGCCGAAACCGTCACCGCGCTGAATCGACAGCCACCAGTGCCAAAATCATCCGTATCAGGCGTGCCGGTGTTACTTCCGGACACCACCCACGACATGGTGGGACCGAGACGCACGGGCGTGCCACCGTCGATTGAACCTCGAACGGGCGAAATCGTTGAAGACGAGACGTTGACGGCGTACTCAATCGATGCACCAGAATCTAAAGCATCCGTTGTCGTGCTCGTGTCTCGCATACTCACCGCCACCATTGCCATGCGTTGATTGTTGCTCACGATCACGCTTGATGCTGGTGGAAGCTCGCAGGCGATGAGCGCAGAGCTCACGCGCGCGCCGCGGTCTACACTGACAACGACGCTCAAAGTTTCATCCGCACTAAACACGCACGTTAGCCTCGGATCCGCACCCGAGTCGAGATTCGTGCCGTACACCCACACGATGCCACCGCCTCCACTGGGGCTTCGTCGCGGCGACGCGCTGAGCGCGCGCGGTGGGTCGGCGTACATTAATTGCACCTGATTTTCGTACGCGCCGCCAGTAACGCCGAGGACGACAAAGCCGCCAAAGACATCCATGGGTAACGAACAATATATCGTATCCACGAACGGCGATGGATTCGCCACCGTGGATTTGACAACCGATGTCACGTTATTCACCACGTATGTCAGCGCACACGCAAAGTCTTCGGTTGACGACAACGTTAAGACTTGTCCGCCGCGGCCAAGCATGACGACAGAGTCGCTCAACACCTCGTACGCGAGGCTTTCAATCGGCGATACTTGCGTATATATCGTCGTCTGCGTGCTTTGCGTGATGAGCGATGCGAACGCTTCAGAGTGTCGCACACCGATGAGCACGGGTACGTTCGCTATGGCCTGCGCCACACGCGCTGGGGCGACGCACGTGACGCCACCCGTCGCCACAGACCGCGCGCTTACGCGCGTCGTACCTATTAAACACCCTATGCTCGCCACATCACCGTCGCTCGTGGTCAACGCCACGGAGACAATTTCTCCCCCGTAACCATACGCCGACGCACTAATCGTCGCCGTACCAGGGCTGAGCCAATAATTATCCTTAAACGACACCGTATTTGACGTCCCGCTTCCGTCGCCGCCTAAAATCCCAACCGACAAACGCGCCAATGTCGCCTGTGTTGGCGTCGACGTCAACACATGCACTGGATTCTCACAGCGGATTAACGCTGAGCTAATAAACATCCCATTTTCCGTGCTCGCCTCGGCAAACGTGCCCACGACGCGCTCGACGTACGCCCCAGTCGAGTCCTTGCTATCGAAATAACACGCAACCCGTCCGCCCACAAAGTTCGATCCACTGACGTACGACGGAATCCCCATCGCGCCAACCGCGCCAATCACAGCATCCACAATGGGTGTGGCCATGAAATTTACCACGCCCAGCTCCCCAGCATCGCGCTCGCCGCCGTATGTCGCCCAATCGTAACCGCCGTTGACGCTCCAACTTCCGCGCGCGAAACCGATTGTCGCGCTCTCCGTTGTCGCTCCCACATCGCACGCAAACTTCACCGGATCGCTCGATGTAAACACTGCCGTCGTGCCTACCGCACGCGTGGCACCAAACGCGCACTTGGTCGTCGTGACGGGGGCGGCGTTGCAATCCGAGCACGCAGCGTCGCCTCCGGGTAAAAAATTCAAACCAATCACCTCCACCGTAGACGTCTCCGTGGCGAACGTCGCCGGTGGAACCACCGCAGCTATGAATGGTGGGTACGATGGACCATTCGCGTGCGCCGCGTGCGCGCTCGCGACGCACAGCGCGGCGAATATCACCGCGAGTGCGTTCAACGCTCGTTGAATCATCACCGATGAGCCGCGGCGTATTCTGTGCGGCGCTCGGCGCGTACGACGCGCGCGCACGCGCGCCAACGCGCGCATGGCGTACTCGTCACGCGAATGCATCGCTCTCACGTCGGTGTCCGTCGCGCGCGCGTCATCAGCGGCGAGGCGCGCGTGCAAGATTGTGACGCAAGCAGACGCTCGGGCGCTAACGGCATAGCGTGACGACGACAACGACGCGCAGAGCCGGGGCGACGTCGAACGCAGACGACGACATCACGCGCACGCAGAGTCACGTCATTCGTCGCGCTCGCACGGAGACATGCGAAACGCGACGCTGGCGACGTGCGCGCTGAATCAGTGGGCGCTCGATTTCGATGGGAATTACGAACGAATCGCGCAGTCTATCGCGCTCGCCAAGGCGCAAGGCGCGCGCTATCGCGTCGGTCCTGAACTTGAAACGTGTGGCTATGGGTGCGAAGACCATTTTCACGAACGCGATACGGAGACGCACGCGTGGGAGGTGATTGGGAAGTTGTGCGAGGACAAGGAATTGATGGCTGACGTCGCGGTGGACGTCGGCGCGCCGGCGACGCATCGCGGTGCGAGGTATAATTGTCGCGTGTTCATCGTGAATGGTGAAATTGTGTTCGTGCGGCCGAAACGGGCGCTGGCGGATGATGGTAACTATCGCGAAGGGCGGTGGTTCGTGGCGTGGACGAGGGTGAACGAAACAGAGTCGTTCGCCCTTCCCACATCGTGCGCGATGTATGCGCGCGGTGGCGAAGGGACCGTGCCTTTCGGCGACGGCGCACTCGAGTTTGATGATGGTTCGTTAGGTAGTGAGACGTGTGAGGAGCTTTGGACGCCGGATGCGCCGCATATCTCGTTAGCCTTGAACGGCGTGGACGTGGTGAGCAATGGAAGCGGCTCGCACCATCAGCTCCGTAAGCTCGACGCGCGCATGAATCTGATCAAAAGTGCCAGTGGTAAAGCGGGTGGTGTCTATTTATATTCAAATCAGCGCGGATGCGACGGTGGTCGATTGTACTATGATGGATGCGCATGCGTCGCTGTGAATGGAGAAATCGTCGCGCAGGGAAAGCAATTCGACGTGAGCGATATTGAAGTCGTCACGGCGACAGTGGATCTCGACGAAGTTCGCTCGCATCGCGGAGCATTTCAAAGTATGAGTATACAGGCGTCGAATGTACCGCGTATTCCATTTATTCGCGTGCCCTTTCGATTATGTGACGCCGATTCCACGCCGTCGGCGCCGACTACCACGCGCCCCGTTCGGTTTCACATTCCAGAAGAAGAAATCGCGCTTGGTCCGGCGTGCTGGCTTTGGGATTATCTTAGGCGATCAGGCGCGAGTGGTTACTTTTTACCACTTTCTGGAGGCGCAGACTCTGCCAGTACGGCGGCGATTGTTGGGAATATGTGTCAATTAGTCACGAAAGCCGCGAACGACGGCGACGAAACGGTTGCGCGCGATATTCGGCGAATCGCGCAATTGAGCGATGCAGATCCCATCCCGAGCGCACAGAAGCTGGCGGAACTGATTTTCACTACTGTGTATTTGGGCACGGATAACAGTAGCGCGGAAACACGCGAGCGAGCGACAGCACTCGCGAAGGAGATTGGTGCGTCTCATTTGAGTGTCGTCATCGACGTCGTCGTCGCCGCGGTTGTCGGCTTCTTCGTCATGGTGACAGGGAAAACCCCAAAATTCAAAGTCGACGGCGGCTCGAACGCCGAAAATCTAGCTTTACAAAATATCCAAGCGCGCGTGAGAATGGTGTTGTCATTCTTGCTCGCGCAACTTTTACCGTGGGTGCGCGGGAAGAATGGATTTTTACTCGTGCTCGGCAGTGCCAACGTAGACGAAGGTTTGCGAGGGTACATGACCAAGTACGACTGTTCCAGCGCGGACGTGAACCCAATAGGTGGCATCAGTAAATCAGATTTGCGATCATTCTTGCGTTGGGGGGCGAAGAATCTAGGATATCCTACGCTCGCTTTGGTTGAAGAAGCGCCTCCCACGGCGGAACTCGAACCCATTCGCGAAGACTATGTGCAAACGGACGAGGAAGATATGGGTATGAGTTACGACGAGCTAGGCGTGTATGGGCGATTACGCAAGATTTCTCGACTCGGCCCAGTGGCAATGTACGAGCGATTGAGTAAGGTGGAATGGAAGCATAGAAATTTGTCGCCTCGCGAAATCGCAGAAAAGGTGAAAAAGTTCTTCTTCTTTTACTCGTACAACAGGCACAAAATGACAACGCTCACCCCGTCGTATCACGCGGAAAATTATTCGCCCGACGACAATAGGTTCGATCAGCGTCCATTCTTATACAACGTGCGCTGGCCGTGGCAATTCAGGCGAATCGATGAACTCGCCGCCAAGACGGAGGCAAAACGTTGAATGGTAATTTACACTAGCTAGCTACTGTAGTGGAAGTGAAACGAAAGATGACATGGTGCAGATCGTTAATACTTCGCCGTGTGCATGTCGACGAGCATCTCGAGTAACTCCGCGTCGGTCACGTCGTCGTCGCCGTGTGCAGGGTCTTCATAGAGCCAAATTTCTTCGTATAATTTTGGAAGCCGGTACATGTCGCCAACTTTTGGACCTGGGGGCACGCTGAACCCAGTCTTTAGCGCCGTCGTCTCCACATATTCTTCTCGAAGCCGCTCGCGTTTCAAAACACTCGCCACTTGCTCTGGGTTCAACTTGTAAAGCACTTCATTCGTCACGGGATGTACCGCCACGGTGTCGGCGTGCGCGAGTGCCATGGCTCTACGTTGCAACAACCCTCGACACCGACTCATGCGTTTCTCATACACCGCTATCGCGCGTTGCTGCGCATTAAGCGTCGCCGAATCCACACTCTCCGTGGAGTTTTGTCTCTTCAACCCTTTCGTACCTAATTTATTCCGCATTCTATTCGCCTCAGTCGTCAACCGCCTGTCGTACGGCGCCGCCGTGCGCGCATCCTTATCCGCCTGTCGCATCGCCTTCGCCTCCTCCGCCCTCAATCGCTGCCGCTCTTTCTCCCCTTCTACATTCCATACGTCATCCTCCCTCTTCGCCGCGGATACCCAAGCATCGACGCCCGACCTCGCATCCCGTCCCTCGCGTCCGCCTCTCCCTCGCGTCGCGTTCCGATCCCTCACCGCTCGAAACTCCCACGGCAACCGCTTAAACTCGCACCACTCGTGCGCACAATTCTTATGCACGCGACAATTCACAAACCTATCCGCACTCAGCGCGACAGTCGCGCCACCATCGTCGTCTCGCGCGCCACCGTCCGCGCATCGCGCGCCATTCGCGACACACAACCGACGACGCATCACTCGCCCGTGCGCGCCTTCGAACTCGCGCCTGTGCGCATGCACACCCCTAAAACCCCACGACGCGTGAAATGGTCCCGCGTCCGACGGCGTCGAACGCGCGCGGCGCGACGCGCGCGAGCACTGACGCCGTCGGAACGTCGCCCAGCGACGGCGCGGCAGAGCACGCCGGGTGTCCGAATATCGCCGGGTGTCCGAATATCGCCGGGTGTCCGACCGAATGCGTTTTCGGCAGCCGTTTTTTTTGCATCCTTTGTATGGGTATGTAGTATGATTGTTGACGTTTTCGGTGTGGTGTGCGTGACATGTCAGCGACGACATTCGACGACAGAGACGACGACGACGGGAGTGCGCGACGCACGACAGA
>Ga0181607_10001733_pt1 | contig 19470 bp, 17 predicted proteins | sample 041ome_9_FD_132420 | JGI IMG/M metagenome (GOLD analysis project Ga0181607, IMG submission 132420) | Coastal salt marsh microbial communities from the Groves Creek Marsh, Skidaway Island, Georgia - 041413US metaG (megahit assembly) | ecosystem: Environmental > Aquatic > Marine > Intertidal zone...
GACATAGGATGACCGAGATGCCAGCGAACGTAACCAAAGAGAAACTCAAAGCCGGTGAACTGGCGCTTGGCGTCGGCCTTCGTCAGGCGCGAACGGTGGACACGGCGAAGATCATGCAGGTGTGTGGGTTCGACTGGCTGTTTATCGATCTCGAGCATAATTCCATGGGCATCGATACGGCGGCGCAGATGTGTTCCGCAGGCCTAGATGCTGGCATCACACCAATGGTGCGCTCCTCCCACCATGCCTCATATCTGATGAGCCGACCGCTGGATTCCGGTGCCCAAGGCATCGTGGCACCCCATGTCGATACGGTCGAGGAAGCTGAACGCATTGCCGCTCAGTGCCTGCATCCACCCATGGGCAAACGCTCCATCGGCGGTCCCGCACCACAACTGGACTATGCTGAACTGCCCATGGCGGAGCGGGCAGCGAAGACAAATGAGAACATCCTCGTCGTCTGCATGATTGAAAGCCCGACCGGCGTCGCTAATGCGGATGCCATGGCTGCCGTTGCAGGCGTAGACGTGCTGTTGATCGGCACCAATGACCTCTGCGCAGAAATGGGCATCGCTGGCCAATATGGCCACGAAAACGTGCGCAAAGCCTATGAAACTGTCGCGTCTGCCTGTGCCAATAACGGAAAATTCCTTGGCATGGGCGGCGTTTACGACGAAGAGCTCGCGTCGAAATACATCGGCATGGGGGCAAAAATGGTGCTGGCAGGCAGTGACCTGAACTTCCTAATGCAGGCCGCCAAATCCCGGACAAGCTTCATGCGGGGCCTTGGCTGAGGCTCAGGCGGCCGCGCGCACACCAGAAGCGCTGAAGGCCGTAATTCGCGATAAAGCCCTCGCTCTTGGCTTTGATGCGGTGGGCTTTGCGCCTGCTACCTCAACCCAGGCGGCGAAGGATGGGCTTGCGGCGTTTCTTGACGCTGGCATGCAAGGCGATATGGGCTGGCTTGAAGCCCATGCAGACCGGCGGGCTGATCCGCAGACACTTTGGCCAGAGGCGCGGACCGTTGTCGTTGTTGCGATGAGCTATCGGCCCCAGGCCAATCCGCTCGACCAGCAAAAGCCGAAGGATAGGGGTGCTATCAGCGTTTATGCGCAGACGGCGCGGGATTACCATGATGTCCTGAAATCCCGCCTGAAACAGCTGGCGCGCTGGACCAGTGAGCAGCATGGCGCAGGCGTGAAGGTGTTCGTTGATACCGCACCCGTGATGGAAAAACACCTGGCGTCCCGTGCGGGTGTTGGCTGGCAGGGAAAGCACAGCAACGTCGTTAGCCGTGATCTGGGCAATTGGTTTTTCTTAGGTGAGATGTTTCTGGATCAGGAATTGGAGCCGGACGCGCCGGAGACAGATCATTGTGGTCAATGCAGCCGCTGCCTTGATATCTGTCCAACCAACGCCTTTACCGGCCCTTATAAGCTTGATGCCAGGCGCTGCGTTTCCTACCTGACGATTGAGCACAAAGGCCATATCCCGGTTGATCTCAGGGAAGGTATTGGTGCGCGCATTTATGGCTGCGATGATTGTCTGGCCGTCTGTCCCTGGAACAAGTTTGCCGTTGATACGCGGGAACCGGGCCTTTGGCCGCGTCCAGAACTGGCAGCACCTCGGTTGGCTGCGCTAGCATCGCTGGATGACGCCGCGTTCCGGCAGGTTTTTGCCGGATCGCCCATCAAGCGGACAGGGCGGAACCGGTTTGTCCGCAACGTGTTAATCGCAATCGGCAACTCCGGCATGCCTGATCTGGCTGCGAGCGCGGAACGTCTTTCGGCGGATGAAAGCCCGCTCGTCCGCGCTGCTGCAATCTGGGCGCTTGGCCGCCTGAATGCAGAAAGCGCCGCTTGCCTTGCAGCAGAGCGGCACTCCCTGGAGACAGACCTCGACGTCGCCGGGGAATGGGATCGTGTTAGGGGCTAAGCATGACCGCGCGGCGTCGCCCCTAAGCCTATTGTCGGCGCTTGAACCAGCACGGCCATATTGCCTGGCTTATGGTCGTTATCCGCCATGCACTGATGGGCTTTCGGCAGGTCCTTCCAGGTGAAGGTTTCACTGAGGCAGGGATCAAGCCTGTAGCAGGCGCTTTCTTCCCAGGTCAGGTGCTTCGGGCGCGGCAATAGCTGGCGGCTTTGTACCCGGCAGAATTGGGCAAAGGCACCGTCCGGCGTTTCATAGCCCCAAATGCGTTGGCTGGGGCTCAGCATCGGGTCGCCACCATTGCAATCCGCATCGTCGCCATCATCCTGATTGCAGTGAACCACCACCTCATCACCGACTTTCCAGTGTTTTACCTTACTGCCAACAGCCCAAACGATGCCTGACGCGTCGGAGCCCGCGACATGTACATCTTCCCCATGAATATCAAAGGGTGAGAGCGGCGCGCCCATCGCTGCCCACACGCCGTTGTAGTTCACACCAGCTGCCATCACGTGGACCAGCACATCACGCTCACCGATTTCTGGCGTAGGCAGCACTTCAAGCTGCATTGCGGTGGTTGGTTCACCATGGCGATCCCGGCGGATGGCCCAGGCATGCATCCGCGCTGGAACATGGCCAAGCGGCGGCATCTCGCCCATGGCGTAGAGCCTCTTGAGGCCAGATTGGCGCTGTGGCGGGTGGGTCAAGGTGGTTTCGTCTGTCGTTGGCAGATGTGGGGTGTCGCGCATTGTAGCAGTCCTTCAAGTGTGTTCGGTCTGATTGACCAGTGGGCTCCGTGTCGCGCCGAGGCGCTGTTGAATGCGCATCGACGAAATCGGTATACGGATGTAAATATCGATAATCAACAAGATTTTGTAATTTATTTACGCAAAAATACCTATTGAACATATTTTATTACATATGTATCCCATGCCTAACGATGGAGATGCCCTGCATGCGGGCTTTTCAGACTGCCGCGCAATAAAGGAACCCTGGTGATGCCAGACGCCATCAGCGATCAATTGATCGAGCCCACTCTCGCTCCGCTAAACTTGGACTGGTCAGAACGCGACCGGCCCTGGTTATTCCGGACATATGCCGGGCATCCATCTGCTGCTGCGAGTAACGCGCTTTACCGAGCGAACCTGGCGCGGGGCCAAACGGGGCTGTCCATCGCGTTCGATCTGCCGACGCAGACTGGCTATGATCCGGACCACGTGTTGGCGCACGGTGAGGTGGGTAAGGTTGGTGTTCCTGTGGCGCATTTGGGCGATATGCGTGCGCTCTTCCGGGATATTCCGCTAGATCAGATGAACACTTCCATGACCATCAACGCGACTGCACCCTGGCTACTGGCGCTGTATGTAGCGGCGGCGGAAGAGCAGGGGGCGGATCGGCGGGCGCTCACTGGCACAACGCAGAATGACGTGCTGAAGGAGTACCTTTCACGCGGAACGTATGTGTTTCCCCCAGGACCCAGCTTGAAGTTGACGGGTGATCTGATCGCTTGGACATCACGGGAGGTGCCGAAATGGAATCCCATCAACATATCCTCCTATCACCTGCAGGAAGCTGGGGCTGACCCGGTGCAGGAGGCGGCTTTTGCGCTTGCCAATGCGGTTGCGGTGCTTGATGCGTTGCGGGATTCTGGTGAAATCAATGCTGCCGAGATGCCTAAAATCGTGGGGCGCATCAGCTTCTTTGTGAATGCGGGCATGCGGTTCATCAACGAAATCTGCAAGCTTCGCGCCTTCGCTGATCTTTGGGACGAAATCGCCCGTGATCGCTATGGCGTAGCGGATCCAAAGCTTCGCCGGTTCCGCTATGGCGTGCAGGTTAATTCGCTTGGGCTGACAGAAGCCCAGCCTGAAAACAACATTCATCGCATCATGATCGAGATGTTGGGCGTCACGCTGTCTAAACGCGCCCGCGCCCGTGCAGTGCAGCTCCCGGCCTGGAATGAGGCGCTTGGCCTGCCGCGCCAATGGGACCAGCAGTTAAGCTTACGGGCGCAGCAGGTCCTGGCGGAGGAAACTGACCTTCTGGAATTTGGCGACATCTTTGACGGCTCACCGGTGATCGAACAACGGTCTACGGAGATTGAGGCTGCAGCCCGTGCTGAACTGTCGAAGATTGAAGCTATGGGGGGTGCGGTGACCGCTGTTGAGCAGGGCTATATGAAGCGCGCACTCAGCCATTCGTTGCTGGAACGGCGGCTGCGGATGGAGGCAGGTGCTGATACGGTCGTTGGCCTTAATAGCTATCAGGAAACAGCTCCCTCGCCATTACAAGAAGGCGGTGCTGCGCCAATCCAAGCTGCTGACCCCGAGGCGGAGCGCTCCGCCATTGCCAGCCTGCAGGCATGGAAGTTGGCGCGGGATGATCAGGCTGTTAGCGGGGCATTGGAGGCGCTTAGCGTTGCAGCGCGGGACGGGCAAAATTTAATGGAGCCTTCAATTGCTGCAGCGCGTGTTGGTGCCACTACGGGCGAATGGACGGATACGCTCCGCCAAGTTTACGGCGAATTTCGGGCTCCAACTGGAGTCACGACCGGCGCACCGGAAATCTCTACTTCGGATGCATCTGAGGTGCCTTTGCGTCTTCTGGTCGCCAAGCCGGGTTTAGATGGCCATTCGAATGGGGCAGAGCAGATTGCTTTGCAGGCCCGCAATGCTGGGTTTGAAACACGATATGACGGCATTCGCACGACACCGGCCGAAATCGCTGCCGCTGCTGCGGAATTCCAACCGGATGTTATCGGCCTCTCGATCCTCTCAGGCTCGCATATGGAACTTGTGACAGACGTTCTGGCCGAACTCCGTAAGCTCGAACTTGCGGATATCCCGATTGTTCTGGGCGGCGTTATTCCAGACGCAGATGCTGCAACCCTCAGGCAGCAGGGAATAGCGGCGGTTTACACACCGAAGGATTACCGAATTGCGGCAATTCTGGCGGAACTGAAGGCATTGGCAGCCGAGCGCATGCGCGGTCGGAATGATTGACCGCGCCTAATTCAGCCTGCTTTCCCGGTACCAGGACCAGCCAAGGCCGGCCAGGATGAGTAGGAGGGCCAGCCAAGCGGGCGGTAGGTTGGCGGCGCGGACACTCTCGACGGAGAAGGCGCGGTTTTCCTGAAGACCGATCCAACTGCGGCCATGGGCAGCGCGGCCCTGGCGGATCATGCGGATTTGGGGCTGGCCTTTATCCGTGAGCCGCCATGCAGCGCCTTTTGCTGCAGAAAGCACGGGTAGTAGGCGCGCAGGATCCGCGCGAAGGTCCTGTGCTTCAGGGCCGTTCGGGTCGCCTTTAACGACGATCGCGGCGCGGGCACCCTCTGTCACCCTGTAGAGACCGAGTGAGGCCGCAGGCGCTTCAGCCCGAGCGCGGCCATCTTCCTCAGCCTCCAGCGCGAGCTGGGTGACTGTGCCGTCTGGGGCGGTAATTTCCACAGTCGCGGTTGCATCAGCATCAACGGTGAAGCGTTCGATTGCCAGCACGTCGTCTGCAATCGCAGCATTCAAGCGGATTTCTTCAAGTTCTGGCTCACGCATCAGCCAGTGGGCGAGGCGACGCAGCAGCTCGCCATGGGGGCCGCCGCCCTCATAGCCGCGCGCCCAAAGCCAAATCTGGTCCGAATAAACTTGCGCCACTCGGCCTTCGCCAAATTTTGCTAGGGAAATGAGCGGGCTCTCGTCGATGCCTGTCATCAACACCGTGCCAGCGCCAGGGGCGACCTCAATCTGCCGAAGCCAGCGGCCCCAGTTTTCTGGGTCTTTGCCGGTGAGGGGGGCGGTGATTGGGTGACGACGGCCAAGGTCTGTCAATGTGGGGCGGAAGGCAGATGTGAGCACGCGGCCTGTCGGCAAGCCAGGCAGGGCGGCCCCAAGGGCGGACTCCGCTAAGCTGGTGTTTGGATTGGCGTAGGCAGAATCCGATGCTTCTAGCAACGCGCCACCATTGCGCACATGCTCGACAATGTTCGCCAGATAGCTCGGCGGAATGAGATCACGCCTAGGATAGCGATCAAACAGAATGAGATCGAATTCCGGAAGCTTCCGCTCGAACAATTCCCGGATTGGGAATGCGATGAGCGCGAGCTCACGGGTGGATGTGTAATCGACTTTCTCTGGCGAGCGGAGGATCGTGAAGTGGACCAGATCAACCGCTGGGTCGGATTTCAAGAGATTTCGCCATACCCGCTCGCCCGCATGGGGCTGGCCGGAGACCATCAACACACGCAGCCTATCCCGAATGCCGGCGATCTCCGCAAGCGCTTTATTATTCAGCAGGCTGACTTCTTTTGGCCCAGCCTCGACAGATATTTCGACTGCGTGTTTGCCTGCATGGTCTACTGGAATGAGCACGGCGGTTTCCCGGCCCGGCCAAGCGCGGAGGCGCTGGACGGGAATACCATCGATATGAACCGTGACTTCAGCAGGGCGGCGCGTTGGTTGGATGGGGTCATCTTCAACAACAAACCGCACGTCTGCCTCAGCGCCGACCAACGCGAAGGGTGGTGCGGCGGTGATGCGAATGCGCCGGTCGCCTTCATTGGCCTCACCAACAACAAGTGCGTGTAACGGTGCACCGCCAAGCAATGGGGCCAGGACGGCTGCTGCATCCCGGGCCAACGGCGCATCGTGGACTTGGCCATCTGTTATCAAGAATGCCCCGGCGCGCCTGTTGCGCGGTACATCGGCAAAGGCGTCGATCAGCGGTTGGAACATGCGGGTGCCGTTGGCGGCTTCGTTCGTATCGGGCTGTCCCTGGACGATCCGGAGTTCCAAATTGTCGAGCTTTGCGGCGGCCTTTTGCAGTGCTTTGGCAGCCTCTGCGGCGTCAGCTTGCCTATTGCCGGTCTGCATGGAGCTTGAGCCATCGATGAGGGCGACAGCGACATCGGTTTCAGACCGGCGTTCTTCCACACGAAGATTAGGGCCTGCTAGTGTCGCAGCGATCATGGCAAACGCGAGCGCCCGGCCCCAAACGCCGGGCGCGCGGCGCGATAGCCCATATCCGAACACCAACAGGGCTGCGGCTGCCAGGATGGCGATCACGGCCCAAGGCAAAAGGGGGTCAAAAGCGAGGCCAGCGGCGTTCATTGGCCGAGCCTCTGCATAATAGACGGCAAGTGCACCTGATCGCCTTTATAACTACCTGTGAGGGCATGCATCACGACATTAACGCCAAAGCGCGTTGCCATCTCCCGTTGCCGGTTCCCGCCTGGGGAGACGGAGTAGACGGGGCGGCCTGCATCGTCGATAGCCCACGCAGCCGCCCAACTTGATCCGCCTATAATAACCGCTGTCACCCCGTCATAGGCTGATGACCCTGCCCGCTCGACCCAGATTGGGCTGGACGGAATGCGGCCTGGAAATTCATTCAGCAGGTAGTAGGAGCGGGTTAGGACGTGATCCAACGGTAGCGGCGCCAATGGTGGCACGGGCGCGCCTTCAAGGATGCGGCGGAGTGCGACTGCTTCAGGCGTTGCTTGCCCGAGCGGTGCCAGTGCAGAGGCCCGATCTCCGTCCCGCGTATCGAAAAGGATCATGCCGCCGGTTGAGATATACCGCGCCAGCTTCGCGCGTGCCTTCACTGAAAGTGCGGGGAAGTCTGGTGTTACCGGCCAATAGATGAATGGCAGTAATGTGACGTCATCCCGGTCCAGATTGATCGCCAGTGGTGGCCCAGGTTCAACTGATGTCCGGTCATTCAGCGCCTTTCCAACACCGGCTAAACCCATGCGGCTTTGCCGATCAACTTCCGCATCGCCTGTTTCTATATAGGCTAGGCGTGTTTCTAAGGCCGCGGCACTGGCGATGTCTTCGGCGTCCGCAGCGCTGGGTGCCATCAGGAACAGCAGCGCCATTAGGCCTACAGCGGCTGCTCCGCGCTTGGGCAAGCCTGGCAGGGGAGGCAGACGTTCAGAATAGCCGAGCGTCAGTAGGAATTCGCCGAGTAGCAGGAGCGCAGCAAGACCCAATAGCCAAGGCGCGGTGCGGATGACATCAGCGCCGCCATAGGACAGCATCTTCGCGCGAGGCAATTGCGGCAGAGGGCCAAGTGTATCGATTGCTGGAGATAGGTTGAGCGCCACTGGCGCATCTTCCGGGCCGTAATATCCTGGTGGAAGGCGTGGTCCGGGGACTGCTGCATCTGGGCTGAGTTTCAGCTTGCTCAGTCCAGGTGGTGCTGCGGCCAAGCGGCCATACCCGTCCATGATACGAAATGCTGCCAGTTCATTCCCTGTCTTGGCTTGGCCACGTTCTGTCGCGAGTGCGGTTAGCCGCCGCAGCATTTCGACGAAGAAACCGGAGATCGGCAGGTCAGACCAGTCTGGCCCGGCATCTACGTGGATCAACGCTAGGATTCCGTCGCCAAGCTCACCGCCTGTCACCAGCGGCGTTCCATCTGCCAATGCCGCCCAAGTGACGGCAGCCAATTCTGGTCCAGGCTCTGCCAAGGCCTGTCGGGATACAGCGACGCCAGCGGGCGGGGTCAATCCACTCAGCGGGCCTTTTTCAGGCAGAGGTGCCAGTCCAAGCGGCGCTGACCAAGACATCGGCCCGCCAAGGGCCCGACCGCCGGCACGAAGCGGCACTGGTGTCAGCGCATCGGGGCTTTCAGCAAGGCGCGGGCCAGCGAAACGGATCAACACGCCACCGTCGCGGGTCCATTCATCCAGTGTTTGACGGATATCAGGATCGGCACCCGCTTGATCCGTCAGCAGAATAACATCGATTTCGGCTTTAATGAGGTCATCGACCGTGCCCGTTTGGACCTCTGCGAATGGCTCAAGCGCTTCCAGTAGGTAGCGCGATGGGTCGAGTAGCGGATGGCCGCCCGATTCCGCCAGCCGCACAATCCCAACACTGCGCCGGCCCCATGCAGAGTCCAGCAGGATGGTCGCCCCGGCGCTGACTTGGTTGGCGATTTCAAGGCGCGCGATCCGGTTCAATGTCTCAACGGGGGCTATGAGGCGGGCGGATGTTGTCTGCGCACTGTCTTCAAAGGTGGCGGAAGTGCGAGCAATGGCAGCGCCATCTGTGGAGCGCGCGATGATGCTAACGGGCGGGCGGGACTGCCGGTCGCCACGCTCGATCACGATATCCATACCCGCACCATCCCGAATGGGCGCGCGCAGCAGCAGCGGCGTTTCGCTGGAAGCAGGTGACCATATGGTCAACCAATCCCGGAACTCGGTCGCAAGATCCAGTGCATCGGGCGCTGTAACGCCATCCGATAGCCAGATCGCGTAATGGGTCTCATTAAAGCGTGCGTTCGTTATCCGCTTGAGCGCAGCCTTGTAATCAACCGGCCAGGGCTGCGGTTGCAGCATCAAAAGCGTATCCCGCAGCTCTGCAGCACGACCTTCAAGCACGATCGGCTCGCCATCAGCATCAGGCGCTGTCGCAATGACAGCCAGCTTGCGGTTGTCAGATGCGGCCGCGTCAATGATGTCTGCGAGCGCTTCACGTTTCTGGTCGAAATGCGGCGCTGATGACCAGCCGTTATCAATGATAACGACAACCGGTGTAGCACCGGGCGGCAGAACGCCTGGATCAAGACGCGGGCCAGAAATTGCCAGAACAACGGCGAAGAATAGCGCCATGCGAACCGCCAGTAGAGGCCAAGGTGGTTTGGCGGGTGTGGCCTCCTCAACGTCAATATGGCGGAGAATATGGAGAGACGGGAACGCCGCGTTACGGGGCGGTGGCGGGAGGGCGCGCAACAGCCACCAAACGGCGGGCGCTAGCGCTAAGGCCAGTAATGCAAGCGGTGCGGCAAACGCCAAGCTGGAGATCAGGAACCCCATGCCTGTCAGGCTCCTTCAGCCGCAAGAAGCGCAAGGGCGCGGGTCAGTGCTGGCGTGAGTGGTGCGTCAGTGCGGTGCTGCACGAAGCCCCAGCCAAACCTGCCGAGTGCTGCACCAAGTGCCGCTGAATGGTCAGCCATACGTTGGCGATATTCGTCCCGGCCAAGCTCCACATTCCGCAATAAGTGCCGCTCGCTCGCCTCTACGCTGGCGAACTCAACCCGGCCCTTGGCAGGTAACTCAATCTCATGGGGATGGAGAACTTGGATCGCAGCGCCCCGTGCGCCGCGTCCTGCCAGAGTGGCCGCGCGTTCTGCGAAGTCGCTTACAGGGGCGAGGAAATCCCCGACCAGCAGCACGAATCCTTGGCGCGGGGCCGGTCCTCTGGGTGGAAGGTCCCTTTGACCGATAGATCCCGGGTTGGCGGCAGCGCGGGCGAGGGCTGCGACAACGCTGCCTGTTTTACCAAGCCCTGATGCATTCGCAGGCCGAGGGTCGTCAAGCACGCGTACACGCTCTGCGTTCTCCAGCCAGGCGCTTGCAGCGGCGATCGCTAGCATGTCTGCAGCACGGCGTTTGGCCGTTGGATCTGGTGCCGGCGGGAAATCCATTGAGCGGGAGGTATCCACCCAGATATCCAGCGTTAGGGCCGCTTCCCATTCCCGTTCGCGTACGATGGCATTGTCGCCCCTGGCCGAACGGCGCCAGTCAATATTGCGGATGGATTCACCCGGATTGTAGGCACGGTATTGCCAGAAGGCGCTGCCGGGACCAGCACGCCTGCGGCCATGGGCTCCCGTCTGCGCCTCACGGGGGCGACGGCCAACGGGGCGGATGCGCGCGGCGGCACGGCCAAGCGCCTCTGCCTCCGCGATCATCTTGGCGTCGAATCGCCCAGCTGTCGGTTTCGCCAAAATCGCCATGCAGCTTAACCGAGCATGCCGATAAGCTTCTGGATCGCAGTATCAATATCGAGGCCATCTTCAATTTCAGCCGTGTATGTCAGTGCCATGCGATGGCGGAGGATGGCCGGTGCCAGTGCCGCGACATCATCCGTGGAAGGCGCAAGGCGCCCATCCAGTAGCGCCCGCGCCCGGGCAGCCAGCGAAAGGGCTTGGCTGGCGCGCGGCCCAGGGCCCCAGGACACAGCGTTCACCGGCAACGGGCTATCGACAGCGCCTGGCCTGGCAGAGCGCACCATGCGCAGAATGCCGTCCACCACCGTCTCGCCAATTGGCATGGCGCGGACAAGCCCTTGGACTTCCATCAGCTCTGTATCACTGAAGGCTGTCGGCGCTTGGGACAGGCCTGTGCCGGTGGTTTTATCCAGAATTGCGCGCTCGGTTTCCGCATCTGGGAAGTCGATGCGAATTTCCATCAAGAAGCGGTCAAGCTGGGCTTCCGGCAAAGGGTATGCGCCTTCTTGCTCAATCGGGTTCTGGGTGGCGAGCACATGGAACGGCTGTGGCAGGGGGCGGTTCAGGCCGCCAACAGCGACTTTCCGCTCCTGCATTGCTTGGAGTAGTGCTGATTGCGTGCGTGGGCTGGCGCGGTTGATTTCGTCTGTCATCAGCAATTGGCAGAACACAGGACCTTCGACGAAGCGAAACGCGCGGGACCCGTCGCCGACTTCTTCAAGCACTTCAGAGCCCAGAATATCTGCCGGCATAAGGTCTGGCGTGAACTGGACGCGACGGGTGGAAAGCCCAAATACATCCGCAACCGTTTCCACCAGCAGCGTTTTGCCAAGGCCAGGAACGCCAACGATCAAGCCGTGTCCGCCTGCTAGCAATGTGGCCATCACTTCATCAACAACCTGGGTCTGCCCCAGAAAAACCTCACCGATAGCGGCACGGGCGGAGCTTAGCTTTTCGCCAGCGCGGTCAAAATCCATTGTTGCGGCAGCGCTCGCCGAGACATCATTCATAAGGGCCGTCATCCTTCTGTCGCAGAATCGCAATCCCAGCTTGTCAGCATAGTATATAGTCTTCAGAAGCGTTTGGGGCTCCGCCTCGCTAACCTGTGAACCATGCCGCAGGATTGATTGAAGGTAAGTTATGGCGAAAACGAGACGATGACAGACGATCCGCCAAAAATTCGTGAGATATTGAATGAAGACCAGCCGAAATCCGCCCGGATCGCGGCTGATCACGGCCATTATGGCATCCGCATCGATCAAGACGGCACATGGTGGCGGGATGGCCTGCCATTCACGCGCCCCGGTCTTGTAAAGCTATTCTCGACCGTGCTGCGGTTGGATGATGACGGCCAGTACTGGCTTCAAACACCGGTGGAGAAGGGGCGGATTGATGTGGACGATGTGCCTTTCACGGCTGTTGAATTGGCTGAAGAGGCAGGTGTCATCCGTGTCCGCACCAATTTAGATGAGTGGGTGACGTTAGATGCAGAGCATCCGCTTCGGATCGCTGTGGATGCGACAACAGGCGAACCTCGTCCCTACATCACCGTTCGGCGTAACTTGGAGGCGCGCCTTTTGCGGCCCGTATTTTATGAGCTGGCAGATCTCGCGACGGAGCAAGATGGCGCACTGTATGTAGTGAGCGGTGGCGCGCGTTTTCGCTTGGGGGAGACCGAAGCGTGAAGCCTAATGAAATCAGTGCGCGCTTGAAGTCTTTGGACGATGTTTATGATGCATCAAAGTTTATTGAGCGCCCAGCCCGTAGCGATTTTGATCTTCGGCCTGACGGAACCCGTCTAACCGGCCGGACAGACCGGGTGCTGAAACCAGCCGCTGTTCTTGCCGCCATTGTCAACCGTGAGCCTAGCCCGACAATTATTCTGACTCAGCGCACGGCCCATCTGAAGAAACATGCGGGGCAAATCAGTTTTCCCGGCGGCGGTGTTGAGCCGCAAGATGCGCATCATGTAGCGACTGCGCTGCGGGAGACTGAAGAGGAGATCGGTCTGGCACCGGAGCACGTGACGCTGCTCGGTCGTCTGCCGCTTTACGAAACCTCGACTGCTTATGGGGTCACGCCTATCGTCGGGTGGGTGGAGCCGCCGTTCGATCTGAAGATCGATGCATTCGAAGTGGACGAAGTGTTTGAAGTTCCACTGGCATTTGCGCTCAATCGTAATAACTACGTGAAGGAGACGGCGATGCGGGACGGCGTTGAACGCTGGTTCTATGTTCTGCCGTACGAAAATCGTTATATCTGGGGTGCCACGGCGGGGATGTTAGTCAACTTCGCCGAATTGATGGCAAGCGCTTAACTCTGAACGGAGCCAATATCCGCTATGCGCCAAGCGTTAACAATTTTACTGCCGCTGCTGCTGCCCGCAGTGTTGTACATCTTGATCAAGAGCCAGAAGCTCGGATCATTCAAGCTGGCCACTCGGGATGCGCCTTGGGTGTGGCTATCTGCGGGTGGGGTCGCTTTCGCCGCCGTTGTTCTGGTGACCTGGGCCTGGACCTCCGGTGCGCCGTCGACTGCACGCTATGAGCCACCGACATACAAAGACGGCAAAGTCATTCCCGGCAAACTGATCACGCCGGATGCGCCTGAAAAGTGAAGCCTGGTCTGCAACGCTTGCTGGATGATGCCGGCGCTAAGTGCGTGTTGAATGCGTTAGGCGATGGGCCAGATGTGGCCCGGTTTGTCGGCGGTGCTGTCAGGGATGCGCTGCTAGGCCGACCCCTACACGATATTGATATCGCGACATCCCGATTGCCGGAAGAATCGCTGGCGCTTTTGGACACTGCCGGGATCAAGGCCGTGCCGACCGGTTTGAAGCACGGCACCATCACAGCTGTTGTAAATGGACGCGGGATTGAGGTGACGACGCTTCGGTTAGATGTCGCGACAGATGGGCGTCATGCGGAGGTTGCGTTCACAGATGACTGGCGGGCGGACGCCAGCCGCAGAGATTTTACGTTCAACGCTCTGTCGCTGGATCGATCCGGCAACGTCCATGATTATTTCGGCGGCCGGGATGATCTCACGGCAGGGCGGGTCCGCTTTGTCGGGGATGCGGATACGCGGGTGCAGGAAGACTACCTGCGCATCCTTCGATTTTTCCGTTTCTTCGCCTGGTATGGTGAAGGCAGGCCGGATGAGGCTGCGCTTTCGGCGTGTGCGGATGGCAGGGTAGGGCTGCAGCGCCTGTCTGCTGAGCGCATCCGGGTCGAGATGCTGAAGCTTTTGTCTGCACCACGACCGCTGCAGGCAATTCAGGCGATGTTTGATATTGGCGTTCTGGCAGAACTGCTGGGGCAGGCGGCGTCGCCGAACGGCTTGGCAAAGCTCCTGCCGATTGAACCTGAAGCCGATCCATTGCTGCGCCTAGCCGCACTTTCGCCAGGTGACACAGATCACATGACGTCTATCGCCGAATGCCTACGCCTATCAAACGCTGAACGCCGAAGGCTGACGGACCTTGCTTCGCCGTTGGACGATTTGGACGAAACACCTGCAATTGCGCTTCACCGAATTGGCAGAGACCTGTATCGCCAGCGCGTCCTGCTTGCCGCTGCAATAGACGGCAGCCCATATGAAGAGCGCATGGCGGCGGCGGATGGCTGGACGCCTCAATCATTTCCAATTGCGGGCCGTGATCTGTTAGCGCTGGGCCTCCCAAAAGGCCCCGGCGTCGGTGAACTGCTCTCGGCGCTGGAAGCCTGGTGGATCGCAGGTGGGTTTCGCGCCCAGAAAGCTGATATCCTGGCAGAGGCAAAGGCGCGTATTGGGCACCAAGCCGCCGCAAAGGGGGATGATCCATGAGCAGTGACCGCGAAGACGTCCTGGCAGCCAATGCTGCGTTTTATGCTGCATTCGGTGGCGGCGATATGGATGCGATGGCGGAGATCTGGGCGGAATCTGGCCCTGTCGCCTGCCTGCACCCGGGAGCGCCGCTGCTTGTGGGTAGAGATCCTGTGCTGAATAGCTGGAGCCATATTCTGGGTGCCATTGAGATGCCAGAGATCGCCTGTTTTGAGCCGCACGCACACTTAATGGGTCATTCGGCCTTTGTTACCTGCTATGAGCGACTTGGCGGCGTTGGTGGGGCGGTTTTGGTCGCCACAAACATCTTTGTTCGTGAGAATGATCGCTGGCGAATGTCACACCACCATGCCAGTCCCGCTGCCGTCGCACCGCCGGAACGCGCAGGCGATGCCAAACCGACGGTTCTGCATTAGGCTATCCCCGAACGCTTTACGGATTCGAGGACACAGCCTGCAATGACCGAAACCAAGATGATCTCTGCCAACGGCATTTCCATCCGCTATTCCGATGAAGGCCCGAAGGATGCGCCAGTGGTGGTAATGAGCCACTCGCTCAGCGCCGAACTCGCAATGTGGGATCCGCAAGCTGATGCGCTGAAGGGGGATTTCCGTGTCATCCGCTGCGATACGCGCGGCCATGGCGGTACAGATGCCCCAGTCGGTCCATATTCTTTAGAAATGCTCGCAGATGATGCTGTCGGCCTGTTGGATGCTTTGGGGTTGAGTAAAGTCCATTGGGTCGGGCTTTCTATGGGCGGCATGATCGGCCAGACGCTGGGTCTCCGCGCGCCGGAGCGTTTGTTGTCGCTGACGCTGGCAGATACATCAGCAGGCTATCCCGCAGCCGCGAGCGCCATGTGGTCCGACAGGATTAAGGCCGCACGTGAGAACGGTATGGCCGCCGGTGTTGAAGGGACGATGGAGCGATGGTTCTCTCCGGGCTTCATGGCGTCTGGCGCGCCAGTGCTTGATGATGTCCGTCGGATGATCGCCAGCACGCCGGTCGAAGGATATTGCGGTTGCGGTGCAGCTATTTCCAACCTGGCGGTGGAGCCGCGGCTTGGTGAAATCAAATTGCCAACGCTCGTCATCTGCGGTGAGGATGATCAGGCAACGCCGCTTAGCATGGCCGAGACGATCCGAGATGGCATTCCGGGCGCGAAGCTCGCGGTAATACCCGTTGCCCGCCATTTGGCGAATTTGGAGGACGTTGGCGGGTTCAATGCCGCAATGACGAGTTTTCTGAACGCCCACAAATAATAAGCGCTTTAGCCCAGGGAGAGTGGCCATGAGTGAAGCAGCATCCTCCGCAGTCAGTGAGCCGCCACCACCGCCGGGTTTTGTGTTCCCGCCGCGTGTCGTTGATATTTCGCGCGAACGGCAGAACCGGAAACTCGCGCTTTGTGGCGTTGACCCAACTATTTGGGGCGATGCGGGTGACCCAACATTTTTGGGCCTGTTTGCGATTATGGCGCAGCGCTGGTCGGGCCGGTCGATCAATGGCAATGTTCATATGACGCAGATTTTCAGGCTGAATAACCCGCTGCCGCTGGACCAGCCGATTACCATGGCGGGCGAAGTTTCCCGTGTTGAGCCGCATCCACGCGGCTCCCAGGTGTTCGCTGACTTTGCCTTCGCGCTGAATGACGGCTCCGTGCCACTCCGGGCCAGCCGCTCGAGCTTGAATCCAGGGCCGGGCGATCCGTCTGGCCGCCGTGTGACGATGCCAAGTGATCCGCTGGCTGGCATGTCCCAGATCAGCGAAGTCCAATTGATCCCGGAGAACGTGGCCAGTTTCTCGGATGAGGCGGAGAACCTGATCCATTCAGATCCGGCGACAGCGGAACGCTTCGGCTTCCGTGCACCAATCGCTGGCGGATTGATGGCATCGCATATCATGCTGGGCGCGCTCATTGAAGAATTAGGCCGCGCCGGTCCTGTTACGGGGCTGGACATGGAAATCAGCTTCCTGCGCCCAATGTTCTGGGATGAGCGATTGCGGCTTCTTGCAACGCCTAAGGATGCTTTGGGGCCTCGCCGTTTGGCTGTTGTTGGCGATGACGGTAAGCCAAAAAACCTGCAAACCATCAACGCTATTCGCTTCGGTTGATGCCAGCACTACCTGCATTCTACGAGTTCTTTGCTGGCGGCGGCATGGCCCGCGCTGGGCTGGGTGCGGGTTGGCAAGGGCTGTTCGCGAATGACATCGACCCGGCTAAAGCCGCCAGCTACCGGGCAAATTGGGGTGCGGATGACTTCAAGCTTGGCGACATCGCAGACCTGACTACAGCTGACCTTCCGGGCCACGCCGATTTGGCCTGGGCATCATTCCCCTGCCAGGACTTATCATTGGCGGGCGGCAGGCGCGGATTGGCCGGCGCGCGATCAGGCATGTTCTGGGCGTTCTGGCACCTGATCGAAGGGCTAGCGCAGGAAGGGCGGGCACCGAACCTGATCGCTATTGAGAATGTCACAGGTTTGCTCACATCCAATCAGGGCCGCGATTTCGAAGCTCTGGGGAAAGCAATCGCCAGCGCTGGATATGGGTTCACGGCATTCGTCATTGACGCTGTGCAGTTTCTGCCACAATCCAGGCCGCGGCTTTTCGTGATTGCATCGCGCCATGGATTTCCTGTCGCTGAAGCGCCCGCTTTCCATCCTCCGGCCCTGATGCGCGCTGTCGCAAACCTGTCGGGTGCCGCCAAGGACGCATGGCAGACAGTATGGTTGCCAGACCCACCTGCTCGGAACAGCGATCTCGCCAGTATGATTGAGCCTGATTCCAAAGATATCCGATGGCGAAGCGACGCAGACACAAAGGCATTGTTAGCGCTGATGGCACCACTGCATCGCGCGCGCGTGGACAGTGCTGCGAAAGCAGGTGGGCACCATACCGGTACAGTGTTCCGCCGTATGCGGCGTGATCCATCCGGCCAGAATGTTCAACGTGCTGAAGTGCGGTTTGATGGTGTGGCGGGCTGTCTGCGTACACCTGCCGGTGGCTCCAGCCGACAAACGCTGATTGTTGTAGATGATGGCGCTGTCCGCACGCGCCTATTGAGCCCCCGCGAAGCGCTCCGGCTAATGGGCCTGCCCGATGATTACACGGCACCGCCATCCTTAAACGCTGCCTTGAAGCTTGCTGGCGATGGCGTGGCGGTTCCGGTCGTCCGACATCTCGCTGAACATCTTTTTGAACCCCTCCTGGCTGCGCGATTCCGCGCCGCCGCCTGAACTTGGAATATCGAACCCATGCGCGCCACGCCCGACTTCGCTCGCTTCGAAGATTATCTAGCCGCCGTCCGCGAACTCTCCCAAACGGTACTCCGCCCGGCAGAAGACAGGCTGACGCGCGCGGGTGGCGTGCCTGAAGATCTGACAACAGCGCTGAAAGAAATGGGCCTGTTCGGCATTTCCATCCCGGAGGAATACGGCGGTCTTGCCTGCACCATGGAGGAGCAGGTTCTGCTGACCTTTGAATTTTGCCAGGCGTCCTGCGTTTACCGTTCGCGCTTCTCTACGACCATTGGGTTGACGTCCCAAGCCATCCTGGATTTCGCAACGGAAGATCAGAAGCGTAAATATCTCCCATTGATGGCGACGGGCGAATGCACCGGGTCCTTCGCACTGACAGAACCAGATGCCGGCTCGGACGCTGGTGCCCTCACCACCCATGCGAAGCGTGACGGGGAGGGGTGGGTGATCAATGGTGAAAAGCGTTACATCACTAACGCCCCACAAGCGGACGTATTCCTGACAATGGCCCGCACGGATCCAAATGCTATGGGCGCGCGCGGCATCTCAGCCTTTTTGGTCGATGGGAATTTGGATGGCGTCAAAGTTGGTGAGCCGCCGCGTATGCTGGGCAATGAAGGCAGCCATGTCTGCTACGTATGGTTTGAGGATTGCCGCGTTACTGCAGATGCTCTGGTCGGTGGCCAGGAGGGTGCGGGGCTTCGGGCTGCATTGCGTGGCATTAATCACGCCCGCCTGCATGTGGCTGCAACATGCGTTGGCCAGGCAATCCGGCTGATTGAAGAAATGACCGCATATGCCGCCGAACGCCGGCAGTTTGGCCAGCCAATCGGTGAGTTTGGCCAGATTCAGGCGATGCTGGCGGATAGCCAAGCAGAAATGTCAGCGGCACGCGCCCTCTGCATGGATTGCGCCCGCGCTTTTGATACGGGCGATGCGATCCCGTTTATCGATATCGCATCCGCTAAATTGTTTGCCTCAGAAATGGTCAGCCGTGTTGCAGATCGCGCCGTGCAGGTCATGGGCGGGCTTGGCTATATGGAAGATCTTTCACCCGTCGCGCGCCTTTCCCGCGATGTCCGCCTGTTCCGGATTTTTGAGGGTGCGAGCCAAGTCCAACAATCGAACATCGCCCGGGCGATGCTCCGCGGATAAGTAGCCTTGCGGTTTCGCACCTGCTCCGCTACGTTCCGCGCCGCTGTTTCAGAACCAGATACAGCCTGCGGAGAGGTGCCAGAGTGGTTGAATGGGGCGGTCTCGAAAACCGTTAAGGGTGCAAGCCCTTCGAGGGTTCGAATCCCTCTCTCTCCGCCACATTGTCCTCATTAGATACTGATTATATTATATAATATCACGATTTTACTTTACCGTTCCCACATTTATTCCCACACATGTGAACGGTTTCCAATGAACACTCATGGACTCCAATAAGGCCTAATCAGGGTTCTTTTATTAATTCTCGGCGTTAACAGTGATGCAATTCGCTAAATTACGATTTCCAATGTGGGCGTGCACGCATCGTTCTGTTCACGACAGATGCAGGCCCAGTGGTTGTGTGGCGGGGTATGACCGCTAAACCCGAGCTTTGGCGCATGGTAATTTTATACCATCATTAATACGGAAAGATTATCACGCCTCGCGGCACCGCCAAGCTGGCGAGAAGGGCCAGACATGCTGTGAAGCGCATAAGGGTCTCCTCTAAAATCCCTCAGGCGATTGGCTC
>Ga0181607_10001734_pt1 | contig 19462 bp, 12 predicted proteins | sample 041ome_9_FD_132420 | JGI IMG/M metagenome (GOLD analysis project Ga0181607, IMG submission 132420) | Coastal salt marsh microbial communities from the Groves Creek Marsh, Skidaway Island, Georgia - 041413US metaG (megahit assembly) | ecosystem: Environmental > Aquatic > Marine > Intertidal zone...
ACACAGGCCGTTGCCGCCGAAATGTCACCGCTGCTGGCCGTCTCTGCCGACGACTCCCCTGCACTGCTGATTGCCGGCGACCAGGACACGCTCGTGCCGATCTGGCACAGCGAAAAGATCCTCACGGCCTTCGAAAGCGTGGGCGTGCCGACGGAACTGGTCACGATCGAAGGCGCCGGCCACGGGTTTGCTGGCGACGACATGGCCCGCGCCGTCAGCGAAACAGTCGGCTGGTTTCAGACCCAACTCATCGCCGAATAAAAAAACTCAGCATCACTCGGGCCGCTGCTCCTCGCCCGGCCCCTCAGAAGCAAATCGAGCGAGCAACGCCGGCAGGAAGAGCAGGTCGGCCAAGAGTGCCGTGCCGATCGTCATGATGCCCATCGCCGCAAAGATCTGATGGGCTCGCGAGTCGCTGAGCATTGCGGTGGCAAACCCGAGCATCAGCACCACGGTTGTCATGACGAGCGCTGTTCCCACTCCGACAAATGCTCGTCGGATGGCGGCATCGCGACTGCCCCCCCTCGCCTGCTCCTCCTGGAAGCGGGTCAAGAAATGGATCGTGTCGTCGACCGCTATCCCGAGACAGACCGTGAAGGAACAGATGCTGACGAGTTCCAGGTTCTGCCCGACAAGCACCAGCGCCGTGCCCGTTGCCACCAGCGGGAACAGGTTGGGAATGATCGACAGCAGCCCAATCCTCAGCGATCGGTAGGCGATCGTGAGCACGACAAAAATGATCACGATCGCCGTGCCGAGGCTCGTGGCGAGATCCAGCACAATCCGGTAGAGGTCTCGCCAGCGGCGGGCAGCCGAACCGTCGAGCTCCCAGCTGAAGCCTGGATGCATCGTGGCGATCGCATCCAGCCGCGTCTGCAGTCGCTCAAACACCTCGCTGTAGGCAGCGATGCCAATGTCTTGCACACGAAAAGTGACAAAGGCTTCACGGTTTTCCGGCACGTAGTAGCCACGTTTGAGTGGTGGCGGCAGCAGCTCGATCAACGACATCCGCTCGCCCACTGTTCCCTCACCAGGGAGCGCTTCGAGAAGCCGGGAGAGCGAGAGCGGCGAGCCGAGCAGAGGCTCTTCCCGGACGGCCGCTTCCACCTCGGCTACCACCTCGCCAATCTGTCCGTCTCCATCGGGCACCTCGGGTGACCAGCGGACGACCACCTGCGCGGTCTCCATCCCGCCAAACACCTGATCGATATGAGCCAGGGCCTGGGCTTCTTCGGTGCTGGAGGGGAGGCCGCTGGTCCGCCGTTGATCAGGCCGCAGCGTGAGCGTGACCGCGCCGAGCGCGAGCGTGATCAGAATGCCCGCGATCGCGTAACCCCGTTGTCGCGCGAGCACCATGTCGATCACCACCGAGAGCCGGCCAAGATGCTGGTCGACAAGGTTGTGGCCATGGCCCCGGTGCACGTTTCGACCGAGCGGCGACGCCGACGCCAGCGGCACGATCATCACCACAGCCAGGAAGGTCGCCAGCACGCCGATCACACAGCTGGTGCCAAACTCCCGCACCAGCTCATGGTGGGCGAGCATGAGGGAGCCGAAGCCGATGCCGGTGGTTAGCGAGGTCAGCCAACACGCCAAGCCCACCTCATGGATCGCGGAGCGGGTGGCCTCCTTCGGCGGCAGCCCAGCGGCCCGGTGACGGCGGATCTGCACCATCATATGCACGCCGTCAGTGAAGCCGACCATGACCAACAACACCGGCACTACCACGGCGTTGAACGGGTTGCCCCCCATGCCGACCAGCGGCAGGATACCCATCGTCCAGTAGACGCCAAAGGTGGGAGCGAGGGCCACGATCAGCACCGCCTCCCAGCCGCGGAACAGCACCCAGGCACAGACCAGCGCCATGCCGTAACCGATGAACTGATACTTCCGCTCGTTGCCGCGGGTCATGTTGGCGTCCCGCAGCCGCAGCGGCACATTGCCGGTGATCCGAAAGCGAATGTCAGCCCCCGGCACCGTGGCCGCGGCAGCCTGTGCCGCCTCGCGGATCTCGCTGGTGCACTGGGCGTCGCTGGTGATGAACAGCCAGTCAAGACCCACCAGCAGCATCGCTGTCTGGCCATCAGCCGAGAGCAGCTGCCCACCCACCAGCGGATGGGCCAGGGCCCGCTCTTTCGCGTCGACAAACCGGGCTGCTGATGCCGTGGCCCGCGGCAAGATCGGCTCGCGAAGCCCAAAGATGTTCATCACCGGAGCGCGGTCCATCCAAAAGACGCTCCCAACCTGCGGCAGCGCCTCGATGGCGTCGACCGCAGCTCGCATCGCATCAGCCGCTGCCGGCGTGAAGAAGTCGTCGGCTTCCGCCACCAACACGACATCTCCACGGCCCACCTGGATCGGCTCCACGTCAGGCAGCTTCCGCGAGGTGTCACCGCTGGCTTCCGTCGGCTCCTCGACTGCCTGCGACTCGGCGGTGATCCGCTCAAAGAACTCCGGATCGACATGTCCGAGAGTTGAAAACGCTGTCATCACCACCAGCAGCAGCGTGGCCACAAACGGATGATCAACGACCAGATTCGCGAGTCGTTCAACAACGATTTTCACGGTCAGCGGTTTCTCCCAGACCGTGAACTACCGCGGCCCAACCCTTCGATCCGGTGACGAACAAGCTCATCCCGCCTGACAAAGCCATCACTGTCGATGTCGAGCTGCCGAAAGGAAAACATCCGTACCGCCTCTGGAGCCTCATCCCGCGACACGGCCCCGTCGCCATCGCGGTCGAGTTTGGCAAGATAGTCCTCCGCAAACGATTCCGCCTGAGCAGTGCGGGCTGCCTCACGAGCTGCGGTTTCCGCTACGGAAGTCTCTTCAGAGGCCTCGGCGTCACGGGCACCCTTCGGCCGTGCCACCGTGGCAAACACCACCGCCATCTCTTCCCAGGTCTGATCGCCCCAGGTGACGTACTCCGTTGGGTCGGGATTAAACGGGTTTCCCGTGGAGTTGTCGTAGGTCATCTCAAACCGCACCTGCTCCACCTCGCTCAGGTCTGGCGGGTTGGCAAAGGCGTAGTTGTGCTGCCAGTTAAAGTCGTAGTGGGGCACGGAGAGCAAGGTCTCGGATTCCTGCTCCCGATCCGCAAACAGCCGCACCGCGCGGCCTCGCAGATGCATATGAGGATTGATCGCCAGCAGCGAACCATCCTTCGGCACGCCTCGCATCTGACCGGTTACCGTGTATTCGCTCGCCCCGGGCGGGATCTCAAAGTCCTGCTCGATGCCACCGATGGTGTAGACCTCGTGGGTCACCTCATCTGGGTCGGCAAGAATCAGCCCAATGCGGGTGAGATCTTCTTCCGGCTGCCCGGTGGGTGTGTAGTGCATCTGAAAGGCCAGCAGCGTGCCCGCCGAGATGCGCTGTGCATACCCCGTCGGCAGCTGCAGAGACTTCTGGCCTGGCACATAGCCCCCTAAGAGACCAAAGCCGTTGAAACTCGATCCATCGGGTGGCCGCAGAAATACGATCGCATGATGCACCACCGAGCGGTTGCCTGGATCGACCGCCACGCCTTTCACCCAGACGTCTTCCGTGAAGCCTGGATCAACGACAAAGTACTGATACTCGACAACGCCCTCGCTCGGCACACGATACGGCTCCGCAGTCATCGGAAAGATCAGATCCGGCTCGTGCGGCAGATCCCATTCCGCCGCATGCTCCAGCGGAGCTGGCAGGTCGGCGGCATCACCAAACGGCATGCCCGCCTCCACCCACTCCCGCAGCATGGCGATATCGGACGCAGGCATGTCACGGGCGTTGGCGAAGCCGCCATGCTGCGAATCGGCATGCCATGGAGGCATCCGCTTCTGATCGATCACCTCTAGCAGCATGTCACCCCAGCCGATCACCTCGTCGTAGTCGTCGAGAGCAAACGGACCGATCTCGCCGGCCTGATGGCACTCCACGCAGTGCCGCTGCAGCACGCGGCTGATCTCGCTGGCGAACGTCAGCGAGGTGGTGGGTGTTGGGATTCCCTCAGGGTCGGGCAGCTGGATCAGGCAGCCGGTCGGCTCGGTGATTGCCAGCGTCACCGGCTTCCCGGCGGTGAGCTCCGCGAGGGCATCAGCGAGGTAGTTCACCGTCGGCTCTGGCCGGGCCACGCCAGGATCGTACTGGTCATCGATACGTCCGCGGTAGCAGACCAGCCCCGTGTCATCGACCACGACGACCTCGGGCGTGCGTGTGGCCCCAAGGGCGAGAGCAACCGCCTGTTCGGTGTCTTTAAGAATCGGGAAGCCGATCCCGTGCTGCTCAACATAGGTGGCAATATCTTCAGCCGAATCTTGCGGGTTGCTGTTGATGCCAATGAAGACCACACCAGCATCGCGGAGCTCACCCGCCAGCCGGTCGAGCCGCGGGCCGTAGAGCTTCGCCAGCGGGCACTCAGTACCCAGGAAGCAGATCACGCGAAACGTCGCCTGGCTGTCGTCGAGCGACTGCGGCGTCCCTTGCGAAGACGGCAGGAGCTGGTGAAACGCATCGACATCCCCAAGCAGCGGCTCAGTTGCCGTCAGCGGCTGCAGTCCGCTCAAAGCCGTCATGAGACCACCACCCCAGAGGATCAAGGCAGCCGGCAAGCGATGCGCAAACGGTCGCATGGGAGGGATCTCCTAGGGAGGCACAACCAAAAAAACGAACACGAGCCGGTGGACAACCGGGTTCTCATGCGATGGATTTTCCCCTGAGCATCGCAGGTGGGCACCAGCGCTGCCAAGAGTGCCTTCGATGTGTTCTGTATGAACGGATTAGCGGCTCACCATGCGGCCGAGCACTGCCACAACGTCCAGCAGCGAGGCTGCCTGCGCTGTGAGCTGTTCCGCTGCGGCCGAACCTTCCTCCGCCCCCGAGGCTGCCTGCTGGGTGACCTGCTCGATCTGGGTGAGGGCCTCACCGATACGCTCGACCGCCCGGTGCTGGTCGCGACTACCGGCCCGAACCTCTTCCACAAAGGTACGCACACTGGCCGACTGCTCGGCGAGAGCCTGAATCGCCGTCGACACTTCGCTGACCTTCTCCCGGCCCGACTGTGTGCGGGCAATCGCCTCCTGAATCAACGTGGCCGTCTCGCGGGCCGCCTCTGCTGAACGCTGGGCCAGGTTCCGCACCTCATCGGCCACCACGGCAAAGCCGAGCCCAGCCTCTCCCGCCCGCGCCGCTTCAACGGCAGCGTTGAGAGCAAGGATGTTGGTCTGGAAGGCAATCTCGTCAATCACCTTGTTTATGGTCGAGATCCTCGCACCGGCAGCATCGATCTCCTGCATCGCCGTGACCATCTCTCCCAGCCGACACGAGGCCTCACCAAACTGGGCCTGCTCCCGCTCGACCAGATCACTGGCCTCCTGGGTTCGCCGCGCGTTATCAGTCGCCATGCTACTGGTTTCGCGGGCCGATGCGGCGATGTCTTCCAGAGCTGTCACCTGCTCCGTTGCGCCTTGGGCGAGCGACTGGCTAGCGGCGGAAACCTGCGTGGCCCCACAACCAACATTCTCTGCCGTCGCTGTCAGTTCCTCGATCGAACGCCGCAGCCGCCTTCCATGACGAGAGATACTGAACCAGGTGACGACCACCGCCACTGCTGAAAGCACAACAATCAGCATTGTGAGGATCGTTGTGCGGGTTCGCAGCGCGGCAACTTTCGCCTCAGTGCGGCGATCGATCAGTTCTTCAAACTCGGCAATCGGATCCATGATGATCTTCTTGTCGGCGTGATACTTCTCGTCGTGCATGATCCGCCGAGCCAGTTCCTCGTCGGGCTCGCCTTCCCGCGTGTAGCCCCCCTTGCCGTCGTCAAACTGCCCTTTGATCGCATTCATTGCGATTGTCTCGGTTGTCACTAACTCATTGGAGTTGTCTTCTGCTTCCTGCAGTTTGGCGAACTCGGCATCGTTGAAGCCCTGCTGCTGCATCAGCGTTCGCAGGGGAACCGTGCGGCCATCGGGCCGCGGCTGCTGGCCGTTGCGGATGTCAAGGATCCGCCAATACTCCTTCTCGTAGGCCTCGTCACCAGTCACAACATACGTGCGAGCGGTCCGTGTCAGATCGTCTGAACTCGCCCGCAGTTCGTTCGCCAGGCGGAAAGATTCGTAGCGGTTGGCCTGGGCGTGATCCAGGGCCCGCTGGTTGAAAAACACGGCGAGCGAAAGTGCCAGCAGACCCAACACCGGTCCGATCGTGGTGAGCGTCAGCCGTCGCATCGTGTTCATGGGGCTCTCCAGAGAGTCTTGGCCAGTGCCTCTGGGCCAAGTCTAGTTCGATTTTTTTATGGTGCCGGCCGCAAAACGCGTATTTTTCCGAAGCTACGATGTGAGGAGGGCTGGCGTTGATAACTCGTCAGTTGCAGCCAGCTCCGCCCGGCATGCTCTCTCCCCCATGGCTCCTGCGATGGCAGACACTCCCGCCTTCGACCACCTCCGTAGCCTGCTTCAGCGTTGTGCCCTGGAGCTTGCCTTTGTCGATCCCGAGGGTGATGACCGGCGACGACAGCTACAGGACCTGATTGCCGAACTGGCTGACGACATCTCTGCTACCAGCCCACCCCCACCTGTTCAGGCTGCGATGGAACAGGCTGCCGAATGGATCGCCGCAGGCCCAATCAACCAGCAGCAGCTCGCGCGGTTTTCCGCATGGGAGCCCTGGATGGCCGAGGCAATCACCGCCTGGGAGCGAGGTTTCACACTCCCTGCCTGGCCAGCTGAGACCATCGAGGCTGCATCGCCAGCCGGCATGCCGAGCCAGCCATCCCAATCGCTGCCGGATGAAAACGTTACCGTACTGCCTGCTGGCACCGACGCCGAGTTTATGCGGCTCTTCTGCGTGGAAGCTGAAGAACTGCTGCAAGACATTGAGCAGGGCGTGCTCACGCTGGAAACATCACCGAGCGACAGCGACACACTGGCCACGGTGTTTCGCGCCTTTCACACATTCAAAGGCAACGCCGGCGCGATGAAGCTCGTCACGCTGCAAGCGGTCGCCCATGAACTCGAGTCGCTACTCGATGCCGCCCGCCGCGGGAAGCGGTTGCTCGATCGGAATGCGATCGACACGGTGCTGGCCGGGGCAGACATTTTTTCCCGCTACGCAGCCGAGGCGGTTCATCAGCTTGATGGAAACGATGTCGGCCGGCCGTTGCCGCTCGCGATTCCGGCCGTGATCGCCAGCGTGCATGCCGTTCTCGCCTCCCCATCAAAGCCACCTCCTGCTGAGGTGGCGGCTGCGCCGGCAACCGGCCCGACCGCCACCGTGCCCAGCAAGGCAGGCACACCACCGGCTCCAGATGCCGGTATTCCCGCCTCATCCACCGCTGCCACATCAGCAGCTGGCTCGAAGAGCTCGTCCACTCCACCCCTCCGGTCAGCCAGCAGCTCGGCTGCTTCGGTACGGGTGGATACCCGCAAGCTCGATGGTCTCGTGGATCTTGTTGGTGAACTGGTGATTGCCGAATCGATGGTGGCGCAGGCCTCACTGACATCGGCCGACGAGCACCTTGCTCGGTTGCTCGGTCATCTCCGCGGCATCACCCGCGACCTGCAGCGGACCGCCATGTCGATGCGGATGGTGCCGATCCGCGGGGCCTTTCAGAAAATGACCCGTCTCGTCCGCGATACTGCGCACGAACTCGGTAAGGACATTCGCCTCGAACTCAAGGGAGAGGAAACCGAACTCGACCGAACAGTCATTGAGGAGATCGGCGATCCCTTGGTGCATATGATCCGAAACGCCGCCGACCATGGCATCGAGCTACCTGACGAACGGAAAGCTGCCGGTAAGCCAGCGGCCGGCACGATTCGGCTGGAGGCTTTCCACGAAGGAGGCTTCGTGGTGATCCGGCTGCGTGACGATGGCCGCGGACTCGATCCCGCAAAGCTGCGGGCCAAGGCGATCGAGCGAGGCCTGATCACTGCTGATGCCCAGCTGACAGCCCGCGAGGCGTTCGACATGATCTTCGCCCCTGGCTTTTCCACTGCCAGCAGAGTGACTGATCTCTCCGGCCGCGGGGTGGGCATGGACGTGGTTCGGCGCAATATCGAACGTCTCCGGGGCAAGGTCGAGATCGACTCGGAGCCCGGTTCCGGCACGAGCTTCACGATCTTTATGCCACTGACACTGGCCATCATCGAGGGCCTGATCGTCGGCGTGGGAGAGCAGCGATTCGTGATCCCCACGCTCTCGGTTCGGGAATCGTTTCGGCCTCAGTCAGACCATGTAACGACGGTGCAGGGCCGCGGTGAACTTGTCGACGTGCGGGGCCGACTGGTGCCGCTGCTGCGGCTGGGTGACCACTTGGGAGTGGCCGCAGGGATTCGTGATCCACATCGCGGCATCGTGGTGGTAGTCGAGGCTGGCCACGAGCGGCGGTGCCTACTGGTGGATGAACTCCTTGGTAAGCAGGAGGTGGTGATCAAGTCGCTCGGTGAGACCTTTGTCAGCCAGAAGGTGTTTGCGGGCGCTGCGATCCTAGGGGATGGTCGTGTGGGCCTGATCCTTGATGCGACGGCATTGGTACGGCTGTCACGACGGAACACGGAGACGGCGGCCTGACGCCGTGGAGGCATTCATGAGTCCAACCGAAACCACGGCGAAGGCCTCTGGTCCTGATGCCGGAAAGTATCTGGTGTTCACGCTCTCCGGGGAACGGTATGCGGTGCCAGTACTGGCCGTTCGGGAGATCATCCGGCTCTGCCCAATCACACCCGTGGCCACAATGCCACCGCACATTCGTGGCGTGATCAACCTGCGTGGCCGCGTGATTCCACTGGTTGACCTGCGGGTGCGATTCAGCCTCTCGGCCCCTCCTGATCACGACCGGACCTGCATCATTGTCACGCAGGTGGCATCAGCGGCGGGAGGCAAACGACCCTATGCGGTGGTGGTCGACGGCGTTGAAGAAGTCGCCACCTACGACCAGAGCGATCTGCTACCAACGCCAGACTTTGGTGGCGCCGTGGATGTCCGCTTTATCACAGGCATGGCCCATGCCGCCGAACAGGTGATCACACTCATCGACCTCGACACCGTGGCGGCCCACGACCCGCTCGATGCCCTCGAGCCGAGCATCACTGCTCCCGATACAAGCGAGGACGCATGAGCCAGGCCCGCCCCATCCGCGTGCTGGTGATCGACGACTCGGCGCTGGTCCGAGAGGCGATCAGCCAGGCGCTTGCCCGCGACCCGGATCTGGAGGTGGTGGGCACGGCCTGCGATCCGCTGGTGGCGGAAGAGAAGATGCCGCGGCTTGATCCCGATGTACTGACGCTCGACCTCGAGATGCCCCGAATGGATGGGCTCACGTTCCTCCGCAAGCTGATGCACGAACGGCCGATGCCGGTCGTGGTCGTCAGCTCGCTTGCCCAGGCCGGCTCGCAAGCGGCACTCGATGCGATGGAGGCGGGCGCAGTTGATGTCTTGGCAAAGCCCGACGGCACGATGTCGATCGGCAGCCTCGCAGAGAAGTTGGCCTACCACGTGAAGGCGGCAGCGGCTGCGGGCCCTCGACTCACGACCCGTCGACCTCTGCCGAGCACGTTTTCTGCAGCCGTATCACCGGCCCCAACGAGGGCGTCGCGCAGCCACGACCTGATCGTTATCGGAGGCTCCACTGGAGGGATCGCTGCTCTGCGGCAGCTGATCCCCGCCCTGCCGAAGGGTCTCCCACCGATTGCAGTGGTGCAGCACATCGCGCCATTCTTCTCGAAGTCGGTGGCCAAGCGGATCGACGCGATCTCGACAGTTGACGTCAGTGAAGCCGCACATGATCAGCCGTTGGAGCCGGGCTGCTGCCTCCTGGCGCCCGGCGGTCACCATCTGGCGGTGGTGCGGCGCGGCGGCATGCTGCGAGCCAGGCTGGTCGATTCTCCACCTGTGCACCATTGCAAGCCAGCCGTCGACGTTCTCTTTCGTTCGGCAGCCGAGGTGACAGGCTGCCGAACGGTTGCGGTTCTGCTCACCGGGATGGGCTGCGACGGAGCTACGGGTATACGGCTGATCCGCGAGGCCGGCGGCACAACCCTGGCCGAACACGAGTCTTCCTGTGTTGTCTATGGCATGCCCAAGGCGGCAATCGAGCGGGGCGTGGTCGATCGCGTGGTCCCACTGCCGGAGATGGCCAACGCCATTCTGGCTGCAGCCCTCGGCCCACTCGCGCGGCCGACGGGCCGCCCCAGCGTTTGAGTCGTTCGCATTGCACAGCCCAAATGAGTTCCAAAATCCCGCTGGCCCCCGGGCCTGTTGCCTGTTCATACTCAGGACACGTCGGGCCGCGATTTCGAGCGGTTCCAATCAACCTCTGCCGGAGCCACACGCCTGCCGGCACCGGTCGCCTACGGGGAGACGCACGATGAAGCCTGTGACTGACATGCCTAGAGCCCATTCCTTTAACGGCCTGCTGCTAGGACTGATGATTGCAGGCGGCGGCGTTGCCATGGGGTCACAAGCAAACGCCGACGTTCCTGAGAAACCAGCGACGCCGCCACCTGTCGGCAGCCTTCGGGCTGACGCCTCACCATCACAGCTGAATGTCCGGGTGTTTGAGTTGGCTGAGAACGGCAATCCACTAAGGCTTAAGGTCCTGGCGCAGCCTGTTGACGACAGCCGGGCTGCTTCTGCGAAAGCTCTGCAAGGGGCGAGGCTGGGCATCGCTCTTACAAAGGTGCCCGATGCGGTGCGGGCCCAGTTCAACACCGACGATCTGCCTGCTGGCTTTGGAGTCATGGTGCAGGAGGTGTCCGAGGAAAGCCCGGCCGCCAAGGCAGGCCTTGAGCCGTTTGACATCCTGGTGAAGTTTGATGATCAGAAGCTCGTCAGTGGGGAGCAACTCGTCGCGTTGGTCAATGCTGCGGAAGCCAAACGGCCTGTTGCGATCACGCTGCTTCGCAAAGGCCGCCGTAAGGTGGTCAAGGCCCGGCTTGCAGGAGCGGCCACCATGCCACAGCAGGGCGATACGGACGCCACAAAAGATGCTCCCGGAGCTGCGGCGATTCCAGGATTGCCCACCATTCCCGGCCTGCCTCCACAGGTCAACGACCTGCTCAAGCAGCTACCCGAAAGCGGGTTCCAGATCATTGGCAGCGACGGCCAGGCCTTCCAAGGCACGGTCGTGATGCAAGCCTCCACCGTGATGGCGACCGACGATGGCACCGTCACGATCACCGACAACGATGGCAACCGCAGTGTCACCATCACCGACAAGTCGGGGAAGGAGATTTACTCCGGCCCGCTCAACACCGCCGATGAATGGGCAAAGGTGCCCAAGGGCTTTCGGAACCAGATTCCGAAGCCGTAGCCGCTATGGCGTCTGTGGCTCACATTCAGCCGCCCAGACAAGTCCACGAACGATCAGCTCGAGAAACGTCTCGTCAGAGAACGTGTCGACGGAGTGGCCGTAGGTGGTGCCGAACACCCGCGCTTCGCCGTAGGTGTTGGTCCAGACAACCGGATGCGTCTCCTGTGTCTTCTCGCTGACCGACGTGGCGAGCACCGTGGTGTTTGGCCAGGTCTTCTCGATCACGTACAGCTCATCCATCGGCGTCTTGTAGCCATCGGGGATTGCCTGGGTGATCCAGTTGTCTTTGTCAGAGACCGAGACGCCATAGTGGCTCTGATGCTCGTGCCGGCGGCTGGTGACTCCGAGAAACTCTCGCCAGTCATCGATCTCGGCGGCTCGGTAGGTGTGCATCGCACAGTGGATCACAACCGCATTGACACCCGCGTGGTGGGCCTTGGTGATTGAGCGGATGTAGTCCGGATCGGCAGTGTTGGCGAAGCACTCGTTGTGGATCACCACGTCGTAGCCTTTCGCCCAGTCAGGGTTCTTGTAGAGATCAATCTCCGCAGAGGTTCCGGTGCCCCCTTCAATCAGCACCGTCCATTGCACATCGACGCCACGGTCTTTCGCCGCCTGCATGTACTGCCGGGTCTGGAAGGGATAGTCGTGGCAACAGCCTCCGGTCACGAGCAGCGCCTTGATCGGCCGACCGTTGTCCTCGGCGACGGCCTGCGTTCCAAAACCAAACACCGGCTGCAGCACAAAGGCCAGAACAAGAAACAGAGCCGCGGACGCTTTCATGGAAATCCTCAAACAAGACAGCGGTGCAGGAATCGTTCACCCGGGGAAGAGTCTACCTCGATTCCGCAAGACACAACGATCCTCTCCCTCCACTCGCCACTCACAGGGCTACCGTCCGCCTAGAGGGTGCGTCCGCGTGGAAGAGCTCGTGCTGGCGGCTGCGGATTAGCAGGCCGAGGAAGACGCCGAGGAAGACTTTGTGCCTGCCTGCCAAAGCGGGCTCGAAAGGGGTGCTTGTCGAGCTCTGTGGGAAAATCGTATTCACCTGAGCCTGACTGGCTGAAAGAACTGCCGAGAGATCGCTCCGGAGGCATCGCGTATGACCCAGAGTCAAGATGGCGCAGACTATCTGTCAGGTTTTCGTAACGGCCCGAAGCAAGAGCATCTGGCGGCACCTCATAAGAGCCAGAAGCATCCCACTTCATCTGACCATTGCGATCAACGTTTTGGTAAGAGCCTGTCTCGATCAACTCCGGATGCTGCATGATGAGGCTGGACTCCATGGCATCTCTCGCAGCCTGAATCGACTGCTGATAGGTCGCTTCATTCGGGGCGTTTTCGCGACGGAGCCTATCCTGGTGGAAACGCGTGTTTCCTCTCAGTGCGAGGTTGATCAGCTTCGCAAGTTGCACCACCGCCAGACGGCGATCACTGCGAGGTTTTTGCGTGAGGTGGAAGTAGCACTGCTCTTGGATCAAGGCCATGTAGCTCAGCCAGCTCTTGGAGTCGCTGAGGAGATCCTCAGTGTCTTCGAAGTAGTTCTCATCATCGGCAGGGTTTTCGACCTGAGCCTGCCGTCGAGCAGCATGATAGAGCGGCAGCAAGCGGTCGATTTCCGCAATCTGATCGTGCCGACGGGCAAGCCCCGTCCGGAATGATGAGCGAACTCGGCTCATCTGTTTCCACTCATCGAGCGTTGGCAGTTCACACGCGCCCATGAAGTCGAACGGCTGAGGACCAACGTAGATGTTCACATGCCGCCATTCCTCGGACTGCATCAGGATCTTTCGCTGGTCATTGAGAAACCAGATCCTCTTGTTGGCTTGCTCAGCCCAACGGCGAAGCGTATTGATTCCCTGATACCAGACGTTTTTGGGAGGCGGTGCATAGCTGGCCAAGCCGCCTATATAGAGAGCCTTGGCTACCGTGGCACAGCAGTTCTTTGCCGTGTCGTGCATCTTGGCATGAAAGTTAAATCTCCGTTGTGGGGAGTCTGGCGGAAGCTTCAGCATTCGAATCCACCAGCGACACATGACATCACACTGCAGCCCCCACGCCGGACCATCGGCGCGAGCGTCAAGCAGATCCGCTCCCGCAATCGCAATATCCCAGTCGGGGGGAGCGTTACCGAAGTTACCCACCTCCTGGGCTCGCGTCAGCGGCCCGCGATGTGCCGGAGGCAGCAGCACCTGCCCCTGCTGGTTTCGCAGGCGACCCGGATCCTGTTCAAGAATCTGCTTGTTGACGTAACGATCGTTGGGTTTGATCTGTCCTGTCCGCTTGTCACGGATGTACTCAAAACCGAGCTGCTGCGTCGCCTGCGTCGTGAGAGGCAGCGCCTGCTGGAGACACGTCACGCCGCCAGCAGGTGCCCAGGTGATGTAGACGTGATTACAGATGCCGTAGACGTCGAGTCCGGCATGACCGGTGCCAACCAAGTTGTCCAGCTTGCCGCGGAGCCCGTCGAGTCCGCTATTCCAGATCGCCAACTGTGCCTGAGGAGGGGAGGAGGGGGGCATCGCGTGTACTCCTTTCGGGAACCGACTCTTTCACCCCCCTCTACGCACGGTCGACTACGAGAGGTCAGCCGAACAAGCTTTCTTAAGGCATTGAAAGGCTGACAACAGACCCTTGACACGTCCTCACGACTCGCCGGGCTTGCTGCCAACGCTCTCCGGCAAAAAAGACGGCCCAGAGAGGAAAGACGGCCCAGAAAGGACTGAGCAACCGCTGTCATCAGCGTTTCTGAGGTCCGACCCAACGCTGAGGTCCCACCCAACGATGTCGGAACTGGAAACCGCAAACAGCCGTGGAGTCCAAGACCGCGCCAAACGTAACTTCCCGGAACGCGAACGTTTCACGAAGTCGCCCGGCCACCCCGCAAACAAGGTTTGGAAAGCGGCAAAAAACCGGTGCCTGAAAGAAAAGTGGACAGAGCCGGGATCGAACCGGCGACACATGGATTTTCAGTCCATTGCTCTACCAACTGAGCTATCTGTCCCTCAATGAACACTTTCGTAGGGCGAAAATGGGGCTTTGTCAATGTCCGGTGCTGATGCCCCGGTTTCGAGGCACTCGTTTTTTCTCGCACCACCGTGTCGAGCCTCCTCCCCACGTATTTCCTCGCACACGACCGATCATCGATTCTTCTGGCAGACCAGCTAGAGTCGGTCGTACGGACTCCGGTTTCGCAGCTTCAGCGCTCCGAGCACATGCACGAGCAGCAAGGCCAGAAAAACGTAGCCTCCCACCTCTCTCGATGAGAGCGTGTTGAGGTCGGCTCCCTCCAAAACCTGGTCGAGCCAAGGCCCCCCCGCCTTGCGAAAGATGATCCAGCCGAGCGAGGCACAGAGGCCACCGAGCGAACTACTCACCACCGCCGCAGCCGAGGCACGCAGCCGTTCCCAGAGCCCCAGCACGCTCTCAGCAACGAATCGCACCACCGAACCGGGAAACGCTGACTCGTCGTCCCCCATGCTCATCCGCGGAATGCTGGTGGAATGATGCGTCTCCTCGGAAAAATTCCAGAACGCTTGCGTCGCTCGCTGGCCAGACGGCAGCGGAGGCGGTCCGCCATCGCGATGCCGGGTTCGCTTGACGCGAGACATTGGCACCAACGCACCCGTCAGCCACGGGTGCACTGCTTCAAGCACCTCCTCAGCAGTCTGATACCGATCCGCAACGTCTTTGGCCATCATTTTTTGGACCACTGCGGCAAACTCTTCACTCACTTTTGGGGCAAGGCTGCGGATGGGATCGGGCATTTCCTCAAGCTGACGTCGGCGTTTCTCGCTGCGTGTGCCGCCGGGAAATGGCACCCGTCCACACAGCGCAAAGTAGAGTGTGCAGCCGAGGCCATACATATCCGCTGCAGGCTGCACCCGGTCAGGTCGCAGGATCTGCTCAGGGGCCATGTAGTCCATCGTGCCTACAACACGCCCTGGCTTCATGCTCTCGGGATCGAGCACGGAGCCCGCGAGGCCGAGGTCAGAGACTTTCACCAGCCCATCTTCACGAACCAAGAGGTTGCCCGGCTTCACATCGCGATGGATGAAGCCGCGAGCATGGGCGTGGGCAAGCCCACGTGCCGCCTGGGCTACCACAGAGGCCGCCGCCACTTCATTCAAGGGGCCGTATCGCAGCACCTGCCTCCGCAGATCGATGCCATCGACGAGTTCGGTGACAAGAAAGTAGACCTTGCCGTCGTGACCTGCATCGAGAGCGTAGACGAGGTTGCGATGGTCAAGCGTTGCGATGTGCTGAATCTCACGTCGAAACGCCGCCTCGGTTTGCGGATTTGACTTCGCTCTTGGCAACACCTTCACGGCAACAATACGCCCCATGAGCAGGTGCTTCGCCCTGAAGACCTGGCCCATGCCCCCCTGCCCCACGGCGTCGAGGATGCGGTACTGGCCAAGGGTGAGCTTGCGTTTACCTGCGAGAAGCTGGTCTGCCTGAAAACGGGTCAGCCGGTCGTGGTCGACCAGAACATCTGCCAGGATGTCGTCTTCCGTCGACGTCGCCGCCGCATGCGACAGCCGACGCCGAACCTCGGCCGTGACCGCATCGAGATCTTCTGCGGTGACAAGCCCGCTTGCCACCGCGTTGCTTGAAAACGAACGCGGTAGTCGCCGGCGCGAAGAAGGACGCGGTGGCTTGGAAGATTCAGACATGAGAATCGGTAGCAGCGAGGGCCAGATATTCAGCAACCGACACGTTCCGCAATCTTACCTGGCCATTCAGGGGGATGCGGCTGCGGCAGGCAGGACCAGGCCCCGGGCTGCCTGCCGCCAGGTCGACGGCCAGTCTGCCCGAAAGGTGAGCCGCTCTCCTGTGGATGGGTGATCCAATGCCAGACCGCTGGAATGCAGCGCAATGCCCTGGGGAAATGGCAGCCGACTGCCGTAGAGGCGATCCCCCACGATTGGACATTTCCGCGAACCGAGTTGGGCCCGAAGCTGGTGTCGCCGGCCAGTCTGCGGGAGCAGCTGCACCAGCGACACCTCCACTCCACGAGCGAGCAACGTTGCCTCCACCACAGCTTCCTGGGGGCGTGCGGCTTCTGCGACATCCCCTGAGCCAGCTGGCGGTCGCTCAAGCAGGTCGGTCCAGGTCGCAGTGCCACCGACAGGTCCTGGAAACCTCCCTTCAATCAAGGCGTGGTAGGTTTTCTGCACAGTACGCTCGCGAAACTGCTCGGAGAGCGAGGCCGCTGCCTTTCGTGAAGCCGCCACCACTACCACGCCTGAGACCGGCTGGTCGAGCCGGCTCACCACACCGAGAAACACCGGTAGTCCAGGGGCGCGTTCACCCGCTTTTTGGCCTGCCTTTCTGTTTTGCAACCAGGTCAACAGGCTTTCCTGACCACGTGGCACGTTGGCAGTGGCTAAGCCCGCCGGCTTGACCGTCACAATCAGATCGTCATCCTCGAAGAGAATGGTCGGGGTGACGACCGGCCCTGCTCCCGTCGGCTGACGACGCCGGCTGGGCTCGGACCGCCGAGGAGACGTCGGAGAATGCTGCCTACGCGGCTTACGTGAACTCATGCCCAAAGCGTCGCCTCCCATCATCGTGCTGGCAAGCCAGTCACCACGACGCCGCGAACTCGCAGAGGCCGAGGGCTGGCAGATTGAGGTCTGTCCTCCGCCAGAGACCGCTGAAGACGAGGCCACACCGCGGCAGCCGAGTGAAAGCCTGGAAGCCTGGGTTGCAAGGCTGGCCAAGACAAAAGCCGAAGCGGTCGTCACTCGGTTTCATCCCGCCCCCAGCGGCATGCCACGGATCGTCCTGGCCTGCGACACCGTCGGTGTTGTCGATGACACGCCCCTTGGCAAGCCCATCGATCGGGACGACGCGGCCCGCATGCTTCGCCAGCTCTCAGGGCGACTCCATCGGGTGCTCACCGGCAGCTGCCTGTGGCCACCTGGTCACCAGCCCACCCTCGCCGTCACGGAGAGTGTGTTGATCATGCCTCCGCTCTCTGACGAGTTCATCGCCACCTACCTCGACAGTGGCCTCTGGCGTGGAAAGGCGGGAGCCTGTGGCTTCCAAGACGGCGTGATCCCGCTCGAGCTCCAGTCTGGCAGCGGATCAAATGTGATCGGCCTGCCGCTGGAGACGATCCGCAACGAGCTTGCCTGGCTGACATCTTCAACGACCGCCAGCTCGCCATCATCCAAGCGACTCGACGCACACGACGGACTCAGCTTCCACTGGTATCCCGCGGAAACGTGCTGAGCCCCTCTACCGACATCAACCAAAACGGTCGACACGACGCACGCCACGTCCGAACACGAAAACCCCTCCGCGCACAAAAAAACCCGCAGCACGGAAACCCATGCTGCGGGCCTTTTGTATAAAACCGGCGATACCTACTCTCGCACTTGTGGCACTACCATCGGCTCTGAAAGCTTAACTACCGTGTTCGGGATGGGAACGGGTGTGACCTTTCAGATATGTTCACCGGAAAAGTTGCTCACTGCTCTCGCGAGCAGCGAATATTGTGGTTGTGGTAACCGGCATGCGCTACGGCGTCATGACTGACTCCGTCGCAAGCACTCGATTCGAGTGGTCAAGCATTCGTCCGTTAGTACCGGTTAGCTGAATGCATTACTGCACTTACACATCCGGCCTATCAACCTGGTCGTCTTCCAGGGGACTTTCGGGCGAACCCTACGAAACCTAATCTCGAGGCGGGCTTCACGCTTATATGCTTTCAGCGTTTATCCTTTCCGTTCGTAGCTATCCAGCCGTGCCGCTAGCGCGACAACTGGGACACCAGAGGAACGTCCTTCCAAATCCTCTCGTACTAAAGAAGAATCCCCTCAAGTTTCGTACGCCCACAGCAGATAGGGACCGACCTGTCTCACGACGGTCTGAACCCAGCTCACGTACCACTTTCATTGGCGAACAGCCAAACCCTTGGGAGCTTCTCCACCCCCAGGATGTGATGAGCCGACATCGAGGTGCCAAACCGCTTCGCCGCTATGGACGCTCGGAAGCGATAAGCCTGTTATCCCCGGAGTACCTTTTATCTGATGAGCGATGGCCCTTCCATTCGGAACCACCGGATCACTAAGTCCTACTTTCGTATCTGCTCGACTTATGAGTCTCGCAGTCAAGCACCCTTCTACCTTTACGCTCGATGCCTGATTGCCAACCAGGCTGAGGGTACCTTTGAACTCCTCCGTTACTCTTTTGGAGGAGACCGCCCCAGTCAAACTGCCCAACTGACACTGTCCGCTGCCCGGATTCACGGGAATCAGCGTTAGAACTCAAACGAATCCAGGGTGGTATTTCAACGTTGGCTCCACGATAGCTAGCGCTACCGCTTCAAAGCCTCCCACCTATGCTACACAGAACACGTCCGAGACCAATATCAGCCTACAGTAAAGGTTCACGGGGTCTTTCCGTCTTACTGCGGGTACGTGGCATCTTCACCACGGCTACAATTTCACCGGGTCACTGGTTGAGACAGTGCATCAGTCGTTACGCCATTCATGCAGGTCGGAACTTACCCGACAAGGAACTTCGCTACCTTAGGACCGTCATAGTTACGGCCGCCGTTTACTGGGGCTTCGGTCGCATGCTTCGCCTTTCGACTAACATTCTTCCTTAACCTACCAGCACCGGGCAGGCGTCAGACTCTATACATCCTCTTACGAGTTAGCAGAGTCCTGTGTTTTTGATAAACAGTCGCTGATGCCGATTTACTGTGACCCCCCGCAGCGTTAACCGCAGAGGGCACCCCTTATCGCGAACTTACGGGGCCATTTTGCAGAGTTCCTTAACCAGTGTTCTCCCGAGCGCCTAGGACTTCTCGTCCCGCCTACCTGTGTCAGTTTTAGTACGGTCACATGCCATCAACCCTAGAAGCTTTTCTTGGACGTCCTTCTGGTGACTATCGAAACATAAACGTCTTTGTCCCATGCTTCAGGATGTCGCTGCGGATTTGCCTACAGCTACCCTCCACACAGGCGAGGGACATTTCTATCCGTCCCCTCACCTTTCAGACGCCGTCCCTCCATCAGTCCGGCATGTGGCGCAGGAATGTTGACCTGCTATCCATCGTCTACGCCTTTCGGCCTCGACTAAGGAACCGGCTAACCCTGGGCGGATTTACCTTCCCCAGGAAACCTTAGGCTTTCGGCGAGCAGGATTCTCACC
>Ga0181607_10001739_pt1 | contig 19445 bp, 18 predicted proteins | sample 041ome_9_FD_132420 | JGI IMG/M metagenome (GOLD analysis project Ga0181607, IMG submission 132420) | Coastal salt marsh microbial communities from the Groves Creek Marsh, Skidaway Island, Georgia - 041413US metaG (megahit assembly) | ecosystem: Environmental > Aquatic > Marine > Intertidal zone...
CGCCAGAAAATGACGCGCCACGCCGCGGACGACGCGCGCGCGTTCGAGGGCGAACCGCGAAAACACACCGTAGGGAGCGCGTTGCGCGCGCTCGACGGTCGCGTGCGCGCACTCGAGCGCGACACGCGCGCACAGGCGTCGACGAGTGCGTCGACGCGAAAAGCTGTGGATGCGCTCACGCACGCATTCGATGGCTTGGCGCACGCGTTTCGGGATGCGATGGAGGAATTGAGAGCAGATCACGCGAGATGGGAGCGTGAGCGCGAGGATATTCGAGCTGGGGTGGAGGTGGCGGTGGAGGAGGTGCGAAGGGTGGCGCGAGGCGCGGCGGCGAGGGAGGCGGATGCGGAGCGTGCGCGAAGAGACGCTCGCGCGGTCGATGGGCGCGTGAGCGAAGCGTTGACGTACGTCAAGGATGTTCGAAATGAGTTTTTGAGGACGGAGGATACGGTACGAGACGCGTTGGCGTGCGTGAAGGCGTTAGAAGAGCGAGACGAGGCGCGCGAACGCGCGTTGGCAGAGGTTCAAAAGCGCGCCGAGGATGGCGAAGCGACGTTACGAGAGGAGATAGAAGCCGTGCGGCGGGTGTCGGCACGCGCTGAAGTAGCGGCGAGTAAGGCTGAAGAAGTGGGCGGGTTGGCGAACGATATGCGCGAGCTGGCGAGATGGAGTAAGACAAACGCGGAGCATCAAAACCGTCGGTTGGCGCATCTCGAGCGCGACTCTGATTCCTCGCGAGAAGAACGCGACCGCGCTCTGGCGAGCTCTGTGAGTGCGACTGCGCAAGCAATGAAGGTGCAGCAAGCTCGCTTGCAGCAAATTGAGGAGCGCGGGATGTTACGAGCGCGTCGGGAGGCGGCGACAAAGGCGGACATAGACGTCTTGAAGAAATCGCTCGGCGAACATCACGCCGCCTTGCTCAAAGTGTGTGAGACGTTCGACACCGAGCTCGAGCTTAGTCCGAGTTCATTCCCGACGTCGTCTGCATTCGTACGCACGACAAAAACGTTGGATTAGGAGCGAGCTTTGCATCGCATTGTGTCTCTTTGTGTCGCCGTAGCTTTTGCGTCGCCGTAGCATTTGCGTCAACAACCGACTGCGCAAGTATTTCATCGTAGCGTATTCATAGACATTCAATAAAACACTCTCGTGTGATGCACTACAATGATAAATTTCGTTTCTATGCGGCTTTTCCAACTCTAAATGTAATCTGCGAGCCAAACGCGCGACTCGCGCGGCCCAATCCAACTATAACTTTGATACCGGCATCGCCACCGGCAAGAACTTCGTATGCCGCCCAATGGCGATCACATCACCATCCTCGTTCTTCAACACGCACTCCATCCACGCTAAAGTCTTCCCAACCTTGAGCACCTCGCACGTAATCAACACTCGCGAGCCCGTCGGCGCGGGCGCGCAGTAGCTCACATTCAAATCCGTCGACACCCCGCCTTGCTTGGTCACCGTCAATAGCGCCACTGTCGTGAGAACGTCTACGAGCGTCGCCACGCACCCACCGTGGAGCGTGCCGAAGCGATTCGTCAACTCTGACGTCACCTCGAGCTCGCAAGTGAATGCGCCGAGCTTTGGAAACGCACCTTTGCGACACCGTGCGAGCGCTGGAGAGTCGTACGTGCCCGCGCGCACGGCTTCGGCGAAGAATTGTTCCGCCGTGCGCGCGTCTGCGAGCGCTGGCGCGCCATCCGTCATCGAGCGCGCGTGCGTGTGCGGCGCAGTCGTGCGCCAGCGCGCACAAAGATGCAGCCTCAAAGTGCGCCGCGCGATGTCCACGCACGCGTTCCGCCGGCTTGCATCGCGAGCGCTGACGACGACGACGTCGTCGTCATCGTTTTCGTTCGCGTCGTCGTCGTCGTCGTCTCACGCGCGGTCGTTCGCGAGCGCGTCCACGTCAGCGCCAGCGAAGCGCGATGGCGATGGTGGCGGTGATGGTGCTCTCGATGACAAATCGCACGCCTCTCGCGCAATGTACACCGCAGCGCTCGCGGACACCGTGCGCAAGGTGAAATTATTGTCACTCGGCTCTCTCGCGGTGACCGCGGTGGGGTGCCCGATGTTTTTGGAGCTGTCCCAGCCCGAGATGGCGTTTGAGGCAAAGGCGGCGGTGAGCGCGACGGTGATTAGTTTCGGCGGGTTCACCACCGCGTTGTTGCAGTGGTTCATATCGCCGTACGTGAAAACGATGGTGATCGATGATCGGGGTGTCGTCAAGGCGACAAAGTTTGCGTGGAATGCGTCGACGTACGAGACAAGTTTTGCGAAGAGCGACATGGTGGAGACTGAGAGCTCGCGTCCGCTCGTGTCTTGGGAAGCGAAAGATGGGTATTATTACGTCGAAATGGGCGGGGTGCCGAAAGAAATGTATGACGAGCTCGATCTCGCGCGATTTGATTCGCAAGCGAAGGCGGAGGCGGCGGCGAAGAATATGGAGGATGAGGATGACTGATTGAAGATTATTGTTTGTTATTGAACGAAACTGTACGTAGCTTAAGATTTCACCTCTGCACGCGTGCTGCATCTAAATAATCGTTTCATGGCTAATATAGATCTATGTTATGTGAGGAGTACGTGCGCGTTACGTTCGTCGACGTTTCGCTGGGCTCGAGCTCTCGGCGGGCTCGTCGGCTTTGGATTTCACGCTCGCGCGCGCGCTGCGACGACCCGCTGCTGGCGCCTCGGCTTTCACCGCAACTGCAGCGGAAGCCTTCGTACTCTTTGCCGCACGAGTAGCCTTTTTAGGTACAGCGCGAGTGAGCACGATAGAACCTTTCTTTGCTCCGCCGATGGCCCGATCGAGAATGGTTGCTCCGCGATAGTGCCACTCTTGCTCTTTTTCGTTCCAAAATGTCTCAAATGTTTCTCCAGACAGCGCACACGTTGGCTGTGATTCATCCACGGGCACGCTGACGTTGTCAAGTTCTTCTTGTATGACTGTTTTGGCATCTACATCGGGTTTTCGGTCTTCACCACCGAAAAAGTTCACGGCGTCTTCAGCCATCGTCTTCAAGCCTTTGAGCCAAGCCGTGATGTCCACAAACCATTTGCGACACACCTTTCCTTCTTTGCGACGTCGTCGACGAGCGTGGAGCCAGTCCATATGAGCATCGAGCTCGGGCTGGCTGCGAAAGCGTCGTCCGGTTTGTGAGCATTGTAATGGAAGTTCAAAGTATAGGGATCGAATGACGCCTTCGCGGCGCTTGCTAAGTTCTCCCAAATCTTTCTTTGGGTCGAAATCTGCCGTCAACACCGGAAGCTCACCAGGTCTCGCCACTAATTGTGGCGCATCGAGTGATGTTGTTGGTGAGGCTTTTTTGGCTTCGAGTGATGCGATGAGGGCAGATAGATCTCCTCCACTGCCACTTTGTAACATGTTGGCGAGAAGTGAGCCTCCGGCAGCACCTGTGAGCACGGGCGGAGGTGGAACTTGCGTATACGCTCCATACGGCTGTTGTACTTGCGGTACTACAGCAGGATACGCTCCGGTCCATTGTTGAGCTGGAGGTGCCCACTGCTGCGCGGCTGGCGCCTGCTGCCACTGTTGCGCCGGCGGTTGCGCCACCATACGCGGCGCGCCTGATGGCGCCACTGGCGGCCGTACGCCCGCCGGTGCGCTTCGCGTAAGGGCGGGCTCGATTTCATCTAAAACGCTAGAAGGAAATACTGTTTTCCAAGTACCGAATAAGTGAGCCATGCTCTTCTTTTGAGCGTCGGTGACTCTAGCGTACGCTTGAAGGAATAAATCACTCAACCCTTTGCTAAAGATACGAACGAAAGGACCTCTGAGATTTTTCACCACGCTATCTAAGAGATAAAATCCACATAATTTGCTTTTCACAGGGGAATTTTTGATGTGCGCACAGATCAAATCTGCTATGGCGCCCGCGCGCGCTTCATCTTTTCCAGCAATTTCCCCGGCTAACATGGTAAGAGAGCTAATGATAGGTTTGCTATTCACCACGAGTTCACTCAACGCGGAGGCGTACTCATCGAATTCTTCTCCTCGAACCGCCATGTCGATCTGCAAAAGTGTCAAAGCAATAAACTCTCGCGATCGCGACGTCGTTGGCCAGTCGTCTATATACTCTCTCGCGATCGAAAAAGTCTGAACGGAGCGTAATACGAGAGCGCGCTGTCGAGCGCACACAGAATCTAACAACTGAATGTGTTGTATTCACCGATAGTGTCGGGTAGTTATCGTCTATTTCGCTGCGTGCTAATTGCTGTCCCTATATTTGTGTCGCTCCAACGCGATCAAGAGCCACCCGTCCTCGAGACGACGCGGTCAACCTGCTGTGAACGACCAAGTTCCCTACGCGCGCCTAACTCCGTTCGACGCGCCGACTCTCCAAATCGTACAAACCTCACGCAAAGCGCGCGACTATCGCCAAACACAGCGTGCTCCGTCGCGTGTTACGACGTAATTCACTGAGGATTGAATCGCCTCGAGATCTCCACAATTTTCAATCGTTCGCTCGCGTATACGCTCGCGCGATGCGATAATCTCTCGCGCGCGGCGTACACAATACCGCAGTACGATGCTTTGATGCGGTGCGTGCGCACGCGGAACCACGGATGCGTGGGGTGCGGGTCGGAAAGTGACGACTGAGGGGCGTAAACCTCAGACCTGAGTCGCGGCGCGGCGGCGTTTCTATCAAACCGCGTAATGCTAGCCCTACTTTTCTGATTCTTGATGCGTTTCGTCGTGCTGATTGAACTATGCATTATTACAAAAATCTACGACTATCGCAGCACAGAGAATGAGAGCGTGGGTCCGCTCGCCATGGAAGAAACGCGTCGCGGCCGCCGGCTCGATTTAACGCTTTCGACGCCGACCCATTTTGGCGCGATTTTCGAGGTCATCCGCGCTCAGCGGCGCCGCAGCTGATGATTTTGGTGCAATTGAGCTCTCACCGAGCACCACGGTCGTGCCGAACTCGGGATGGTCGGGCGGTAGCGGCTCGTTTATTTTATCGACGCGGCGAAACGTCCTCGATTCCATGCGATCCGTGTACAGCACGCCATTCAAATGATCCACCTCGTGCTGGAGAATTCGAGCCATCCAACCGGATGCTTCGAAATCGACCATCGAGCCGTCGCCTCCCAGCCCTCGACATTTGACACGCAGGTGCCTTCGTACGACGGCGCGATAGCCACTCACGCTCAAACAACCTTCGTAAAACGCCGCGCTCGCATCACCCACGGGCGAAAGCACCGGATTAATAATCACTTTCATCGGGAACGGCTCACGACGCTGTGCGGCGCGGTCACCCGGGCTCACGTCCGACATGCCTTCCGTCGTGTCTTCGAGGACAATGACTCGCAACTGAGTTCCGAGCTGCGGCGCGGCTAAACCAACGCCGCGCGCCCGGCACACGCTCGTCATCTCCGCGATGAGTTCCTGAATCTCCCCGCTATCGATGCGCGACGGGTCAACCTCGCGCGCAACGTTACGAAGCGCAGGCGTGCCGGCTTGTACGACTTCGCGTTGGCCTTTTGCCATGGTAATCAGCGCTCCGAATGCGTTTTGTGGCTTTTCCGTCCACGTCCCAGTGGGATCTGACGTTCCATACGCGTGCGTAGTGGTGTACGCACCGCGAAGCGTTCGTCTGCAGTGCGCAGTCGCGGGCACAGTGCGGGGTACGACGGCGGCGGCGCGCATGATGCGCGCTTGGAAGTGAGGCTGTGAAAGCGGTCACGCGGCGTTTTGGAAACGCTTCAATGTTACTGAACGCTTCAATGTTACAAAGTTGTACAACTCGTGCGGCGTGTTATTAGTACAGCTAATAATACGATTACAAATGTGCGCGCAGTGATGTGCGTGTTGGCGCTATGTTTTTGTGATTTCAATTTCGTCGGCGACGTCGTCGGCGCTTCTCTTCGTTCCGCGCACGCTCACCGCGCTCGATGTGGGTTGTAATGCCACTGTGTTCGTTGGGGTGTGCGTGCGTGCGGTGAGAAACGTTGATGGATCAATACCAATGCCGCCATCGGTGGCGTCGTTGACAAAAGCGCGCATTGAAGCGCTGCGACTCGGGTCCTTGCCTTGCATGTATAGAATAGCCGCCGGACCAAGGGAACGAATGTAATCCATGCGATTCGACCCTTGCGAGCGGGCGCGTATGCTCATCGCGCTTGCAGTTTCTGAAATCTCAGGTGCTTCGATGTTTGAACCGACTGGGGTGCTATTCGCGACACCGCTTGGCGCTACGCGAGGCGCGGAGAGCGATTCCGCCGCCTCTGTGGAGGCGCCGGCGGCGCCATTCTTTCCGCCTCGCATTAAGCGTTCGCGTGCATCGGCGGGCAAGAAATCAGGTATAGAGTCGTCTTTGATAAAGTTTACCCGGAACTTTATCTTTCGTGGCTCGTATTCAACGCGCACGCGCGTACCAGCGGGTTGGCCTGCGAGAATTTCTTTGAGCCGCGTGAGCACAAGCGACGCGCACCGCAAACCGTCGCGCGCATTCCACGCCCTCTCGTGCGCTGCCACGTACCCGGGCAATTTAAGCGTTTCAAGCATTTGCAATTTCACCACCTTACCCACGTCGTCACGGAAACCAACCAGAATTCTACGCACCCCGAGAGCGTACGATTGCGCCCACCACTTGAGTAATTTTTCCTTTTCAAACTTCTTCACCTGCCTTGGATCATTCATTACGCGCGTCGTCTTAAGTTCCACGTATGACGCTAAGTCTCCATCGTCACCATCGAAGCAATCCACCTCGCCACACATGAGGACGTTTAAAGTCCCCAACTTTGTCCGCACCACCGAGCAAAAGCAATCCAAGCAGTCCACCGGCTCTTCAAATGGCTTCTCCGCGCACACACTCTCTTCGAACGCATAGCCCCAATAACACATCCGCTCTTCTCTATCATCCCGCGTCAGCGCTCGACGTAAACTATCTTCAGTCTCGCGCACGTTCAACACCACGCACCGATTCACGAGTTCCGCCTCCATCGTCCACGCCTCGTTTACGTTCCACGCGCACGTCAAAAGTTTACTTAAATTCCCCCTCCAAGTAATGACATCCATCTCCGGAAGCACCGCATCAATCTCACCACTCGTTTCTAACGCTCCGAATATTGCATCTATCGGCGCCGGGTAGATTTCTCGTCTATCTCTATCGCGAAACGTCCCGTAGCCTTCGTTCAAGTCGAGCAACCTCGAGTGCGCCGGGTCCACGCGCTTGACTCGTAATCGTCGCAAATTCGACGCATCATACGTCGTCAAACGTTCATCCCGACGCTTAGACACCTAATAAAGCACATGCATCGCACGCGACAACGCGTCGTCAGTCTGTAGTCTGTCACCCCCGTGTTTGGTAGTTACAACAACCTCGCATCGTCGCAATCCCTCAGCCCGCATCGCGCTCGCCCGCATCGCGCACGCGACGCAAGAACACGCACCTGTCCACACTCTATCGGCTCCTCGTACTTTGGCACGCCAGCACCGATGGCATTCATCGCATCCACGCTCACGCTCACGCTCCCTAACAGCACCACGCTCGCGCTCATCGCATCTTCCCCGAGCTGCCTCGCGTCGTCGTCGTCATCGTCGCGCGCCACCGCCACGGCCACTTCGGCACCGATGGATGCGCGACGCCGCGCGCGCGTGCTCCGCCGCGCGTTCGACGACAACACTTCGCTGTTCGATTCGCTCGGCATTGCGGCACTCTCTGACGCGCTTTGGTGCGTTCGGCCGGGACGCGATGGCGTCCGATATCGAGGCGCGCGGCGCCACGGCGTGGCCACCGTCGTCGTCGTCGACGACGTTCGCGCGCGCGCGCGCTGCGACGCCGTCGTTTCGCGCGTGGATCCTGCGCGCGCTGGCGGTGATTGGATTCATCACCTGCGTGCGGCAGTTGTACGCGCCGTTCGACGCTGCCTCGCGCGATGTTGCCGCGCTCAGGGCTGGTAAACACCGTCGAACGATCGACAGTGATGTCTTCGCGTCGCTCGTCGCCATCGATGGCGCACCCGTGCGGCGTGCCGTCGCGCCGAGGCTGCGTTTGGTGAGCAACGTCGCGTCGCACTGAGGCTACAAAGACGCCAACGTAAATGGCTTCCGCGCGCTCGAGCGCGAGTTTGGTGATTTACTAGATATTATTGGCGTCCCTATGAATGATTTTGGCCATCAACAAGGGTCGGTGGAGGATTTAATGCGCGATTTTAGCGGCGTCGTGGACGTGTTGACTCAACCAGAAACTTCAGGCTCGAGCGCGTTGTTCCACGCGCTCCTCGGCGAAGGTAACGGCGACGCCGACGTCGTCGCGCCTCTCGAATGGAATTTCGCGAAATTTCTCGTCAATGCCGACGGTGTCGTGGTCAAGCGTTACGGTCCTGGCTTCGATACCGACACCATCGCTCGCGATATCAGAGACGAGCTCTAATACGCCTCCGTCGGTCCCGCGGCGTGCGCGCGACACATGCGCCCTGATTCATGACGCGCGCGTTCTCAAATCATCCCGCTCATCCCGGGGCACACATATGATCGAACGCGCGCCGATTCGCCCTCGCGTGCGCGCCGCACATCGACATAAATTGTAATATGACACTTTCTACGAAACCGCACACCGCGCCTCGCCCCGCGAGCTGATGATGCTTTTGGGCGTCGTCGCGCCCGCGTCCGCGGTCGGCGCCGCCGTTCGCGCGCGACACCCGTCGACACCGCGCTCGTCGTCATCGTCGACGCGCGCGGCGGCGACGCTCGCGCGCGCGCGCACGACGCGCATCGTATGCCAGCGACCGCTGCGCCGGGCCATCGCCCAACGCCTCAGCTCCACCGGCGGCGACGCCATGCCGCCAACGGGATACACCCCAGGCGATGGTGAACCATTGGGTGAATCGAACACGCCCACGAGCGCGTCGCACGCCGCGTCGTCGGCGGCGGGCAAGAGCGCACAAGATTCCACGAGGGATGTGTCGGACAAACGGTTAGCTCCGCCGCCTTCGTCGCCGTCCGAGTCGACGTCGGTGGCGAAACGCCCCGAGCAAACGATGGGGATTGAGCGCGCACAACCGCCTGCGCCGTCTGCGCCGACACCGCCGACGGGGCCGTCGCGTGCGGTGAGTGCGACGGAGGAGATTGAGCTGTTGCCGCCATCCAAGCGCGAGCCACGGTTGAAGCGTTCGGAGGAGTCTACGAGTGAATCTGGTGACGGTGGCGATGCTGTGGGGGTATCGATCGATGGAGATAGTGTGATGAAGAGCGTGGATGATGGCTCCGTGAAGGTTGGGGGGACGAAACAAGGGGCTGGGGCGAAGCAAGCGGGTTCGGGAGCGGGGAAGACGACGGCGACGACCAAGACAAAGGATGTCGATAAAATTACGCCTCCTCGTTCAGCACCACCGGTGTCGGGGGGAGGAATCAAAACCGTGAGTGCGGGTACTGCCATGGATAAAGATTCCGAGCCCGCACTCGCGGGTGGGGATGATGGTGACGGTAACGACGCGCGTTCGGGCGGCGGCGATGGCGGCGGCGGGGACGACGAGGATGGGGAAGACGAAGACGAAGATGAGGATGATGATGAGGTTGTGCTTCCAGATCCATGGTACAAACTCGCGTGGGAAGAAACCGAGCGCGAGCTTACGAAATTAATGCAGCGTTTGTTGAATATTTGGATTACGCGTGATCCGAGTAAAACAACGCGGCTCGTGTTATTCTCCGTCTTGGGCACGGCGCTCTTCGTCGCATCCTTGTTACTTTATCCCGAGAATCCGTTAGAATTCAGCGACGATGGACTGTTCAGCTCTGTTTTCGGTCGTAACCCTCGCTGGGTGGTGAATCGTGAACTTGGTCCGGTACAACCGACGTTGCTGAGCACCACGTGCGCGTGCGCCGTGGCGTTTGCCAAGGTTCGTTTAGGCGCGAATATGTTTCGCTTATCGCCATTTATGCACGGTGTTTTAGGCTTACCCATGGGTTTTATGTTGGTTTTCCGTTGGAACAACGCACACGAGCGTTGGTGGTACGGTCGCACATGTCTCGGGAACATTTTATTCTATTGCAAAAATCTTGGTGGCACGTTTTGCACGTGGGTCGCTCCGCAAGACCCGATGCTTGCCGCCCGTACGCTCGGTCTTATCGGTGCGTTGAAAGAAACCGTCGCCGATCGACTGAACGGCACAGTGATGAACGATGGTGCCATTCTCAGCCAGCTCACGACGCCGCTCGACAGCGATGACCTCGAGGGTTTGTTCTTGGCGGATAACAAGGTGCTGTATTGCCTCGAGCAACTTCGTGGGTGCGTGATGGAGGCGTTTAGAAAGGACTACGTTCCGCCCGCGATTGCATCGACGATTCATAACGAGGTAGCCATGATCATGGACAACTACGGATCGTGCGAAAAAGTGGTGAATCAACCACCGCCCGGGTGCATCATTACACACTTGAAGTCGACGCTCATGGTGTACGTGTGCTCGTTGCCGATGATTTTAGTGCACGAAGTCGGTGTTTGGGGGGTGGTACCGGTGACGACGATTTTATCCTTGGCGTTGTTTGGCATCGAAGCCGCGGCTGAGCAAATTGAACAGCCGTTCGGGAACAGACCGTATGATTTACCAGTACGTTCGTTGATGAATAGTAATACGCGGGATTTAGAGCAAACGAGCAAGCGCGTGCTCGGTTTAGCGGGTTTCGTAAACGGGGTGAAAATGCCACTCGAACCGAGAATCGTGGCGCCAGTGAAACCGGCGATGAATATTCCAGAGCCGCCAATCATGATGAAACCTATGGAAGCGCCAGAGGTTCCGGCGAAGATTCCGCCGACTCCGACGCCCGCGAGCGTCCCGGCGCCGGTGCCGACGACCAAGTCGACGAGCTCCGCCACGGTAGCTCCAGCGCAGAAGAAGGCGCCGAGAAAGCCCGGTGACGTGGACGACGACGCGGTTGCAGATGTTGCATTAGATACTTCGCTACCGACGGAGAAGTCAGTGATGATCCCGAGCATGCGCAAGGATAACACGGTGTCGTTTTCAAGCGATAGAATAGAGTCGGCGGTGGCGAGCGCGAGCAAGGAGATTCCGTTTGCTTTCAACACGGATACGACGGTGTCGACGACGAGATCAGCAGATGCAGTGCGACCGGGATCGTCGGATGATACGAGTGAAAGCCAATCGCAATCTGCAACGACGCCGCACACGCCCAAGAAGAGCGCGCTGCAAGCGGCGATGGACGCCGTGTCCAACGCCGCGAATGGCTCGAGCGTGGCTTCGGGGTCATTATCGCCTGTTCGAACGCGTCCGACGTTCGGCAAAGCTGCCGGTGATCTCCCAGCGTGGAAAGCTCAAAGTCCAATCGAGATTTACGATCAAGTGCTCGATGAGCGCCCGAGTACGACGATTCCTGATAGTCCGCGGTATCACACCAGCGGAAAGATGCGACGACGAGACTCGTACGGCGAGCAATTTTTCGAAATGTTCCGACGCGGCGAGACGAGCACCGCGAGTGCATCGAATAATGAATCGCATTTGCAGCGTACGACATCTTCAACACTGCCTCGCTCGGCTAGTACGACGTCCTTCCAAGGCCCGGGTTCGCCGACGTTTCGAACAAACGCTGAGGGCGAGCGCGACATTCGTGACATTCCATTCTCGCGCAACGCCTTTCGATCGTCGCCATCACGCTCCGACTTGACCGCCGAAGAAGATGGCGCGGTTCCCATGAGACGTTTACAACCGAGCCAACGCGCGCCGTCGTATTCGGATATGACAGCGTTAGAGGAGGCGATTAAACGCGCGCGCGAGGCTCGCCGGCGCAACTCCCCAGGAGGGGGCACGCCATAAGAGACAGTCTCAAACGGCCCAGCTTGTGCGTGAGATAGAAACAATGCTCAACAGTTAAAGCGCGCATGTCAATTCTGTGTAAATATTAAAAGTTCATGATGCAATCCTCCTTTGGCACACCCGCCGTCGTCAAAATGTCAATGACATCCGTTGTCATTTCCTTTTGTCCGCACAACACCGCGAATGAGTTCGACGCATCAATGGCGCTTAAATCATCTCTCAACGCATCCTGCACGTGTCGGCCATTATCTTCCGAATACACTCGCACGACGGTGCATTTCCAGGCGTTCGACTGCTCTAAAAACGCCGTATGCGCCTCGTCTTGCGTCCCGTAATACAACGTCACCTCTCTTCCCGCCAAAGCCCCGGATTCTAAGAGCGCCTTGATTGGCGAAATCCCCGATCCTGTGGCAAACAAGAGCGCGTGTGATTTCTCGCGTACACCGTCGAGAACGAACCCCTTACCCATGGCTGGGGACACTTCGAGCGAAGCGCCGACGTCCGCGGCGCAAATCTCACCCGCCGTGCCGTCTTGCGACTTTACCAACAACTCAAACGTCCCGGCGCGCGCACCAGGAGCGGATGCAATCGCAATAAATGCCGGCTTGCCATCGGCGCTGGTGCGAATCTGAATAAACTGTCCCGCGAGCGCGTACGCGTTGACGGCGTCGACGCCGACGTCGAGCGAGATCGATCGTAGCCCACCTTCGGGCGTCGCCGGCGCGTTGGACACCACCTTCGCGGAAGACCATGTGAAATCATTCCACCCAGCGCGGACGGGGATGTGATACGCACGCGATGCACGCTTGCCGAACTGGGAGCTGCGATTGATGGTGAGCGGGACGGCGTGCGCGCGACGCGCGGCCAAGCTCACCGCGGTTTTAGACGGTACGCGCGCCTTTGTCGTGCGTAACAACGCGGCGGGCGCAAGCGATGCTCTGCATGTGTTCATGATGCGAGAGGTGTGGGCGATCGCGACGAAGAAAGGCTTACGCCAAAGAATGAGGCTGCGTTGGGCCCTCTATCCAAAAACAACTACGACTACGCGCTACGTAACTAATCTAATTCTATGCGATCCTGTCGCGCCTGCGCCTTGCCGAGCGCAGCGCTTTGTATTTGACCCTCCCAATTGTTCTGAAATCGCTTGTACACAGCGAGCGCGGCGAGGGCGTCTTCGGCGGGGTCGTGCGCGTCGTCGCACTGAATGCGAAGGGCGCAAAAGTCGCGAGCCAAATGTCGTAACCGTCTCGGGCGTAAAAACCTCGGAGGTCTCAGTAACGGACGCCACTTTGCCGTGTCCCGCACGAGCTCACGAGGGTGCGTGAGTTTCAATGCCTTGAAGTCATTCTCCAACGCGTGGCCGACGACAACGCGGTCTTTGATAATGTTTGCGACGGCGCGTTGGACGTCGGCGAAATCCGGAGCGTCGCATTTATCGGCGTCTACGTGGCGAGGCAAAATCCCGCTCACGTGCGTGCGGTAATCAGTAACAGTTCTATACGCTTTACTGTACGAGCAATACAGCACGTTGCCGTGTTCGTTAATGACGCACACTTGCGCGAGCATGGATTCCATTCCGGCTTCGCCGCATCCAACCATTTCGCAATCCAGCGCGACGACATTCGTGAGCTCCATACAATCGTTCCACGGTTTCGGTCGCGTCAGCGGTGCGCGAGCAGCTAACTTTTTCACATTATCCTCAATATCCTTCTGACTCTTCGCGCGCGCCGGATCGGCGCCGTTACCGTCGATGCACCCGTTGCCTCGGCTCTCCATCCCGAGCTCAAACGCCTCGATGAACGCCCTCGCGACGTCCACGTGAAATAACGACCGCCTTGCATGCGGCATAAAACCTGAAGTTTCACCTTCCACATCCGACCTCTTCGCCCCGACGAGCGCGAGCTGATCGGCGCGGGCGTTACTGGTGTGATTTCCACCCGAGTGCGCGCGCACTTTACGCACGCTCGTCCGCGCCTCGCGTCGGGACAACGCGTATGCCACGCCTAATAATAACCATGATGGCGACGCCATCAACTCCCCTTTCACAATGTGCTCCACCGTCCGACATACCACTCTCGAATCGCTGTGAATCACCAGCTTACTCCGCGTGTCGTGACGCATTAATGTCGCGTACAACGCGTACAATTCCACAACGTTGTTATCCGTCGATTTCGCCGTCGTCGCGCTCGCAAAATTCAATCGATGTCCAAATCCATACCAAATCCCAATCCCGCTCGATGGCGGATTTACAGACGCACTGCCATCGATATAACACTCGTGTTCGACGCGCTCGGCGTTCGCGCCTCGCCCGTGGCTCGTGGAATGATCGCTGAGCTTGACCGTCGTCAACGTAAAAGTTTCAACCCACGCGCGCGCGAGCGCCGCCCCAATCCAAGACCACCCTCGCCGCCCCGAGAACGCGCGCGTGAGATGATAAAATATAATAAATACCACCACATCGCGCGCGTGGCGCATGCGCGCGGCGAACGACAGCGGCGCAGTCGCATCAACCATGACACGCGCAGCACCACACCGCACCAAAGTGCACCTCCCGAGCGAAACACCGCCGTTCGCACCGCCTCGCGCGCGCCGTCGTCGCCTCGCGCGCGCCGCCTCGCGCGCGAATGACTGTTTCCACGCGCTCGCGCCTCGACTGTCGCGTTCGACGACGTTCCGCGTCGCACAGTGGCGTCGTCGTGTGCTCTAGCCCAGAGGCGGCGGCGCCATTCATCGCCGCGTCTCGCCTCCATCGCCGTCGTCATCGGCGCCGTGCGCGCGCGCCAGACCTCGACGCACCGTCCGTCGCGCATTCGCGCCCGTGCGCCGCGCGTTGCGGCGTCGCGCGCGACGACGACGGACGATGGAGTACGTGTCGTTTGAAGGCTTGCGCCTCGATGGTCGACGCGCGCGCGAAATTCGCGCCACCACCATCGCGCTCGGCGTCGACGCCACCGTGGATGGGTCGTGCGAATACGCCGTGGGGAATACGCGCGTGTTGGCGACGGTGGAAGGGCCGACGGAGTATCGCGCGGTCGGAAGCGAGGGGGATTTGGAGCCGACGTGCGCGGTGGAGGCGAGGTATCGAGAGAGCGCGTTCGCGCAAGACGGCGCTCGAGAAGCTCGACGGTACGATCGACGCGCGCAAGAGTTTTCGAGAACGTTAACTGGGGTGTTGGAGAGCGCGATAGTTGGGACGTTGATGCCGCGAGCGCGGATACGGGTGACGACGCAGGTGCTGGCGAATGACGGCGGCGCGCGAGCGGCTGCTGTCAACGCGGCGACGCTGGCGTTAATCGACGCCGGAGTGCCGCTTCGGGACATGCTCGCGGCGGTCACGGTGGGGTACATAGATGGACACGTTTTAGTCGACGTGAATCGCGCGGAAGAGCGCGCGCGAGGGGTAGAATTGACGCTGTGCGCGTTTGCGGGCGGAGGCGACGGCGACGCTCACGTCGTCGTCGGCGAACAACTCGATCGAGGCAAGTGCGCCGTGGATGTTTTCGAAAGTATGCACGATCTAGCGTTAGCCGCCACGCGCGTCGTCGGCGCGCGCATGCGAAAAGCGACTTTAAAGCGCACGCGTTCGCTCGCCACCAGTCGAGCGTTGGAGAAATTTTAACCCATAGTCCTTCTCCGACCGCGCGCCGCCGCGCGCTCGGGCCCGTGTAACATACGTACCACTTCAACCCTTCCTACACCGCGTTTCCCCGCGTTTCCCCGGCGCGCATCCCTCGCGTCGCGCCTCCAGCGTCGCTTCTCTCGCGGCGCTCTGCAAAACGTGTATCCACGCCACGAACCGCCGGAGATGGGCTACGCGCGCCTCGCTCGCGCGCACCGCGCCGAGACGCGCGAAGGCGCGCGCGGGACGCGTGCGGGATCATTGCCGCGAGCCGTTCGTCTCCACCAGCGCGCGCGGCGTCTCGCGCGCGGCGTGCGCGGGCGATTGGCGCCGCAGGTCCGGAAAAGTTCCGTGAAAGTTCCGTGTTTACAAAGTAAGTTGGATGATCGTGCATGGTGTTGGCGATTGGTGCGCCCTCGCACGGTCGTCTCGCGCGGCACACCGCGCTTAAAATGCGTTTATCAGGACAACATGGTAGTACTACAAATGCTCGGCTCGCGCGCGGGGACTAGGTGCCGCGCACGCGGGCGCGGGAGGGTGTCAGACGCGCGCGCGGGACGCGGGTCGCGCTCGGATCAAAACTCGGATCAAGACTTTGGATCGTTCTCACGCGCTCGTGAACGCCCCAGACGCGCTCTCGAGAGAGCAAAAGCTGTCTAATGCGCCGGTGGTGAGTCTGCCATGCGCTCGAGCGCGCTTGGTGTTGGTGTTGTGCCTCTTTAGGCACGGTTTGCACGTTTTCCTACCAGGGGTGAAATGCTTGACGGCGTGGCGATGGCGTTTGCAGCTCGTACAATATGCCGTCTTAACCGCCTTGTTCTTCAATGCTGGCCGCACACGAGTGTGACACGAATGTTTTCTTCGCGTGGTGTTCGTCTTATCGTATATGTCGTCCACCACCCGCGCGCTATAGTTGAGAAGGTCTTCGGTGAAGCAGCTGAGCGCGATGTTGGCTTTAAACACGGGCTCGGCGACATTGTACTCTAAAACCATCGCCGTCGACGTCATCGACGGTGGCACAGTCGCGAGCCAGGGGTCGTCGCGAAGCATCGCTGCGTGTGCGGCGTCTGAGTGACGCGACGCGTACATGTGAGATCGTACTGGAATGGTGAAGCCGCGGCGGCGTTGGTGCGGCGCGCTCTGAAGTCGTCAGAAATCTGGTGCCTCATGCATGGCACTTTGTGACATAATGTAGACCAAAATGTGCTATGAGTGCATATTATGCATGATTTGCGTGGACTCCGCGCGCCGCGTCGTCGTCGCTCGAGCGTCGTTCGAGCGCACAGGGCGCGAGAACGCGCGCGCAGCGCGTGGCGCGATGCCCGCACGAGGTACGAGGTGCCAGTGCGCGCGGCGCTAGAGCACGGTTTCGGGGTTGAGATTGAGCGCGAACGCGGCGAAGCCTCCGCGCGGGCGACGCGCGGCGTCTCCGGCGGCGTCGCGTATTTGCGCCGCAGTTCTGTCGATTTCGTCCTCGCTCATGCGCAAACCTATGATGGAGTGTATGTCTAATGTGTACGTACCGTCTAATTTCGCGCGTTCGTGTAATTCGGATGCCGCGCTTCCGGCGACGGCGACGCCGAGCGTCACGACGCGATTGGCTGACATGCGCTTGTGGTCCGCCATGGCGCGTCCTCTGTACGTTTGCGTAAATGCATCGAGTGGAATCACGATGTCTACCCATTTATTGGCGGGCGGCGTGAATGCGGCTTGCCATACGTCTTCGGTGGAGTCACCCGTCATCCAATTCTCCGTGCGAACGCTCGCGATGTACATTCTACCGCATCCGCGCACGCGATAGCTCAATGCCTCAAACGCATCTAAATCGAACACCGGGTCGGGATTTAATATTGTAGGCTGCAAATGAACCGTTCGCACGCCCGCAAACCCACTACGTTTCAAGCGCGCCGACGCACCGCCGGGTATTTTGCTCGATATCGAGCCCGACAACCTCGCAAACCGTCCTTCATTCGTCCCAGTCCCGTCGTCGTTCCTCGCACCATCTCCGCGCGCCGCATCGACGCTTTCCATCTCCTCGCCCTCGATGAGCTCGAACGCACACGTACTCGACCCGCCGTGCTCGAAATCGCCGAACGCGCTCCACGCGGCGATGTCTCTCTCGCCTCGAGCGAACGACACCACCGCTCGCGCCGCGCCGCTCGCCCCCGTGGCTGACCACCACGCCGCTTTCGCGGCCGCCGCATTCGATGGCACATCCGAAGCCGACGACGACGACGCGCGCGTGCCGTCTCGCGAAGCACGCGGCATATAAAGAGCGTCATCAAGCCGCCAGCGCGCTGCTGCTGCCGATGTCATCTCCATCATCGGCGTCGTTCTCGCGCGCGCCGCGCGCGCAAACATCTCCGCGTGGGCGCACGAATGCACGCACGCGCGTTCGTCGCCGTGGCGTTCGTCGCCGTGGCGTTCGTCGCCAACTACGGGGCGACAGCGACGACTACTGGCGTCAGAACTCGGCGCACGCGCATTCGCACCATCTATGATTCGCGCGCTCTGCACGCGCTCGACGCGCGCGCACGGGCGCGTCGCGCACGGCACGCACGCTGTGCGCGCGATCGCCGCGACGTCGCACGCATCGGCGGCGGCACCGAGCGCGAGCGCGGGGGAAAAGACGGCGATGATCAAGCAACTTCGCGAGCGCACGGGAGCGCCCATCGTCGACGTGAAGCGCGCGCTCGATGCCGCCGAGTACGATGAGGAGGCGGCGTTCGATGCGTTGCGTGCGAAAGGTTTAGCTGCGGCGGCGAAGAAGGCGGGGCGCGTGGCGGCGGATGGTTTAGTGGGCGCGCGCGTCGGGCCTCGAGGCGCGGCGGCGTGCGAAATAAACACCGAGACGGATTTCGTATCGCGTAACGAGGAGTTTCAAGAACTCGTGCGCGGGAGTGCGGATGCGATATATGAACGTTTGGGACACGATACTGAGTTTGCGGCGCGAGTTCGAAAGGCGGCGAATGGGGCGGCGTACGAGGCGAATGCGGAGGAGGCGTCGGCGACGACGGTGGCTGAGGAAACTTTGGATGATTTCGTGAAGGAAACCGCGGCGAATGTGCGTGAGAATGTGACGATGCGCCGTGCGTTTGTGTATGCGTTGACGGAAGGAAGCGAGGAGGTGATTGGGGCGTATGTTCACGGGGCTATTTCTCCTGGCGTCGGTCGGCAGGCGGCGTTTGTCGTCGCCAAAGGCGTGAGTGTGGATTTCGCGAATAAAGTCGCCATGCACGTCGTGGCGAGTTCGCCGGCGTATTTACGACCGGACTGCGTGCCCAAGGAGGCGTATGAGCGCGAAATGGCGGTGTTCCGTGCGCAAACTGCGGATACAGGTAAGCCAGCGAACATCGTCGAGAAGATTCTCCTCGGTCGCATGAACAAATATTACGAAGAAGTGTGCTTGGAGAACCAAAAGTTCATCTTGGATGACTCCATGACCGTCGGTAAGGCTGTCAAGGCTGAGGGTGGGGAATTAGTCGCGTTTGCCCGCGTCAAGGTTGGTGAAGGCATCGAGGTTGAGACGAAAGATTTCGCTGCCGAAGTTCGTGAAACTGTTCGTTCGACGTAAATTCTTTTTAGGCTACACGTAGTATTCTATTCGATTCTCAATACGACTATCATTACAAGCATTTTCTACAAGTACATTCACACCCTAGCCGCTCGGCACAAAGACGCGGAATGAGTCGGCGATTTTGAAAAAGTCATTCCGACGCGACGTCCACTTTTCCTCTGGAATTTGTGCTACGAGCGTAAACAACGCGCTACCTCGCGTCACGAACACTGCCACGTTATGCCTAAACCACGACCCCGAGGCGCCTGGTTCGCCCTTTTGTATCGTGTACTCAAATGTGTAATACTTGGCTCCGGATACGACTTTCGAGCTCGAATTAATCAACGTGCCCGTCTTCCCAGAGCCAGGCTTCGCGAGCACATTGGCGAGCAACCAATTCGCCTGTGATTGCGCATCACCAAAAACGCTCAAATCAAACCCAGCCGGTACACTACTCACGATCACCGACAC
>Ga0181607_10001746_pt1 | contig 19397 bp, 19 predicted proteins | sample 041ome_9_FD_132420 | JGI IMG/M metagenome (GOLD analysis project Ga0181607, IMG submission 132420) | Coastal salt marsh microbial communities from the Groves Creek Marsh, Skidaway Island, Georgia - 041413US metaG (megahit assembly) | ecosystem: Environmental > Aquatic > Marine > Intertidal zone...
CCGACCTCAGGCTTGAAGCCGCCAAGCGCTGGCTTCAGAGTCTGCCCCTTGCCCGGGCCGAGACCCTGGCTCCCGCCTCGGCCGATGCCTCTTTTCGGCGTTACTTTCGAATTCAGTACGGCGAGAACGACGCCACGGCCATTCTTATGGACTCTCCACCCGACCGAGAGCCACTTGAGCCATTTCTCAGGGTCCAGGCCCTTTTTTTAGAGGCAGGCGTACGGGCGCCTAACACCCTCGCCGAGCAGGCGCAGGATGGCTTTCTACTTCTTGAAGACTTCGGCCAGACAACGCTCTTGCAGGCTTTAGAAAACACAGGCTTCAGCCTAGAGGCGGCCGCGCCCTTTTACCAGGCGGCCCAAAAGGCTCTGGTTGAGCTGCAGGTCTGGAGCCTCGGGCCAGGCCAAAAGGCCATGAACCCTCTGCCCGCCTACGACGCCCAAAGACTTCTCGATGAAATGCAGCTCTTTCCCGCCTGGTACCTTGAGAGGCATCTGAAGCTCTCGCTTAGCGATGCCGAGAAGGCCATGCTCGAGCGTACCGAGGCCCTTCTTGTTGAAAGGGCGCTGGCTCAGCCCGCCGTGCTTGTTCATCGCGACTACCACAGCCGCAACCTCATGGTGGATGCCCATCGCCCCTCGGGGCCTCCCGGCATTCTTGACTTCCAGGATGCAGTTGTGGGTCCCATCAGTTACGACCTGGTGAGCCTGCTGCGTGACGCCTATGTGCAATGGCCCGAGGCCACCCAAATGGACTGGGCCATTCGCTACTGGCAGGATGCACGGGCGGCAGGCCTGCCCTTGCCGGAGGACTTCGCAGACTTCTACCGAGACTTCGAGTACATGGGCCTTCAGCGCCATTTAAAGGTCCTGGGTATTTTTACTCGACTCTCGATTCGAGACGGCAAACACGGCTACCTGAAGGACATTCCCAAAGTACTTAAAGATGCGCAAGGTGTTGCCAGCCGATACCTTGAGCTTGCTCCCTTGGCGGCGCTCTTAAGGCGTGCAGAAGTAACGGTCGCTCAGGCCGTTTACAGCTTTTAGCCATGCAGGTCATGATCCTTGCCGCAGGTCGAGGTGAACGGCTTCGGCCCTTAACAGACCATTGCCCCAAGCCCCTTGTTCCGGTGCATGGCAGGCCTTTAATTGAATGGCATCTCCTACGACTTGCCCAGCAGGGCTTTCAAGAGGTGGTGATTAACGTGGCGCACCTGGGCACCATGATTGAAGACACGCTTGGCAATGGCAGCCGTTTTGGGCTTGGCATTCGCTACAGTCGTGAACCCGAGGGCGCCCTTGAAACCGCCGGCGGCATTGCAACCGCCAGGCCATGGGCGGACCCCAGCGCGCCCTTTTTGGTGGTGAATGGTGATGTTCTGTGCGACTGGCCCGTTCAAAATGCCAGAACGCTTGCCCAGGCTTTCCTAGATGCATCCCAGCCCACCGATGCCCTGCTGATTCTGGTGAACAACCCCAGCCACCATCCCGAGGGCGACTTTGTATTGGAGGCTCATCAACGCCTTCGAAGAAAATCTTCTGGCTCGGCAACCCTTACCTATTCGGGCATTGGCCTTTTTCATCCACGCCTTTTTTTAAACCTGCAAGTGGGCCAACGACAGGCACTGGGGCCCATGCTGCATCATGCGGCGGATGAAGGCCGACTTCAGGGTGTCTTACACGAAGGCCTTTGGGTGGATGTGGGCACCCCTGAGCGGCTTGAAGCGATCAATCGCCAGAAAGATCTACCATCGCGTTTATGGCCAGCCTAACAACCCCATCGGTGGAACTCGACTCCACTGCCTTTTTTGAGCAGCTGCCCGAGCGCCACAGGCCTGAGCCTGTAGCGAGTCCGGTGCATGGCGAGGCCCATCGGCAAAGGCGTCAGGCCCTTGCCCGGGCGGTCGCCGCACGTTCGAATGGGCGGCCCGCCGTCATTTTGGCCTTCAGTGGCAAGGAAATTCTTCGTAACCGCGACAACCCCTACGCCTTTCGCTTTAACAGCGACTTCTTCTATCTCACCGGATTCCCAGAGCCTGACGCCTGGCTGGTGATCCGCGTGGATGCCCATGGGGCGATGACCGATCGTCTTTACTGCCTGCCTCGCGATCCCGAACGGGAAATCTGGGATGGTGTTCGCGTCGGGCCCGAAAAGGCAGCAGCGCGTTATTTTTTTGATGAGTCCTTCTCGGTGTCCGAGATTGATAAAGACCTGCCCGAGTTGCTCATTGACCAGCCGATGCTTGTTGCCCCCTGGGCGGAGTCCGAGACAGTTGAGTCGCGACTCAGCGGCTGGCTGCGACAGTGCCGGGCAAAAGCCAGGGCAGGCAAGAAAGCACCCAGCGAGCTCTTGTCGCTCGGTGACCTGGTTGCCCAGCAGCGACTGCGCAAGGATGAGGCCGAAATTCAGACCATGCGGCAGGCGGCCGCCATGTCTGCCAAGGCTCATTGCCTGGCCATGCAGGCCACCCAGCCTGGGCTTGCCGAGCACGCCATCGAGGCGGTTTTATTAAACGCCTTTCGAGGCCAAGGGGCCGAGTCGGTGGCCTATGGCTCCATTGTGGCCAGTGGCCCACACAGCTGCATACTCCACCACCGGGCGGGCCACCGCATCCTACGCGAGGGCGAGATGCTCCTTATTGACGCGGGCTGTGAGCTTCACGGCTACGCCAGCGACATCACCCGCAGCTTTCCTATCTCTGGTCGCTTCAGCCCCGAGCAAAGGGCGGTCTATGACATTGTTTTAGCCGCACAAGAAGCCTCCAAGGCAGCCACCAAGCCCGGCGCTGCATTTACAGCGCCTCACGAGGCTGCCGTGGCTGTGCTCTGTAAGGGCCTTATTGAACTCGGCCTCCTCCCATCGAAAACAGTCGAGGAGGCCATTGAGACCGAGTCCTACAAGACCTACTACATGCATCGCACGGGCCATTGGCTTGGCATGGACGTGCATGACGTGGGCGACTACAGCGAGCCGCTTGCACCGGGCATGGTGCTCACGCTTGAGCCTGGTCTTTACCTAAGGCCCTCGCCCGAGCTTCCCGAAGCCTTCTGGAACATCGGTATTCGCATTGAGGACGACGCACTTGTCACGGAACAGGGCTGCGAGCTTATAACCCGCGGGGTTCCTGTCGACCCTCAGGCCATTGAAGACCTGATGGCAGGTCGAGCCTAGGCAGCCATGGTAGCGGTTGCTCAAACGCAGCCTGGGCAGGCTCAGTCTTCGAGCTTTCCTTTCTTCTCAAGGCCCTTGTTGATCGGCCGTCATCAACTTGCAAACCGAGTCTTTGTTGCGCCCATGGCTGGGGTCACCGACCGTCCCTACCGACAGCTGTGTCGAAGCCTCGGCGCGGGCTATGCGGTCAGTGAAATGGCGGCCTCCAACGCCCTGCTCTGGGCCACCGAGAAGACAAGCCGACGCATTAACCACGAGGGCGAGCCGGCACCCAAGGCCGTGCAAATTGCCGGTGGCGACGCGGCCCTGCTTGCCGAGGCGGCCCGCTTCAATGCAGAACGTGGTGCCGACATCATCGATATCAATATGGGCTGCCCTGCCAAAAAGGTCTGCAACAAGGCGGCGGGTTCGGCCCTCATGCAGGATGAGAAGCAGGTCGCCGAGATTCTTGAGGCGGTTATTAAAAGCCTTCAGGGCATGAATGTTCCGGTGACCCTAAAGATGCGGACGGGCTACAGCCGAAGTCAGCGTAACGCCGTGCAGCTGGCACGCATTGCCGAGGCCGAAGGCATTGCCATGGTCACCATTCACGGCCGCACTCGGGAGGATCAGTACAGAGGCGAGGCCGAGTACGAGACCATTGCGCAGGTGAAGGCCGCGGTTCGTATTCCTGTTGTCGCCAACGGTGATATCGACTCAGGCCCCAAGGCGCTGCGCGTGCTTCAACAGACCGGTGCTGACGCGGTCATGATTGGTCGAGCCGCCCAGGGCCGCCCCTGGCTCGCCGGCCATGTGGCCCACTTTTTAGAGACGGGTGAGACACAGACTGCGCCTGACCTTCAGAGCATTAGCGTCTGGCTGCACAGCCATCTTCTCGATCACTACGCCTTTTATGGCGAGACTAAGGGCGTGCGTTCGGCGCGAAAACACATTGGCTGGTACCTTCAAGGCCTGCCCGGAGTTCGGCATTTTCGCGAGACTGTTTTTAGGGCAGAAACAGCGCAAGGCCAGCTTGCTGCGATCGATCAGTTCCTTCTCGAGCAGGGGCTCCGCTGTGCGGCCTAATCGTCAGGCATCGCCGGCCTCAAGGCTTGACGAGGCCCTAACCGCGGCGCTCGATAGCTACTTTGAGCAGCTTGGCAACCAAAAGCCACATGCCGTCTACGAGATGGTGACCCTTGCCATGGAGCGCACCCTTATTCCCTACGCACTCAACCGCTGCCAGGGTAACCTTAGTCAAACCGCCGAGCTTCTGGGCATCACACGCAACACGCTGCGAAAAAAAATTCAGCTCCACAAGATTCCGATTAATCCTTCTTTTAAACCAAAAACCTATGGTCGCCCTTAGCACAAATCTTCTTGGCAACGCACGCCCCAACTGGCTCCCCGTGCGTCGCGCCCTTTTATCGGTCTCCAACAAAGAGGGCCTTGTGGCCTTTGCAAGCCAGCTGGCAAGGCTTGGCATCGAGCTTGTCTCAACCGGTGGTACTGCAAAGACACTGGCCGATGCAGGCCTTAAGGTGATTGCCGTGGACAGCCTGACGCAATTTCCAGAAATGCTTGATGGCCGTGTCAAGACTCTCCACCCTGCCATTCATGGGCCACTGCTTGCGCGTCGCGACCTGTCTGAGCATATGGCAAGACTTGCGGATATGGGCTACCCCGCCATCGATCTTCTTGTCGTGAACCTCTACCCGTTTGAATCGACACGGGCAAAGCCTGGCGTGGGCTACCAGGAGCTGATTGAAAATATTGATATTGGCGGGCCTGCCATGATTCGCGCAGCCGCCAAAAACCATGACGGGGTGGCGGTTGTGGTGGACCCCAGTGACTACCCCATGCTGGCCGAGGCCCTCGACCAGGGGCAAGGTAGGCTAAGCTGGGCCCATCGTCAGAGCCTTGCCGCTAAGGCTTTTGCCCACACGGCCGCCTACGACGGTGCGATTGCAAACTTTCTGAATGCGCTTCCTATTGACCTTGGCCAAACCAGCCCAGCGAGCGTGGACCCCAAAACTACAGGTCTCGCAGACCGCTCCCATGCAGAGAACGTGGTCGAGGCCCCAAGCCCTTCGGAGAGCCAGATGCTGCCGCGCATCCTAAGCCTTCAGTTCAGGCAGCAACAGGCCATGCGTTACGGTGAGAACCCTCATCAGTCAGCAGCCTTCTACAGCCAGCCTAATGCCGCCCTGGGCGGTCTTGGCCATTACCAACAACTTCAAGGCAAGGAGCTTTCGTTTAACAACCTGGCCGATGCTGATGCGGCCTGGCTCTGCGCACGCAGCTTCGATGCCCTTGGTTCGCCGGCCTGTGTCATTGTGAAGCATGCCAACCCCTGCGGCGTGGCTTTGGCCGAGTCAGCCCTAAAAGCCTACGAGAAGGCCTTCACAACGGACCCCACCTCCGCCTTTGGAGGCATCTTGGCCTTTAACACCGAGATTGACGAAGACTGCGCCCTGGCCATTGGTCAGCAATTTGCCGAGGTTATTCTTGCTCCCGCCTACACCGAGGCAGCCCTGGGCGTTTTTGCGAAGAAGGCCAATTTAAGGCTGCTTAAAGTTCCTTTAGGCACCGAGGCGGGTCTGACCCAGGGCCTCGACCTTAAACGCGTGACCGGGGGGCTGCTGGTTCAGACCCCCGACTGGAACAGGCTTGCGGCTTCCGATCTTCGATGCGTGACCCAGAAGACACCAAGCGAGCAGCAGCTCAAAGACCTCCTTTTTGCCTGGAAGGTCGCCACCTGGGTGAAGAGCAATGCCATTGTTTTTTGCAAAGACAGCATGACCATGGGCGTAGGTGCTGGCCAGATGAGTCGACTCGATTCAGCCCGCATTGCCTCCATTAAGGCAGGGCATGCGGGCCTTAGTCTTGAAGGGACGGTGGTGGCCTCCGATGCCTTTTTCCCCTTTCGCGATGGACTGGATGTCGTGGCCGATGCGGGGGCTGTGGCGGTTATTCAGCCGGGGGGGTCCGTGCGAGACGACGAGGTCATTGCAGCTGCCAACGAGCGGGGGCTCGCCATGGTCTTAACTGGGGTTCGACATTTCCGACATTAAGGCTGGCCTCTAAGCATGCGGCTGCTTGGTATTGACCCGGGCCTGCGCCGAACCGGCTTTGGGCTGATTGAAACCGGAGCCTCCCGTGCCGCAGGCCAGGCTGTCTACCTTGCAAGCGGGGTCATTCGTCCAGTACCCACGGGAAGCGAGCCCCAGCGACTGACGGAGCTCTACACGGAGATGCGACAGCTGCTCGCCGAGCTTCGGCCGGACTGCGCTGTCATTGAGCGCGTCTTTGTTAATGTAAACCCAAAGTCCACCCTGTCCCTTGGCCAGGCGCGGGGCGTGTCCATTGCTGCGCTTGCCGCCCAAGGCATTGATGTCCACGAGATCACGCCTTTAAAAGTCAAGCAATCGATCGTAGGAACAGGCCGAGCCGACAAGGCTCAGGTGGCCCATATGGTCTGCCAGTTGCTGAAGCTTCAGGCCACGCCCAATCCCGATGCCGCCGATGCCCTGGCATGCGCGCTTGCCTTCTGGCATGCTCAAAGCCCATGATTGCTCAGCTCTCCGGTCTCTTAGTTGAGAAAACACCCCCTAGCATCGTTGTCGATGCCCACGGGGTTGGCTACAGCCTTGACCTTCCCATGAGCAGCTATTTTAGCCTGCCCGACGTGGGCCAGCCAGTCAAACTTCTTACCCATTTTGTTGTACGAGAAGATGCTCAGCTTCTTTACGGTTTTCTTACACAGGCCGAGCGTCAAGCCTTTCGTGAACTTATTAAGGTCTCGGGTGTTGGTCCCCGCATCGCCCTAGCAGTGCTCTCGGGGCTCAGTGTGGATCAATTGGTTGCCGCCATTGGCATGCAGGATGTCTCGGGCCTGGTCCGAGTGCCGGGCATTGGCAAGAAAACCGCAGAACGTATGCTTTTGGAGCTTAAAGGACGCCTTGCTGAGACCCTGCCCGGGGCCAGCCTTTCAAGCTCGCCAGGTGAATCGTCGGTACTCAACCTTGAGGTGGGTCATGCCCTGCAGGCCCTGGGCTACAGCGACAAAGAAATTCAACAGGCCCTTCGACAGCTCGGGCCTCTTGAGGACCTTTCCGAGGGCATTCGTCAGGCTTTGAAGGTGTTAGCCCGCTAGCCCCTCGGGTTACACTGATTGGCATGATTGAGCACGACGCCATTGTTGCGCCAAAGGGTCCGACCGACAGGCCTGTTGCTGCCCCTTCCATTGCGGCCCTTTCCCCGGATTCCGATGGACGCCTGGTGAATGCGCAGGCTGCAGGCCCCGCCGAAGAGACCATCGAACGAGCGCTTAGGCCAAAGACCCTTGGAGACTACATTGGGCAGCCCAAGGTCAAGGACCAGCTCGACATCTTCATCCAGGCCGCGCGCCAAAGGGGCGACTCGCTCGATCATGTTCTGCTTTTTGGCCCGCCCGGCCTTGGCAAGACAACGCTCGCCCATATTCTTGCCCATGAGATGGGCGTGCAGCTTCGTCAGACGTCTGGGCCCGTCATTGAAAGGGCGGGCGACCTGGCTGCCATGCTTACCAACCTTGAGGCCAACGACATTCTCTTCATCGATGAGATTCATCGACTGAGCCCCGTGGTGGAAGAAATTCTTTACCCGGCCCTTGAAGACTTTAAGCTCGACATCATGATCGGTGAAGGGCCGGCGGCCCGTTCCATCAAGCTTGATCTGCCTCCCTTCACTCTTGTGGGTGCCACCACGCGGGCAGGCATGCTCACCGGGCCCTTGCGTGATCGCTTTGGAATCGTTGGCAGGCTTGAGTTCTACTCGGTCCCTGACATGGCCGTTATTGTTCATCGCTCCGCAGGCCTTTTGCAGGCCGCCATTACCGAAGACGGCGCCCATGAAATTGCCAGGCGCTCTCGTGGAACGCCCCGTATTGCCAATCGACTTTTACGCCGAGTACGTGACTACGCTCAGGTGCGGGCCAATGGTGAAATTAACGCGACAGTGGCGCAGGCTGCACTCAGCCTTTTAGAAGTGGATAACCAGGGCTTTGACCTAATGGACCAGCGACTCCTGCAGACCATTATCGACAAGTTTCAGGGGGGTCCCGTTGGCATAGAGAATCTGGCTGCTGCTATCGGCGAGGACCGAGAAACCATCGAAGATGTGATTGAGCCCTTTCTGATTCAACAAGGCTTTTTGCAACGAACGCCGCGCGGTCGGCAGGCCACGGCCGCCGCCTGGTCCCATTTTGGGCAGGTTCCGCCCACCACCACGAGCCCGTCTCTTTTTAATAACACCTAAACCCCTTCAAGCCCTTTGCCCATGACTCCTGAAATTGCATCATCCGCCCCAGACTTCAACGTCGTTGCCCTCATGCTTCAGGCCACCATTCCTGTGCAGGCTGTTGTTGTTATTTTGATTCTGGTCTCGGTGATGTCCTGGGCCATCATGCTTAAAAAAGTCCAGGTCCTTGGCCGTACAGTGCGTCAGGCAGAATCCTTCGAGCGACAGTTCTGGTCGGGAGGGGACCTAATGGCCCTATTTAAAACCGTCGAGCTTGGCCAGGTGCCCGGAAGCGCCGCTCGCATTTTTGAGGCGGGCATGCGGGAATTTCTAAAACACCGCCAGGCGGGTAAGGCCTCTGCCACAGAAATGGTTGAAAGTGCCCAAAGGGCCATGCGGGCAAGCGCCCAACGCGAGATCAATGCCCTGGAGGAAAGCCTGCCGTTTTTGGCCTCTGTGGGGTCGGTCTCGCCCTACATCGGTCTATTCGGAACGGTCTGGGGCATCATGCATGCCTTCACAGGGCTGGCGAATATTCAACAGGCCACACTGGCAAGCGTGGCCCCTGGCATTGCGGAGGCCCTTGTGGCCACCGCCATTGGTCTTTTTGCGGCCATTCCTGCGGTCATCGCCTACAACCGGTTTGCCACCAGCGTTGACAAGCTTGCCCTAAGGTTTGAAAACTTCACCGACGAGTTTGCCAATATTTTGCAAAGGCAGGCCAATTAATGGCAGGCCCAGGGGCATCGTCGGGCCGAGGCTTTGGGCTGCGCCGAAGTCGTCGTGCCCTTAGCGAAATCAACGTTGTTCCCTACATCGATGTCACACTGGTACTGCTTATTATTTTTATGGTGACAGCGCCCATGATTGTCACAGGCACCATCGACCTGCCTCGGGTTGGTCAGTCGTCGAAGAACCCCGTAGCCGCCATTGAGGTCACCGTTCGCCGAGACGGCAGTCACGGAGTGCGATTAAGGCAACAAGGCGCTGAGGAAACCCGGGTCAGTCGATCTGAGCTTGCGGAGGCCGTGCGGGCCCTTGCCCCAGCGCCAGACAGCCCCGTCATTATTCTTGCCGAGCGCGAGGTGCCTTACGACACCGTCGTCCAGGCCCTTAATAGTCTTCAAGCTGCAGGCCTGGGTCGAGTAGGTCTTGCGGTTCGACAAGACTAGGAGTCCAGGTGCCCAGCGACCCCCTTCTCGACCAAGGGCCGCAGTCATTTCCCAAGGGGCCTGAACGGTCAGCCAATGACCCCGTGGGTCAGGTGCCTCAAAGCACGCAGGCAAGCGGGCTCGAGGCAACCGTGGCCACACTCGGCTCGCTTGCCGTTCATGCCGCCCTTGGCCTTGCCATGCTCCTTGCCATCGATGTGAAGGAAGAGGAGCCTCCGGTGGTTCAGGCCGAGCTCTGGTCCTCCCTTCCAGCCGAGCTTGCCGCGAATGCGCCGGTAGCACCTGCGCCAACGCCAAGCCCACCCGCGAAAGAACCCGCCCCTGCGCGACCCAGTGCGCAAGAGGCCGAGATTGCGCTTGCCAAGAAAAAGGCCGAAGAGGAGCAGGCGCGCCGTAAGGCCGAGGAGCAGGCTGAGCAGGATCGCCTACGCAAGGCCAAAGAGGCCGCCGAGCAAAAACGCCTTGCTGAGGAGAGGGCCGAGCGCGACAAGCTTGCCAAAGAGAAAGCCGAGAAGGCCGAAAAGGACCGCCTTGAGAAACTTCAGCAGGCGCGGCTTGCGAAGGAAAAAGCGGAGGCCGAGCGCAGGAAAAAACTTGCTGAAGAAAAAGCAGCACGCGAGCGTGCCGAGCTTGAACAACGTCGAAAGGAGGCGACCGAGCGTATTCGCCAAGAGCAGCTTGCTAAGGTCAAGGCAAGCCTTGGCCAAGACCCCAAGGCCAAGGCCGCAGACAAGGGCGATGACGTACGAACCCGAGCGGGCGTGGCCGGTGGTGCCGAAATGGGTGACCGCACCGGTGTGCTTGCAGACTACGCGGCATCCATTCGTGCGCGCATTCGCAGCCGCATTAGCTTTGACCCCGTGCGGGCTCCCGATAACCCCGAGGTGATTTTTGTTGTTGAGCAACAGGCCACAGGGCGCGTTGTTAAAGTGACAAAGAAAAAGTCAAGTGGCAATGCAGGCTGGGATGCAGCTGTTGAACGTGCCATCTGGGGCAGTAGCCCCCTGCCCAAAACCGCCGATGGCCAGGTTGAAAACCCTTTGACCCTTGCCTTTCGGCCCCTTGATCGCCCACAAACCCCTCGCTAGGCAAAGGCAGGTCCTATAATGGTTCTGGTGAGCTATACATCCTTTTCCCCATCGGCAGGCCTTCGCCCGTCCCTCGCAAACCTTGCCCGTTTTTTAGGCTGCGTGAACCCCGTTTATCGGCGTCTCACGCAGGCTTTCCTCTTGGGTATAGGCCTGCTTGCTGGCCCGTTATCCGCCTATGCGCAGGGAATGCGCATTGACATCACCGGTGTGGGCGATCGCCAAATACCTGTGGCCATTGCCCCTTTACTTACCGTCGACCCTCAGAATCGGGCCCTTGCCGATACAGTGCTCGAGGTCGTCCAGGCCGACCTTCGTCGTACCGGCAGCTTTAGCCTTCTTCCAGTGGGCCCACAGAACCCTGCGCTCTCCGAGAACACGGCCGTCAACCCCACTTTGTTTGGCCAATGGCGAGCACAGGGGGCCAACGCCCTGGTAGTGGGCAGTGCCTCACGCACACCCGATGGTCAGCTTGAAGTGCGGTTTCGTGTGCTCGACACGCTTAAGTCAGAAGACCTCGGTGGCCTGGTATTAACAAGCCAAGCCTCGCATCTCGATGCCCGTCGGTCGGCCCACCGCATGGCCGACTACATTCTTGAAAAGCTCTCAGGCGAGCCAGGGTTTTTCTCCTCTCGTCTTGCCTATGTTCGGCGTGAAGGCCGCAACCATATTCTTGTTATTGCCGACTCCGATGGTGAGAATGCGCAGCCCGCCCTTCGTTCCACCCAGCCCATTATTTCGCTCGCATGGTCCCCAACTGGCGATAGGCTCGCCTACGTCTCGTTTGAAACCGGTAAACCGGTGGTCTATGTGCACGAGCTCGCCACCGGGAAACGTTCGGTGGTGGCCAACTACAAAGGCAGCAACAGCGCGCCCGCCTGGTCGCCCGACGGCAGGCAGCTGGCCATGGTGCTGACGCGCGATGGTATTTCCCAAATTTACATTGCCAATGCCGATGGCAGCGGACTTCGACGACTCTTGCGTTCCTCGGCCATCAACACCGAGCCAAGCTTTTCGGCCGATGGCCAGCATGTGTATTTCACATCCGACCAGACCGGTAGCCCCCAAATCTACCGTGCCCGCGTGGACAGCTCGGGAAGGCTCGAGCGGCTCACCTTTACCGGGGGTTTCAATGCGCGCCCTGTTATCAGCCCCGACGGAAAAACCATGGCCTTTGTTGCCCGCCGGGATAAGAAATTTCTGATTGCCGTTATGAACCTTGAGACCCAGGAAGAGAGAATCGTAAGCAGCGGTCCTAAAGATGACTCGCCAAGCTTTGCGCCTAATAGCCGCTGGGTCATCTTCTCGAGCCGAGTCAACGACCGCGATCTTCTATCGGCCGCCTCCATTGACGGTCGAGTGCGATCGCGTATAAGCCTGGATGCAGCTGGCATCCGCAACCCGGCCTGGGGCCGAATTCCTACCTCTCAATAGCGAAACCATGACACCGTCAACGACATCGTTTATGCGTTTGCCTCAGGCAGTCCTTATGGCATGCCTTCTTGGTCTGTCAGCCTGTTCCACTGTCAGTCTCGACGATGCCCCTGCACCGATTGAGGGCAGTGCCATTAATCCAGTGGAGTCGGTGGATCGGGCGGGCTCTGCGCGGGCCCAAGGGCTTGGCTCTGGCATGGGCGCTGAGCAGGGCATTTCAGGTGGGGAGATTCAAGAGAAATCTCTCAACGCATCCTCGGATGCATCGCGCATGGGTGATGATGGTGTGCCCTATGCGGCCATTTACTTTAGCTTTGACAGCGTTGAGATCGCCCGTGACTACGATGAGATGCTTCAAAAAGTTGCCGACTACATGCGGCTCTACGACCACCAGTCCCTCGCCATTGAGGGCAATACCGACGACCGAGGCACGTCAGAGTACAACCTAGCCCTTGGCCAACGTCGAGCCGAGGCTGTCTCGCGGGCACTGCAAATTCTTGGTGTGCCCAGCCGACGTATGGAGGCCGTAAGTAACGGCGAGGAAAAGCCCCGAAACAAAATGGGCGATGAGGCCGCCCGCGCTGAGAACCGGCGAGCCGATCTCTTTTTTGTAAGCAAGCTGCCATGAAAAAAACCTGGGCCTCCTTTGTTACCGGCGTCACCTTAAGTCTTCTTGTTGCATCACCCGCCTGGGCGCAACTTTTTTCCGACGATGAGGCTCGTAAGGCCATTATTGAACTGCGGGCTCGTATTGCCTCGCTTGAGAAACAGTCGGAATCGTTGGTAACGGAGAACTCCACGCTCAAGTCACGTGTTGATGGCATGGCCAAGTCGCAGCTCGACATGGTGTCTGAAATGGGCCAACTGCGGTCGGAGCTTCAAAATGTTCTCGGCAGCCTAGAGACCTTAACGCACACGGTAACGGTCGATCAGGGGACGCTTGTCTCAGGCATTGAGCAGCAAATTCAATCCATCTCCGAACGGCTCGCGCGTTTTGAGCCACAGTCGTTCGACATCGACAACCAGACTGTATTGGTTGATGCGAAAGAGAAGTCAGCCTTTGAAGCCGCCCAAGGCCTTCTTGCATCCGGGGCAACCGAGGCAGCAGCAGCAGCCTTCGATGAGTTCAGTCGTCGATTCCCCGAGTCCGCCCTTCGTCCCTGGGCGCTTAACTTTGAAGGCGCAGCCCATTACCTTCGCAAGAACTACAAGGCCTCTATTGCTGCCCTATCGGAGCTTTATAGAAAATACCCTGGCCACACTCGTGTTCCAGAAAGTCTTCTAACGCTGGCTGCAAGCCAGGCAGAGTCGGAGCAAACGCGTGCCGCCCGCAACACACTCAACCTATTGCTCAAACAGTTTCCCAATTCAAGCCAGGCAGCTACGGCCAAAAAACGGCTCGCAGCCCTGGGGCCGTCAAAAAACTAAAACAGGCTTTTCCATATGGTTGAACTTGAGCAGGTCAAACTCTTGCAGACCTGGGTCGTCTTTGGCGGACTTTTTATAGGCCTTGTCTTTGGCATGGTCAGCCAGGCTAGTCGCTACTGCAGCATCGGGGCCATCTCCGACCTTCAATTGATGGGTAACGGCCAGCGCATGCGCCTTTGGCTCTTATCGGTGTTAGTGGCCGTTGTTTTGGTTCAGCTGTTTATTCAGCTCAACCTTCTCAACGACGAGGACAGCTTCTACACAAGCCCACGACTCCTATGGCTCTCCAATGTCTTCGGTGGGCTTTTATTCGGGGTTGGAATGGCGTTGGCCTCGGGCTGCGGAAGTCGCAATCTTGTGCGTATTGGCGAGGGCAGCCTCAAGGCCCTGGTTGTTTTTCTAGTGATGGGCATTACCGCTTTCGCAACCCTGCGGGGTCTTACGGCCGTCTGGAGAAGCCAGACTGTTGATCAAATTTACATCGACCTTCCAAGTCGTCAAGACCTACCGAGTCTGCTTGAGTCCTTCTCGGGCCTAAGTTCCGAGACCGGCCGCATTCTTGTTCTACTGGCCGTTCTACTGCTCGTCTTTTGGGCGCTGCTGAAAGGGCTTCCAGGTCGACGGTTAACGGCCAGCCAATGGCTGGCAGGTAGTGTTGTTGGTCTTTGTGTGGCTGCTGGATGGCTTTTAACCGGTTGGCTCGGCTTTGTTGCCGAGCATCCCGAAACGCTTGAGAAGGCCTACCTTGCCACCAACACACGGGGGCCTGAGAGCCTCACCTTTGTGGCTCCGCTGTCCTACAGTCTTGAGCTTTTTCTTTATTACAGTGACAGTTCGCAGTTCTTAAGCTTTGCGGTCGCCACGGTTATTGGCACAGTGGCCGGTGCAGCGGCAGCCGCCTTGCGTTCAGGCAGCTTTCGTTGGCAAGGCTTCGCCTCCACCCAAGACCTCGCCCTGCATCTTCTCGGGGCAACACTTATGGGTGTTGGCGGGGTGGTGGCCATGGGCTGCACCATTGGCCACGGGCTTAGTGGACTGTCGATGTTGGCCTTAAGTTCGGTAATCGCTATTGGTAGTATTGGAGTTGGAGGCCTTCTAGGCCTGCTGCTCTTGCAAAAATTAAGCCTTTCATAAACCCATTAGGTAAAAAATGGCGAATCAAACATCCCGAAACCGCCGCGGCATTCTGCTTGCGGGGGGCGCAGGTACGCGGCTGCATCCTGCAACGCTTGCCATGAGCAAGCAACTTCTGCCGGTCTACGACAAGCCCATGGTCTACTACCCCCTGACCACGCTTATGCTGGCTGGAATTCAAGATATTTTGCTGATTAGCACGCCTGCCGACACGCCCCGGTTCGAGCAGCTACTTGGCAATGGGAATCAGTGGGGCATTGATATTCAATATGCGGTTCAGCCAAGCCCCGACGGTCTTGCGCAGGCCTTTTTAATTGCTGAGTCGTTTGTTGGTTCGCAGCCCAGTGCCCTTGTGCTTGGGGACAATATCTTTTACGGCCATGAGCTGAATGCGTTACTTGCCAATGCCAAGGCGCGCGATCAGGGAGCAAGTATTTTTGCCTACCATGTGCATGACCCCGAGCGTTACGGTGTGGCCGAATTCGATCCCAAAGGCAAGGTTCTTTCCATTGAAGAAAAGCCTCAAAAGCCCAAAAGTAACTTTGCCATTACAGGTCTCTATTTCTACGACAACCGTGTGGTTGACTTTGCCAAGTCGCTTAAACCTTCAGCCCGCGGCGAGCTCGAAATTACCGACCTGAACCGTTGCTACCTTCAGGCCAATGCCCTGCATGTGGAGCTGATGGGCAGGGGGTTTGCCTGGCTTGATACCGGTACGCACGACAGCCTTATTGAAGCCAGCCAGTTCATTGCCACCATTGAGAAACGCCAAGGCCTTAAGGTGGCCTGCCCCGAAGAAATTGCCTACCGTCAGCAATGGATTGACGCCGAGCAGCTAAACCGGCTTGCCCAGCCTTTGCTTAAAAATGGCTACGGCCACTACCTGCAGCGGCTCCTTCAAGAGGGCTCGCAGACCCCATGAAGATCACGCCCACAGCCATTCCCGATGTGATGCTTATCGAGCCGAAGGTCTTCGGAGATGACCGTGGATTCTTTTTTGAGAGCTACAACGCCCGTGAACTCGGCAAGGCGCTTGGCCTGAATCAAGACTTCGTGCAAGACAACCACTCCAAAAGCCGAAAGGGCGTTTTACGAGGCCTTCACTACCAGGTTGCGCCTCAGGCCCAAGGCAAGCTCGTGCGGGTGGTGGCCGGGGAAATTTTTGATGTTGCCGTGGATATTCGTAAGGGCTCCCCCAGCTTTGGCCGCTGGGTGGGCCAGAGGCTTTCCAGCGACAATCACCATCAGCTTTGGATTCCACCCGGCTTCGCCCACGGGTTTCTTACCCTTTGCGACGCCACAGAGGTGCTATACAAAACGACCGACTTCTATCAGCCCGAGCTCGAAAGAAGTATCTGTTGGAACGATGAGGAAATAGGCATCGTCTGGCCGCTGGACAAAATCGCGGGAGAGGTCTTGCTTTCCCAGAAAGATCAACAGGCATCGTCCTTCCAGAAGGCTGAAGTTTTTAACTAGCCCTTTGAGAAGACATTCATCATTAGCTAGTCGATGGCTTTATTTATCTGTGGGGTAATTTTTTATGTTTGACTGGACAAACCCTTATCTCAGCGCCCGCATACCGGTCATGGGAAGGAGTGTCTGTTCAACGTCTCACCCTTTTGCAGCCCAAGCGGGGCTGCGAACGCTGCAAATGGGCGGCAACGCAATAGATGCGGCTATAACGGCCGCCGCAGCCCTTTGTGTTGTTGAGCCAGTATCCAATGGGCTAGGAAGCGACTGTTTTGCAATTGTCTGGGACGGCGAGCAACTTCATGGCCTAAACGCATCGGGGCAATCTCCAAAAACCTGGTCTCTCGACTACTTTAAGAGCAAATACGGGATCGGTCCCGATAACAAAATCAAGCGGCCCATAAGGGGCTGGGATTCGGTGACCGTGCCCGGGGCCATTGGTGGTTGGTTGGCTTTGCATGAAAAATGGGGAAGTCTCTCGCTAGAAGAATTGCTAACCCCTGCCATAGACATCGCAGAATCTGGCTATGCAGTGCCGCCTGTTGTCGCCAACAAATGGAAAGCGGCTGTACCCGAATTAGAGAGCCAACCAGGCTTCAAAGAAATTTTCATGCCCTGCGGACGTTCTCCCAATGTTGGGGAGGTGTTCCATTTCGCCTCGGCCGCAAAAGCACTGCGTCACCTCTGCAGGCAAGGGCTCAGGGACTTCTACGAGGGCGAAATTGCCGCTGATCTTGTCGCCCATTCAAACCAGAACGGCGGAAGTTTATCTCTCGATGATTTAAGAACCTACCAGCCGCAGTGGGTTGCACCAATCGGCCAGACAATACGTGGCCTTGGTCAGAGGGACTACCGTGTCTACGAAATTCCGCCCAATGGGCAGGGAATTGCTGCATTAATGGCCATGGGTATTCTTGAAGAATTTGACCTCAGTGAACTTCAAGTCGACAGCCTGCTTGCACAACACCTTCAAATCGAAGCCATGAAACTTGCATTCTCTGATGTCTATGCTCATGTCGCAGACGAGAGGTCCATGCGTTTCACACCTTCTGACCTTTTGGACCCTTCTTACCTAAGGAGTCGTGCGCAGTTAATTAACCCGCACAAAGCCAACTATCCGTCCACTGGCCTGCCTCAGGCTGGGGGCACTGTTTACCTAACCACCGCCGACAAGTATGGCCGCATGGTTTCATTCATCCAATCCAATTACATGGGATTTGGGTCAGGGGTTGTTGTCCCGAAGTGGGGCGTAAGCCTGCAGAATCGGGGGTTTGGCTTCAACGCCGAGGAGGGATCCTCCAACTGTGTAGGACCATCTAAACGACCTTTCCACACCATCATTCCTGCGTTCCTAATGCGCTTAGATGGCCTTAAAGAAATTCCCCAAATGAGTTTTGGCGTCATGGGGGGGGAAATGCAGCCGCAGGGTCATCTTCAGACACTCTTGAGAATGATTAAATGGGGCCAGCAGCCTCAGGCCGCCTGCGATGCGCCGCGTTGGAGAGTGAATCGAGATTACACCTTGGACATTGAATCAAGGGCTGATCCTAAACTCGTCCATGACCTAGAGAGACTTGGCCATAAAATGAAGCGCGTACACGATCCCTATATGGATTTCGGATCAGGACAGTTTATCTGGAGGCTGTCGGACAAGTTATCTGACGGATACGTTGCAGCAAGCGATAGCAGGAGAGACGGGCTTGCTGCAGCCTATTAAAAAGGAAGAAAAAACGGTGTCTAGAAAGCCTGCGAAATTTCAATGGGACGATCCATTTCTATTAACAGAAATGCTCGACGACGATGAACGTATGATCCGCGATTCGGTACGTGAGTATTGTCAAAAACAACTTCAACCCCGAGTGACAGAGGCATTTCGTTTTGAAAAGGTTGACCGTGAGATCTTCCGCGAAATGGGGTCGCTGGGTCTTCTTGGACCAACAATTTCAACTAAATATGGCGGGGCGGGAGTCTCGGATGTCGCATACGGACTCATTGCCTCGGAAGTCGAGCGTGTCGACAGCGGCTACCGAAGTATGTTCAGCGTCCAAAGCTCGCTTGTCATGCTACCAATTGAAACCTTTGGAACGGAAGAGCAAAAGACTAGGTTTTTACCTGGCCTTGCAAAGGGTGAGTTAATTGGGTGCTTTGGCCTTACGGAACCCGACCATGGGTCTGATCCATCAAGCCTATTAACGAAGGCAAATGCTGTAAGTGGTGGCTATATTCTTAATGGATGTAAAACATGGATATCAAATAGCCCCATTGCCGACGTCTTCATTGTCTGGGCAAAAGATGCCGAAGGTGAGTTGCGCGGTTTCATACTGGAAAAAGAAATGAAGGGGCTTTCATCGCCTGTCATCCACGGGAAGATCGGCCTACGAACATCAATTACTGGGCAAATTGTGATGGACAACGTGTTTGTACCAGAAAGCAATGCACTGCCCGATGTACGTGGACTGAAAGGCCCGTTCACGTGCCTCAACTCAGCGCGGTACGGAATCGCATGGGGTGTAATGGGGGCAGCGGAGTTCTGTTGGCATACTGCCAGACAGTACGTTCTTGATCGAAAGCAGTTCGGTCGACCTCTTGCAGCCAATCAAATAATTCAAAAAAAATTAGCGGATATGCAGACCGACATTGCACTTGGCTACCTCGGAGTCATTCGGCTTGGGCGGATGAAAGAAAAAGGTATTGCCTCGGTTGAGGCAACCTCCATCCTTAAACGTAATAACTGTGGAAAAGCTCTTGAGATCGCTCGAATGGCGCGGGATATGCTTGGCGGCAACGGCATCACCGACGAGTACGGCGTCATGCGGCATATGGTGAATCTAGAGGTCGTCAACACCTACGAAGGGACCCATGACATTCATGCCCTTATTCTCGGGCGTGCTCAGACAGGTCTGCAGGCTTTTTTCTAAGCCATGATTCACCAAGGTCCAGCGCAGATGCTCGAGGGTATAAAAGTACTTGATCTTTCCAGGGTGCTTGCCGGCCCTTGGGCCACGCAGATGCTCGCCGACTTTGGGGCAAGCGTACTGAAAATAGAAAAACCCGTGACCGGCGACGATACGAGGCAGTGGGGACCCCCTTGGCATCATTCAGGACTATCAACCTACTTCAGCTGTGCAAATCGAGGAAAAGTGTCAGCGACAGTCGATTTCAATAACGCTGAGCAACTTACAGCAGTGCACGAACTCCTCGAAGAAGTGGATGTGGTCGTCGAGAACTTTAAAGTGGGGCA
>Ga0181607_10001748_pt1 | contig 19388 bp, 14 predicted proteins | sample 041ome_9_FD_132420 | JGI IMG/M metagenome (GOLD analysis project Ga0181607, IMG submission 132420) | Coastal salt marsh microbial communities from the Groves Creek Marsh, Skidaway Island, Georgia - 041413US metaG (megahit assembly) | ecosystem: Environmental > Aquatic > Marine > Intertidal zone...
ACGTTGTGGACCAGATGCATGTGCTAAAGTTCCGTTTAGAGGAACTCCAAAAGATGATCCATCACTAGGAACAAAAACATGCTTCTCAGGAACTAATATACCTTCAAATAGTTTTAGTGCAACCGGTTCAGGACACGGCGATAGAAGATGGACCAGTGCCTATAGTGGTTACTACTCTCCTAGAGGACAAGTAGGTGGTACAGACGGGTCACAAGGAATGACTAAACTTGGAGGCAGTATTTTAGGTGCTAAGACATGGAGTGATAACGGAAGTACAAAATCATGTACATTGTCATTTACACCAAATGTTGCTGGTAGACTGTTTGTACATGCATTCCAATCAGGTAAAAAACATTATGATGCCTCTACAGTTAGGGTAACAGGTGGTACAGTTATAGGTTCAAGTACTGTACAAGGAAAATATTTAGGTAAATCAGGTGCTCAACCAAACGGAGTAAGTAGTGCTATTATAGAAGTGGAGTTTGACGGCACACAACAAATTAGTATTACTGGTACATCTAAGGGTGGTAGCAATCACTGGCATTCAATTGAATTCCATGTATCAGCAAAACGAAATGCAATGGATAATTGTTCTGAAGTTGTATACAAAAGCGACACAACAGTTACATCAGGTAATGCTAATTCAGGGGTAGACAGAGACGATTCAGTTGCATTCTTCTATAAACATTTAGAAAATGTTAGAGGACAAAGAGACACCCATCATTTCCAAACAACAGGCAGTGGTGCAGGTACTTTATTCTTTGATAATTTTGGAGCGGCAGACGGTATCTTAATATATCAAGGTGCATCAAAAGGTGCAACAACAACCTTATTAGGATTAAGCAATCCTCAAAGTCTGAGAAGACTGACGGAAGATGAAAAGAATTTCTTTAGAACATCAGCCACAACATCAGGTACAACTGCTGGAGGCACTGGTCAATCAACTGGTCCTGCTGGAAATCAAAATAATTATCAAAATAGTGGATTAGGACAAAAAATCTATAGTGCAGGACATAATCCAACACATAACGGACAAAAGATAGGTGTTAAATTTAGTGGTGCAATTGATTTTAATTTAGATCATACTAATGGTGCATATATTACTGTGGTTGTACAAAAAGATAATACTAGTACAATTTATAAACAATGTATACTATTACCAAAAGCACAACCAGTAATTGATGACCCAGGTGCAGATCCTAACCCAGTTATAGACTGTTCACAGCAAGGCGTAATTCCTGATAGTGCAAATTCTAGTACAACTAATACACCTACAGGTTCAAGTACATCAATAATTACACAGTCAGGTACAGCATCAACCAAGAAACAAAGTGGTGGCGCTGGTGGAGGCCGTAGTGGTGGCGGTGGTACCCGACATGCTAACTGGCAAGGATTTACAAGACCGTTTATGACAGGGTCAAGTTTTGTACCAAGTGTATTTAGAAAAACAGTCAAAACAGTATTCCAACCTAGTTACGGAGTTCCAATATCGTTAGCAAGTGGTAGGTATGTAAACAACCAAGTACAACTTATTAGCGGTAATTATATCGTACCTCTAGCACAAAGAATGGAAGGCATAATACCAATTAGTGCCCCATTGCTAAGATCTTTAGATGCAGAAACAATGCCGTTCTATAATGTACTAGATGCAAATAGAAGTGCATTTGAAAAAGGCGGAATGTTCTATAACTTTAGTCCTAAACGAATTAATACAGATGTAAAACTAAATGACGGTGGAATAATTAGTGTAACAGGTGGCGACTTATACGGATTACAAGTAAGCGATACATTCTTTTATGGTGATCCATATGACGGAACAATACCTATTGGTGGCAGTGGAGATGATGATGATTCTATAACAACACCTCCGGAAGACATACAAGAAGGTCCTATAGATCCTAACATAGACTTTAACGACAATAATTGGTTCATTACTATACAACCTATAGATGAAAATGGTACTGCAGGAGATGAAGTACCGGTACCAGTATATAGACCTACACCAGGTATTACAATTGATATCGGAAATGTAAATTTAAATACTGGCGACAATTTGTTTATTAATGGACAAGAAATTAAGTTTAATGGTAGCAGTCAAGAAGCAATTATGAAGTCGTTCAACTGTAATAAATCAACAGGATTTGATGTAACACCTGTTGGTGCAGACAAAGTTAGAATTAGTAGTTGTACAAATGCTCCTCTTACTGTTAAAGAAGGCTGTTCAGGTGGAATATATAAAGAAGTATTAGACTTCCATATTGTAAGATCCTTTATTAGTACAGAAGTAAGTAATACTGCTGTTATACCAGCAACAACAGGTTATTATAATGGTTCAGCAAGTACTACAGAAACTGCGATATATACACATTATGATGTAGACGGTGGATTTATAGGAAATACATCACCAAGTGATGCAACAACAGGATCTGTATTATCAAGCAGAAATGTAACAACAGGCGGTAGTGGATATGCTGTTGGAGATAGATTAAGACTAGTAGGTGGTACACCTATTGAAGATCCTTTTAGTGGCATTAAAGATATATGTATAGATCAACCAGGTGCAGGATATAGTGCACCAGAAAATATAGTTGTTAGAATAGGAGACGGTAGTACTCCAGGAAGAAATGCAAGTGTTAAAACTGTTTTATTTGACGCCAATAATGGTATATCTAAAATTGTTATAGATAACCCAGGTGAAGAATACGATATTAATAGGCCACCTAAAGTTACAATTTTAGACTTAGGAACAGCACCAGTACCTACAGAATGGCAAGCAAATACAGCCTATACTACTAATGACATAGTGTTCTATAAAAATAATTATATTGCATCTGTTGAAAACATTAATGCTCCAGACAGTGATAGAGTAGCGGGTGAATACCAAATTACACTTTCTAATTTAAGAGAAAAATACAAAGGCGGAGTTGTTACTGTAACCATAGATGAGAATGGTGCGGCAACAATAGGAAACTTTGGTAGAGATAAAACAAGAGGATTTGAAATAGGTGATACTGTTACTATTCCTGTAGAAACTTTGATAACAGAAGGAGCAGGCGGAACAACACCTATTACATTTGATGTACAATTTGTTGGATTAAATAAAACAGAGTATTATACTGTAACAACAGACTTTACAACAAGTCAAGACTTTGTACCAGAGGAAAACTTTAAAGTAAGAAACAATATTTTCTCTAAGAGAGACGCAACAGCAAAAGCAACAGTTGATGAGAACGGTTTAATTCCAAGGGTAGCAAAATTTGAAGTTACTAGTGTAGACCCAATAGGTGGAATTACCAGTGTTAGAATATTAGATAGAGGAATATATAAAGTATTCCCAACAGACTTAACAAATGGTTTACCATTAGAATACGACCATATTAATTTAGGAGATGAAGCAGGACTAACTGCAGAAGGTTATTATACATCAGGTTCAGGACTAGGACAATTTGATCCTGTTACTTTAGAGGAACTCCCCTCTCCGGGAGGTTACGACCCTCTTAATAATTTATTAGTAGGTGGTAGTGGTGCTAAAATATTCTTAACATCAAGAGAAATACCAGATTGTAGTCAACCGGGTACGGCTAAAAATGCTCTAGGTTTACCAGATTTAATTAATGATATTAATCCTGTAGATGAACTAGTAGCGGCTATACAAGATGCATTACAAAATTACGGATACAGTCCAGATGTTTTATATGCAGACTCTGTACCAATTAATGATAGTATAAGCAGAATCAGAATTGGAAGTCCGGCTTTCCCAGGTATTAGGATAGGAGGTACTCCGGGATTATTAGACGGCCTAGGAATACCACCAGGCGATTACAATGTTGCTTCCCTTTGTGTTCAAGCAGTTATTGAAACACAAGATGGTAAAGAAGACAACCCTGAGGCATTACAAAGACTTACAGGACTTGCAGACGAACTAAATTTAGGTATAGAAAGAGATGGTCCTTTAGATGTAATTAAACTACTATGTGTTGACACAATTGGTGATCCAGCATTTGGACAAGTTCCAGGAGATTCTGGAGGCAGTGGTCTTGCAGGACAAGATCCTAATAGTATTTTTGGAGACGGTTCAGTAACTTTTGCAAAAGATTTATTCCAATACGAACTAAGAACACTTACAGGAAATCCAGTAAGATTAAGATCAGGTTCTATAAGTCAAGAAGTAGATGTATTATATTTAGAAAGCCAAAGATATGCTACCGAAACGGATATTGCCACAGCAAATGCAACATATTCTACTATCCCAAATACATTAAGTAGTTTTGGAAATGTTTGGATTGATAATTATCAAGGCAATGGTTGGGCATATTTAGAGAACGGAAATATTGCTCCTGGTAGACAGCAAGAAAATTTAGTTGATACTAAATTCCTTAATAAGGCACTTGTGTATGATAATGAATCAGGTACACAAAGATTAGACTTACAAGTTTGGGACCCATTTAAAGGTGTTATCCCAGGATTTATTGATAAAGAAATAGACTTTATTTGTGCAGATGACCCAGTTGTTTATACAGGCTCTAGAAATAGATTTGATAATAAACACGTTGGTAAAATATGGTGGGATATTTCTACAATAAGATACAATTGGTACGAGCAAGGTTCAGCAAGAGAAAGATGGTTAAATTGGGGTAGTACATTCCCAGGAAGTACTGTTTCTATATATGAATGGACAAAGAGTACAGTATTGCCTACAGCCTATGCAGGTTCCGGAACTCCTAGAAGTGCAAATATGTATTTAGAATCTCAAGAGTTAAATCCTGCAACTGGCAAATATGTACCAGTGTATTTTTACTGGGTAAGAAATAAAGATACATTAAGTAATAATGCAAGAATAGACCTAGGCAGAGAACTAACTGCTTTACAGATTGCAAAATACATTGCAGATCCTATAAATTATGGACTACAACTAATAAGTTTTGTTAAAGACAATTCCTTTACACTAACTAATGTTTCAAGTCAAATTAGAGATGAGGACGATAATTTACAGATTAACTTTAGTAAAAATCTTAACCCAGATGGTAAAAAACATGTATCTTGGCAACTTGCAAGAGAAAATGATAACAACAGTATTATACCAGAAGACCTAACACAAAAACTTATAGATAGTATTTGTGGATTTGACGAATTAGGAAATATGGTCCCTGATGGAACATTAAGTAAAGTACAAAGATACGGAATACAATTTAGACCTAGACAAACTATGTTTAAAGATATTAAAGAAGCAAGAAGATTGCTTGTTAATATTATTAACAAAGAATTTAATATAATTAAAATGAATACAGAGTTTGCTAATTGGGATTCTACATTACCTACAGACAAAACATATATAGAAACTAAAAATTGGTATGCTGTTAAGAGTATAGATCCTGTTTCAAAAGAACTAGAATATTATGATGATTCTTATAAACCAATTTATAAAGTAAGTAGTGTTTCTGAATTAGATACCTTAAAACTTTCTATTAATGATGGTAGTATTATTCAAGTTAAAGGCAACGATACAGAAAGATACAAACTATATATGTATATAGGTTCTAATCAATCCTTTAGATTAATTAGTATAGAAAACGAAATAGTACAATTAAAAGATACTGTATATACGGACGATTCTAACAGTATATTAAATAGTGAATTGCGTACTTTATTAAAAATAATAAGTTCTAATACATTTAAAGATAAAGTATTATGGAATAATATATTCTTTAAATTGCTAAAACATGCATACGTTGAACAAGGTCAACTAGACTGGGCATTTAAAACAAGTTACTTATATGTAGAAAAAGAAGAAACAGATTTAATTCAGTTTAACGGATTTAAACCAGAAAACTTTGACAAAGTATTAGAGTATATGAATGAAGTAAAACCATATACAAGTAAAGTCAGAGAATATAAAGATGGTAAATCTGCACCAATAGAATACATTAAAGATCAAATGATTAGTGACTTTGATAGACCTGCTTATGTAGATCAAGATCAGGGAATAGTTAGAATATTAGATGATGACAGTAGTTCAGATGTTGCTTTAATGAATTCGTTAGCAACACATAAAAAGTATGCAGGCCTCACAGATAAATCAGGAGATCCTGTAAGAAAAATTAAAGATACTATTGTATTTGATAGAACTCACTTTGTTCCAACGGAGTTTAACTGGAACATAGCAACAGAAAGTGCTAATATCAGTATTGCAAATAATTTAGCATGGTTAAAATCTAACTCAAATGCAGATGTTAGTGGAAATGTAAATGTTAGATCTGTAGATAGAATTGTTAAATTTGATCCAGATGTTATAAACCAGTTTGATACAGAAATGGAAACATATTTAGTTTCTCAATCTTATGTTGCTGGTGAATCTGCAAATACAAGTGTTGTAGGAAATGCAACTATTATGTTTAATGCAGTAGAAGGCGGACACTTAAATAAAACATTAAATTTAATCAAATCTAAGGCAAGTGGAAACTTCTTAGGGGAAATACTAGACGCAAATGTGTTTAGTAAAGTTGTAGATAATTATGATGGCACAACAAACTACCAACAGTTCTATGCATATGATACCGACGGATTCGACATTACAACATTAGATTTAAGTGTTGAAGTTATCAATTATGAAGGTACATTTGATGAAGACCTAGTTACATTTAGAAGAAATGATCAAACCTACAGTGGGTTTGATAATGTTACTTTTGGAAGAATGTTATATGGTGAAGGAAGACCAGAAGAACTAGCAATGATTAGTCCGTTAGAAAACTTTGTACTTACTGTTACAACACATGCACATTTACAAGGTAATACTAGTTTACAACAAGCAAGTTCAAATGCTTCTACAGTTTCATATAGAACACACTTAGATATGTTTGGTGATACAGAACACTTTAGGCTTTTACCTGCTAATTCAACAACATTAGCGGCAAATATTATAGGTAATAGCACTAGTATTACAGTTGCAGATGCATCTAAACTTCCTAAACCACTTCTTAATAATCCAGGTGTTATTTGGGTAGGTTCAGAAAGAATAGAATATACAGAACGAAATACAGTAACAAATATATTAAGTTCAATTAGTAGAGGCACAAAAGGAACAACGGCACAAGATTGGATTGTAACCGATGCAAGTGGAGGTGCTTTAACAATAAACGTTTATAACGGTGCTGTAGAACATCAGTTTACAGATTTAACTGGAAAACCTGAGGCAAATGTTTGGTTAGACCCAAATGCAACAAGTTTAGCAGATATCGGAAACATAGATTTAGCAAACAACACCATTATGAAATTTATACATAACAGGTAATAAACTACATAGTTTTGAAAGGTGATAAATAGTTACATGAGCAAGGAAATGAAAATAGATCAAGATAAAAAAATTCATAAACCAGACGACACAGTCGGTTTAAATGTTAGTGGTCATATTTTGATCAAAGATAAGGAAACAGGCGAAGAGCTCGTTAATAAAAGAAATGCAATACACTATGGAAACATGGCTTATATTGTTGCACAGGCATTAAATAGTTTTAATACAGAAAATGCTTTTATTGACAGAATCGCATTTGGAAACGGTGCTACAAGTATAGATACAGCAGGTAAAATTACATATAAAACTCCTAAAGTCAGTGAGGCATATGAAAACTCTGCAGGGTTATACAGTAGAACGTACAGCAAAAGGTTAAATCCTGCTAGTACAGATACATTTATATCCACAACTGTTGGTGCATCTTACACAGACATTAAAATAACAGCAACTTTAGGCTATAACGAACCATCAGATGCAGAATTATTCGATACTGCAACAAACAATGCAGGTAATTATGTATTTGATGAAATAGGATTATTTACATTCCCAACAGATGGTTCAGATATAGATACAAGTACAATGTTGACACACGTTATTTTTCATCCAGTGCAAAAGAGTCAAAACAGAATAATAGAAATAGTTTATACTGTAAGAATACAGTTAAGTTAATGAGGAAATAAGAAAATGGCATATACAATTACAAATTCAGACGGAACAGTAACGGCTACCATACCGGATACTACTGTCGATACAACTTATGCTTTAACACTAATAGGTAGGAATGTTTCTGGATACGGTCAGTATTTTGTACAAAATACAATTAGACATCTAGAAAACTTTGCAAGTACGGTGCAACCATCGGGAACAAAATTAATCGGACAACTTTGGTACGATAAAAGTGATAGTACATTCAAAGTATGGGACGGAAGTCAATGGAAGTTTGCAACGAATATAGTTGTAAGTTCAACAGTACCCTCGAACCCAACACCTGGTGCCGCACATTTCAATACTAACAATGATAAACTAAGCATATATGATGGAACAGCATTTAAATTAGCCTCATATTCAGGTGAAGTATCCAATGCATATAGCAATATTTCAAGTGCAGGAAATCCTAGTAACTATGGTACAAAATTAAGAAATATATTTTTAACAGATGCAAACGACATTGTAAAACCAGTATTAGCATTAGTATATGTAAGTGATGGTTCATTAAACCAAGGTGATACAAGTACATCTGCAGGTAAAGAAACAATTATGTCCATAATTAGTGACCACCCGTCATTTGTTGTTAAGGATATTACAAGTTCTTCTGAAGGTGAAAACATTAACTACTATTTAGAACTAAGTGCAAGTGGTGGTATAGGAACCACTATTAATCCTGGAATGAATTTAAGAAGCGAATATGCCGCAACATCAGTACCGTTGGCTGAAAGAGCATATAGAGCTGATGCGGCTTATGTATTAAATGTAGGCGGAAGTCCAGGTTCTGACGGTCCATCTAATGTAAGTGCTTCAGCAGTTATTCATACAGGTACAGGATATGTTCCAGTTAGTGATAACAGTTTCTCACTAGGTTCAAGCGATTTTAAATTTGCTACTGCTTATGCAGGAGCCTTTTTTGCAGGTTCAAGTGGTGTAACAATTGGTAATGACTTAGGTAATGCATCTACAAGATTTGCAAACATATACGGAACAAATTTAGATATAAGCGGTGACGTAACTTTTGGTGCAGGTACACAAAACTTTGGTACAAGCAGTGAACCAGTTGAAAACTTATTTGCCGGAAACGCAACTATTAAAACATCCTTAACATTAGGAAGTGGTTCAGGTTATACATTACCAGTTACAGACGGTGTGGCTGATCATGCTCTAGTTACAGACGGATCTGGTTCAGTATCGTTTACTGCTATCCCAACTACAGCAACTACAATGACTGCTGGAGACGGTTTAACAGGTGGTGGTACACTTGCTAGTAGTAGAGTATTTAATGTAGGTGAGGGTGCATACATGACAGTTTCAGCAGATGCTGTGGCTGTAGATGCAACACCAGATGCTACAGCAGGTAAAGTAGTAGCAAGAGACGGTTCAGGTAACTTTGCCGCAGGAACAATTACAGGTACTGAATTTACAGATGGAACAGCAACATTAACAGGTGGTGCATTAACTCTAGGTGGAGGAATCACAGGTGCTACTGGTATTACAGCCAGTGGAACAGTACAATTTGGTAATCTTAGTGACGGTACAATTACTGCTACAGGTTTTGTAGACGAAGATAATATGGCATCTAATAGTGCCACATTAATTCCAACTCAACAGTCAGTTAAAGCATATGCAGATTTAAAAGAAACAAATGCTGGTACAGTAACAAATACAGCCAATACAAACATGAAGGCTTATGTTGATAGTCAGGTATCAGGACTTAATAATGCTACAATAGTAAGAACAAGTGGTACACAAAGTATTTCAGGTGCTAAAACATTTAATGATGTTGCAACTTTTAGTTCTAATATTATTGTAAATGCAAATTTAATAGTAAATGGCACAACAACAGAAATTAATACAGAAACTTTAACAGTTGACGACAATATTATTGTACTAAACAATAACGAAGCAGGAACACCATCACAAAATGCTGGTATAGAAGTAGAACGTGGAACACATAATAATGTTTTATTTAGATGGAATGAAAGTGGTACACGTTGGGAGTATACTGAAGACGGGTCTACTTATGTGGGCTTAGGTTCAGCACAAACATTCAGTGGTAATACTGACGGTGTAGCAGAAGGTTCAACTAACTTATATTTTACAGATGCTAGAGCAAAAGCAAGTGCCAATACAGCAATTGGACTTAACAGTACAACAAATCTTTCTGAAGGTACAAATTTATACTTCACAAATAATAGAGCAGATGCCAGAATAGCAAGTGCCAATTTAGCAGATCTTAATAATGTTTCTAGTGCGGCACCAAGTGCAAACCAAGTTTTACAATGGAACGGAAGTGCATGGGCACCGGCAACTACGGCGGCAGGTGTTACTGATTTAGGCGACTTAGGAGATGTAAATGCTTCAGCATCAAACGGACAAGTTTTAACATCTGACGGAAGTGGTAATTTCTCTTTCCAAAGTATTCCAGGAAGTAGTAACTTTTACTTAGACGGTATCACACAATCAGGTAACACACTAACATTTAGTGTTAACGGTACAACCAATAGATCTTTTACATTTGGTAGTAACGCATTTAATAGTACAACAATACCTACAAACAACAATCAATTAACTAACGGTGCAGGATATACCACAAATACAGGTACTGTAACAAATGTAACTGTAGGTACAGGATTAGATGTATCTAGTGGAACAACAGTACCAAACATTACTTTGGATTTATCAGAACTTGCAACAAGTACTACTAACGGTGACGGTGATTATTTTGTAGTTGTAGATAGTTCAAATAACCAAAGAAAACTTTCTAAAGGCAGTATCAATATAAGCGAATTTAATAATAATGCCGGTTACATTACAAGTTATGTAAATAATAACCATTATCTAGATGGCATTACTAAAAACGGTAATACACTAACATTTAGTGTTCTCGGGCAGACTAACCAAACATATACATTTGGTTCTAATGCATTTAATAGTACAACGATACCAACACATACTAGCCATTTAACCAACAATTCAGGCTTCCTTACAAGTATTTCATCCTCTAATGTTACATCAGCATTAGGATATACACCGTATAATGATAGTAACCCAAATGGATATACAAGTAATACAGGTGATATTACAGCAGTTACAGTAAGTAATGGTATATCTGGTGGTGGTACAAGTGGTAGTGTTGGCCTAAGTATGTCAGGAACATATACTGGAGACTTTAGAGTAACAGGTGAAATTAGTGCTACTGCTGACGTAGTTGCGTATTATAGTTCAGACGAAAGATTAAAAGACAACATTAAAGTAATTGAAAATGCTTCTGATAAAGTAGCACAATTACGTGGTGTTGAATTTGATTGGAACGATAAGCAATCAACTTACGAAGGTCATGACGTTGGTGTTATAGCACAGGATGTAGAAAAAGTATTACCAGAATTAGTACAAACAAGAGACGATGGCTACAAAGCAGTTAAATATGAAAAAATTGTTGGTCTATTGATAGAAGCAATTAAAGATTTACAGGACGAAGTCAAGGCTCTTAAGGGAGAATAATCGTGGCTATACCGTCCACAGGACAAGTTAGTCTAAATACTGTTAAGAACGAATTTGGTGATCCTAACGGTGATGGACAATACAAACTTAGCGAATATTACCGTGACGGTGATAACGATCCTATTCCTAACTCTGAAACATCTATACCCGGCAACGGGGAAATTAGTTTAGGCGATTTTCGTGGTACAAGTGCTATTACAGAAGTGTATTATGTAAGAAAAGGTCAAACTAATACTGATCTTAGTTTTAACGCAACTACAGAAAATCAAGAATTTGATTCTCCGGCATTTGCCGTTGCAGAAATTACATATAAAGTTGTACAATCTGGCACATCTATACAAGTTTATGCTTGGGACGGAAGTAGTGGTGATTATGAAGATTCATACTATTACCAAGCCGCAAGTCCTTATAGTGTAACGGATCTTTCAGTAGATGGAAATGGCACAACACAATATACATCTAATGGTAGTGCATTATTAATTTATTCAAATGCCGTTGGAACTTCTAGTGGTTATAATGCTTATTATACCATTACAAATATAAGTGGTACTGCTCCGGACTTATACCCTCCAGGATATTCTCTTACAACATCAACAACAAGTTCTACTGGGCAGGGTGTAACGTCAAGTGGTCAAGGTATAGGTGTTGGAATGACAGCGGCGGCAGTTGTGAATGACAGTGATTCTGCAAGTGGTACTAGTAGAATTACATGGACTTTCTTCCATGGTACTTACCCTACTCACACAGCAAAATTTGTACAGTTTCTATCCGCCCAAGCAGAGTCAGAAGAAGATGATTGTTATGAATGTTGTGTACATACAGATATGCTAGTACATACTCCACAAGGAGAATATCATGTAAGTCAATTACATATAGGGTCAGAAGTGTATTCATATAATTTTGAAACAGGCGAAAAAGTTATAGATACAATCACAAGAAAACGATTTGTTAGAAGGGATAATGAAGTCAAAGTTAATAATTTAGTAATGACAGCAGATCACCCTGTGTATTTACAAGACGGTAGATTGGCGTCTTTTAATCCTGAAGAAACTTTAAGTAGTTATAATATGAACGTTGATCAATTAGTTATCGGTGATAAAATGATGACTGCAAACGGAGAATTAGAAACAATTAAACAAATAGAACAACTAGAAGGGAATCAACCAAACTTCACTTTATATACAGAAAACGGCAATTTTTATGCAAGTCCAAATGGTGATAATTCTATTTTAGTTGATAGTGTTATACAAGGGGATATATAATGGCAATAGAATTTAAAGAACCAGAATATCAACATAGCCAATTTGGCACTACAACTATAATATTGGCTGATAATAATAACGAAAATAATGTTGATTATTATACTTGTTCTACACGTTCTTTACAGAAAGGTATAATTAGAAGAAAAGAACTTCTTACACATAGATGGGAAGGCACTAGACCAGAAGAATGGTATCCTGTAATTACATTTATAGAATCAGAATCCGGATTAAAAATGGGATTTAAATCCACAGTAAACTGTAGAGTTCTTGATTCCGAAGGAAACATAGATACAGAAGAACAGGATAATATTATAGCAACAGAAAAAACTCGTTATCTTGAAGAAATAGGATTTACGGAGGAATAAATGGCATTACCACCAAGCGGAAGAATAAGCATCAAAGATATAAAAGATGTATTTGGAGATCCTGATAACGATGGACAATTCAAATTCAGCGAATATTATAGAGGTGAAAGTAGTTCTCGTGTAGTTAGGCCTATCAGTAGAAATTCTAAAGTACCTACTACAGGAGAAATAAGAGCATCTCAATTTTATGATGCAACAAATATATTTTTAGATGACCAGTCAACTGGAAGTCACGGATGGCCGGATCAACCCTCAATAGGCAGTGTTCAAAATATTAATGGTTTGTGGGACACATATCAAAGTGTTGCTCAATCCTTTAGTTATCCAGAAGCATTTTGTAAGATTGGTTTTTATCATGATCCTACAAATAGTAGAATAGTAACGTATTGGCAAGCAGGACATTCTCAAACAATGAGTTCTACTACCTATGCATATCATAATTATGTTGGGTTAGAGACGGCAACTTGGGAAGTTAGATACACTCATGAAACTGCTACTCATCGAGGAATAGACGATTATCTTCCTTTCGGGCCCTTACCCAGCGATAACGGTTATGCCCAAGGTACTTGGTATAGTCTAAACTCACCAGTACTGTTTGGCTGGCTGGCCCAAGCGAGTTCTAATTTTACATATGCTTATGTACTGGTTGAGACATTAAATTTAGAATTACGAGCAACATTAGGAAGTGATGTATTTACATCATCATGGGCGGGAGGCGCCGCAGACGAAGAAGGTCTATTAGCACCGCTTGGTAGAAACAATGGAATTTCCCTTATGGCATCTTATGGTGATAGAAGACCTCCAATAGGTGGGAAGTAATAGAAATTTTAAAAAAATGATAAATACTAATATAAATTAAAGCCTTTAGGAGAACAACATGGCATCAGGATCAACATATACAATATCAGGTGGTACAAACATGATAGGAGTTGTAGCAGGTGACGTTATAGATGACGCAGATTTCAATAATGCTCGTGCTAACGTCGATAAACTTCTAGGTACACCATCAGATCATCCTCTTGGTACATATACAGCATCAAGTATTTACGGAATTAACGAAGGTGGAGCAGGTGTTAATGCCGCTAGTGCAGGTGGATTGGTATATGCCGATAACGCCACAGGTGGTTTTAAACGTTTACAGGACGACGTGCAGTTACTATGTGCATTTTATGGAATTACGGTAAGATCAGGAGTTGGCTCTGATGTTGCAGACGGTAATACAATTACTGCGGAGACATGGACAAACTTGATGTTAAACATTCAAGATGTTTGGAATAATAGATTTAGTACTCCTTCGGCATTGGGATTATATGGAACTAGTGAATCACGTTCCGCTACATGGAATACAGAAATAGAACAAACAATGACATTTACATGGGCCTCCGAAGCAGAATGTAGAGCATGGTTCAATATGGGGTGTGGTGTTGGTATAAATGCTAGAGTAGAGGGTAGCGGATATAATTCACAAACTTCTAACTGGGCCAGTTTACTAAATGCAATGAGTACAGTAGCAATGGGTCCTTCAACTACAGAAGGAAGTTCAGGAACTAATGCAGGCTTAGGATTCTACGAGATGTCAACAAGTTATCAACTACTTTGGACTAAATATGGGTCAGGTGCGTATGCATCCAACTATGTAAAAGTTTATGGTAAAGTAAATTCCACTACAAACCCAACAACAGTAGATATAAAATCAGTATATACAGATCCATATACAGCGGCGGCGGCCGCGGCGGCAGATGGTGCTATTGGTCCTGACGGTGTACCAAGTACAGGTGACGATGCGGCTGGATATACTGACGTAGTTAATGATGGTTCAGGTATTTGGAGAGTATTATCAGCGATAAGAACTGCTGATAACCGAAACATAACTGGAATTGACGGAGTTTCTTATCCAACTATAACAAAAAGTAGTATTTCAGGTTCTTAATTAAGAATATATTTAAAGCCAGTGTATTCACTGGCTTTTTTTTGACCTAAATAAATATACACATGGCGGCTGAATTAATAAATTTTTTAAAAACTCCCTCTACATCACTGGGTTTTGAAAGAGTTGCATTTAATAATCTTAACATACTAAAAATAAACGTACCCGATCCTTATAATTTAGAAAATGATCTTCCAACAATTTATTCTATCTTAAAAAGTAATAACGAATGTAATGTGGTCGTATTCTCATCATCAACAGAAGTATTTAATTATGAGTATATGAAAATTATAACACATAACGCATACTATGTCAATAATTTTAAAAATATTTTATTTTTTGATAATGGATTTAACGAAAGTCCAATTATAACAGAGTGGATTCCAGAAAATGTACATCATATAGAAAATACAGTAACAGGTTTAATTGTAAGAACAGTTAATAGACAGGATTATGATGCTGATGAAGATATAATAAACGGTAAAGACAAAGTGATAGGTCCCGAACAGGTATATTTTATTGATCATATGAAAAATGTTGATGATAGAAACACTAAATTCGTATGTCTCAACAAAGCACCAAGAAAACATAGGGTAAGACTAGTAGAAGAAATTATAATAAGAAACCTACATGAAAAAGGTACAGTATCCTGTGGATACGATAGTATTGATGTTGATTACAGCAAAATTTGTATACAAAAAATGCAACATCATTTTCCGTTACAAGTAGAAACAACAAAACGTATAACAAACGACAATGATGTAAACCAAACATTATCAAACTTTAACGAAGACAGTTTAATAACAGTAGTAGCAGAAACTAGTTGTGAACAAAACGATCATCCTTTAGATAGAGGCGGACCAGATAAAATTTTTATAACAGAAAAAACACTAAAAGCATTTATTACAGGAACATTTCCACTAATATTAGCACCAAAACACGCAATAAGACATTTGAGAAATAGAGGATTTGATATGTTTGATGACTTAATAGACCACTCATATGATAACTATTCTGATCAAAGTGTTAAAATAAAACTTATAGTAGATCAACTGGAAAAATTACTAGAGTACAGTTTACAGGATTTAAAAAATTTACATAAAAAGTATATAGATAGAATAAATGCTAATAGACATAATTGTATTCACTATTGCAAAGATATAGAAGACGGTGTACAAATAAAATTTAAAAATTATTTAGATAATATAAAAGTATAGGATAAATAATAGCATGGAATTAAACTGGAAATTCGATATACCTAATAACAAATTATCTCTTCATATAAATGAAGATCTATATTATGTTGCTCTTGGAGGAGCCACACAAGGAATAATTAAAACATTCAAGGGAGAAGAGTCTACTATAGGGTATGAAAAATGGCCTAACGAAAAAGTATGGATAGATAACAACTACAGTGATATTGTGGGGGATTTATCAATACCAACTCTTAAACAGCAAGAAGAATATATGGATAAATGGAGACCATTTATAGACAATCCTGTACCACCTACATTTGGTATTTCAGAGGATGGCTGGGCCTACGATAGAATGCAACGTAAAACAAAATGGTTACAAAATGCAGACTCTTGTCTTATGGTAGAAATAGGAAGAATAGAAAATGTAGGTATTTTTGAAACCCCAGACGGTGAAAATATTTATAAAAGGCCGTGGTGTGAATACGAAAATACTTATTATAATACTATGCCTTGTTGTGTATTTCCAGATAATCCAGGTTGGCAACGTTCTAGTATAGAAGAACTAGAAGATAACGGATTAGATATAAACAATCCTTATATACAAGAACAACTACCAAATGTACAACCAGATTTACTAGCAAGACACTTTGTACTGCCTTAAATAGTAGTATGAGTACACGACTGACGAAGGCACTTGAATTTACAAATTATAGAGCCACATTAAACAATCAAAAAAACCAATTAAAGGCTAAAACACAAAGTCTTTTAAGTTATAGTATCAATGGTGGTTCGTTTACCATAGATGTTCCACTAATAACATTCTGCAAACAACTTCTAGATGAAGGTCAGAAAGAAGTTGTACTCTTAGACATTTATAAAAATCCAATTAAAGTAGATGTAGAAAAATTTTACGACGAAATATATAGTAGATATTTTGAAGTAACTAATGACTACTATGCTGAATATGAGAAATTAAGACAGTCTAGAAAAGTACATAAAATATTAGACCTAAATGAAGAAGAATAATAAACGTGGCGTACTTATGTTCGCACACAATAATACTGAAATTGATTACTTTAAACTAGCAGTAGTAAATTCTTTATTGGTTCAGAAAAATTTAGGCATAAAAAACATCACAGTTGTAACTGACCCACATAGTCTTGAGCATGGTGAAAAAACTTTAGGTAAACGTTTAATAAAAAAGGCAATAAACAATATTATTGTTGTAGAAAAAGATAAAAAATTTAAAGAATCTAATCTACGAGTATATAAAGATACAAGCCATAAAGCAGAAACCTTATCTTTTTATAATGCAAATAGGTGCGATGCATACGACATAAGTCCATACGAAGAAACATTATTAATAGACGTAGATTATTTGGTACTTAGCAACACATTGAATCAATGTTGGGATCATAATAACGAACTTATGATGAACTGGAAGTACCAAGACATTATGTTTGAAAGAAAAGATGACACATTAAAACGGTTACATGATACCGGTATAACAATGTACTGGGCGACAGTAGTATATTTCCGCAAAACAGAATATGTTAAAAACTTTTTTGAATTAGTTAAACATGTAAAACAAAATGCACCATATTATAGAGATATTTATAGATGGCCAGGTACATTGTATAGAAACGACTACAGTTTCAGTATAGCCGCACATATGATAGAAGGATTTGTAGATAAAGCAATACCACAACTACCAACTACTTTGTATAAAAGTTTTGATACAGATGATATACATAGTGCAGACGGATTAAATAGTATAATTATGTATTTAGAGAGACCTGACGAACCTGGAAATTTTATACTAACAAAATGGAAAGATATAGATTTACATGTGATGAATAAATGGGCAATTAATAGAGTAAGTAAGGAATTAATAGATTATGTCAAATAATGTGATATCACCTTGTATAGACAGGTGCTTTACAAATGGTACAAATTGTCCTAGTTGTGGTAGAACACATGATGAGATACAAGAATGGTTTGATGCAAGTGAGGTTCGTAAAAAGAAAATCATAGAAGATTGCACAAAAAGATTAGACCCAGTTGCATATGATTACTGGGAAGAAATGTATGAGTATAAAAAAGAAGAGCAAGAAGGCTCCTAATATAGGAGATCGGATAGAACATACCTGTAATTTAAATGGTAAGTTTACAGGTGTGGTAACAGAATTACTAGGAATGCAATTTGTTTATAAAACAGATGAAGGAAACGAACGTCATTGCTTGTTCAGAGAAACATGGAGATATTTAGATGACTGATTTTAAAGTTGTAGATAATGTGTTTCCTGAAAATGTATTAGACAAAATTGATAATTTTTGGAAAAATGGACAAATAAGAATAGGAGCAACAGAGACCGGTCCTAAGAAAGATAGAGCATTATTGTTTTCGATAAATCCATCTTTACAGGAACTAATAGGAACTTTTGAAGCGGATATATACATAGGAAAACATTTAAAAGAATTTAATTCACAAGCATCTTTCAAACATTTAGAAAGGTTTTATATCAATGTAATAAAGAATGGAGATAAATTTGATGGACATACAGATGTAATAGAGTTAGAACCCAATACATTTTATATTGTTGCATTAATATTTCTTAATCCTTACTGCAACGGTGATAGTGGGTTTTATGTAAAGGATAAGTATATAGAAGACAAGTACAACAGATTAATATTATTTAATGGTATTGACTGGCACAAGTCTGTTATTCCCTCTGATGACTTTGTAAGAATAACTCTTTACTGTAACTTTACTAATGCAAAAGGACGAGATCGTAGGTATATGGATAGGAATAAAGATATAAAAAATTTTTATGGGAGAGATAGAGAATATGAAAAATAAAAAACAAGACGAATATATAAGTATACAAGAAAATTGGAAGGATGTTAATTGGGATCTGATACAACGCATGAGATTTATGAATGCAGATGCAGAAATAGATCCTGAGGATAGTTATTCAAAAGGTACACAAAATTTTAATGAAAACTAGATATTACATATTAGCCGGTGTACTGTACACATTGTTTATAGGCTTTACTGCGAGTGCAATCCAGTACAGACTTTCAATGGAGGAAATTAAAGAACGGTATCAGACAGAATATTGTGAAGTTGTATATGAA
>Ga0181607_10001754_pt1 | contig 19367 bp, 20 predicted proteins | sample 041ome_9_FD_132420 | JGI IMG/M metagenome (GOLD analysis project Ga0181607, IMG submission 132420) | Coastal salt marsh microbial communities from the Groves Creek Marsh, Skidaway Island, Georgia - 041413US metaG (megahit assembly) | ecosystem: Environmental > Aquatic > Marine > Intertidal zone...
CTGCTTTTTCTAAGGCCTTTGGCACGTTATATACAGCATCCTATTCACCTGAAAAATCAGAGGTCGAGCTTATATGGCCTTCCAAGTCATTGACCTTAAATCTTGAGAATTTTGAAGAAACAAAAGTTCAGGTAAATCTGAAGACAAACGCAAATCGACTTTTAACGATCTAGTGTTATCCGTGAATTTCTTCCTTGTCGCCAAACATTTGGATGACCTCTGCTTCATATTCTAGAAAGTCCTCCCATTTTTTATCTACATCGATTCGACCTTCACCAATTTTACGAGCAAACTGCAAAAACATAGTGTAGTGCATTGCCTCACTTCGCATCAAGTCCGCATAAAACATCTTTAATTCCTCTTCTACCAAACCCTCGGACAATACTCGAAAACGTTCACAGCTGCGCGCTTCAATCATCGCTGCTAACAGCAGATTGTCAACCAGTTGCCTCACTCTATCTCCCCCTTGAAAAAACTTACGCAACTCTGCAACGTATCCATCTTTTCGTTCTCTGCCCAATTCGTAGCCTCGTTTTTTTATTTGATCGTGCACCATTTCGAAGTGTTCCATTTCTTCCTTTGCCAGTGCTGCCATTGCATCTACAAGTTCTGGATATTCAGGATATTGAACGATAAATGATATCGCTGAACTGGCCGCTTTTTGTTCGCAATATGCGTGATCGGTTAAAATTTCGCTGATATTCTTTTCGGCAATATCAACCCACCTTGGATCCGTTGGAAGTTTCAGTCTTAGCATCAAATCAATTTTGTGCAAAGTTAATGCTCCGCTCTAGGATGATCTCAAATTACAACCTCGATATTTGCACAGGAATGAAAAGGATTTGGATAAATATTCTGTGGATAATCTTCATCGCAAGCTCATGTGGCGAGCGTTGTGAAAAGGCAGAAGGTCCACGATCCAAGCGACAAATTCCGATATCTGATGCAACATCCTTGGTACTCGATTTTGTGGCCGACATTACGATAAGGGTTGACTCGTCTCGAACACCCCTTTTAAATCTCATTGCTCAAGATGCCGTTTTGGATATGATCTTGGCAGAAAACCAAGACAATGAATTAACGCTGACACTTGATGGATGTATCAAGGAAAACGATCCTATCTTGTTCGAATGTGAATTGCCACAACTAAACAATATTGAGCTTAACTCAGCAGGAAAAATTCAGAGCGGATTAATTCTTCTGGGCGATGAATTAAGATTCACTAACAACGGCTTGGGTGAGATCGATTTTGTCGTCAATGCCAAACGCATCATTGGAGAGGTCAAATCCTCAGGAGATCTTAGATTGGCAGGATCCACTGAGCAACTCGATTTTTTAACCACCTCCTCTGGCGATTTACGGGCATTCGATCTTGTCGCTGACACACTTAATCTGCACATGTTTGGATCCACTGTTTGTGATGTGTACTCAGATGGTGTTATCAATATCTATTTTTACGAGAATGGCACAGTCAATTATCGTGGAAACCCTAAACAGATCAATATAACGGGTGATGGTCAGGTCACGGATAAGAACTTCTAACTTACCCATCTAAGATTAACTTTGTTCAAAATATAATTTTCATGGGTGTTATTAGATTGGGGTTAACCCTCTTGATCATTTGTTTTTTCCATTTATCATATTGCCAATAAAACTTGGATGAATTGGTCGCAAAGACTGACATTTCATCTCTAGACTACCCGGTGAATGAAATTGTCGTTCGGGGTTTTGATGGAGAAAATCCTCCACCGCGCCTCATAGAACCTGAAAGACCTCTTTTCTATGGCTATGGAATTACTGCATACTATCAAAGTCAAGACACGCTTGTTTTCTTTAAAGTTCAGCAACTGGAAATCGTTCACCTAAACACCGAGGGAGAGATCATTCATACATTTAATCAAAACGGAAGTAGATATACAGAATCATTTAAGGGATACTTTATTCATCTTTCGCCTGAAGAAAAACGATTGATATATATCCGAAATATTTACCTGAAGGACAAAAAAGGAAAGCACCTACTTATTAAGGATCGATTACCCTGGTGTCCTCACTGCTAGAATTACATCTATGAAAAACCTAATTACCGCTTGCTTCTTACTCATTCATGTAATATCAGGTTTTGGACAAAAACAAGAATTGACCTTAAAGGATGCGATTCTGGGAGGAATGTCTAATGTTTATTCTCAATCGCCATCGCAACTGCAATGGATACCTTCAAGCTCAAATTTATCTTTCGTAGATGACAATAACATTATAAGCCAACCTGCAGAATCCGCAGATACCAGCATACTTCTAAGTTTAGAAGACCTCAATATAGCCTTAAAGCTTGATGAAGCTCTCAAGTCAATACCTAGATTCACGTGGAAAAACGAATCAGAGATTTTCTTCCATTCGGGTTCCAGCTACTTTATCCTTGATGTCACTAAGAAAAAAGTGATGAAACAATTTGATCTACCCGATGGTGCAATGCACACAACGTTCAATGATCTAAAATCAGCGTGTGCCTATGTTTTAGAGGATAACCTATTTGTATTGAACGAAAAAGGGAAATCGACCCAAGTAACTTCTGATGGCGGCAATGGAATCGTTTATGGGCAAAGTGTTCATCGAAATGAATTTGGCATAACAGGTGGTTTATTCTGGTCTCCTTCTGGTCAGAATCTGGCTTTTTACAGAATGGACGAATCCATGGTAACAGATTATCCTTTGGTTGACATTTCTTCCATTCCTGCGCGAATTCAGAATATTAAATACCCGATGGCAGGTCAGCAGAGCCACCATGTGAAACTCGGTGTTTTCAACCTAAGTGGAGATCCATTAGCCTATATGAATACGGAAGGTCCAAAAGACCAATACCTATGCAGTGTCGGTTGGACACCAGATTCTAAATCAGTTTTAATTGGACTTTTAAATCGTGATCAAAACCACCTCAAGTTAAATCGATATGATGCAGAAAAAGGACATTTAATAAAACCAATTCTGGAAGAAAAAAGCGATAAGTATGTAGAACCCGAAAACGCAGCTTGGTTCAATCCAAACAATCCGGAAGAGTTTATTTGGATGAGCGAGCGAAGTGGATATCAACACCTCTATTTATATGATCTAGAAGGAAAATTGAAACGCACACTGACTTTGGAAAAATGGGAAGCACAAAAAATCATAGGATTTGATAAAACGGGCAACTACCTATTAGTACAAGGAACAGGAGAAACCATTTCCAAGAATAGAATGGAAGATGAGACCTACAATGCTATGCAGCGATACACCCACATTATTGACTTTCAATTGATGGGTCATGTACTTCTGGACAGCGCTATTGGCACCCATTCCCCGATGATGAACTCTACAGGTGAGTATGTCTTTGAGCATTTCACAAGTACTACAATTCCGTACGAGATCAATCTGTATTCCACAACTGGCAAAAAAGTCCGAACCATCCTGAAAGGAACAGATCCATTGGCAGATTATATTATCTCCAAGCCTGAGATCATGACTTTGCGTAGTTTAAATGACCATTCGCTATACACTCGGATTATTAAGCCCAGTAATTTTGACCCAAGCAAAAAATATCCAGTGTTGATTTATGTATATGGTGGACCACATGCTCAACTCATAACAGATCGATACTTGGCCGGTGCTCCATTGTGGATGTATTGGTTTGCCGAACAAGGATATATTGCGGCAACGCTTGACAACCGAGGTTCCGCTAATCGCGGGCTGGAGTTTGAACAAGAAACATTCAGAAATCTAGGAGAGTTAGAAATGCTCGACCAAAATGAACTTGTAAAGTTTTTGCAGCGTCAAGAATATGTGGATTCAGATAGGTTAGCAATACATGGATGGAGTTATGGCGGTTTTATGACCATTAACATGCTGGAGACATTTCCAGGCACCTTTAAAGCTGGTATAGCTGGCGGCCCAGTTTGCGACTGGAGTATGTATGAGGTAATGTACACCGAACGCTATATGGACACTCCTAGCACTAATGCGGAAGGATTTGAAAAAGCTAATTTGGTGAATCGAGTTTCTGAAATTGAAGATGACCTTTTAGTCATTCATGGCACAATGGACGATGTGGTTGTTTGGCAACATAGTCAGACATTGCTCAAATCTGCTGTGGACAATGAGATTCAACTCGATTATTTTGTATACCCTGGCCACCCCCACAATGTGCGAGGAAAAGACAGATTGCATTTAATGGAAAAGGTTCTGGGTTATGCAGAAGAGAGAATTGGTCCAGGCACTAAATAGGACTATTCCAAAAGCGCTTTTATCTCGGATATGGTCTCGTCATCATCCCAATCTGCCGCGCCAATATGCTGAAAAATCACATTACCCTCAGCATCAATCAAGTAGGATGCTGGGATTGCTCCATGACGTAATTGGGTCGGAACTTTTGACATCTGTCTGTAAAACGGTAATTCATGCGGTGTTTTTTGAACATACTGCTCAAAATCTTCAATGCTTTCCGCTGAAATATACATGAACTCGACATCCGAAAAATGTGTTTGAAACTCCTCTAACGATGAAAACTCAGCCAAACATGGTACGCACCAACTTGCCCAAAAGTTTATAAACATCGGCTTACCCCTCCGTTCGCCAAGCATAAAAGTATCCCCATCAGCATCCATAATCTGAAATGGAAAATCATAAACACTCTTTACCTCTTCTATGTTTCCAAGCTCGTTTGTTGGGTCAGAAAGAGTTAAGCTGGTCATCTTAATTCGAACCCACTGCCCAACATCTGTAAAGAATAGTGTTCCAAGCAGCGCCAGATACACCGCATTTCTCGTCCATCTATTCTTCCACCACTTTTTAATCAACTCCATGTTAACCTATTCTATCGCCATTAATACATTCCCGTTCTGGACGCAGCAAAACTACGCCCGATTTATTGTGTATTCCCAAAACAAGACATTCACTCATGAAATTGGCGATTTGCCTCGGTGGAAAATTCACAACCGCAATCACCTGTTTATTAATTAACTCGTTGGTATCATACAGATCAGTTATCTGTGCACTAGACTTTAGTTTACCAACTTCTCCTCCAAAATCTATAATCAATTGATAAGCAGGTTTTTTAGCCTTGTCAAAAGGAATAGCTCGTATGATTGTTCCTACCCGAATATCAAGCTCGTTGAATTGTTCAAAGTTTGCGTTCATTATTGATTGATTTGACAAATTGATTTGTAATTTCGAACTAAACCTAACAATTATGAAGAACGTTTACATTGGATTATTATGTCTTATATTTAGCAGCCATTCGTTTAGCCAAGAACTCATCTATTCAGATGATTTTGAAAACGGAACTGCAAATTGGACTTTGACCGGTCAGTGGGGTCTTGCTACTGCTCAAGCATACAACGGGACATATTCATTGGCAGACAGCCCAAGCGGACAATATACCAACGCTCAAACAACTTATGCTACATTAGATTCAACATTCGATTTGTCAGCATCACTTGATGCCAATCTCTATTTCCAATGTAAATATGACATTGAAAATGGATTTGACTATTGTTACGTGGAAGCCTCTGCAAATAATGGTACATCATGGACGACTACGTATACAATTAACGGTGAAGGAAACTTAGGCAATTGGTCTGATTTCAATATCAATATTGGTGGTTTTGTAGGCAACTCTCAGGTAAAAGTTAGGTTTAGATTTTACACTGATGCAGGATACCAAGCAGATGGAATTTTTATAGACAGTTTGCGCATAACAAAGGATAGCGTGGACAATGCACCTCCTTTAATTATCCATGAGCCAGATATTCACTATGAAGGTCAGATTGACACCAACTATCGTATCGTTACCATCACGGATATTTCAGGCGTGGCCTCCGCATTGCTGTATTACTCGGTAGACGGTGGAACTTTTCAAACCTTAAGTCCTATTGACACCAGCGGAGATGATTACACATACGCTATCCCTCCACAAGAGGCTGGCGCATATGTTGATTATTACATAGAGGCCGTAGATTCCTCTGCACAGTCAAATTCAGCATTCTCGCAATTTTATAAATACAATCATGGTAATTACATCAAGTATGAACAGGGTGTAGTTTCATTTATCACAAGTTACTCTTCTACCAGTTTCAACACGGGTACAGCAATGAGAATGACCTTGGATGGATTGACAACGATTACCTCAGCTTTTATTGGAAATTACACCGATGTCAACAACACCAATGATAGCATGGAATTTCATGTTTGGGCGGATGATAATGGCGCCCCAGGTTCAGACCTCATCACACCAATAATGGTCTTCCCTGCAGCTACCTTATTGGAACCACATTTGATCACTCGAATAGATTTACGACCTTACGAGAATGACCTAGACAGCTTAATCGGTGATGTTTGGGTTGGTTTTGAGGCTACTGGCGGGAATGTTTGGTTAGGACAAACAACCCCAGGCACAAGCAATAGAGTGAGGAATTATAATGGAAGCACGTGGTCAACAGAAACCGATGACTATCACTTCCGAATTATAACTGACACAATGATAATTCCACCTGTGGCTGAATTCACGATTGATGCATCAGGTGATCCTTCCATCGTTTTCTTAGATTCATCTGAAAACAATCCTACTAGTTGGCATTGGGATTTTGGTGATGGCGATACATCAATTATTCAAAATCCGACTCACAGTTACGATATTGGAGCCTATAACGTTTGTCTTACGGTTGAGAATGCTGCTGGATCTGATGAGCTTTGCAAAGGGTTAATCGTTTCGAACGGGCCTCCAAATGCATTCTTCACTTATACAACAAGCAACGATCCTGTCGTTCAATTCACAGATTTATCCACTCAAAACCCAACAACTTGGGAGTGGGATTTTGGCGATAGTGATACTGCACTTTCTCAAAATCCGCTGCACAATTTCTTAGATACAGGAACCTTTGAGGTATGCTTAACTGTCACTAATACCTTCGGAAGTGATTCACATTGCGAATCAGTCAACATATTTAACCGCAGACCAGATGCGTTCTTCGTTTACAGTATCTTCTTGGACACTGCTGTTACATTCACCGATTTAAGTGGCTTTGACCCTACTTCTTGGCATTGGGACTTTGACTACAATGGAGACACATCAATACTTCAAAACCCAGGATATTTATATCCAAAGTCAGGGGGAACATTCGATGTATGCCTTATAGCTACCAATGATTACGGTTCAAGTATTCCTTACTGTGATGAGGTCGAAATTGAAGATCTGACTGTAGGTATAGAGGACATCAATACGAATGGTGTATCATTAAGCCCAAATCCTGCTCAGCATTATACAACAGTGACTACTGATGTAAAATACTCCGATCTCAGCTATCGAATATTAAGTGTTGACGGATCATTGATCTCGAGCAAACGAATAGATTCATCTAATAGTTTCCAAATCAATCTGTCAGATATTTCAGCTGGAATCTATTTCATTGAGCTATTAAATTCGGACAAACCTTTCTCTAAAACACCATTGATCGTTACGGAATAAGTGGTCAAATCGAATAAAAAAAGCCTTGGGATAGTATTCCAAGGCTTTTTTTTATGATTTAAACACAAGAATTCAGCATTGAAGCGTTGAGTGTTAAAAGTTTGTCGAAAAATGAGCTTAACCACGATTTAAGCTACTAGATTTGAATACGAAAAGATTATGAAATGGCTGGTTACAGACAGATTGGAATAAGTGAAAAAGCGCTCAGTATAAATCTAGATCCACGCATCTATGGTTCCTTTGCTGAAATTGGTGCAGGTCAGGAAGTGAGTGCAAATTTCTTCTCCGCAGGTGGTGCGTCTGGCACCATTGCCGTGACGACTTCAGCCTACGACATGAAAATTTCCGATTCAGTATATGGTGCTTCCCAGAGATATGTGGCTGAACCAAGGCTGATGACCATGTTAGACAAGGAGTACTCCAATTTAGAGACAAAGCTTCAACATCGAGCAAAAGAATCCATGTTCTTTTCTTTCGCGAACACTGTGGAAGTTTTAAATTACTACAAAACGAACAAGGGCCATGGTTGGATTGGCTTGCGATTTCAATTAAACCCTGAAACTCCCCCTAATGATTGTGTATTGCACGTAATAATGCACGACAACGATAGCTTGATGCAACAAAAAGCATTAGGTAGAATTGGGGTAAACCTTATTTATGGTATTTATCATTATGCTCAGGACCCTGAGTTATTCATAAATAGTTTGTTAGATGGCCTTGGGCACGGCAGAATTGAAATTGACATGCTCCGTCTCACTGGCCCAGATTTTGAGCGTATTGACAATCGATTATTGACGATGCAATTGGTTAAGAATGGATTAACCGATGCGGCCATGTTTGGACCTGAAGGCAATGTATTACAGGCGTCACAGGCACTTTACAAGAAAAACATACTCATGATAAGAGGTCGTTTCCGTCCATTGACACATGTCAACTTAGACATGCTGAAAATGGGGTTAAAGGAATTCCGAAAAGAAGAGGATATTGAAGTTGACCGGATTCAAATTCTTTTTGAGCTGACTCTGAAAGATTTAAGTGCAGAGGGAAAAATAGACGAGAAAGACTTCTTAGACAGAGTAGATATCATATGCAGTTTAGGATATACAGTAATGATCTCTAACTATCAGAAGTATTATACACTTGTGTCTAACTTATCTGATTCAGTGCGAAACAGAAAGCTTGGAGTAATTCTAGGTGTAGATAATCTTCGTCAGATTTTTGAGGATAAGTATTACGACCGACTGAAAGGTCGTTTACTCGAAGCCTTTGGAATTCTATTCGGAAGAAACGTAAAACTTTATGTGTATCCCGCTCTGAATGAAGATGGTACAATGCGCACTATCGAGAACATACAGCTCGAAGATGAACCTTTATATCATCTTTTGAATTACCTGAAAGACACACAAAAAATTGAGGAAATTCAATGTTCTAACAAGGACATACTGAATATTTTTTCAAACGATGTAGTTCAGAAAATCAAAGAAGGAAAAGAAGGTTGGGAATTCATGGTTCCTAGCATTGTAGCGAACCGAATTAAGGAAAACCGTCTTTTCGGTTGTAAAGAGGAATCTATTTCAAACAGCAATTAACTCTTCGTGAATTAGGCCAACTGTCCAATCCAATGAGGAAACTTTTTCCACGTTGATGGCAGTTCTGGTTCCTCTTCAAATATTGCGTACATCGTAGATCCACTTCCAGACAGCGATGCGTATTGTGCACCCATTGTATAAAGTTGGTCCTTAATGATACCTATATCGGGGTATTGAGGAAAAACAGATAACTCGAAATCGTTTTCAATGACTTCTCGCCAAGATTCGATGGGCAGATCTGGCAATAGCTCTAGGTCAACTTTAGGCGCTTTAGGCTTGACTCCTGAATATGCTTCTGCTGTTCCAATGGCAATATTTGGATATACAAGCATGATCCACTTGTCTTTGACATCAATATCAATGTGACGCATTTCATCCCCTTTCCCAAATGCAAATGCAGTTTGGTTATCCCAAAAAAACGGGCAATCACTACCAATTTTACTCAGTAGCATTTTTGCCTCGTGATCCGAGATAGATAGAGAAAAAAAATCTCTTAAAACTTTAAGGCAATAAGCAGCATCCGCACTTCCACCGCCTAGGCCAGCGCCAATCGGGACATTCTTAATGAGATGAATATCGATGGCTGGCAGATTGAACCAATCTTCCAAAAGATGATAGACCTTGATGCATAGGTTGTTTTCTGCCTCTCCCGGAATCGGATTACCATAGCTATAGAAGTTGACCTTTTCAGACAGGTAACTTCCAGTGACTAAATCCTCATTGATGATCTGAGCATCGCGCTCCACTACTTCAATCACATCCGACCAGCCTACAGGCACCATAACCGTTTCGATATTATGGTATCCATCCGGACGTTTGCTGGTTATGTGCAGCCCGACATTAATCTTACAGTTTGGAAATAGAATCATTGCGGTCGCGAAGATTCGATTTTCTTTGTTGAAAATTCAAGATAATGGCAATTTGGTTCAAACAACCCACAAAAGAAGAGGCCGGCAAGCTGGAGAAGGGAACACTTATGGAAACGTTGGACATACAAATTACGGAGGTAGGCGAAGATTTTATCCGCGGTACAATGCCCGTTGACCATCGAACAGTGCAACCTTATGGTATTTTACACGGTGGCGCTAGTGTGGCGCTAGCGGAAACGCTAGGAAGCATAGCTGCCCATTTAGTTGTCGATAGCGATTTATACTTCACTGTTGGCATGGAAGTAAATGCCAATCATCTGAGACCCGTAACCCGTGGAAGAGTGACCGGCACAGCTCGCCCTATACACATTGGTAAGTCATCTCAAGTATGGGGAATAGAAATTAAAAACGAGGAAAACAAAATGGTATGTATCAGTCGCATCACCATGGCAGTAGTTCCAAAATCGAAATTGAAGAAATAAGGTAGTCTTTCATCATTCAACTTTATCCAAATAAATCCGTCATACACTGCATGCGTTCGCTTCTACTATTCTTCATTATTGCTATTCATTCAACCGCTACTGCCAAACAAGACACGATACATGTAAGTGAATATTTGAAAATCGTTCCGATTAATGATCATGTTTTTTTGCATGTTTCCTACATACCTTTTAAGGACAAACCATTTCCGTGCAACGGTCTGGTGTATATCAAAAATGGTCAAGCTGCGGTTTTAGATACTCCGGTCGGTGATGAAGCTTCAGAAGATTTAATTCTTTGGATCATCAATGAAAAGAAAGCACAAATCATGTATTTGGTTGTGAACCACTTCCATGAAGATTGTATGAGCGGCATAAGCACGTTTGTGGGAACGGGATGCCAAACCATTAGTCACAAGCTAACCTGCAAGCTTGCTGGGTTAGAGGGGTATCATTGTGCACAGCGATATTTCACTGACAGTCTCAGTTTAACTGTTGGTGGTCAAGAAATCATCAGCTATCATTTTGGACCAGCGCATACTGACGACAACATCGTTTCATACATACCTTCCGAACGAATACTTTTTGGAGGATGCATGATCAAAGAGCTGGGCGCTGGCAAAGGCAACTTATTGGACGCGAATAAATCAGAATGGCCAAAGACCGTATCGAAAGTTAAGGCCAAGTTTCCGAAAGCTAAATTGATTGTTCCCGGTCATGGCAAACCGGGTAAGAAAAAGCTTTTTGATTATACCATCGCGTTATTTAGCAACTAACATAAAGAATCCACAATGATCAAACTAGTGTATAAGTTGCGATTGGTCGTCATTTTGATCGTTTCAGGTTTAATGGTTGGGTGTCAAGAGCAGGAGAGCTGGTTAAACCAGCGTGACGCAAGTTTTGAGGGTGGAGATATCACCGTGCTTCCATCGGAACTTTCAGTACCAATTGCCTTGCCTCTATCTGAAATCCAAGAAATAATTAATGGAAAGATTCCTAAGAAACTTGTTGACAATAAGGGAATTAAAGCCGGAATAAAAATTAGTGTAACTAGAAGTGGTAGATTAGAACTGGACGGTAGGGATCACGAATTATTTTGGTCCATTCCGCTGGAAGTGAATGTTTCCCATGACTTGGTCGGGACCATCAGCACCTTTAAAATCAAGCCTCTCTTGGCTTCCTTACTTGAGCCAAAAACCGACTATTCGCTTTCATCGAAAACAGAGCTACGAAAAGTAAAGTGGATGGATCGCGCCATCGTAAAAATATTGGGCAATGAGCTAGATTTAAGTGGAGTCGTAGATGATATAATTAACGATGAAGCGGATGGCATCACCGCATTAATTGACGATCAACTATCCCAATTAGATTTAAAAAAGGTCTTACTCAAAACATGGACAAAGCTCTCAAACCCTATTCGGATTAATAGAAAAGTCCAACCCGTTTATATTCTCGTAAATACACGAGAAGTAATACTTAGAAATTTCTCGCTTAGTGATCATCAACTGGCCATTGAATTGAGTGTTTTGGGAACTCTATCCACGGTTTTTGATTCATCAAATTACACTAACTCGGATATAACTTTCCCCCCGCTCAGTATCGATGAATCAAGAGAGGCTAGGACAGAGTTATATCTACCGATTGTAGTGGAATATGAAATGGTCAATCGACTGTTGAAAGAACATGTTTTTGGAATTGAGTTTACGGTGGAAGACCAGAAAATCAAATTAAACTCTATTCAATTGACGAGCGTTGATTCCTTTCTGCTCATTAGCGCCAGCATCAGTGGCGATTTGACTGCCGATATTGAGGTCCTTGGCCGACCCTATTATTCTCCAAAGACGCGCGAACTCTCGGTAGATGGATTCGATTTCGTGGTAAACAATACGAGTGAATCATTGCTTGAAGCGGGAGATTATTTCTTTCATGATGAAATCATAGAAGAAGTACTCACGCGACTTAATGTACCCGTAGGTTCATTTATTGATTCCATACCTGATCTGATTTATAGTGGCGTGGAACGCGGAAAATCGGGAGATCATATTGACCTGAATGCAGAGCTTGATAGTATCTCTTTTGATCAATTTAAAGTGCGCTATGAGGATATGCGCATGGTGCTATACGCCACAGGAAATATGGGTGTTCAAGTCGAAAAATTGAAAAAGAAATCAACACTTTAATGCAATGAAAACCCTCAACTCCAATTTATTAGAGTATCCATTCAATGCTAAGACTGAACGATTGGACTTAAGACCATTGATATTAGAAGATTTCGAACATTGGATAAGTTTCATGCAAGATAAAGAGGCGATAGAACACTTTCCTGCCTTTAAAACTGTAGATGCTGAATAGAATGCCCGAAACTGGATTCACAAACAATTGGATCGATACAAATCTGGAAACTTCGGAATGCACGCATTGATTGAAACCGAAACGAATGATTTTGTGGGCCAGTGTGGGTTGTTGACACAAGAAGTAGATGGCAAGATCGAATTGGAAATTGGTTATTCCCTGCTTAGAAAACATTGGGGCAAGGGTTACGCAAGTGAAGCAGCCCAATTTTTAAAGGAATGGGCGTTTGAAAATCAAGTTTCAGATTCTATTATATCCATCATCAAAACCGATAATCTCAGTTCTCGAAAAGTCGCAGAGCGAATGGGTATGAAGCCTTCCGCAGAGGTCAACTGGAAAGACTTGGATGTAGTGATTTACAGGATCAATAACCCCAACTCTGATCTCTAAGGCTATAGCGATTGATGGCAAATTTCACATGCGGTTTAATGCGACTGAAATTGGAAACGGCATCCACATAATAAATTCCAACGCGCCATCTTGCTCGGCTCGCTTTAAAATAGCGCTCTGCACCGGCAAACCACTCCCCATATTGATATCCACTGTCTTTGATCCACAGTCCGCTTGCACCCACAACCGTATGAATTCCGAGTTTATTCACTAATGGAATTAGGTTCATAAAGGCTCCATTGAAGTGATGGATGTAGTGTGCTTGTACAAAAAGGTCATTGGCAAAAAGGGTCGTATCCTGAATTTGCATGCTTTGCATGAGTGAGGCGAAAAAGTACCGATCGCCTCTCGGGAATATTTTATAGTCCACATATCGCAAATCTTGTTTGTTATAAAACTTTCCGGATTTCACATGATAAGAAGATGTGCCTATCGTTCTCAACTTAAAACTTTGCCTAACAGCCAATTCCGCGTAGTCAAAGTTGATGTCGCTACCAAATACATCCGGGATACCCCGTCTGTAGGTCGCAATGAAGGTGGGCCATTTACTGCCCAATATCACCTTGCGATAAGGTTCGGTCATGTATTTCTGAAAGGGGGTGTATTGCAACTTAAAATTGGCAATGAATGTCTGATATCGATTAAACTTGAGCGGTTCATTACCCCCAAACCAATCTTCCGTCAGAGGTCCAAATTGGTACTGATCAATGGGCAATCGATCGACAAATTCAAGCGTGATAGTACCTTGCAAGCCGTTCACCAATTCCCGAGACACAAATGGATTGAAGCGGTATTCTTCAATCCAATTTGACCGTTGAAACAGGAAGGTAACCGCATCGTTATCAACGATGGTATTAAACATTTTACCACCGTAAGCCCCTACTGTACCCAGGTGCATGGGGTCGAACCTGTAACTCACACTCAAACTTCCTTTCACATCTTGATTTCTAACACCGACATCAAGCCTACCTCCTATTCCAATTGATTTTTCATTCTTCCATTTTTTAAAATAATAAGCACTAGGTCCCAAGCGTAATCCTCCTATTTCAAAGGGATTAAGGAATGCCGGAATGGAAGGGAAATAGATGAACTGCTTTTTCATTCTATTACTGAATCCTACTCCTTCCCAAATGATGTCCAAAAAGGTTATTCTATTGTAAGCACTATCCAATGAATCTAGATACACCTCGCTTGTTGTGACTGCGATAATGCTGTCTTTCACATGCTGATATCGCTGTTCGTCAGGTGTTAAGGGTTCGGGTCTAATTCGGTCCCAATAGGTTGAATCTCGATCGTATGCCTCCTGTGTTGTTACCGCTACCTCGTTTTTAAAAAACCGCTTTTCGAAAGTTGGATTGATCTCGTAATTCTCATATCGGGCAATGGTGTTTCCCGTAAATGTTGTACGTCCGTCTTTACTTGAATAGTCAAACTCCTGTCGCTTAAGCAACACCAAGGAGTCCTTGTTCATCTCAAACTCCTGTTTGATGTTGAAATCGCGATAAATCATCAATCCCTCTTCGCTTAAAGACAGATCAACCTTCTCTAAATAGTACAGATTGTTCACGATAAATATTTCACCCTCCCAGGTTGCATTACCTTTTTTCCGGGGTGTTACACTGATTCGATAGATAAACTCATCCCCTCCAGCTATGGTCTCCTCTAACTTAAATTTATATGTCAATATGGAAGTCGGATGCAAGGGGCTGATAACGGGCAATTCATTCAAATTCCCCATCGACATGAGGTTGTCATAGAAATTGAAATCGGCCTCGTTCGTGCTGGTATAGAACAAACCATAGGAGCTTCCATATTTCTTAAACCCCTCACGAATCTCTTTAATGGAATTGGGCCGCTGATAGTATCGAGTCATTTGAACTTCAGCCATATTTCGACTGCCAGCTATTTTATTAATCGCGGCTTGGTGTTCTCTCTTAGCGATGGCATCGGGATCTTCTTCTGTTTCCTCGTTTTTCCTTCGTTTTTCTTCCGGCTCTTGTTGTTTTTTCTCCTTTTCTCTTTTCTTTTTTTCCTTCTCAGAAATAACCTCGGCAGCCTTTATATATACCTCACAAGTCGAGCTAGCAAACTGGCTATTCCAGCGTTTTTTGTTGTCGATGGCTTTAGCTATAATATCATATGCTGGATCTCGTCTGCGTGCCGAGATACTCACCTCTTCCAGCTCCAGCTCGTCCACTTTGAGCCAAACATTTTTTACCAAATTTTCCTGATGCAGCACCTTAATTTTCAACTCCTGAGTTTCATACCCTACCGCAGTGAAAACTAAGTCAATTACCCCTGGATCATTGAGCTGCAAATAATATTTCCCTTGGGCATCAGCGGCTGTTCCCCTTTGGGTGTTTTTCAAATAAACATTGGCAAATGGCACAGGAGCATTCGTTTCGTCATAGACAAAACCACTGATAGATTGCGCATAGATTTGATTGCATAGGATAACCAATAGCGTACAAATCCCGATATATAAACTCTTAGTCAGTGTTGGTTAGTTACGATGAACGATGATACACACGAAATTCATCCAATGATCGAGTTATGAATCAAAAGGACGAATTTGGAGATGATCGGTTACAGAATTGATACATTTTTCCACATTTGCTCAAACAATCAACCACTATGGATCCAATACACATGCACCTTTTGTCGAACCACATTCCTATTCTTGGTTCGTTATTCGCTTTTCTGTTACTCATAGTTGGTATGGTTATTAAAAATAAGACGGTAGAAATCACTGCGTTGTCAACGTTAATTCTAGTCACGCTTTTGACCTTTCCTGCATATTTCAGTGGGGAAGATGCAGAACACAAAGTTGAACACTATGCAGGAGTGAGCGAGCACGAATTAGAAGAGCATGAGGAACACGCAGAAACCACGCTTTGGCTGATGATTGCCAGCGGATTATTGGCATCTATGGCTTTGGCTTCATATAAGTATTCACCTCAGTACACCAAGTGGATGCGATTGACAACGCTCATTGTTTGTGGTCTGGCATTTTTAAGTATGATTCCACTCTCTCTTCATGGTGGAAAAATCATGCATCAAGAATTACGAGGTGATACTCCAGCATTGGAGTCGCACGAAGAAGATCACTAACCTTTTCGGGCCGCAAACTCCATCATCAATGGAGTAATAATCATGCCGCTTGGATTCGATTCCAGGCTGGGCCATGCATCAATAAACGCTTGTTGTTGGTCTTTGGTCAGCAAATTCATTTCGATTAGCTTCTCTGAATAAATGTGTAAAAATGTTCCCGGCCATTGCCAAACCAATTCATTTGGTGCAGCCACCTTTTCCAACATGGCTTTGTGCTCCATCTTCAACCCGTTTTGATAAAACATTTCTGGTAACCGTGGAGCAATATCAATCTCGCTTGGCATGACTCTCCAGCTTTCTCGACAAGCCTCGATCATAGTTCGCACCTCTGGAAGCTCAGGAATAATCCGAAACGTGCCCCATTGCGCATATTCCTGAACCAGAAAAACCCCACCCGGTTTTAGCAATTTCGCAATCTCGGTGATGATTAAATCCACATCATTTACCCACGACAGCACCCAGCGGCAATAAACTACATCGAATTGCTCGGGTTCTAACTGAAGATCATGGATAGAGCGTGGATAAAACCTCACATGGTCATAGCCGCGTAGGGTCGCCTGCGCATTTCCATAATCCACGTAATCTTGAGAAATGTCTATAGCCGTGACTTGACCAGATGGCCCTACGATTTCTGCTAAATCAAAGGTGGCGAATCCAGGTCCTGCCCCTAAATCTAAGATATGCATGCCACGCTGCACTCTTCCTCGTTCCCATAATCGCGCAGCGTCACTCGACCAAACTCGATGTTGAAATCCAAGGCGTTCTAATTCTGTTTTATCGGTGCCTAGGATGTATGACTGATTTTCTGACATATACTAAAAGTACTATTCGACACAATAGATAAATGCAGTGTGAAAATTTGTCTAACGCCTTAATTACCAACATATTCATATTTTCGAGCACTTTCGATCAAATACATCACACTATGCAAATGGCAAAATCCGTTGAGGAATACATCGATTCGAATCCAGAGAGCGCAGAATTACTACATAAGTTGAGGTCAATTTTATTACGCACGGAATTGAATGAAGAGCTTAAGTGGGGTATTCCGTATTACACTCTTAAGAAAAAACAAGTGGTTGGATTAGTTGCCTTCAAAAACTACACGGGTATGTGGTTTACGAATGGAGTCTTTTTAAGTGATCCTAAAAAAGTGCTCGTCAACGCCAGCGACAACAAGACCAAGGGACAGAGACAATGGCGGTTTACGGCCTTGGACCAGATCAACGAAGATCTTGTATACGTGTATATACTCGAAGCCATCGAGAATCAGAAGGAGGGCAAGGAAATAAAGCCAGAACCCAAAAAGCTAGCGTTGCCTGAGGAACTAGATCAAGCCTTGAAATCCGACAGCTCATTAAAACTGGCCTTTCAGCAACTTTCTCGTGGAAAACAAATTGAATATGCCAATCATATTGGGGAAGCGAAACAAGACGCAACTCGAATCAATAGGCTTCGGAAATCCATTCCTCTGATCATGAATGGTATAGGCATTAATGATAAGTATCGCTGATCATACCCACTTGATTTTAGAATCATCGAATGAATATTCGATTGTATCTCCAGCGTCCAGCACATCGTAGTACTCGCCATCGGTTTCAATGGGTAATCTACCTTCTAAAACTTCTAAGCGAACCTTTTTCCCTTTGAGGTAGACTAGCCAAGGATGTTTTACTTGCTTCGCCTTTCGCAAAGGCAAATATTTTAAGGCCAATTGATAGTAAGTTGCGTGCTCCAAAATGGTTACTCCAAAAAGTCCATCGCTCATGGTTGATTGCGGAGTTAAACCCAATCCAAAACCCATGTACGTTCCGTTGCCTATGGCAATTAATGTCAAGGAGAGTTCATGCACTTCACCATCAATGGTAATTCTAACTCTTGGTCTTTGAAAAACGAGAATGCTTTTCAAAATCGCTAGGGTGTAGTTCAATTGCGGTGTAAGACTGCTCCTACCCGACTCGACCCTGCGCATGACTAGTCCTCCAATACCTCCGGTTGAAGCATTGAGGAAACGCTTTCGCAAGGCATCGTGCTCCATCAATCCAACATCGCACGGAATAGATTGCTTTTCTGCAAGTGCAGCAAGTATCTGTGGGATAGATTTTGGAGTCATGGATTTTGTCAAATCATTGGCCAATCCGCATTGGTACACGCCCATCCAAACCTCCTCTTTTGATTCTGCGAATGCTATACCATTCAGCACTTCATTGACAGTTCCATCACCGCCACACGCGATTATCGCATTCACCTGCCCGCCTTTCATCTGATGATGTGCTATACGAAAAGCATCTCCTGCAGACTTGGTGGGTTTCACTTCAACCTCGATGGTTGGAAAATCACTTTTTGATTGATCAATCGACTTGATGACCTCAGAATATTTTCGAGATATGCTGTTAACAATAAAAACTACCCGCATAAAAAAGCACTGATGGCGCAATGTACGCCATTAGCGCTCTAATCAAAACTAACCTAATATGATTACCCTATTTTAGTCAACACCTCAGCCTCTATTGGCTTTCGGAAAACATATTTATCATCAAAAATGTCCAGCACGATTTCCTCGCCTTTTTTGACATTGCCAGCTAACAGTTGTTTACTTAGCTCGTTCAGTACGTTCTTTTGAATGATTCGTTTGATCGGTCTGGCTCCAAATTGCGGATCAAATCCACCTTCGGCCAAATGATCGATTACCTCTTCTGTTACCGAGAGACTTATGTCTTGTTGCTTTAGTCGTTTTCCGAGTGTCTTCAAATGCATATTGACTATTTGCCTCACATCCTTCTTGTTTAAAGGCTTGAAGATGATCGTCTCGTCAATTCGATTCAAGAATTCAGGCTTCAGTGTTTTTCGGAGCATTTCTTTCATTTCCATATCTGTTCTGGCCAATACTCGATCCAATTCGGCTTCCTTCATTCCTTCAAAGTTTCTGGCGATGATGTCCGAACCTAGATTTGAGGTCATGATGATGATGGTGTTTTTAAAGTTCGCCACCCGACCTTTATTGTCTGTGAGGCGACCATCGTCCAGCACTTGCAACAGAATATTGAACACATCGGGATGCGCCTTTTCGATCTCGTCCAGCAAGATC
>Ga0181607_10001761_pt1 | contig 19340 bp, 19 predicted proteins | sample 041ome_9_FD_132420 | JGI IMG/M metagenome (GOLD analysis project Ga0181607, IMG submission 132420) | Coastal salt marsh microbial communities from the Groves Creek Marsh, Skidaway Island, Georgia - 041413US metaG (megahit assembly) | ecosystem: Environmental > Aquatic > Marine > Intertidal zone...
AACGATATTGAATTGGGCGTGCGCATACACCGAGATGATGAAGACCGATTTCAATGGGTGAATCAATACAGCATTAACCCCCAAGGAATGAACCTGGTTCAACCGGGCACCCCGGGTACTGACGCCAACCAGATCATCACCGCCGAAGCTACCGCGGCGTACGCGCTTTACAAGTGGAAAAAAGGAGCTTGGTCAGTCGTTCCTGGACTGCGCATGGAATCCATTAAAATGAGTCGAGAAAATTTCGGAAAACAGGATACGCAGCGCAGCGGAAGCGCTTTAGTGTCCACTGAAAACAGTGTGACCGAGTGGATACTTGGAATTGGGTTGACCTATCGATTAAATCCCGATGTTTCCTTTTTTGGAGGCGTACATCAAGGGTTTTCACCTCCGAGCAACACCCAAGGGGTAGATGTCGAGCGCAGTGTCAACTACGAGTGGGGTACCCGTATAGAAAAATCAAACCTCAGCGCAGAATTAGCGCTCTACTTCAATGATTTTTCTAACCTATTAGGATCCGACACAGCAGCCTCTGGGGGTACCGGAAATCTGGATCCCTTTAATGCTGGAGCGGTGGATGTGTACGGATTAGAGTGGTCTGCCGTATGGTCTTTAGATTGGTTCAAACAATGGCACATGCAGCTCAGTGCCAACTACACCTGGACCCAAAGCTCCTTTCAGTCCAGTTTCAGTTCAGCTTCTGACATTTGGGGAGTTGTAGCCCAAGGAGACGAACTGCCGTATATCGCCAAACATCAGGGTCAACTTCAGTGGAGTGCTCAATACCAAAAATGGAGTGGTTCTTTGCGGGCACACTACCAATCCGACATGAGAACTCAGGCAGGTATAGGTTCCATTCCTCCCCAAGAACTGATTCCTTCCCGTTGGGTAATGGATGTACAGATCACCTATTTGATTACCCCCAGGCTTCAACTGAAAACAGTAGCTCAGAACCTGACCAACAACAACTACCTGGTATCCAGAGTTCCTGCAGGGTTAAGACCAGGGATCCCTTTCCATGTCATGAGTGGTATTACCTGGCAGTGGTAGTCTTATGTTTTTGATCGATAGGCCTCAACCGCCCGAGCAACAGAACCATAGGTCTTGAGCAATCTCAAGGCCTCTTCTGTTTCTATACCCAACGCTTGTTCGATGTAGGATGTACCCCTACCCACCAGTTTTTCATTGGTCAGCTGCATATGAACCATTTTATGGCCTTCTACCCTTCCGATCCGGATCATATAGGCCGTTGAAATCATGTTGAGGATCAATTTCTGGGAGGTTCCGCTTTTCATGCGGGTACTGCCGGTGACAAACTCAGGACCAACATCACAAGCAATGCCCAGATCAGCAGAAAGCGCTAAGGGGGACCCTGGATTATTGGTAATTCCAGCCGTCAAAATCCCATTGGCCCGACAAGCTTCTATGCCCCCCAAAACATAGGGTGTAGTACCGGATGCAGCGATACCAACGACCACGTCATGGACATTGATATCAAATGCCTGTAGGTCAAGCCAAGCTTGCTTGCGGTCATCTTCAGCTCCCTCAACCGCTCGGCGTATCGCCCCATCTCCACCCGCAATTATACCGATGACTCTGTCATGAGGCATCCCATATGTAGGAGGGATTTCAGAAGCGTCGAGCACCCCTAATCGCCCGCTGGTTCCCGCTCCAATATAGAATAATCTTCCTTGGGGAAACCGCGCTACCAAAGCTTCCACCAATTGTTCAATCTCAGGCAAACACGAAGCCACAGCCAGGGCTACTTTGCGATCCTCCGCATTGATCGATGCCAATAACTCGGCGGTGGTCTTTTGTTCTAAATGGTCGTACAATGATGGCTGTTCGGTAATGCGTATAAACTTCTGATCCATATATCTATTGTGGAAAAAATTGAACACCTGCGATAGAATTAACTCGGGCGCCAGTTACCTCTGCCAAGCAGTTCACCTGACCTGCTCGGTGTAACGCGCCCATAAATGCGAAAATCAACGCTTCCTTGGCATCTACCAATCCGTCTTGAGGGACAACAAGTGAGTGTTTGGGTAGATAACTTTGCAAGCACTGAATCAAAAATACATTATGCGCCCCACCCCCCGTGATCAACACACGTCGATTGTCGGTGGTAAATCGGTTGATGGATTGGGCTATCTGATAAGCGATGTGGCGGCAAGCTGTGTGGAGTTGATCTTTAATGTCGTCACGGAATAGACCTCGTCGGTCGATAAACAAAGGCCACACATGTTGATTAAACCATTCAACTCCTGTCGATTTAGGTCCTTGGATGCGGTAGTAGTCCAGGTCGTTTAATGCGGCAAATAGTTCCGGTAACAGATGACCGGAGGCCGCGATTTCACCACCAGCATCGTAGTGATGACCTAGGCCTTCGGCCAATCGGTTGAGCAACATATTGCACATCCCAACATCAAATGCCTTTCTGCTGCCCTGAAATTTCATGGAAACATTGCAAATCCCCCCTAGGTTCAGGCAAAACCCGTATTGGCCGAAAAGCAATTCATCCCCTATGGGGACTAATGGCGCTCCTTGTCCACCCAAGGCTACATCCTGACTTCTAAAATCACAGATCACTTCACTCCCTGAGGCATTGCTCAAGGGCTGGCCAGCACCCAACTGAAAAGTATATCCCTGATCTGGTCTATGGTGTACCGTATGTCCATGACTAGCCAAAGCATCGCAGGTCAAACCCTGACTTTCTAACCATTTTCTAGCTTGAGTGCCTAACCACAATCCATAAGCGTGGTGGGCCTGGTTTAATTGATCTGGTGGATAGGTCAAAGCCTCGGAGAGTTCCCGCTTCATCTGGAGGGAGTACTCTAGGGTTTGAGCAGCTACTATGGTGTATGTCCAAACCGCATCCTCTTGGATAAATTCAGCCAGACACAGGTCCAACCCATCTAAAGAGGTGCCAGACATCAACCCTAAAATACGCTGCTTATTCACCCTGAAAAGGTACATTTTTTGTCCTCAGGATTTGTTTATCTTTGAAAAAAATGAACCCCATGCTCATCATTGGAATTGCTGGAGGAACCGGTTGTGGCAAAACCACCGTGGTTCAGCAGATGGTTGAGGCGCTCTCTAAGGACCAAGTGAGCGTGATTTCTCAAGACAACTACTACAAAGACCTGACTCACCTAGATTTTGAAACCAGGTGCACCACAAATTTTGACCATCCCAATGCCATTGATTTTGATCTGCTAAAAGCGCATTTACAAGAGCTAAAATCAGGTAGAACCATCAAGCAGCCGCTTTATTCTTTTGAACAACACAACCGCACTCAAGATTATGTGGAGGTTTTGCCGACATCCGTCGTAATTGTTGAAGGAATTTTGGTCCTTTCAGACCCGGAACTCAGGTCGCTGTACGACATTCGCATTTATGTGGAAGCGGATGCCGATGAGCGTCTGATCAGAAGGCTAAAAAGAGATGTTCAACAAAGAGGAAGGGACACACAGGAAGTGCTTGAACGTTACCAAACGACTTTAAAACCGATGCATGAGGCATTTATTGAGCCCTGTAAAGCACACTGTGATTTGATTATTCCCAATAACCACTACAATACGGTGGCCATAGACGTAGTAAAAGCTGTTATTCATCAAAAATTACAATCGTGATCAGTCGCTTCAATCGTTGGAAAGAAAAAACTTGGTTTAAAACCATCACCAACATCTATGTGGTCATCTTAAGCGTTTTTGCTGTTTGGATGTTGTTTTTTGACACCAATTCGCTCATGATACAACGAGAATTACAACAAGAAATCGATGACCTTGAGGCCCAGAAAATATTTCTGATTCAAGAAATCAACAGAGATCGTGCAGCGCTAAAGGAATTGAATCGCCCCGAGGCTATGGAAAAAGTAGCTCGGGAGAAATATCAGTACCACAGAGCTGACGAAGATGTGTACATCATAGAGTTTAAAGACAGTATTTCGACGCAAGATGAATAGCGAAAATCCCATGGAGGAGCCCGTGCGGTTCAATGCCCAACAGTGGAAACAACTGCTGCAATGGCAACTCGATGGAAAAAGCTATCAAGAGTTGATTAGTCCGGAAATTGAAGGGATTCAAATCAAACCCTTTTACGACCAGGAAGATCTTCCAAAAATTGCACCCGATTTAGCGCACCCCCAAAAAGTTTACCTGCAAGAACGCATTCGGGCAAAAGATGCTCAAGGGGGTTGGATTAGTGCTCAAGAAGCACTGTCAAAAGGTGCTGACCACCTGCGCATTACCTGGTTAGGGTCCTCAACGGAAGCCTTGGCGCTGATGAATAAACTCGGTGCATTTTCTCTAGTTCAACATTGGGTGTTTTACAGCGTGACCGAAGAGCTCATCGAACTACTCTCGGGATTATCCCTAGCTGTAAAAGAAACCATTCGTATTGAATGGGATCCATTGGCCAGGGTAGCTATCACGGGAAATTGGACCACAACCCAACAAAATGACTTAGCTCAGTGGAGGCAAATGCATACCCATCTGGCATTAGATCATCTGTGTATCGATGCTTCAAGGTATCAAGAATCCGGAGGATCAATCATCCAACAACTGGCCTACACTATGGCTCAGTTAGAGGTGTATTTTGATTTATTGCCCGAACCCATAGATTCAACAGGCCAAATAATCAGGCAGGTTCACGTGTACACGGTGAATAGCGGGGATTTTTTTATGGAACTGGCAAAGATCAAGGCTTTGCGTTGGTTGGTTGTTTCGATGGGGTCCTGGTATGGACTTTCGCTGACTTGCCACGTTACGGTTCGGCCCTCAAGAAGAAACAAGACAGCCTACCAAACCACGCAGAACACCTTGAAAAGCGCGGCGGAATTGCTCAGTGGACTCATGGGTGGGGCCAGTTCACTGGCCCCACTAGCCCATAACGAATTGATTCAAAGCGGCGATGTTCAAGCCCAACAAGAGGCCTTTCACCAACTGGCCATCTTGGTACATGAAACTGGCTTGGTGGGGCAAGACCTAGGGGCGGGAAGTTATTATCTGGCCTATTTGACAGATCAGTGGGCACAAAAGGCGTTGGCCCTGAATCAATCCATCCGAAATTCAGGGGGTTGGATTAAAGCCATGAATCAAGGAATAATTCAACAAAAAATAGAACAACACCACATCAAAACACTTAAAGCTTATCAAGCTTTGGAGAGAAAAAAACCTTCAGATAAAGATTTGGATACCACACATTGGAACAAGTCGCCATTTAGCCGATATGTCCCCAAAAAAACATCCATAGCCCTACTTCCAGTCCGAAGATTGTCTGAGGCAGATGAACGAAAATGGTACCGCCTGTGAAACGCAAAGGAAAACATGACGAACTAAAGGGAAGCGCATTGGTTGAACAAACTTCCTGGCACCAGGGAATGATCGCTGGAAAATCGCCTTTTCTCCGAGGGCCTTATTTGAGTATGTACGTCCAAAAGCCTTGGACCATAAGGCAGTATGCGGGATTTTCTACGGCAGCCCAAAGCAACGAATTTTACAAAAAAAACTTGGCTGCAGGCCAGACTGGGTTGTCCGTAGCCTTTGACTTACCAACACATAGAGGCTATGATAGCGATGCGGCTGAAGCTATCGCTGATGTAGGTAAAGCAGGTGTTGCTATAGACACTTTAGACGATATGTGCGCGCTTTTTGACGGAATTGATTTGGGCAAAGTATCCGTATCTATGACCATGAATGGTGCTGTACTCCCCGTTATGGCGTTTTATATTGCTGCTGCCCAGAAACAGGGAGTGGAACTGCACCAACTCAGGGGCACGATTCAAAATGACATCCTTAAGGAATTCATGGTGCGCAACACCTACATATATCCTCCTGAAGCATCTATGGAACTAGTGGCCCAGGTTATGGAATACTGCACTCAAAAAATGCCTTTGTTTAACAGCATCAGCATCTCGGGTTATCACCTTCAAGAGGCAGGTGCTTCAACAGCACAAGAATTGGCCTATACTTTGGCCGATGGCTGGGCTTATGTGCGCGCGGCCAAAGAAAAAGGATTATCGGTAGACGATATTGGACCTAGACTTTCATTTTTCTGGGGAATCAGCATGCGCAGTGTAGACGAGATGGCCAAATTGAGGGCTGCCAGGGTCTTGTGGTGCCGCATCATGAAACTCATGGGGGCCAAAAACGAAAAATCATGGGGATTAAAAACACACGCACAAACCAGTGGATGGAGCTTGACAGCCCAATGGCCCAAAAACAACTTGACTAGAACAGCGGTTGAGGCAATTTCTGCCGTACTAGGAGGAACACAAAGCTTGCACACCAACTCATTTGATGAAGCTTTGGCGCTGCCCACCGATGACTCTGCCCGATGGGCTCGAAACACGCAAATTTATCTGCAAACTGAAGCGGGATTAACCCGACCTATAGATCCGTTGGGGGGAAGTTACCTACTGGAAGAAAGAACTTTGTCATTAATTGATGAGGCATGGGAAATAATTACCGAGATTGAACAGCTGGGTGGTATGACACCATATGTATTGGCAGGCACCCCTAAGCAGTCGATACTAAAGGCCGCTGCCAAAACTCAAGCGCAGATCGACGCGGGCACCTACCCCATTGTAGGGGTCAATGCATTTACCGCTCATGAACGTGAAAAACCTCATTTGCGTTATATACATTTGGAAGAAGTACTGGAAAACCAATGTAACCGATTAAAAGAGCACAAATTAAAAAGAGACTCAGCGCTATGTGCTCAATCGTTAACGGCCCTAAAAAAAGCAGCCCTAGACAAAAAAACAAATCTCTTAGAAGCTTCTGTAGTGGCGGCGCATCATGGAGCTACCTTAGGTGAAATAAGCGAAGTGTTGGTCCAAGTGTTTGGTCGATACCAACCCGAACCTACTGGGGTAACCGGAGTTTATCAGGCTGAATTAAAAACACAGGCCTCTTTTATTCGTTCCGTATCCACTGGGGAAAACTGGGCCAAAAAAAATGGAAGAAAACCGAAAATTCTCCTAGCTAAAATGGGTCAAGATGGACACGACAGGGGGCTTTACGCCGTAGCTGCAGCCTTGAGCGATCAAGGTTTTGACGTGAAGATGACCCCTCTTTTTCAAACTCCCGAACAAGTGGGCTGGTTGGTCCAAAATTGGGGAGCAGACCTGGTGAGTATCTCCAGTATGACTAATGGGCATGGTGCACTAGTACCTGCACTGTGTCAGTGGTTAAAGAAACTTGGATTAGGCCATGTAAAAGTTATTTTGGGAGGGATTATTCCCGAAAATGATATAGATTCCATGAAAGCCCAAGGGGTAGATTTGATTTTTGGCCCGGGTACTGACCTTACCTCTGCAGCACAAGACATCTATCGACTACTGAATGAAGACATCAAGAATGATTGATTTACCATCGTGTTAACAATTTCTCTTTTTAGCCCTTGTCAATTAATTGTATTTTTACCCTCAATTTGAACCATATATGGGTAAAATCATTGCAGTTGCTAACCAAAAAGGAGGTGTAGGCAAGACAACCACCAGCGTAAACCTAGCTGCCTCATTGGGCGTACTAGAAAAAAAAGTGTTGATTATCGATGCTGACCCTCAAGCCAACGCTACTTCTGGATTGGGTATCGATGTGGCCCAGGTTTCTATAGGTACCTACCAAATTTTGGAACATACCGCCCTAGCTGCTGAAGCTATTGTATCCACGGATTCCCCTAATCTGGACATCATTCCTGCCCACATAGATCTAGTAGCTATTGAAATAGAATTGGTAGACATGCCTGACCGAGAACAAATGCTCAGAAAGGCATTAGCTCCAATCAAAGACGCTTATGACTATATCCTCATCGACTGTGCCCCTTCTTTGGGACTGCTGACGCTCAATGCATTAACAGCGGCTGATTCTGTAGTTATCCCGATACAATGCGAATATTTTGCGCTAGAAGGCCTTGGAAAATTATTGAATACCGTAAAAAGTGTTCAAAAAATACACAACCCCGGATTGGATATTGAAGGACTTCTGCTCACGATGTATGATTCCAGGCTCAGGTTATCCAACCAGGTAGTCGATGAAGTGAGAAAACACTTTAATGACATGGTATTTAAAACAGTTATTCAGCGCAACGTGCGCTTGAGTGAAGCCCCTAGTTATGGGGAAACCATCATCAAATACGACGCGAGCAGCAATGGCGCCCAAAATTACCTAAATTTGGCCCAAGAGCTTCTCGAGAATAATTCCACATATGGCCAAAGCAACTAAAAAACAAGCTTTAGGAAGGGGCTTATCTGCCCTATTAAGTGATCCAAATACAGATATTAACTCTGCTCAGGACAAAAATGCTGATCAGGTCATCGGTCAGGTCATTAACCTAGCTTTGGACCGTATCCAAGTAAATCCTTTTCAACCTAGGACACACTTTGACGAACAGCAACTACAAGAACTGAGTCAATCGATCAAAGAATTGGGCGTTATCCAACCCATAACCGTCAGAAAAACTGACTTCAATACCTTTCAGCTCGTCTCTGGTGAGCGGCGATACAGGGCCTGCAGATTAGCTGGAGTTCCCTCTATTCCAGCCTACGTGCGCATCGCTAACGACCAAGAGTCCTTGGAAATGGCTTTAGTAGAAAATATTCAGCGACAAGATCTAGATGCCATTGAAATTGCCTTATCCTACCAGCGCTTGATGGACGAGGTACAGTTGACCCAAGAAATGATGGCCCTAAGGGTAGGAAAACAACGATCAACGATAGCTAACTACCTAAGATTATTGCAATTAGATCCTATTGTTCAGTCTGGTATTCGCGATGGATTTATCACTATGGGGCATGGAAAAGCATTGGCCCACGTCACGTCTGCTAAACAACAGATTCAGTTTTATGAACGCATCGTGGCTAAAAACTTGTCGGTACGCGCTACTGAGGCTATGGTTCAGCAACAAAACACTCAAACCACGGCTAAAACACCAAAATCTGGTGAATACGCGACCCAACAAGCTGCTCTAAGCCACCTTTGGGGTGCCCCAGTATTGATTCAAGCTAAGGGAGCAGGAAAAGGGACGGTTACTTTTTCCTTTAAATCAGCCAAAGAGCTTGAGGAGTTGACCAAAAAATTTATCGGTGAATCCTAAACACATTTTTTTGATCATCTTCGGGTTGTGGAGCATGATTCCCTTTTGGGGAATTGCTCAAGAAAGCGAACCTGTGTATTCCACCCAAACAAAAAAAAACAAAGAGGAGAAATTAGGTGCCTTTGATCTTGGTGAGGCGTCTGAAATCAACCCATTGGCCCCGGCAAAGGCCGCTTTTTTTTCAGCAGTTCTGCCAGGGCTGGGTCAGGCCTACAACAAAAAGTATTGGAAAATACCTATGGTTTATGCTGCTTTAGGGAGTAGTCTATACGGCTACCTCAACAGTCAATCCGCCTACACTGAATTCAGAAATGCGTTTAAATCCCGGAGAGCTGGGTTTATGACCGATAAATACTATGACTTGAACAACAGTGGATTAGTCCCTGGATCTCCAGATATTTCAGACAGTTCACTCCAAAAGGCTCAAGAACTAGCACAAGACAATAGAGACCTGGCCTTGGTGTTCACCATAGGTATCTATGCGTTAACTATTATCGATGCCAATGTGGATGCGCACTTAAAGCAATTCAATGTAAGTCAAGACCTTAGTTTTCGGTGGAGCCCCACTTTAGAAAAGTCTGGAATTGACCAACAGTGGTACACCGGTGTACAATTGACCTTAAGATATTGATATGAAAATTGCCTTATTTGGATATGGCCGTATGGGTCAATTAATCAAAGAAATTGCTTTGGCCCAGGGGCACGAGGTACCTGTAATCGTCGATCAGAAATTAGACAGCGTTGACTTGTCAGGCATAGATGTCGCTATTGATTTTAGCACACCTGAATCAGCTTTTCACAACATCTCCCTTTGTGCCACCCAATCGGTACCGGTGGTCTGTGGAACAACCGGATGGTTGGATCAATACGAAGAGGCCGTGGCTCTTTGCGCTAAACAAGGAGGGTTGCTCTATGCTTCCAACTTCAGCATTGGGGTAAATATCACCTTCCGCATCAATGAAATTTTGGCTCAGATGATGGCGCATTATCCCGTGTATCGAGCATCTATTACAGAAATACACCACACCAAAAAACTGGATGCACCAAGTGGCACTGCGATCACACTGGCCCAAGGAATCATCGATTCAGGCCAATACACTCAATGGCAATTGGCCCCCAATAGAGCTGACGAGCAAGACCTCCTAATTAACTCTATCAGAGAAGGTGATGTTCCTGGAACACATCAGGTAACTTACCAAAACGATATAGATACCATTGAACTCAAACACACCGCTCATTCCAGACAAGGGTTTGCTCATGGCGCGGTCATGGCTGCTACCTGGTTAGTGGGTAAAAAAGGAGTATATTCTATGCGTGATATCATTGACAACCCCATTAAACCATAAAAAATGACTTGGACACATTGGTTGCTATTTTTTCTAGCTATTCAACTCCTTCATGGAGCAGCTACGTACCCGCTCTATAAAAAAGTAGGTCACGCGCCTTGGAAAGCATTTGTCCCCTTATACAACGCGTGGATCTTGCTTAAGATCATCCACAGACCTACCTACTGGATCGTTTTGTTGTTGCTCCCTGTGGTTAACTTGATTATGTTACCTGTTGTTTGGGTAGAGACGATCAGGTCATTTTCCCTTACCTCAAGAAAAGAGGCATGGACCGTGGTCCTTTCATTAGGGTTTTATTTGTTTGTAGTTGGTCGAAAGGCAGAACAACTCACCTACCAACCTGATCGCGAAAAAATGCCAAAAACTGGCGCAGGTGAATGGCTGAGTTCTATGGTATTTGCCATAGTTGCCGCTAGTGTTGTCCACACTTATTTTCTACAGCCTTTTGTCATTCCTACTGGATCGCTGGAACGCACTTTATTGATCGGCGACTTTCTGGTGGTTTCCAAATACCATTACGGAGCAAGAATACCCATGACACCACTTGCTGCACCCATGGTCCACGACAGTTTACCTGTTGTGGGAAAAAAATCATACCTCAGCAGACCTCAGATTCCTTATATAAGAATACCTGGATTTGCCCCGGTGAGAAGAAATGATATCGTAGTTTTTAGCTGGCCTCAGGACACCGTGCGGTTTTTTAGAGATCCCTCTAACATCAGAATCGATAAACCCATCGATAAAAAATCAAATTACGTGAAACGATGTGTGGGTATTCCAGGGGACACCCTAAGTATCGTAGATGGGCAAGTCATGATCAACCAGTCCCCTCTTGAATACGATGATCGAGCTCGTCTGCAACACAATTACGCGGTTTTTGCCCAGCAGGGAATTTCAGCTCAAAAACTTAAATCGTTGGGGATTGATGGATTTAACAGAACTTATAGCATAGCCCAACTCAACCAAAGCCAGGCTGATGCCATCATGCGTTCCGGCGCAAGTATTTACAACAATCCACAAGGAGATGGATACCTGATTTTAACCTTTGACAAGGGTATTGATCCTCAGGTTGTCCGCCAACAAGGTTTGGTGGTCACGGAATTGATGGATCGAGAGAAATGGCTTACCCTAACTCAAGAATCCGCACAAATCCTAAAACAAACTAAAGGCATTGATTCGGTTGTTCAACAAATTGCCGGAAAAGAACGCTACAATTCAAGTATTTATCCGCATACTCCCTTACTTCCCTGGAATGAAGATCAATACGGCCCCATTTACTTGCCTAAAGCGGGAGACCAAATTGAACTCACGCCCAAAAATATTCTAGTCTACAAAACAGCGATTCAGGATTATGAAGGTCATGAAATCCTACAAAAAGACAATCAGGTTTATGTAGACGGACAAGTACAGACCCACTATACATTTGATCAATCCTACTATTGGATGATGGGAGATAACCGACATAATTCTGAAGACTCTCGCTTTTGGGGTATGGTACCCGAGAATCATATTGTGGGAAAACCCATATTTATATGGATGAGCGTTGATGGGTTTACCCAACCCATCAGTCAATGGCGCATTCGTTGGGACCGGGTATTTACCGTCGTCCACGGTTCAGGCCAACCCCGCTCCTACTTTGCCTACTTTATAGGTGCATTGCTGATCTATTACGGGGTAAGTTATTTTAGAAAACGAAAATCCAAACAAGCGTGAAGGTAATCGTTCCTACCTATCTCCCTTTAATCCCAACATTTGCCGCTATTCACCAAGGTGATGTGGTTTGGGAAGTATGTGGTACTTATCAAAAACAATCGTACAGAAATAGGTCGTTAATCGCCACCGACAGGGGGGCATTGACCCTGACAATACCTATTGCGCACAGAAACCACCGACAAGCCTTTCAAGAGGTGCAAATAGATCCTAGCGAGCCTTGGCAACGCACGCATTGGCGGGGCATACAAACCGCATACCGCAGTGCTCCGTACTTTGAATTTTACGAGGATCGATTGGTTCGATTATTTGAAGAATCCTTTACTTACTTAATCGATGTAAATTTCAAAAGCATTGAAATTTTATGTCAATGCGCCAAACTAGAAATACCTCAATCAAAAACGGAGGTATATGTCAAGGAATTGACTCCAGATGCTGATAAGCGTCTGTGGGCCTCAAGCAAACACATACCCGCTGATTGCTCGAAGACCTATGGTCAGGTATTTTCCGATCGACACGGCTTTATAGAGGGCCTATCCTTTCTTGATTTATTATGCAATGAAGGGCCTTCAAGCATCGAATACATCAAGCAGATACCTCTTTAATCCGGAGAGGTAAAATTCAGGCGCACCAAAACGGGAAAATGGTCAGAGTAGGGTAATTCAGTTACTAGGTGGTCATGTACCTCAAAAGCTTGATCGACCAATACATAATCAATCCTCAGCGGAAGGAAAACAAACCTAAAGGTGCTGCCAAATCCCACTCCTTTTTCAAAAAAGGTATCCTTCATGTCCGTTCTTATGGTGTGGTAGACGGAGGAAAACTGGTTGTTGTTGAAATCCCCTAAAACTATATTGGGGTACGGAGAACGCTCTTTATGCGCAGAAAGCAGTACTGATTGAGATTCTTGTTTGTCAAATGAGCGCCCAATGCGATCATACAAGACAGCTAATTTTTGGGCCCACTTACTTTTGGTCGTATCTCTAAGTACTTCCTGATTGGCGCGATTCATTAATTTAAGGGATTGGAAATGCGTGTTATACACACGAACTACCCTATCCGCTAATTCTATATCCGCATAGATAGCTGTATTGGAACTAGAAGGAAAATCGATACGGCCTTTTGATACAATGGGATATTTAGATAATATGGCGACCACGGAACGCTCCTTGTTATCTCGTGAGGAGTAGGTTTGGTACGGGTATTGTTTAAAGGCGGCTAAAAACTCGGTGTCAAACTCTTGAAAGGCCAATACATCTGCCTGTGAATTTTGAGCAAAAGCTACTATGCTGTCCGCCAAGTATTCCTCTTGGGTCCAACGATATTTGTTTAACAATTTGACATTATAACTCATTACAGTCAAATCGCTTTTGTCGGAATCCGCTAGGCTATTATTCCATCGGTATACTGGTCCAAATTGCCAATGTGTGAAAAGTAAAATCACTATCGACCACCAGGCCATTGATTTCCAACGAAATAGCCAAAACAACAAAAACAATGCATGCCCTAGCCATAAAAAGGGCATGGCTAAACTAAAAAACGAGAGGAAATAGTAGCCATCACCAGGCAGAAATGGCGCAAGCTGTGCCACAACGGTTATGGCAATCAGCACCAAATGCGCCGCTTTCATCAATGAATTTGTTATTTCACTGGGTTTAAACATGATCGGGTCCTTGTTGAAATAAAAAATCTTTTTCTTCTTGAGTCAAAGAATCGTAACCAGAAGCACTTATCTTATCTAAGATAGAATCTATTTTGCGTTGGTGAGCCACTTGAATACCACTTAGCTCCCCGGTAGATTTTTTTGCTCCTTTCGATTGATAAACCTTTTTCAAGTGACTTTTTTTGTTTGATGAGGGTCTATTCCAATTGATTATCGACCACTGTGTTAAGTCTCTACCTTGTCTGAGGTTTACCGCATAGATCAGGCCTACTAATGCACCTACAAGATGGGCTAATTGAGCCCCAGAAACATTACTCCACAAACTAAATAGATCAATCATTACCAATGCCGCACCTAGGTACTTTAATTTGATCTGACCAAAAAACAAGTGAACGGGAAGATCTGGTTGATAGGCACATACATAGATGATCAATGCCATAATACCTGCTGAAGCTCCCACCAAATACCCAATAGCTAGTTGAGGAAAAACGATACCTACGAGAAGGTAACTAATGCCTGAAGTTAAGGTTCCTATCCACCAAATATGCCACCACCTGGCTGAAGAAAATAAATGCAAAAACAATCTGGAAGCACCCGCAACAAAAATCAGGTTACTGATTAAATGTATCGGTTGCACATGTACCCACCCGTACGTAAACAGGGTCCAAGGTCTACTCAAAAATTCAGTCCACTGCCTGGGTAAAGCCCAAGTATCTACCGCACTGTTGGCCTCACCAAATACTAAGTTTTGTACCTGTACCACAAAAAAAACAAGGACCATGAAACCCATCATGCGGCCAGATGAGTCTAGATGAAGCCAAAATCGTTGGACCTGCTGTTTCATCAATACCAACGATTGCGATCAAAGGAATTTTTCTTCCAATACCAGGCCATCAAAAATCCAAAAAGCGCACCGCCTACATGGGCAAAATGAGCAATACCAGAGCCAAAAATGCTGTAGCCTGTGATTCCAGAAAAGAGATCAAGTCCTATTAAAATCGGAATAAAATACTTGGCTCTAATAGGAACAGGTACAAACATCAAGAACAGTTCGCTATTGGGAAATGCCATGCCAAATGCAACCAATACACCGTAGATCGCACCTGATGCCCCCACAGCAGGAGTTGATATAGCCTCAATCATAGCCTGAATGGTATCTTGACTAGCTACATCATACCAAGCAGGGCTGAATTGACCCTGACCCAATAACGTGATGACTTGCTGGGCAGCATATCCACCAGCTTCCAATGCTTGGATACCGCGATAGAAATAAAAATAGTTAACTCCCGTGTGAATCAGTGCGGCACCAATACCTGCGGACAAATAAAAGAAAAGGAACTTCTTTCCACCCCACATGTGTTCCAAAGCACCGCCAAAAGCCCAGAGGGCATACATATTAAAGAAAATATGGGATAGCCCTCCATGCATAAACATATGGGTAATCACTTGCCAAAATCCAAAGGATGGATGCTCTACAAACCAAAGTGAAAAGAGTCCATACATCACATCACCGTACAGTAAAGTTGCTAGAAAAAACAACCCGTTGATGATGATTAAATGTTTCACCGTCTCTGTTATAGATCTCATAAACTGAATTTTTTAAGGAGTTCTTCCGCAGTGATCGAAACAATAACTGGTTTGCGATCGGGACTAAATTCCGGTTCTTTACATGAAAATAAATCATTGATTAAGCCCAACTGCTCCTCTACAGTTAAAAATTTTCCGGTGTTTATGGCCATTGATTTCGACATCAACTGGGCCATCCGATCCACAGTAGAAAACCCTGTATGCTCTATAGATTCCAAATCATCTACCAGCTGAATCAATACATGTGCAGCATCTTGTGGCAGCACATCCATAGGAATACCCAGTACCTGATCTATCGACTGTTCATCGAATTCAAATCCAATCGCTTGAAGATCTCCACGCATAGAGGCCAATATAGATTGCTGAGCGATACTCAGCCCCAATGTGAGTGGGAACAAAAGTGTTTGACTTCCCGCTTTTTCCATGGTCATTTGAGCCAATAATCGCTCGTATACGATGCGTTGATGAGCCCTTGACTGATGGATGACAAGCAACGCCGATTGGTGTTTGGTAACGATATACTTTTTTTCCCACTGAAAACTGGTAAATGCTGTTTTGGTTTCTTGTTCCCAACCTTCAAGGGATGTTTGTTGGGATTCAAAATGAGCCATCGTCTGTCGGTGGGGATCATCTCCTAGACTGTACAGTGTTTCCCATTGTGTCTGGCTAGGTTTTGATTTATAGGCCGGAGTATGTTCGTTAAAAGGATTGAAATTCCTATCCACCTCAATCTTGGGATAAACTGGGTTTTTAGACTGATAGGCATAAGGCGTATCTAAATTTGGATCCTTGTCAAAATCTAAAATAGGAGCTACTTGAAATTGTCCTAGACTGTGTTTCACCGCGGACCTTAAAATAGCGTAAATACCTTGTTCATCATCAAATTTTACTTCTGTTTTGGTCGGGTGGATATTGACATCTAATCGTGCCGGATCGACTTGAAGATAAATAAAGTATCCTGGATGTACTCCTGGGTTAACTAGTCCTTCAAAGGCTTGAAGAACAGCGTGGTGAAGAAAACCGCTTTTGATGAATCGATCATTGACAAAAAAATACTGCATCCCCCGCGACTTTTTAGCCATATCGGGCTTTAAGATAAATCCAGAAATCCCCACCAAAGGGGTCTGCTCGGAAATAGGCACTAATTTTTCCGCATACTTCTGTCCAAAAACCTGGGTAATTCTCTGCTTAATAGGTGCTTGGGGCAATTGAAACAATACCTCAGAGTTGTGATGTAACACAAAAGAAATTTCAGGATGCACCAACACTAATCGGTGAAACTCATCCAAACAGTGTTTCAATTCAACGGTAGCTGACTTTAAAAATTGCCTGCGCGCAGGTATGTTATAGAACAGATGCTGAACAGTGACGATGGTTCCTTGGGAACTAGGTGTCAGCTGTATCTCCATGGAGCTGCTGCCTTGAACCGACAGCACGTATCCTTCTTCAGCCTCAACGGTTTTACTCTGTATGCGCAATTGAGCAATCGAGGCGATCGAAGCCAATGCTTCACCCCTAAAACCCTTGGTTTGCAGGCGAAACAAATCCTCGGCTGATGTCAATTTTGAGGTAGCATGACGCTCAATAGATAGCGGAAGATCTTCTCGATCAATACCTTGACCGTTATCAACCACCTGGATCAACTGTTTACCTCCGTCACCCAAAAATACTTCTATCTTATCCGCTCCAGAATCCACCGCGTTCTCCAATAGTTCCTTAAGCGCCGAACTAGGGCGCTGAACAACTTCTCCTGCGGCAATCTGATTAGCTACGTGAGCCTCAAGGCGTTTGATGATTTTACCCATTATACCACCCAGTTAAGCACTCCAGTCTTGACGAGCGCTAAAAAAAACAACACCAAGAAAACGAATATAAAGAACAATCTAGTCCTTCGGTTTTTGCTTTCAGTCTGGCTTTTTTGAGCGCGCCAATCAGCGCGAAAAGACCTTCTACCAGAGGCTCTAGAGGACAAACTGGCTTGAGGCAGATCAGCAGCTTCTTGTTTTTTTACCAACAATTCCAAACGCTCTTTCCTCGGGTTGTAATACCTAGGGGTATAAGAAAACGACTTGTTTTTGTTTTGTTTAAATAGCGTAGGTAGTTTCATGAGAATCAACTTAATCCAAAAATAAACAAAAACCCAGGATGGACCTGGGTTTACTTTGCTAAGTTATTTACAAAAATACGGTTATAATGCCGCCATTTTTACAGCAGCTACCGCTGCTTCAACCCCTTTGTTTCCGTGTATACCTCCTGAACGATCAATAGCTTGTTGGAGATTGTTGTCCGTCAACACACAAAATATGACCGGAACATCTTGGTCTGTATTGAGATTCATAATCCCTTGAGCGGTGGATTGACAAATGAAATCAAAATGTTTTGTTTCCCCTTGGATGACACTTCCAATAGCAATAACCGCGGAGAGTTGATGGCGATCAATCAATTTTTTGCATGCGTGTGGTAATTCAAAGGCACCTGGTACGCGGTATGTGTAGATATTGTCAGAAACAACGCCCAGAGCAGAAAGTGTATCTACTGCTCCACGATACAAGTTATCGGTGATTTGGCAATTCCACTCGGCTACAGCAATCCCTACACGCATGTGCTCACCAGAGGGGAGACTTGATGCGTCAAAGAAAGATAAATCAGTCCCTGAAGTTGCCATTATTCTTCCGCCTGTAAACTGCCCAATAAGGCATCTACTGAGCTCGCCTCTACGGCATTAGGATATAGGTCGGAAACAGTCTTGAAATACTCTACAGCACTTCCCGTCTGACCTAATTCCTGGGCCAATACACCCGCTTTAAACCAAAAACGAGGAGCAGAAAATTCATTGTTGCTGTGCGAAGCTGCGGCGACATAAGACTTTAAACCAGCCTCCTTATCTCCAAGCTCGGATTGAGCATCCCCTAGGGCGCCTAATGCTAAGGCCTGCATCAATGCATCATCTGTTTTGAAACCAGACAAATAAGTAACCGCCTGTTCAAATTGACCTAAATGAAGATAGGAAAGTCCTGCACCATAAGCAGCTAAATCCGCTGCTTTAGTGCCAGCGTACTGTTCAGCAATTTCAACAAAACCGTATTTGCCTTCTGCACCTTCCAGAGCAAGTGTAAAAAGAGAGTCTTGTGATTGCTGCGAAATCAGTGCTTGATCAAAATAACGTTGTGCGTAGTACAATTCGTTAGACGCCTCGCGCTCTAGAGGCTTTTGTACCCATTGTTGGTACCCCAAGTAACCTAAAACGCCCAGGGCAATTGCGGCAATGACCCCTAGAATAATGTTTTGATTTTGGGATACCCAAGCCTCAGATTTGGAAGCGCTTTCGTCTAATGAGGAAAAAACCTCTGCTGTAGTGCTCGATTCTTGAGTTACTTCCTCTATTTCTTCTTGGGCTTTTGGTTTATAGCCTCTTTTTTGATATGTAGCCATCTATATGAGATTTAGAGGGCAAAAATAAAGTTTTTATCCAAACCCAAAAGGGTATTCTTTCGTTTATTTTCAATAATTTGCAAGTCCCAAAAAAAGTGATTTTCGCCTATAAACTCTCTATGTTTCTCAAACACCTGACACTGGTTAACTACAAAAATTTTATAGAGAAATCGATTGATTTTGGCGCTAAAATCAATTGTGTGGTTGGACCTAATGGCCAAGGAAAAACTAATGTTCTTGACGCTATTTACCATTTGGCTCTAGGCAAAAGCTACTTTAATCCTCAGTCATCACAAAATATTAGACACGATCAAGACTTTTTTTTGATTCAAGGACTCTTTGATAAAGAAGGTCAAGAGGAGACTGTTGTGTGCAGCCTGAAAATTGGATCCAAGAAGGTGATCAAACGCAACGGTAAACTATATGAGAAACTGGCAGACCATATCGGTGTACTCCCATTGGTTATGATTTCACCTGCTGATCGAGATCTGATCGTGGAAGGC
>Ga0181607_10001764_pt1 | contig 19317 bp, 13 predicted proteins | sample 041ome_9_FD_132420 | JGI IMG/M metagenome (GOLD analysis project Ga0181607, IMG submission 132420) | Coastal salt marsh microbial communities from the Groves Creek Marsh, Skidaway Island, Georgia - 041413US metaG (megahit assembly) | ecosystem: Environmental > Aquatic > Marine > Intertidal zone...
AAGCGCCGGCTGGGAGGAAGGCTGCCCCGGCCTGGTTTACGTATACGTGTTGGCCGTCGAACGTCAGCGTCTGAACAAACCCGAAAGTATTGCTGTCGATCGAGACACCGATGATATCGGCCGTCATTGCGGTTAAGACCAGGCCATCGAACGCGGCGCTGCCGCTGAGGTACCAGGTATTAGAATAGGTAATCGTGAGGGACTCGTCAGCGATGTCAGCGGCGGGACCAAAGCTGCCGATGGAGGAAAATTCAACGCCGGTACCGACGACGGCATTCCCGCTGGAGAGATATACCGTACCGAGCGTTGGCCAGTGATAGTCGACCGAGACTGTCTCGCCGATAAAACCGGCCTTGGCCGGCGCGGACACCATCGTTCCCAGGATCGCTATTGATAGACAAAATCCGATTGCCGCAAACTTTACTACGCGCATTAATCCATTCCTTGTATTGAGCCGGAACCATGCCGGTAGGCGGCATGACGATTTCTTGGCTCGTATTTAAAGAAATAATGCAATTTCCGTACCAATTCAGAATATTGTTTTAATACAACAAGTTACCTTCCTGTTGCTCTCGGTAGTCATCCGGGGTGAGTTAAATGTGTAAGAAATTCCGACGCTGTTCCCGGCTTTGTGACGATTAATTAATTGGCTGACGATTAATTGATTGGGACAATTCGCAGCCCGCTCTATCTTTCAGGGCATTGAAGCCGGGAGAAAAAACAATGCTGACACGTTCGAAACCGACCTGGGAAATGCCCGAGTCCGAAGCGACCCCCGAAGCCGATTTCCTCAACCGGCGTGAATTATGCAAGACGATTGCCGCGGGTTCTATTCTGGCAGCGGGCTCGCTCCCGCTGATCGGCGCAGGTACCTCCTCTGCGGCGACCCCGGAGGATCCGTCCGCGGGCCTGTATCCGGCAAAGCGGAACGAGGCCTATAAGCTGGACCGCCAGGTCACGTCGGAAAAGATCGCGACCACCTACAATAATTTCTACGAATTCGGTTCGCACAAGAATATCTGGAAGGCTGCCCAGAAACTGCAGACCCGGCCCTGGACTGTCACCATCGATGGCATGGTTGAAAAGGAACAGAAGGTCGATATCGACACGCTGCTGAAGTCGATGCCGCTGGAAGAGCGCCTGTATCGCCACCGCTGCGTAGAGGCGTGGGCGATCGCCGTGCCATGGACCGGTTTCCCGATGAAGGCGCTGCTTGATTATGCGCGCCCGATGGCCGGCGCAAAATACGTCGTCATGGAAACCTTCAACGACAAGAAGATGGCGCCGGGTCAGCGCCAGGTCTGGTATCCGTGGCCCTATCTCGAAGCGATCACCATCGAAGAGGCGGCGAACGAACTGTCCATGATCGGCACCGGCGCCTATGGCAAGGTGATGCCCAAACAGAACGGTGCGCCGCTGCGGCTCGTTGTGCCATGGAAATACGGCTTCAAGCAGATCAAGTCGATCGTCCGCTTCACCTTCACGGACAAGCGGCCGAAAAGCTTCTGGGAACAGATCCAGCCGAAGGAATACGGTTTCTGGGCCAACGTGAACCCCGAGGTCGATCACCCGCGCTGGAGCCAGGCCACTGAAAAGCTGCTCGGTACCGGCAAGCGCGTGCCCACCCAGCTCTATAACGGCTATGCCGAACAGGTCGCCGGGCTGTACACGGAGATCCAGAAGAAAGAGAAAACCTTTTACTAGGCCGCCCGTCGCAGCCGTAAATGTATAGAGGCAGGCCGTGCGGCCTGCCTCTTTTCCGTGGTGGTGGCATATATGACCGCGCCTGTTTGGTGTCTGATTCTGTCGCTGCTTGATTATCTGACAGATTTTGCAACTTTTGCCTGTGCCGAAATCAGGCGGGGAGATGCATGGCGGGTGTTTCCTGATCGTTGGATGTGCGCTTGCACCGGCGGGTGTGCCCTGAATAGAAAAAACCCCGGAAACCAAGGTTTCCGGGGAAAGTTTAACAGGGAGGCTTCACGTCTGGGAGACGTAGGATCCTAAGACCCTCGGATCCGAAGATCCTCGCTGGGCGGACCCAGCTCGGGCAGAAAATCGAATTGATGTCCTACCACTCCTACTTAGATAGGCGCGCACCTGCCGAATGGGAATTGTCCGTTTGGTCAATCTGCTATGCAAAAAACGCATAGGTGCAATAATTGGAAACAATTGGGTTATTTGCGTTTGGCGCTGATGCTGCGGATCAGGAAGTCCCGAAAGGCGACAATTCGCTGCGAATGGCGCAGCTCTTCCGGATAGACCAGGAACACATCATAGGCGGGGCCTTCGTGTTTCGGCAGGATCGGCACCAGGTCATGGGCAAGCTGTCCCATGTAGTCCGGCAGCGAGGCAATCCCGAGCCCGCTCGCGGCGGCGCGGAACATGGCGTAGATGTTGTTTACCCGCAGAACCGGCTCACGTTCTTCCGCGCCTTCTTCGCGCCCGGCATACATCAGCCAGTTGATTTCCGTGTAGGGCGGGTGGAAGGAATCGTCATAGGCGATGATCTGATGGTTATCGAGATCTTCCAGTGTGGTCGGTGTCCCGTGATCCTTCAGATAGGTCGGCGACGCGAAAACCCGGTGGCGCATGCCCAGCAGCGGGCGGCGGATCAGGTCCGGCTGGGTCGGCGGTGACATGCGGATCGCAACGTCTGCCTGCCCCATGCTGAGATCCAGCTCGTCCTCGCTGACGATCAGGGTGACCTGGATGTCCGGGTATAGCTCGATGAATTCCTTCAGCCGTTCGGTCAGCCAGATGGAGCCGAAGGCGACGGCGGTCGTGATGCGCAGCGGTCCCTGCGGTTTGTCGCGCGCTTCCGATACCAAAGATTCGGCGATCGCGACCTTGGCGAATACGTCGCGCGCCGTCGAATACAGCGTTTCACCAGATTCCGTGAGCTTCAACCCACGCGCATGGCGGTGGAACAGCGGCACGTTGAGTGATTGTTCCAGCGACGATACCTGGCGGCTGACCGAAGACTGCGACAGGTTCAGGATCTCTCCCGCATGGGTAAAGCTGCCTGCTTCGGCGACGGCGTGAAATACCCTGAGCTTGTCCCAATCCATGACGCCAACCCTGTTCTGCGTTATCCGGCGCGCGCGCCGGTGTTACTCATTCCGCTGCTTGCGATGACGTGCTTTCAAGTTCGGCGACGAATTTCTCGGCCTCAAGCGCCGCCATGCACCCCGTACCGGCTGCCGTTACGGCCTGACGATAGGTCTTGTCCTGCACGTCGCCCGCGGCAAATACACCATCGACGCTGGTGCGTGTCGAATCCGGCTGTGTGACGATATAGCCTTCGTCATCCATATCGACCTTGCCCTTGAACAACTGTGTCGCCGGATCATGGCCGATGGCGATAAACAATCCGTCTACGGCAAGGTCCGTGACCGCGTCGGTCTTCACATTCCGGACCTTGATACCGGTGACGCCGAGCGGGTCTTCGTCGCCGACGACTTCTTCGACGGCCGAATCCCACATCACCTCGATACGGTCATGTTTGAGCAGGCGTTCCTGAAGGATCTTTTCCGCCCGCAGCGTATCGCGGCGATGAATCAGGGTGACCTTGGTTGCGTGGTTGGTGAGGTAAAGCGCCTCTTCGACAGCCGTATTGCCGCCGCCGACAACCGCGACTTCTTTTTCGCGGAAGAAAAACCCGTCACAGGTCGCGCAGGCCGATACGCCGAAGCCCTGGAATTTCTGCTCGGTTTCCAGCCCCAGCCAGCGCGCCTGGGCGCCGGTCGAAATGATGATTGAATCTGCCGTATAGGTGTCGCCGGAATCGCCCTTGCAGACAAACGGCCGCGCGCTGAAATCGACATCGGTGATCAGGTCGTTGATCATTCTGGTGCCGACATGCTCGGCCTGGGCGTGCATCTGTTCCATCAGCCAGGGGCCCTGGATAACGTCCGCAAAGCCCGGATAGTTTTCGACATCGGTTGTGATCGACATCTGACCGCCGAGTTCCATACCGGTGACGAGCATCGGCGACAGCGAAGCGCGTGCGGTATAGACGGCAGCCGTGTAGCCGGCAGGGCCGGAACCGATGATAAGGACTTTGACGCGATGATTTTCAGCCATGCCGTGCGTTCCTGATGCGTTGGGGATCAAGCAAGAATTATGAGGCTGATATTTAAGGTGCATACGCCGTTAAGGCAATGTGCTGCATCGATTGCAGGACGGAGCGCGCGTCCGCGGTGGGGCAGTGTCCTGACCCTGGGGGCGGATCAGGGGCTCTTGTCGTGCGTTTGTAATATGTAACAGGTGTCGATTTTCTTTACGGATTCGATCAGGGACAAGGCGTGTGTATAAAGTTAACCTATTGATAACAAACAAATTATGAACTGCGGCACGCTTCTTGCATTAATACGAATAGACAGGTTTTTCTCTTAAAATCGGCGCGACGGCCCGACATAACTCACGACCCACCAGGTAGCAGTTTTCAGATGCGTTCCAGGCTTTTCAATCGTTTTTCCCTGATCATCGGCACTTTTGCCGTTATCGCGGCCGCCGTGACGGTGTTGCCTCTCCGTGGTGCGCTTGCCGGTCCGCTGGGCGATTTCAATGTCCTGACATTTGGCGATTTCTCTGCCCCGTCAAGCGACGTCGAAGGCAGGCTTTATGCGGGCGGAAACGTTTCGCTCAGCAGTTTCAGCGTCGGCGACAAGCTTCAGGGTGGCCTCGTCGGCGGTGATAGCCTGGTGGCCGGCGGCAACCTGTCCTTCACCTCGGGCGCGGTCTATCACGGCAATATCAAGGTTGGCGGCAGTGCAGCCGGGGTATCCAGTTCTGTCGCGTGGGGCACGATAAATGCCGGCTATACGCTGACCGACAATCTCGGTGCCGCGGGCTTGCCGGTGAATTTCGCCGCCGAACAGGCGCGGCTCACCGGTATCAGCGAGTCGCTCGGTGCGCTCGGCGCTACGGGCACGAATAATTTCCAGTGGAGCCAGCTTTTCCTGACCGGCAGCGGCACCACCGATCGTCAGGTCTTCACCGTAAATGCCGCCGATCTCAGCGCTGCGACCAACGTGGTGGTTCAGGGTATCGCCGACGGTACGGAAGTCGTGATCAACGTCACCGGCGCGAATGCCTCCATGAGCGGCGGGCTCGATCAGTTCTTCGAACGTAACCGCGAAAACGTGTTGTTCAATTTTGTCGATGCGGAAACCCTCAACCTCGGCAGTATCAGTGTCCAGGGCAGCATTCTTGCCACCGGCGCCGATATCACCACGCAATGGGGTGTTGTCTGGGGGCAGGTGGTGGCTGAAAGCTGGGACGGGCCGATGCAGCTCAATCAGGTCTATTACAACGGCGACATTCCGACACCGCCCGGTCCGATATCCAGCACCGAAGTTTCAGAGCCGGGTATGATGGCGATCTTTGCGATTGGCCTTGCCGGTCTGGCATACACGCGCCGCCGTCGCGCCTAGAACCCGAACATGTGATCGAGGCTGAACCCGCCATCGGCGTGGATCAGCCCGTGATAGCCGAACAGGCGGCAGGTCGTGTCGCGGATAATGATATGGGCACCGTCGCCGGCTTTGGCGCGGGCGGCATCGTCGAACATTTCCGAATAGCGCCAGAAGCGCGACCCGCCGCAGGGGATTGCCAGCCGCGTCGTCGCGACCTCCGCACCGCTACCGTCATGCAGGCCGATATCTGTTTCTGACCTGGCGTGCCAGGGTGTGGATGCCGGGTAGATCAGGTGACACATCGAATCCAGTGCCCCGCCTTCCGGGTAGCCGTCCCCAAGATTACCGGCAAGCCGCAGGAACAGGCGTGTGCTCAGCCCCGGCGGGCGCGATGTATAGGATTGCGGCTCGTTTTTGTAGGTCAGCACGGAATTGAAGATATGCGCGCCGAAGCTGGTCTCGGCCGCATTGCCCGTTGCCTCGTTCTCATAGCGAAACAGCGCGTGCAGCCAGCCATCGGCATCGCCGCCGTCAGCGAAATCGTAAACCAGTTCCATATGGCCGAAACTGTCCATCGCCGACAGGGCATCCGTCATTTCGGTTTTCAGGTCCACCATCCGGACATGATCCCGCGGCAGGTTGCCAAGGGCGATACGGCCTGTTTCACGGCCTTCCGGGTCGATCGCCAGCAGGGCGACGGGCAGGTTTGTCTGGCAGGTCGACATCGGCGTCGGCAGTGCCACCGACTTCCAGATATCCATCGGCAGGATTGGCGCGGGCAGGATGTATCCTTTGCCCATCAGGGGGGCAAGTTCGGGAATGCCGGGATCGGCCTTCAGGTCGACGCGTTCGACATTCATGTGGGCCATCCGCCGGTCCTTCGCGGCGGTGGTGATTTCATAGCGCGGGCGGACGAAATGTTTGCCCGCGCGAAGCTCTATCTGATGCGGCCAGGCGGCATCCGGCAGGACGTCGCTGACCCGAATGGCCACCGTGGCATAAGGCCCGACCGGCTGGTCGATGGTGGTCACCGTATCGTTGCCCATCAGGTTCACGCCGATCTCGCCCGCCGGGATCGTACAGGGATGCGAATTCTGGACCCAGAGGACCACGTCTTCGCCGCTGCGCGGCGCCGGCAATCCGCCATACAGGTCGGCCGGCCACGCATTTGCATCATGCGTGCAGGACAGGGCGTGGCCGTCAGCGCCATACAGATCGAGAGCATATTTGACGACATCGTGGCCGGTCGCGCCGATGGTATGGATAAACAGCTGGCCGGTAAAATCACCGAGCCCGAAGCGGGACCGCACGTCCCGGCTGTCGATGATGACCGATTGGGCGGCGCCGCTGACATCTTCAGTCCACTCGGCTAATACGCCGCCATTCTTGTCGATCAGCCGCAGCCAGAGGGTGATGTTCTTGGCCCCGTAGCGTGCCCAGTAATTGGCGGTGACGATGCGGGTATGATGCGCAGCGGTATCCCTGAAAAACGCGAAATTCGTGGCGAAATTCATCGGGTCGAGATAGGTCTTCCCGTTGCTCAGCATGGCCGTCGGCAGGCGCAGTGCATCCAGGCTGACAACCTCGGTCCCGGCGGGCAGCAGGTGGCGGACATGGTCGACCAGCTTGTCGGCATCGAACGCCATCACAAAGACGGTATCGAGTACAGCGCCGACGGCAAACCCCGGCAGGTCCGTTACCGGCTGGGCGCGATGGCCGAGAACGGTATCGCCGATCTGCTGAATATCCTGGACAAAGACGCCGCGCAGATCGATCCCGTCCAGCGGATAGAACGCGGCGAACCCTTCCGAGTAGCCGAGCGGATCGTAGATCGCCACACCGTTTGCGGCGCGCAGCTGTGACAGCAGACCCGTGGCAGCTTTGGCGGCAAGCGGATGGCTGACGGCCTTGTAATAGCTGTTGCCGCCGCTGCGGTTGTCGAATGTATCGATTTTCAGCGCCATGCGGGCGTTTTCATCCGGATTGTGTGTGGGAACTGGCGTTGTTCATTATGAGGGTGCGGGGGGCGAATCTCCATCGGCGGGTATCTACTTCCACAGCCGTTTGAAAAAGGCGGAGATCGCATGCCGGCGGCGTTCGCGCCGGGCGAACTTGTCACTGGTCACCCAGTTGAGCTGCAGCACCCGGCGCTGCCCTTCGAACGGCTTGTGACCATGGTACGACGTGTCGCTGCGCCGGAATGCCAGCAGGGTTCCTTCGGCAGGCGGAACTTCGGCGGCATAGTCTTCGAGATCCCTGTCCGAGCGCAGGACGCGCAGCCGGCCGCCGGATTCTTCCCAGTCGGGGTTCATATAGACCAGCACGGTGATGATCTTTTCGGTCGAATCCTGGTGAATGCGCCCGTCCTTGAGCTGGCAGCGACCGCGCACAGTGACCGTGGTCGGGCGGTCGGTCAGGTCGACATCGAACACTTTTTCGATCGCGGCGCGCATTTCAGGACCCTGCAATTCATCCAGCAGCGATGAAAACGCGTCCCCGTATGCCAGCGACTGATAGGGAAAACTGCCGGGCTGGTCGATTTCGGGATAGGTTTCGTGAATAGCGGGAAGCGCTGCTGCGCGCACAAAGCCGGGCACGATCACGTAATCATACGGATCGTGTCCGCACGGCGTGTTTGCGAGCGCGTCTGTATCGAGGGCGGTTGATTTGGAGGTTTGCTGATCCACGGACAAGATTTATCCCTCCGGTCGCGGTATTTCAATCAGGAACGTCGTTTCTTTCAGGAAGAAAGGCGTCAGGATGAAATTCGATGGACTATTTCCGCGGCGACTCGGGCTGTGTCGTCCGGCGCATCATAGGTCCATGTCTCCAGCGTGCCATCGAACGGCCGCGTGATGCCTGCCCTCCGAAGCGCTTCGTGGAACCGCGCGAATTTCGCTGACCCGCCATCGAGCTCGATTACGTGGACCGGTTTGCCGGTAGCGCAGGCTTCCGACACCATCGATACTGAATCTGCCGTGACCACGATGGCATCGGCGAGGCCGAGGAGGCCGAAATACGGGTTGTCCCCGCTGCCGTCCCAGAACCAGCAGGGCGTGTCCGACAGGGCCGCGCGAAGGTGTTTTTCGTTTTCCGCACCGGTCCGCCGGGATGCGGTGACGGCCAGACCTGCGCCGTGCTGCGTGCACAGGGTGCGCAGATTTGCAGCGAGCCGCCGGGTCACGGCCCCGGTCATCCGGTACTGCTTGTTCGATCCGCCGATCAGCACCGCGATCAGCGGGCGTGGCAGATGGGTGAGCAAGGGGCGGAATTTTTCTCCTTCGGCGCGGAGCTTTTCCGGTGTGACCCGGTGCAGCGCTCCGAAGGTTTCAAGCACGTTGTCGCCGGTCACACCGTCATGCTTTGGAATAGCGAGAAGATCGAACGCATCGCGCCGCCAGGCCGGGTTCTGTATCTGTACGCAGAACGTCGCATTGCCGCTCGCCCGTTTGATCGCCAGTGCGGGCGCCACGGTCTGGCGTCCGGTCGCGATCAGGATATCCGGCCAGGGCGGTGTCAGCCGGTTGCCGTCGGTATCGGGTGTCGACAAGGGCGACATCCAGAATTGGGGCGGCAGGGCGGACCACGGAAACCCGGGCGACAGACGTTTCACGACAGGCGTTTCGCCGCCAAGCGCCACAAGTGCTTCGGCCAGCCCGAGGCATTGGTTTTCCATACCCGGCTTACCGTCCGTCATGATCCAGACGGACTTTCCAGCGAGTTCGGCGGCCTTCGCGTTCACGGCTTAAACCCGGTCCTGATGACAGATGTTTGAAATATTATTATCATTCTTTAAAATATAATTTCGTGAATTGGCGGCTGATTGCGGGAATGCTGCACTATCCATGCTAAGAACCATGTTGAAGACCCGAGCTCGAAACTAACGGAAATTGCGGATATGGCCAGAATCAAACTCGATAAGATCGACCTCAAAATACTCCGCGATCTTCAGGATAACGGCCGGATGACGAATGTGGAGCTGGCGCATAACGCCGGGATTTCACCGCCGCCCTGTCTGCGCCGGGTCCGCGCGCTGGAGGAAACCGGCTGTATCCGGGGCTATCACGCCGATCTGGATGCCGAGGCGCTCGGTTTCGGCGTGACGGTTTTTGCCAATGTAGGGCTACACAGCCAGGCCGAGGCCGACCTGGTGGCGTTCGAAGAACGCGTCGCCGGATGGGACGAGGTTCGCGAATGTCACATGCTGGCGGGTGAAACGGATTTCCTGCTCAAGATCGTTGCGACCGACTGGGATGCCTATCAGAAATTCCTGACAGCCAACCTCACATCTGCACCGAATGTCAGTGTTGTAAAATCCGCCCTTGGTATCCGCACGTCGAAACGCGCCTTTGGTGTTCCGGTAAACGTGGAAGCGACAGAGTAGGGTGCGCTACCACGGGAAGACCGGACCCCGGCACAAGGCCGGGATAACAGGTTATGGGATGCTGGTCGGGTAATCAGTCAGGACGGTCTCGGCCTGCGGCACAAAAGCCTACTTGTACTTCACCGTCATGATTTCATAGGACTTGGTGCCACCCGGTGTGGTGACTTCCACTGAATCGCCGACTGTCTTGCCGATCATGGCGCGGGCCATCGGAGACGTGACCGATAGCAGACCTTCCTTGATATTGGCTTCATGTTCGCCGACGACCTGATAGGTACTTTTCTCGTCGGTGTCTTCATCTGCGACCTTTACGGTCGCGCCGAACTTGATGACCTTGCCCGTGATCGCGCTGACGTCGATGACCTCGGCGCGGCTGAGCAGGTCTTCGATAATGCCGACGCGGCCTTCGACGAAGGCCTGGCGTTCGCGTGCGGCATGGTATTCGGCGTTTTCCGACAGGTCGCCATGTTCACGGGCAACCGCGATCGCCTTGATGATATCAGGGCGTTCAATGGTTTTGAGGCGCTTAAGTTCCGCTTCCAGGGATTCATGTCCCTTGGCCGTCATCGGTGCTTTATCCATCGTCTCACTTCCTTCGCACAAAATGATCCCGCCCTGCAGTTAACAGGTAAAAGCCGTCCACAGTGCCGGGGTCAGGTTGTCGCTAGATTGGCCGCGTAAAATAAGACTGCAGCGGCGCAACTTCAAGTCCGCCGGCACGCATCGCAGAAATGGCTTCCACAGCGGCTTTGGCGCCTGCCACGGTAGTATAGTAAGGAATCTTCCGTACCAGCGCGGACCGGCGCAATGCATACGAATCGGCAATTGCCTTGGCACCTTCGGTGGTATTGAAGACCAGCTGGATGTCTCCACTGATGATCGAATCGACCACGTGGGGGCGTCCTTCGCGTACTTTTTTAACGGATTCCGTCGCGACACCGGCTGCATTCAGCACGTCGGCGGTGCCGGCTGTCGCCACGATGATGAAACCCATATCGCGCAGACGTCTGGAAACGTCGACCATTGCAGTCTTGTCCCGATCACGCACCGAGATGAACACCCTGCCTTCGACCGGCACAGAAGTGCCGCTGCCGAGCTGTGATTTGGCAAAGGCCCGGCCGAAATCCGCATCGATGCCCATGACTTCGCCGGTCGATTTCATTTCCGGGCCGAGGATGATATCGACGCCCGGGAATCGCGCGAACGGGAAGACGGCTTCTTTTACCGCAATATGTTTGCCGGTCATCGTGCTGGCATAGGTCTTCAGCAGGTCGGCGAGTTTTTCACCGGCCATGACCCGCGCGGCGACCTTGGCAATCGGCATGCCGGTTGCCTTGGCGACGAAGGGCACCGTCCGGCTGGCGCGGGGATTGACCTCCAGGATGTAGACCGTCTCACCCTTGATGGCGTATTGCACGTTCATGAGGCCGACCACGCCGAGCCCGCGTGCCAGGGCACCGGTCTGGCGGCGCAGATCCTCGAGAATGGAATCGGGCAGCGAATAGGGCGGCAGCGAACAGGCGGAATCGCCCGAATGAATCCCGGCCTCCTCGATATGTTCCATGATCCCGGCGACGTGCACGTCGTCATCGACATCGCGGATCGCATCGACATCGACCTCGATCGCGTCCGACAGGTAGGAATCGATCAGTACCGGCGTTGTCCCGGAGACCTTCACGGCAGTCTGGATGTAGCGCGTCAGCCCGGCTTCGTCATGGACGATTTCCATTGCCCGCCCGCCAAGCACGTAAGACGGCCGGATCACGACGGGGTAGCCGATTTCAGTCGCGATGCGGACCGCTTCGTCGCCGCTGCGTGCGGTGCCGTTTGCAGGCTGCAGCAATTTAAGGTCCTGCAGCAGCAGCTGGAACCGTTCGCGGTCCTCGGCGAGATCGATGGCATCGGGTGATGTGCCGAAAATCGGCACGCCTGCGGCTTCGAGGTCGGCGGCAAGTTTCAGCGGCGTCTGGCCGCCATATTGGAGGATCAGCCCGACGACTTCGCCGTTCTCTTCTTCCTTGCGCACGATCTCGATCACGTCTTCTGCCGTCAGCGGCTCGAAATAGAGCCGGTCCGACGTGTCGTAATCGGTCGACACGGTTTCGGGGTTGCAGTTGACCATGATGGTCTCAAACCCGGCTTCTTCCAGTGCATAGACCGCGTGGACGCAGCAATAGTCGAACTCAATGCCCTGGCCGATCCGGTTCGGACCGCCGCCGAGAATGATCGCCTTGCGCCGGTCGGTCGGCTCGGCCTCGCATTCGGCGGGGGCGTAGCCGGCGTTCTCGTAGGTCGAATACATGTAAGGTGTTTCCGACGCGAATTCGGAAGCACAGGTATCGATGCGCTTGTAGACCGGACGAACCCCTTGTTCGTGCCGGAATGCCGTGACCTTCGCGGCGGTTGACCCTGCGAGTTCGGCAAGCCGTTCGTCGGAAAAGCCCATGGCTTTCAACTGGTGCAGGTCTTGCGCGGTGTCCGGGAGGCCGTTTTCCCGGATGCCGTTCTCGGCCTCGACGATGCCACGCAGCTGCGCGATGAACCATGGATCAAAGCCCGATGCCGTCTGGATCGCATCGGTGGAAAGGCCGTGGCGAATGGCCTGGGCAACGGTCAGGATGCGGTCGGGGGTCGGCAGGTTGAGCGCAGCGAGCACGGCGGATTCATCGATACCGCCGACAACGTCGTCGCCTTCTTCGGGTTCTATCCCGGGAATGATAACTTCGTTCAGCCCTGTCAGGCCGGTTTCCATCGACCGCAGCGCCTTTTGCAGCGATTCCTGGAACGTCCGGCCGATCGACATCGCTTCGCCGACCGATTTCATCTGCGTGTTGAGCAGCGCTTCGGTGCCGGGGAATTTCTCGAACGTGAAGCGCGGGATCTTGGTGACGACGTAATCGATCGTCGGCTCAAAGCTGGCGGGCGTTACACCCGTGATGTCGTTATCCAGCTCGTCCAGCGTGTAACCGACGGCGAGCTTCGCCGCGATCTTGGCAATCGGGAACCCGGTCGCCTTGGATGCCAGTGCCGATGACCGCGAGACGCGCGGGTTCATCTCGATGATCACCAGCCGTCCGTCGGCCGGGTTCACCGCGAATTGCACGTTCGATCCGCCGGTATCGACACCGATCTCGCGCAGTACCGCGATCGAGGCGTTCCGCATGATCTGGTATTCTTTGTCGGTCAGCGTCAGCGCGGGTGCGACGGTGATGGAATCGCCGGTATGGACGCCCATCGGATCGACGTTCTCGATCGAGCAGATAATGATGCAGTTATCCGCATGATCGCGGACGACTTCCATCTCGTATTCTTTCCATCCGATGATCGATTCCTCGACCAGCACTTCGGAGGTCGGTGAGGCATCGAGGCCACGGCGGATGATTTCTTCGAACTCGTCGCGGTTATAGGCAACCCCGCCGCCGGTGCCGCCCATCGTGAAGGACGGACGGATAATCGCCGGCAGGCCGGTTTCTTCAAGAATTTCGAGCGCTTCGTCCATTGACCGGGCAATACGGCCGCGCGGCGATTCCAGTCCGATCCTGGACATTGCTTCCTGGAATAGTTCGCGGTCCTCTGCCTTGTTGATGGCGTCGCGCTTTGCGCCGATCATTTCGACCCCATGCGCGTCGAGTACACCCATCTTTGCAAGCGATAGCGCGGTGTTCAGGGCAGTCTGGCCGCCCATGGTTGGCAGCAGAGCATCGGGTTTTTCCTTTTCGATGATCTTGGCGACCATCTCCGGCGTGATCGGCTCGATATAGGTCGCGTCGGCGAATTCCGGGTCCGTCATGATTGTCGCCGGGTTCGAATTCACCAGGATGACCCGGTAGCCTTCATCTTTCAGCGCTTTGCAGGCCTGGGTGCCTGAATAATCGAACTCGCAGGCCTGACCGATAACGATCGGGCCGGCGCCGATGACGAGGATGGATTTTATGTCTGTGCGTTTGGGCATGGCTCAGGTTCAGGCTTCCGGGCGCTGCCGGGCAGGTTAAAACCGGTCTGGCAGGGCAGGTGAAAACGAACGGTACAATGATGTGATTGGACCGGAACGTGTTTCCCACGACTCGGGGGTTTAGGGCAAGGGCGGAGTCGCATTTTCCCGCCTGAAACGGCCTGAAACGGGCTGGAACTCTTTGAGAGGAGGCGAGGCGGCGCAGAATGCGCAAAGCGACGGAATGGATATCGACCGCGCGTGGTGTGATATAATAAAGTCCTGCTACTCGACGTCGTGCCGTTCTTCCCTGCCCGGAATTCTGAATCCTTGGTTGTTTAAATGAAACTACCCTACCAAATCGGCCTCACAGTCGTCATCGGCGGTCTTGTGGCCGGCGGCTGGTTCTGGCTGGGCCCGGCTGGGGACGACAAGGGCGCGCGTGACGCGGGCCCCCGGCGAGGTGGCGCGACCAGCGTTCTGGTCCAGAAGGTTACATTTGCCGAAGATCGTATGGTCGTCCGCGCAGTCGGCACCGGCACCGCCCAGAATTCCGCCATCCTGCATCCGTCGGTGTCCGGCGAGGTGGTGGCGGTGCTGTTCAAGGCCGAGCAGAGGGTGAAAAAGGGCGATGTGCTGGTCCGGCTGGATGACGACCATCAGCGTCTTGCCGTCCGTCTTGCCGCCGTCGCGCTCCAGAAAGCTCGGCGTGATGCGGCGCGGGTGAGCAAGCTTGCAAAATCGGGCCACGCATCAAGGATCAGCCTCGATACTGCCCAGACCGATCTTGAAACCGCGACCGTGCGTCATGCACAGGCGAAGGCGGACCTGTCCGACCGGGTCGTTGTCGCGCCTTTTACAGGGGTGATCGGCCTGACCGATATCAGTCCGGGTGACCGGGTTACCGAAAATACGCCCATCGCGACGCTCGACGAACGCTCGACCATCCTTGTTGATTTCAATCTGACCGAAGACCATGCCGCCCGTATCCGGGTCGGTGACCGGATCATCGTTCACCCGTCCAATGCGCCCGACCGGGAAGTCACTGGCCGGGTGTCGGCAATGGGGAGCAGGATAGACGAGGCATCGCGTACGTTAAGAGTGCGGGCAACCATCCCGAACCCCGACGATACGATCCGTCCGGGCACATCGTTCTCTGTTGAATTGGCATTTACCGGGAAATCCTATCCCAGCGTCCGCGAGGTCGCGGTTCTGTGGAGCCGCGACGGCGCCTATCTGTGGCGCGCGCGTGCCGGCAAGGCCGAGAAGGTCTTCGTCCGGCTGATCCGCCGCGATGCGGGCAGGATACTGGTCGACGGCAAGCTGAATGTCGGCGATGCCGTCGTGGTACAGGGTGTGCAGGGGCTTCGCGTCGGCCACCGGCTGAACCCCAAACCGTTTGCGGGTCCGGCAAAGGGCGCCGTCAAGGCGGATAAAGGTATTTCGAAGTGAGCGGGCGGTTCAGCGATCTGCCGGATCTCGCTATCCGTCGGCCGACGCTGATCGTGGTGATGAACCTGATGATCGTCATCGCCGGGTTGTCGGCGCTGTCCGGTGTCGAGGTCCGCGAATTGCCGGATGTGGACCGGCCCGTCGTCATGGTCCGCGCGTTCTTTGATGGCGCGTCTCCCGAAACCATGGATGCCGAGGTTACGAGCGCCATCGAGGGTGCCGTGGCCCGGGTGTCCGGCATTACCACCATCAATTCCGCGAGCGAGGAAAACAACGCTCGTATCCGTGCCGAGTTCGGGCCGGGGGTCGATCTCGATATTGCCGCCAATGACGTGCGCGAAGCTGTCGCCCGGATTTCGCGGCAACTTCCGGAGGGGGTCGATGAAGTCACCGTGGTCAAGGCCGATACCGATGCCTCGCCCGTCATCCGGCTCGCCCTTGTCAGCGAAACGCTGCCGCAGGAGACCCTCACCCGGCTCGCCGAGGACGATGTCACGGCGGAACTGTCGGCAATTCCCGGCGTGGCGACGGTGCAGCTGTTCGGCAACCAGGAACCCGTGCTACGGATCGTCGTGGAACCTATGCGGCTTGCCAGTTTCGGGCTGTCTATCGATGATGTCGCCCGGGCGCTGCGGTCGACCGATCTCGACGTGCCCGTCGGCAGCTTCAAGTCGGACAACCAGCTTCTGCTGGTGCGCGCCGATGCATCGATCTGGCAACCATCCGATATCGAAGCCCTCGAACTTAAACCCAATGTGCCGCTGGGCAGTGTGGCCCGTGCCTATTACGGACCGGCCGAGGCGGAGAGCTACAGCCTGCTGAACGGCCGTAAAGTTGTCGGGCTCGGCATCATCCGCCGGGCGCAGTCCAATACCATCGCCATATCCGACGGCGTCGACGCAGCCATTGAGCGCCTCAACCGGCGGCTTGATGACGCGGAGATCATCAAGGTATCGGATGATGCGACCTTCATTCGCGGGTCGGTGAAGGAAGTGATGACCAGCCTCGCCATCGCAATCTTCGTCGTGTTCGCCGTGATCTATGCTTTCATGGGCTCGCTGCGGGCGACGCTTATTCCCGCCGCTGCCATTCCGGTGGCGCTGGTCGGCACCATTGCCGCGATCTGGCTGCTCGGGTTTTCGATTAATATCCTCACCCTGCTGGCACTGGTCCTGGCGACCGGCATGATCGTCGATGATGCCGTGGTGGTGATCGAAAACGTCTATCGCCACCGGGCGATGGGGCTGAAACCGCTGGCCGCCGCCGTGGTCGGCACGCGCCAGGTATTCTTTGCGGTGATCGCGACGACGGCGACGCTGGTCGCGGTGTTTCTGCCGATAGCGTTTCTGCCGTCAAATGCCGGGCGGCTGTTCACTGAATTCGGCATCGTGCTCGCGGTTGCGGTCGCCATTTCGTCCTTCGTCGCGCTGTCGCTCTGCCCGCTTCTGGCATCCCGCCTGCCGGTGTCGGACACCGAAGACGGCAAGTCCGTTCCCCGGCGCGGGGTGATCGCCGGGTTCGGGCGGCGAGTCGAAAACGTGTACCGGCGGTTCCTCGAGTTCACGCTGTCGGCGCGGCTGCTGGTGCTCGGCGGTACGGCGATGGTCGCGCTGACGGCGGTCGCACTCTACCCGACGATCAACGAGGAACTTCTGCCGCGCGAAGATCGTGGCTCGCTCTATATCATGCTGCAGGGCCCCGACGGGGTCGGGCTTGATTACATGGATCGCCAATCCGCCCAGGTGGAGGCATTGCTGCGGCCCTATCAGGATAGTGGCGAAGTCGGCGACGTGATGTCCATCGTCGGGCGCTGGGATCTCAACCGCGTCTGGATCGTCGCACCGCTTGCGCCCTGGGGCGAACGCACCCGCAGCCAGGCGGAAATCGCGAAAGAACTGCGCCGCCCGCTGCGGCGGATTACCGGTGCCCATGTTCGTCTGCGTCAGCCCAACAGCCTGAACCTGCGCCGCTCTGGCGGGCGCATGGAATTCGCGCTGACCGGGTCGAACTACAAGGACCTCGCTGCAGCAGCGGATGATTTCAGCGCGGCGATGCAGGAACGCCTGCCGCAATTCGAAGACCCCGATGTGGAATTCCAGCAGACCCAGCCGCAACTGTCGATCAAGGTCGACCGGCGCCGGGCCGAAGACCTCGGCGTACCGGTAGAAGGCATTGCCAATACGCTGCGCGCGATGGTCGCCGGCTACGAGGTCGCAGAGCTTAACGTGAACGACCGTTCCATTCCCGTCCTGCTGGAATCCGCCGCTGGTGCGATCGATGATCCCGGCGATCTGCGCAACCTGTTCGTGCCGACGGCAAGCGGCGACCTGGTGCCGCTATCGTCCTTCGTTTCGCTGGAGGAAATCGGTGTTGCCGCCGAGCTCGACCGGACCGGACAGAAACGCGCGGTCGAGATCGACACGCCACTGCCCCCCGGCTATCCGATGCGCAAAGCCATGGCCGAGGTGCAGGCCATTGCCGACGACACGCTGCCACCGGGCATCGACCTGCGTTTCCTGCGTGAAGCTGCAACGCTGGAAGAAACCTCGAACGAGGTGATGATCACTTTCGTGATTGCGATTGTCGTGGTGCTGCTGGTGCTCGCCGCCCAGTTCGAAAGCGTGCTCAGCGCGATGGTGATTATCCTTACCGTGCCGTTTGGCCTCGCCGCCGCGATTTTTGCGCTCAAGCTGACCGGGACGACGCTGAATATATACAGCCAGATCGGCCTGGTGATGCTGGTCGGGCTGATGGCGAAGAACGGAATCCTAGTAGTTGAATTCGCGGATCAGCTGCGTGATCGTGGCCACAGTGTGATGGACGCCGTGCGCGAAGCGGCGATCACGCGGCTGCGCCCGGTGATGATGACCATGCTGTCGACCGTGCTCGGCGCGCTGCCGCTGATACTCAGCACCGGGCCCGGCGCGGAAGCGCGCAGCGCCATCGGCTGGGTCGTGTTCGGCGGGCTCGGCATTGCCACGATCTTTACGCTGGTATTGATCCCTGTGATCTACAGCGTCCTCGCCCCGCTATGCTCGTCCCGCGCCCATGCCGGGATACGCCTCGACCGCGAGCTGCGCGAGGCGGATGCGGCGCGGGCGGCGGCAGAGTAGGCGTCTCCCCGCATGCGGGGCTCTAACTAGGCGTTCACGAAAGCTTCGCGATGCATCTCCATATAGCATCGGCCGGGCCAGTGTCTTTGCTCTTTGGGTAAGTGAATTCGTTTGTTTGGCTCCGAGAACAAAGTTCGATATTTAGGAGGTACGTTGTTATGAGAGACGATTAGCTGGTAGTCGTCGCTTAGCGAAATGAGATGGCGATCAAACATTCAATGTGCGGTAGCCGATAGAGCAATGCCGTTCTGGACGACGTCTGGACCGCCGTCTTTGACCGGCCAAATGTGCGCGGCCTGAACCTCTGCTCGCCCTCCTCCATTGATGATGCGTAATCCAGTTACGGCACATCGATTGTCATAGGCTTCGCATATGGCACCGCGAAAGCGCGCGTCGCGAATTTTTCGGTTAACCAGCATTTCCGCAATACGTCGCTCTCCAAGCAATGCGTATTCGTCGATGAGCGAGTTTGTGGTCGAGTCAAGAGTACCGCTATCGAGCCCGAGTTTGATTGCATTCTCTCGTGCAAGCGTTTGCGTTAAACCGCATTCAACAATTTCGTTGAAGTCGCTGGTCTCCAGTTGCCGGACAGAGTTTCCGCGCAACCGGGCGCCAATTTGCGACGGTTCCTGGACTTCCCTGAGTGAACGTTCTGCATATCGACCGGCTCGTTTCCAGGGAACCGGCGTGTCGAACGGCAGAAAATTTTCGATCATGGCGTAATAGAGTTTGGCGTCCTGAGTATCGGCCTCGATTCTGTTGATCTGACCGACTGCAAAATAGGCAAGATCGCCTCCACCGGCTCTCGGTCGACGGAAGACAACCCAATCTCCGACGCATCGAGTCAGCCTCGTGCGATATTGCGACGGGAAATGATATCGCTGAGGGAGTTCATCGTCATACCCAGAATCGGGCTTGGCATCGAGGACAGCTTTCATGACTAGAGATTACTCAAAATTGAGATGGAGCCAAGCCATTAAATCTCTCCGAGAGGACATGTACAATTGTGACTTCGGG
>Ga0181607_10001766_pt1 | contig 19309 bp, 11 predicted proteins | sample 041ome_9_FD_132420 | JGI IMG/M metagenome (GOLD analysis project Ga0181607, IMG submission 132420) | Coastal salt marsh microbial communities from the Groves Creek Marsh, Skidaway Island, Georgia - 041413US metaG (megahit assembly) | ecosystem: Environmental > Aquatic > Marine > Intertidal zone...
GATGACATGAAGACTGGCATGTTGCCAAACTTAACACAAAAAGCTGATAGATTCAACAAGTTCTATGACTTTAATGAAAGTAATCTTGAAGATAGTGTTGATATTGCAGCCAAAGGACAGATTGGATTTAGAAAAAGAGATTACCTGGATCAACTTGGATTGGATGACGTTAGTCAGGTCAAGTTCTATCAGGGCATGATTAAGACCAAAGGCACACCCAACGCTATTGACAAATTAATTGGTGCTGATCTCAATAACTTAGATCAAGAAATTAACTTCTACGAAGAGTGGGGCTTCAGAGTTGGCGAATACGGCAGCATTGACAGTAATCAGGTCATTGAACTAATCATTGATGAAGCTCGTGCACAGGAAAATCAAACAGTGGTTCAACTGTTAGATAACGGCGACACAGCAGATTCGGATTATTATACATTTAAAAAGAAGGATATCCATAAGTTACCCAACAACTTTAGCAAAAACATCTTCTTTACCAGAGACACAAATGCTAAGAAAACAGACATTGTTGGTGCCGGACATCCAAGACTTGATGACGTAAATTACACATTATTTGATTTAAACAATATTGCGTCACTTGATGCTAACATAGATCGCATTGGTCGCGGCGCAACAATTTGGACAGCCAAGAACGACTTTGATTGGAATGTATACAGAGTTACAGAAATTGGTGTGGAAGTCAGCGAAGCAAAGCAAGACGCAAATGGGTTTATCACACTAACAACTACTGCTAACCACGGACTTGTTGAGAACGACATTGTTCTTATTAAAACAAGTAACCAAGTTGTGCGTGGATTTAAGTTTGTTGACAGTGTTGACTCGCCTAGAACATTTAACATAAGTGTTGGTGAACTAGAAATAGATGATATAACAAATCTTAGGTTACCTATTTTTAAACTAGTAAGCTCACGCTTCACCAATCTATCAAGTATTGCTGATACTACTCCGCTTTATGGCTGGGATGAAAACGAAGTTGTATGGGTTGACTACGACCAAGAACAGAACTGGGCGGCGTTTAAAAAACAAGAGCCCTGGGATTTTGACAAACTAATCTACAACATTGAAAGTTCTGGCAATGCCAATAATGGTTATAGTGTTGCTGTTGCTGATGACGAACTATCAGTTGTTTCTGGTGCACCAAACCAGGGCAATGGTGTTGTTTATCCATACTTAAAAGACGAAAATGGAATTTATAATCCTGCTTCTACGCTAGTGCCAGTGACTATTGGTAACGATATATCTGAATTTGGTACTTCAGTTGCTGCTGGTAATGTATGGTTAGCAGTAGGTGCGCCGGCTAGTGATAGCAGTCAGGGATTTGTTGTAATTTACAAGAGATCACCCAGTGGACTTTATGAGATCAAACAGAATTTAAGAATTGCTAGTCCCGCAGGCGCAGATAAGTTTGGCTTTAAGGTAGCTATTAGTAAAAACGATAGATACTTGTTTGCAACAGCACCAGGCACAAACACTGTTTATTGCTACACATTGGTTAATGTTAGCACAGACAATGAATACACAGAAACAGTTGCTGGTACTGGATCACAAACAAACTATACACTTGGCTTTACGCCAAGTAGCATATACAGCATTCATGTTGTTGACGAAGACGACAAGCAGTATATCCCATATTTAGATTACACCCTAAGTGGTGCAGTGCTAACATTTACTACCGCCCCTGCTAACGGATTGGACATTGTAATTAGACAGAACAGTCACTATGTGCTAGTAGACACTATTACTGGCAGTGATTCAATGGCAGGAGATGAGTTTGGATTTAGTATTGATTCAGACACAGCAGGCGAGACACTGGTTATTGGTGCACCGTATGCAGATGTACCTGACCTTGATAGCACAGTTATTACAGATGCTGGTGAAGCGTATGTATTCCACCATATTGCAGAAAAGTTTACTGCCAACGGAACAGATTATCAGTTTACAACCAGTAACACATTACCCAGTAACTTCTATGTTGAAGTAGACGGCGTAGAACAAGTTGCTACGTCTGGATCTTTTGGCGGATTTGATAGTGATAGTAGTGCAAACCGCTATACAGTAAGTGGTAACACAATATCATTTAGATATATTCCTACCAGCGGAAGTGTTGTTAAGATTTACACTGGTAACTTTGTAGAGATGCAGAGATTAAATCAACTTAGTACTGGCAACCAACCAACCGACAATGAGAACTTTGGATACAGCGTGGGCATTGACGCCTACGGTGCTATTGTTGCTGTTGGTGGCCCTGGCGAAGATGAACTTAATCCTAACACTGGGTCTGCAAGTATCTTTATTGATGAAGGACTACGCTTTGGAAGTGTTACTACAGCAAGTACAGATGCGTCAACATTCAGTGCACAGTTTGATTCCATATTCATTGATGATTATGAAATTACAATAGCTCTCAATGACAGTGCAGATTCAACTACACTAGCAGGCGAAATTAACGATGCTGCCATCACTACAGTAAGTGCAGTGGCGGTAGGTACTACTAACCTAACTATTACTGGCAGTGCTGGAGTTGTTAACAAGAAGCTCAAGGTACGCCCAGGAACTGGAACTACATTCCAAACCCTAGCACAGGTAGAGCCATTTAAGTTTACGCAAAAGATAAACCATCCACTGCTAGCCGAGAACGAAAACTTTGGTAGAGTAATTGCATTTGACAAGCACATTCCCATTAATGCAGTTGCTGAACAAAGAATGGTTATTAGCAGTGATAGAGCAAGCACAGAATTGCGCATGGGCATGGATCGTGACACAGTTACTACTAGCTCTACTTACAACGAGTTCACAACTACATTTGATGCTGATAGCACCAAGTTTATTGACAGAGTTACACAAAGTGGCGCAGCATACATTTATGATTTACTGGACAGTAGTGCAACACCTGGTGTTCCACAAAGCATTGCTAACCCGCCAAAGTTTGCATTTGGACAACAGATGCAAAATACACAGATTGATGAATTAGATCAGTTTGGCGGCAGCATGGCACTAAGCCGTACTAAACTATTTGTTGGCAGCCCAACAGACGATGTGTGGGCTTCAAATGCAGGAAGTTTTTATTATTTCCAAAATACCAATAATGACAGTACCTGGTTAAAGACCCGTGTGCAAACACCTAAAGTAGACCCTACGGTTATTAACCGCATTGTTACCTATAACAAAGTAAACAACGAGATAATTGATTTTGTTGATACTGTTGACATCTTTAAAAACAAACTACCTGGTCTTGCACAACAAGAACTTGATTACATTCTACCCATCGATCCAGCAACTTACAATGTAAGTTCAACACCTGATGCTGTAACATTCTCACAAACAGGCGGTTGGAATAACGAGAAGATTGGCAGAGTTTGGTGGGACTTGTCTACTTGCAGAGTAATAGAATACGAACAAGGTGATATTGACTACCGTGTTCAACATTGGAATCAGTTCTTCCCTGATTCAAGTATTGACATTTATGAGTGGACGGAGAGCGATGTTCCGCCAAGTCAGCACACAGACAGTGGCTTGCCAGGAACTCCCAAATTTACTGACGACAGCAACTATAGTACTTCACTTAGATATAACAGTTCTACAAATACAACAGTAACCAAATACTATTACTGGGTTACTGGGCTCAATGGGTTCCCCAATGATGAGCGTAGACAACTTAGCACAGAAAGTGTTCGTCAACTGATTGAAAATCCAATCTCTACAGGCGGCAAATACTTGAGTATTGTAGCGCAAAATACATTTGTCCTCAACAACATGGTAGACAGTTTTGCTGATAAGAATACTGTGGTAAGTATTAACTATGATGTTGTCAAGAACGAAGGAATACTACACACAGAATTTGACTTAGTCAGTGAAGGCGACCCTGCACAGGCTATTCCACCAAGAATACAAAGCAAACTAATTGATAGTTTAGCAGGTGCAGATTTAACTGGTGCTGTTGTACCTGATACCACATTAAGCATCGGCGAGCGTTATGGCATTAACACACGCCCACGCCAGACAATGTTTGAAGACAGACAGCAGGCACTAAAGACATTTATTGATTATTGTAATAAGGTGTTTAAGACAACCCCAATTGCGAGACAGTATACCTTGGATACACTATTCCTAAGCGACCCTGTACCAACAAAAGCAAGCGGTGCTTGGGACAAAAAAGTAGCCGACATTACTACCAGAGACTTCTTAAACAAGTTAACTTTTGCAATTGGTTATAAAGTGCTAGTTAATTCAGACAGCACGGTTGGCGGTGATTGGACTATTTACGAACTAAGAGCAACTAGCACAGGACTCAGATACTGGTTCTTGTTACAGGTCCAAGGATATAATACATCAAGATACTGGAATTATTCAACCTGGTATGCAACTGGATTTGACAGTACAACTATTCCAACATATACAGTAGCAACTGAGCCAGATTTGGCAAGGTTAACTGCCAGCACTAATGAACTAGCCAAAGTCCGCAGTAACGATGACGGAAACTTTAGTTTCTTCCAGTACACTGACACTGGCGTTTGGCAGGAAGTTATTATTGAGAACGGTACTATTGAACTCAAGAGCACAATATACGACTATGCTAATGCAGCAAGCGGAAGTTATATTGGATTTGACAGTGGCGTATTTGACTTTGAAAAGTTTGACAGAGTGCCGCATCAGGAAGTTAGAAATATTGCAACAGCAATCTTCACTGATATCTTTAAAGACAATCTAGCAAGTAAACGCAATGAACTATTCTTTAGAATGGTTGAGTTCTCAATGCACGAGTTACATAGCAGTGGATTGGACTGGCTTATTAAAACTAGTTTCTTAAAAGTACTACACAAGGTTAGAAACTTATCACAGTACCCAACATATCAACTTGATAACTCAACCTTTATTGAAGAGTTTATCAATGAAGTTAAGCCATACCACACTAACATTCGTGAGTACACAGCAAAGTATGACGGTGATGACCAGTTCCAGGGCGATGTTACTGACTTTGATTTACATGCATTTTATGATAGCAGTACTGGTTACTTTAGAAAGTACAGTGGCGATTTTGCTGGCGATGAAGTTTCGAGAACCACAGGAAACACAGTTGATAAGCCCTGGGCAGACAACTACAGTTACTACCTAGACAGTGTTGTAATTTATGCAGCAGGTACTGGATTTACTGACAATCCTGTTATTACAGTTAGTGCGCCTGATTTAGAGTCAGGAATACAGGCAACTGTTACTGCGGTTACAAACGGCGATTCTATTATCCGTGTTAGAGTTACTAACAAAGGCAGTGGCTACACCAAAACACCAACTATTACTTTTAAGGGCAATGGAACTGGATTAAGATTACTACCAAGAATTAAGAACGATACTATTAGAGAATTTGATACAACTATTAAGTTTGACAGAATTACGTATAGTTCAACAGTTCTAGACTGGTCCGCAAATACTACTTACAACTATCTAGACTTAATTTCATATAATAACATTAACACTGGCAAGCAAGATGTATACCAGGTTAACGTTTCAGGTGGATTTACAAGCGGAACAACATTCAGTGTTGAAGATACCACTGGTGCAGTTGCTCTTGTAGTTTATGATGATGCTAATTTAGCAAGTGCTGCTGATAGAATTGCAGCCTACTATGCCCCAACTGCTGGAATGATTGGCGATGATTTGTCGTTGTTACAATCAGGAACAGACTACTTGGGTAACAAAGTAAGTGGTATTGGGTTTGACAGAGAACCAGGATTTGATCAAGCAAGTTTTGACAACTTGGGCTTTGATGACTTTGACATTGATGAAAACGGGCTAACAGTACTCAGCGGCGCAAGTGCTCTTGATACTACGATCTCAAGTACATTTACTGACATTGCACTAGGAACCCGCCCAGAAGATATTAACGTAGACGGCGGTGGATTTGTTGATATATATTCAAGCCACGCTCCAGAAGAAGTAGTGCCTGGTATTGTATTTGACAACCTGGACATGGAAGTTTACACTGACCCTAGTGACGATTATGCTGGTGACGGCAATAGCTTTACTACAGTATCCCGTGTATATACTGCTAGTGGAACACAACAAACATTCTCCTATGCAGGATCTGCACAGCGTGATCTAGTTGACTACTTGGTAGTATACACTGGAAGCACCAGAGTTTATGACTTTACTGCTGACTATGAAAATAGAACAGTGTCGTTGTCTAGTGCGCCAGCAGCAAACACCAATGTTTACATTTATGGATATGGAGTTACTGGTGAAAAGATCACGTACGAGCAGACATTTATCGGTGATGCTAGTACAGTTCAGTTTACACTTGGTATTAACTATACTAGATATACACAGAGCTTGGTGCTCAGAGATGGCATAAGTGTAGCACATACTATTACTGACGGAACAGATGGAAGAATTGTTCTTACTACCAACGATGCTAACCCCAACGGGTCGCTAATTCATGTTATTATCAGCAATCGTGCTGTAGACAAGGCTGCATTTACTTACGGTGAAACACAAGAGATTACACTTACTAGCGGAACACTGATTTACAACTTAACTGAATCATTTACAGGATTTAGTAATCCAAGAACAGGCAATGCTATTGTTGAGTTAAACGGAACAAGACTACGTCCCGCTAATGCTGAATATTACACATTGGACGGATCCACACTTGCTTATAGAACTCCAGTTACTGCTGGCGAAACAGTCGCCAATGTTGCAACAGGTGACATCCAGGTAACTAGAATTGATGCAGCAACTAATATTACATACAACTTGCTCAATGTTCAAGACTATACTGTAACAAGTCAAGAAGATGTTGACAGTACTCTTTATTATAGAATAAACTTGTTAAGTGCTTATAACAGTGGCGACACATTGATAGTTTCAGTTGCCAATGCTAATGAATATTTCATTAATAGCAGCAATGAAATTAGATTAGGCAGTGGTGTAATTTTTGCTACTAACGACAAACTGCACGTAACTAGCTTTAACAACTATGATCCATTGCGTGTACACACAAAAGTTTATATTGGCACAGGATCACAAGTTACACAGACTATCGATGACTTTGACAACAGCGGATTTGACAGTGTTGGATTTGATCTGTTAGCTCAAGGCGGACAGGCTGTTAACAAATTTGTACTAGATCGTATTCCAACTAACACAAACAATCTTTGGGTTACACTGGATGGTGTAAGATTACATGCTGGTGATTACGATATTGACGAAAATGGAAGACTTGATTTAACTTCACAATCACTAACAGGAACAAGTGAAATTATTGTTACACACTTTAGTGAAAGAAACATAGAACCAACTGTAGGTTACAGAATGGTTAACGACATGTTGGGCAACTACGAATACTTTAGATTGTGCACAGACGGAGCCACTAAAGTCACACAAGAGGTTAAACCAACTGATACTAAGATTTATGTGCAGGATGCAAGCAAACTACCACAGCCTAGTCCAAATTCTAATAAACCAGGTGTAGTATATGTAGGTAACGAGCGTATTACGTATTGGAGTATTGATTACACTAATAATTATATTACACAGATTAGACGTGCTACAAACGGAACACGATTTGCAGGGACACACCTAATCGGAACAGAAGTATATGACACAACTGATGCACAGAGATTGCCAGCAACTAACACACATACACAAACCTGGTACACAGCAGGTGTGTCGACAGCGGCAGATGGTAATGGTATTCAGAGCGCAACAACAACAAATGCTAACTTCCTTAAAGCATGTGAGGCATTTGTTCCTAATTACTTGCAAGAATTCCAGAGTCCTAAGTATGTGGTAGATGGATATGTTGATGAAGGCTACGTAGCAGATTTGGACTTATAAATGTTGATTATAATACCACATAAATACAAGAATAAATACACTAGTGAGATATTGAAATAATGGCTATTATACTTAGAAGCAGCAGAAGTGTTCCGTTAACCCACGCAGAAGTAGATGGGAACTTTACTGATCTGAACACCAGAACTACTACACTAGAAGCAAACTATGTGAAAACAGTGAATGGCGTCAGTGCTTCTAGTAATGCACTTACTATTGGCACTACAAATATTACAGAAGGCACTAACTTATATTACACAGATACTAGATCAAGAGCTAGTATTAGTATTACTGATGCTGGTGGTGACGGTAGTCTAGCTTACAATAGCACTACTGGCGTAATAACATACACTGGTCCTAGTGCTAGTGAAGTTAGAGCACACATTAGTGCTGGTGAAGGCATTGATATTGCAACTGGTGTTATTAGTGCTGAAGATGCAACAGCCAGCAATAAAGGTATTGCTAGTTTTAGCACAGATCACTTCAGTGTTACAAGTGGCGCCGTGACCTTGCTTGCAAACGGTATTGACGATACATTAATTGATTTTGGTACAGGAACAAATCAGGTTAATACTGCTGACATTCCTGAACTAACAAATTTGTACTACACAGATGCAAGAGCAGACGCTAGAATTGCTGCCGCTAGTATTGATGATCTAAGTGACGTTAATACTACAGCCATTGCTCCTGTAAACAGTTATGTGTTAACCTGGGATAATTCTCAGGGATATTGGATGCCAGCAGCGGCCCCAGGTGCTAGTGGTGGTGAAGCAAACACAATTACTAACCTAGGAACTGGCAGAGAAATTTTTTCCAACAAAGTTGGCGTTGATTTTAGATTAAGATCTTTAACTCCTGGTACTGGGGTTACACTAACACAGAATACCAATGACATTGAAATAGCAATTAGCTCAACTCCAACATTTACTAGTCTTACTACAGACGGTATTACTATTAATGACAACAATATTAGTACAACACGAAGCAACGACAACCTAGTACTGGATCCAAGTGGTACCGGTGTTGTACAAGTAGTAGGTAATCTAACTGCAAGTACAGTTACAGCGACGTCACTAGCAGGCACACTAACAACAGCCGCGCAAACAAATATTACAAGTTTGGGAACACTTGCTGCTAACTTAACATTAGCAAATACATATGACCTAGTATTTACAGGATCTAGTAATACTTCTACACTAGTAATAGCAGATCCAAGTTCTGATAGAATCCATACACTTCCTGATGCAACTGGTACAATAATTACTACAGGCAATCTTGCTAGTATTGTAACCACTGGTGCGCTTGACTCTGGCAGTATTACCAGTAATTTTGGTAGCATTGATGTTGGAGCAAGTGCAATTAGTGGCGGGGCATTAACAGTGAGCTCTGCTGTTATTGATAACATTACTGTTGCTGATAATAATATTACATCAAATATTACTAATGCTAATATAGTATTAGATCCAAGTGGCACTGGTATTGTTGAAGTTAGAAGCCAGATTAGTGCATCTTCGAACAGAATTACTAATGTTGCAGACCCAGCCGCAGCACAAGACGCTGCAACTAAAGCGTATGTTGATGCAAGAGCGAGCAGCGGTGCAACAATCTTTACCGCAACAGGCGACACTGGCAGTGATACTATTGCCATTGGTGACACTGTTGCCTTCTCTGGAACATCAAACGAAATTAACACTAGTGTGGTATCCAACACTATTACAATTGGATTACCCAACAGTGTAACTATTTCTAATAATTTAACTGTTGGAAACAACGTTACCATTGGTGGTGACTTAACAGTAACTGGTTCTACTAACACCGTTGGTGCAGCAAACTTGAGTGTTGCTGATCAGTACATCTACTTAAATGCAGGCAATGCTATTGGTGACGACAATACAATCTTTACGGGCAGCGGTCTAGACGACGGGGTGCTTGAAGGTTATTTTGAAGGTAGTACAACTACAACATATTATGTAAGAATTGACGGCACAGGAACTCCTGATACATTTGAGTGGAGTAAAGACAACTTTGCTAGTACAGAAGCAACTGGTGTCGCTATTGATAGCACAGCGCAAGCATTAGATAGTAATATTACCATACGTTTCCTGGCAACAACTGGTCACACAATTGGTGACAAATGGGTTGGTACAGCGGCACCAATTTCACAAGATACTGGTTTATGGAGTAATGAAAACACAGGCACAACAGCCCCAGGATACACGCACATTGGCCTATTCTTTGATGTTACTGATAGAACCTGGAAATTTGTAAATGAATATGATTTAGAACCCACTGGTGCTATTAATACAGCCCATTCTAGTTTTAAATATGGACCGGTCGAAGCCGGATCATATAAAACTGGAAGTTTAACTATTAGTGGTAATAAAATTAATTCTACAGACAGTAATGCTAATATTGAGTTACTGACAAACGGTACTGGTGTTATTGACATGCAGAGTAATGTTCAATTGTCAGCACAAGGCGATTTACGTTTTGCTGATGCAGACAGTAGTAACTGGGTTGCGTTCCAAGCACCACCAACGGTTGCAAGCAATGTAACTTGGACCCTACCAGCAGCAGATGCTTCTAGTACTGGGTATCTACTAAAAAGTAATGCCAGTGGTGTACTAAGTTGGACAGACGAAATTCGTCAAACAGCACAAAGTGGATCTTCAGAATTCAAAGTTCTTTTCAGCAGCACCACTGGTGACACCAGTGGTGCATTTACAGCTCAAATTGACTCAGGCACCAGCGAGTTTACTTATAATCCTGGAACCAATACACTAACAGCTAGTATTTTCTCAGGTACTGCAACAACGGCACGATACGCTGACTTGGCAGAAATGTACGTTCCAGATGCAGCATATCCAGCTGGCACAGTAGTTACTATTGGAGGAGGAGCAGAGATTACATATTGTACTCCAACTAATATTCCAGCTGGCGTTATTTCAACTGCTCCGGCGTATTTGATGAACAGTAAGTTAGAAAACGGCGCACCTGTTGCACTAGTTGGTCGAGTGCCAGTTAGAGTTGTTGGTGCAGTTACTAAAGGACAAGTTGTTAAAGCAGACCTTAACGGGGTAGCAAGCGCAACAGCAGATGGTGAACGTGTGGGCATTGCTCTTGAATCAAGTGACAATACTGGCGAAAAACTTATTGAATGCATGTTAAAGGTATAGTATAATGCAAGAGAATGAAAAAGAGAACATGGAAAATTTAGAAAACCAGCAACCTACATCTCCGCTTAAAGAACAAGGCGGCGTAATGATGGAAGGACACATTCGTATCTTTGATCCAGAAACTGGAGAAGATATTGTAAACAAACGCAATGCTATTCATTATGAGAATATGAGTGAAGCATTGGCGCTGAGTGTGGCTAACAAGACAACCGGATTTGCACACGAGATTGCATTTGGCAATGGCGGCACCAACGTTGATCCAACTGGCGTTATTACATATTTGCCAGCTAACTCAACAGGACAAAATGCAAGTCTTTATAACCAAACATATTATAAAGTGATTGATGACAATTCAAGTCTCAACACCGACCCAGGAAGAAATAAAATCACAGTAAACCACGTTAGTGGAAATATCTACAGTGATATCGTAGTTAGTTGTTTACTAGACTACGGTGAGCCAAATGACCAACAGGCATTTGACAATACTAGTAATTTTAATGATACATATACATTTGATGAGCTAGGACTAAAAAGTTGGATTGGAACTGTTAACACTGGTAAGTTACTTACTCATGTTGTTTTCCATCCTGTGCAAAAAAGTTTGAACAGATTGATACAAATAGATTATACAATCCGTATTCAAACTCTAACAAATTTAACTAGTCTGTAATTTTTTGCCAAATAGTGTGAAGGTCGCGATGTTTGTGCATCCGCCTTCTCTATAACTAGCAAGCGTCACAGCAATGACATTATTTATTGACAACAAATACACTAAAATATATTATAGCATAATAGAACACGCTCGACAACCAGTATTTGACCGAGAACCCTATGACCAATACACAGAAAATCACCACATTATTCCAAAATGTTTGGGAGGTTTAGACAAAGACTCTAACATGGTGCGTTTAACTGGGCGTCAGCATTTCATTTGCCATTGGCTATTAACCAAAATGGTTTCTGAGAAAAAACATAAATGGCAGATGATAAACGCACTGAGTTTAATGTTGTGGGGTCACAACAACAAGCAGAATCGTTATAAGATAAATTCCAGATTATACGAACAACTTAAGGCAAAACATAACAAGATGCTATCCGACCGACTCAAAGGTAAGAAACGCAAGCCATTCAGTGAAGAGTGGAAAAGAAAGATGACTAACCATTTGAAAGGGAACACATATGGTTCCAAAGCAGTTATGGTCGAGGGTGTGAAATACATTTCTCAAACGGAAGCAGCAAGGAAGTTGGGTTATTCTCAAGCATTTGTTTTCTATCGATTAAAAAGTAATAATTTTCCTGATTATTATTATATATAAATATATCTAACAAGCATAAATATATTTAAGACATTTTAGGAGGATCTAGTCATCGCATACACAGTCAATAAAACAAACGGTTCAGTGTTAGCAACAGTATCAGACGGTACTATTGATACTACTACTGATCTCGTATTAGTAGGCAAGAACTACGCAGGTTACGGTGAGTTCCTAAACGAGAACTACGTAAAACTGCTAGAAAACTTTGCAAATACAACTGCACCAGCAGCACCGCTTGCTGGACAGATGTGGTGGGACACCAGTGGTAACCTACTTAAAGTTTATAACGGAACAGCATTTAAAACTGTTAGTTCAAGTACAGCTTCAGGCAGTGCACCAAGTAACAGTGTTACTGGTGACCTTTGGTGGGATACCACTAACGGGCAGCTAAAAGTTTATAACGGTTCATCTTTTACAACCATTGGACCAGCATTCACAAGTGGCACAGGTACTAGTGGTGCTATTGTTGAAGTTGTTACTGATACCGGTGCAACTGATCACGTTGTAATTAAACTTTACGTTAGTAACACAGTTGTTGGTATTGTTAGCAAAGACACAGCATTTACTCCACAGAGTGCAATTTCAGGATTTACGACAGTAAACCCTGGTTTACAACTTAGTTCAACAGTAACTGGTGCTAAACTACAAGGAACATCAACTGATGCAGACGCACTTGGCGGTGTAGCAGCAGCAAACTATCTCCGTAGCAATGCTAGTGACAGCACAACAGGCACATTGAGTATTGTTAATGACACTGCGCTTATTGTTGGTGCAGACGGTGATTTAACAATTAATATTAACGGTTCAAGTAATCCAGTATTAACAAACACCAACACAAATGGTAGTATTGTTATTGCTCCTAACGGAACTGGTACAGTTGACGTTAGTAGTAAGAAAATTACTAGCCTAGCAACTCCTACAGCTAGCACAGATGCCGCAACAAAAGCATATGTTGATACTACAGTTAGTAGCGACGGATCATTAAAAGCAGATGGCAGTGTTGCACTAGCTGGTATTCTAAGCCCAGATGCGAACAACACACGTGACCTTGGAACAAGTTCACTACGTTATGCAACTGTTTATGCAACAACGTTTAACGGTACTGCATCTTCAGCACAATACGCTGACGTTGCGGAAAACTTTAGTGCTGATGCAGTTTATACACCAGGTACAGTGGTTGCACTAGGCGGCGTAGAAGAAATTACTCGTGTAAACGATGAACTTGCAGACAACGTCTTTGGTGTTGTCTCAGACAAGCCAGCATATTTGATGAACGCTGCACTTGACGGAACAGCGGTTGCTGTTGCTGGACGAGTACCAGTTCAAGTAGTTGGTCAGATAAATAAAGGTGATAGACTTGTTAGCGCAGGCAACGGTCTAGCTAGAGCAGCACAGCCAGGGGAAGCAACCTCATTCAATGTAATCGGCCGCGCAATTCAAACAAAATTAACATTTGAGCAAGGCACAGTAGAAGCCTTTGTAACAATTAACTAAAGGAATTATTATAAATGGCATATACAGCTGGGGATACAATCCTCGACGCACACTACAACGGTTTCGTAACTAGTGTTAACGCAATTTGGGGTACAGGTACTGGTGTTCGTGGATTAGGACAAAGCACTGTACTTAGTTCAGTGTCAGCTGGTAACACAGTTACAGCTTCACAATGGGCAACACTGTTAACCAGACTTAAAAGCATTAGTAACCACCAGGGAAACAATGGCACCATCACTGTTGACAGTGTAACTAACCCAAGTGCTACTGACACTATTGAAATTGTTGCTAACTTGGCAACAGATATTGCTACACTTGATACCAGTGCAGCCTTAGGAACAAACGCTGCTGGTTTTGGTACACCAATTACAGCTACCAGTACATCAAGCGGTAACTTCACCAACACAATTACCCACACACAAACATTTACTTTTGCTAGTGCAGACGAAATGCGTTACTATTTTAACGCAGGTGGTAAAATTGAACTTAGTTGGGGTCTTACAGGCGGAACTACGTCAGTAGGTCCAACTGATCCAGAATCTGATCCAGTAACACCAGTACCAGCAGCTATATTCCAGGATACAAAGTATCAAAACTGGGTAACACTTGCTTCAGATTGTGGTACATATACATTGTTTGGTAGAACCAGTGGCAAAGTTGGTGGCGGTGGATCCACTCCAACACAAACAACAACTGGTTTTGATGGTCTTACAGGCACACCGGCTTCGATTTTCAAACAACTGGAAGACACTGGACCATATACAGCCAACTATATTGAGGTTTATGGCAGTGTTTCGGGTGCAGTTCTTACTTTTACAAGCACATGGAAAGACGATGCTGCTGAGGATACAGATACTAGCCCTGATAATCCTACTCCATCTGCTTTCGATAAATCCTTGTATAACGTTCTTGATATTGTTGATGGAACAAAAACATCAACATTTACTGCAACACCAGCAGCAACAACTTATATTACAAGCACATGGGGATCACCTACTTGGTCACAGACTGCGAACAGTGAATCCTAAATAATAAAAAAAACTTAAACAAGTTGACAGGGCCTACGGGCCCTGTTATACTGAGTGCATGATACTAATCTTTATTAGGGACTTTTAATATGGAAAACTTTGAAGAGTTTGCACGACAACGACTTGATCATAATAGACAACGGCTAGCCCTTAAAGAACAACAAGAGCAACGTCTAACACTGGCATATGCTGGTGGAATGTTTCTTGTAACCACTGAACTAATGGCGTTACTTGCTACTTGGCCAGAGAATGACATCCTATATCTAGTAGATTCATATGAAAATCCTGTAGAGATTGTAGATGCTACTGATATGCTGGTAGCATGTAGACAACGCTGGTATGAAGTAATGAACGATTGGCATAATCAATATCAGGAACTTAAAAAAGTTCGTAGAGTAGGTCAACTAAGTGAGTAAAGGCGCACTATTACTTGCCACGCCACATGATACTATAGATTATATAGGTTTTGCTAAACTTGCTGCAAAACTAGTGGAAAAGCATCTGGGTATTGACACGCACATACACATCGGTGAAGCACGGCCTGGAAACATCCGTGCGTTTAAATGGCACGATGGCACAATAGACCGTGTGCAGTGGTTTAACTCAGATCGTCCGCTGGCGTATGATTTGTCGCCCTTTGAAGAAACACTGTTAATAGACGTAGACTATATGACTTTTAATAATCAACTCAAAGATTACTTTGGAGGTAATCACGAGTTTTTGTGTTATGACCGTGTCTGGGACGTTACACATACCGACAGTATGAAGCATGAAAGATATATGACACGAGCAGGCCATCCCATGCTATGGGCAACTGTTGTTTATTTCCGCAAGTGTGAACTAGCATACAACATATTTGAAATGATGAAGAATATACAAACTAACTGGCGATACCATTGTAAATTTTGGGGATTTCCAGGAAGTAAATATCGTAACGATTTTAGTCTTACACTCGCTCATCAACTCATGCAGGGATATGATCAAGGCACAACATTTAATCATCCCTTGCCAAGTTTAAGCACCATGGATACAATCTATAAAGTACAGGGCAGTGAGTTGTTTATCAAATATCAATATCATGGATCTTACAATGCATTAAAGATCAAGGATACAAACCTGCACATAATGAACAAAGCCTGTTTAATGGATCCAGAGATCAGGGGCGAGTTAGAACGGTATGCTGATGTTTAAGAAAAAAGTAGAACCACAGGGCTGGTTAACATTTGCACAGAACAGTGACACAGTTAACTATGTTAATCAAGCATACTTGCTGGCGTTGAGTGTTAAGGCTACCTGCACTATAAATAAGTTTGCAGTAGTAATAGATCATGACTCTGCACAAACACTAACAGACACCCAGCGCCGGGTATTTGATTATATTATTGAAGTGCCCAGGCAAGAAAATCCTTTCGCAATCGAATGCCAGGCGTGGAGTTTAACTCCTTTTACAGAAACGTTTAAGGTAGAATCAGATATGCTGATCCCCAGAAACATTGATCATTGGTGGGCTGGCTGTAGAACAAGTGATGTAGTAATGACATCCAAGGTGAGAAATTATCAAGGAAAAATAAGTAATACTAGGTATTACAGGAAGTTTTTTGATGCTAATAATCTGGCTGATGTTTATAATGGTTTTATGTATTTTCGTTATTCCAGGGATAGCAAAGAGTTTTTTAATCTTGCAACCAGGACTCTTGAAAACTTTACTGCTCTTAGAGATGGGGTGCTTGATCATTGTTTTTATGACACACCTGATACTGATGTTATATTTGGCATTGCTGGAACCATCTGGGCCAGCGGAAATAACATCAGTGACCATGCCCATGCCCAGCAAACCGGGGTCGCTCAACAGCCTATCGGGCCAATGAGTTATCCAACCTTTGCCCACATGAAAGGTGCTATTAATGGTTGGAAACCAGACTGGGATTGGCGCAACTCTGTTAGATGGACTTTAACCAACGACTTTGATTTTGTAGTAGGCGGATACGCACAGCATTACCCCTTCCACTATTTCCAGAAAGATTTTTGCACTGAAGAATTGATTGGTAGATATGAACAACGACTTGGAATCTAATCCATTTTTACAAGCATTTGCGCTTGTGGAATCTAATCCAGTTATTGAAACTGAACGAAGACTAAAATATAATGTAGAAACTGGTGAGTATAAGATTGAAGATGCTAATACCGTTCCTGTTAACGAAGTCTGGGAAGAGGACTACATTATAATATCACAAGACACAGCCCTGCACAATCCTATCGATCATAGAATTATTGATGGCAAGATTACCTGGATTGATACTAGTGTACAAACACACTGGCAAGATCCACCGCCTGCACTAGTATTAGAAAATAATCCATATTTTTGTATAGAGGAACTAAATGACGATGCTGATTGACACAGCGGATATGGACACGATTTTTTTGACGTACGATGAACCAAAGAAAGAAGAGTTCTGGGTTCAAATACAAAACATTGTGCCCTGGGCTAAACGAGTAGACGGAGTTGAAGGTTCAGATGCAGCACACAAAGCCGCAGCCGCAGCCAGTGACACTGAACGCTTTATTCTCATTGACGGCGATAATATTCCCGATGCTAGCTTTTTTAACTTACAGTTAGATATTAAGCCTGAGCACGAGGATTGTGTGTTCCGTTGGAAAGCTCGTAATTCAGTTAACGGACTTATGTACGGCAACGGCGGACTTAGTTGCTGGACTCGTGAGTTTATCAATAACATGCAAACACACGAAGCAACTGATGGTTCAGACGAAACAGTAGTTGAGTTTTGCTTTGATAGCAAATACATTCCCATGAATAATGTTTACTCAACTACCTATCCTAATGGCAGTGCACGACATGCATGGCGAGCAGGATTTAGAGAAGGTGTTAAGATGTGTCTTAACAAAGGATACAAGCCTACTCTAGAAGAATTCCACAAACAAGTTCATGCTAAGAACTTTGACAAATTGTGTATTTGGCAAAGTGTGGGTCAAGATAGCGAATACGGGTTCGAAGCAATGGTGGGTGCAAGGTATGGCACCTATAAGCTGATGTGTACCGATTGGGATTGGCATGAGGTCAGAGACTTTGCAGCGTTGGATCGTCTCTGGGAAGAACATGATTACACAGTGGATGAATACCAGGAATGGGGAGCAATTCTTAGACGAAAATTATTGCTCCCCATTGTTGACTATACCGGAGACGAGAGTCGATTCTTTAAACACTATTACAGTCAGACCTATCATGAACATGACCCAATGACTACAGAACTAGAAGTTATTAGGAGGATTGAAGGGTGGTAAACTTTAACATAGTATTTGAAAACTCAGCACCTATACAAGTTCAATTGGACGACACCTCTCTTGGAAACCGATATTATAACCTAATAAAGTCAGTATACGAGGACGACACAAACGTAATATTTCGAGATCAAAAGTATTATACGTTAGACGTATTTCGTAGTTTAGCATTCAAAGCTAAAAAAGAACTGGGATGGATTTGGAATATAGATGATTTATCTACAAGTAATTTAACATTGCTACACAAGGATATTGAAAAACTTGTTGGAAGTGGGTACGATAATATACCAGCTGAACACGATGAACTTGTGCACGAAATTCATTATGCTTTACATGCACTTGATTGTGATGATAATAATAACGGCAGAGGTGCGTGGCTACAATTAGAATGGTACAATTCGTCTGGTTTTGCTATAACACAGGAAGAATACCCCGGAAAGATAGCATGTAAGTTTGGAGATATAAAATTACAAAATCCCTTCGTAGGGCATAATCCTCTTTTTTTATATAAACAAAATGATTATACTGCTATAGAACAAACCTGTAAGTTTCATAATCTTTGCAAGCCTGGAATTAATATTCTTATTAGTGATTACAATCTAAAATATAACGAACAAGATTACTATACGTGGTTTAACACTCATTGTCCCGAATTTATACAGAAACATTCATGGAAAACAATACAAGCATATACAGGCGAAGCAGTTGTGGGCAAAGTGTTAAATACAGATGTATTACACGATCTCTTACAGAAACCATATTTAACATTTAAAAAGTTCGATTTTTAGTTATGAGTGATTATCTAGACGATGCACAAATAGCCAAAGCAAAACTAGCCGGAGTAAGCGGTAGTTTCTGTTTGGCTAAATGGAAGCAAACAAGTCTGCACTTAACCACAGGACATACCAACAGTTGTTACCATCCGCCATTGCATAAGATTCCAACAGAGCCTCTTGCAGATAATCCAAGTGCTTTGCATAACACAGAACATAAAAAACAACGCCGTGCTGAGATGGTAGACCCAATGACCAAGGTAAAGCATAGTGAATGTGACTACTGTTGGAACATAGAAAAGCAAGGTGCTTTAAGTGATAGACATTATCGCAGTGGTGAGCCCTGGGCAATGGAATCGTTTGATGAAATTGTTGCTAATCCA
>Ga0181607_10001768_pt1 | contig 19282 bp, 14 predicted proteins | sample 041ome_9_FD_132420 | JGI IMG/M metagenome (GOLD analysis project Ga0181607, IMG submission 132420) | Coastal salt marsh microbial communities from the Groves Creek Marsh, Skidaway Island, Georgia - 041413US metaG (megahit assembly) | ecosystem: Environmental > Aquatic > Marine > Intertidal zone...
TGATGCCATACCACTGGGCTGTGCCCTGCTGCTGCCCGATGTTTTGATACGTCGGGTTCGCGTTGAAGCTCCAGCCGTTGTCGTTCTGGAACACATAGGTCAGCTTGTCGCTGAGCTCGTTCGTGTAGACCACGCTGAACATCGTCCGATTGCCCACCAGGTTGTAGTCCTGGCCGCCAACCGTCTGCGAGCCGTTGATCTGATTGCCACTGGTGATGGCAAACGTGAACGCCTGCGTCTCATCCGCACTCGCCAACGTGACCGCACCCAACAACGAGGCGTTGTTGTTGTAGTCGGGATAGTTGGTGTTGAGGATCGGGCCACCAGTCTGGAGGCCGTCATCCCAGTTATCCCAGCCGTTGGTAATACCACCGATCAGGGTGAACTGATCGCTCGGAGCCCAGGTGCCCAGGACGCCAGTGTGGGTGAACGGCTCACCGTACTGCATCGTGTAGGCGTGGGTGTAGAAGAAGTTACCGATGGCCGGAACCACTTCGTAGCCAATCAGCGTGTAGAAGTGACCGAACTTCACGTTCATCTCCTGGCTACCAAGTTCAGCATAGAGCTGTGGCATGGCCAGGCCGTAGTAGCGGCTCGAACCCCAGCGAGGGCCGGTCAGGCCGAGTGGGTCAGGCGTGCTGCGGAAAGCATCAAGACCAGCGGCCACGGTATAGATGTAGTCGGTTCCGTAGAGCAGATCGATACGACCGCCCCAGCTGAAGTCGTCATCGAGAACCTTCTCGTTGACGAGATAGAGCTGGTTCATCTGGGCCTGCCAGTTCCGATCATTAAATGTGATCGGCCCGTTCCAGGGAGCGCCCCAGTTGTTGGCACCGATGCCGGCATCGATCCACCCGTAAGTGCTGATGCCACGCTTCATCAAGAAGTCGGTCTCGAGGTAGCGACGAGCTCCCTCCTCAAACGCCGCTTCCTGCGGAGCAGCGGCTCGCAGCTGGTAGACGTCTTCATCTGGCACCCCTTCGCGAGGCATCAATGTGACGGGCGGAACAACTGAATCAGCAGGTGCAGGCGCCTCCGCTTGTACCAGCTGAATGTAGTCCCCAAGCTCAGCGGCGGGGGCGGGGGCAGCGGCCACAAGGCCTGCGGCAACCCATGCGGGCAAAGTGAACTTCATGAACTTCATGGTCAGGCGAGCTCCCATTTCGTAGGTCACAGGAGAGTGCGTCCAATGCCTCTCCTCGAAGCGTCGCACCAAGTACTGGCCGGCGTCCCCCCGCCAAGGGCAGGCCGGACAAACCGTAGAGATGCGACACACGGAACAGATCGGACAACTGGTCTTGGCCGGTACGAGCGTATTTTTTAAGCCCGCAAAGTCCCCGCGACTGGCATCTCCGGAACGCCCAACTGAGGGGATCTCCGTGAAGGCTGGCAACCTGCGCAAAGATGAGCGGCTCTCAGGCCGTGCGTGCCGCTGCTGCTTACGCGGCTGAATCGCCAAAACTGTCGGCCAGCAACGCCTCGAGATACCGCTTCGGATCAAACACGGCCAGGTCGTCCGCCTTCTCCCCCAGCCCCACGAACTTAACGGGGAGTTTGAAGGTTTCCGTCACAGGCACCACTACACCGCCACGGGCCGAGCCGTCGAGTTTCGCTAAGACGACTCCCGTGCAGCCAGCAGCTTCAGAGAAGCCCTTGGCCTGCGAGAGGGCATTTTGACCTGCCGTCGCATCAATCACCAGCAGCACTTCGTGAGGAGCCTCAGGAATCTGTTTGGCAATCACACGTCGGATCTTGCCGAGTTCCTGCATCAGATTCGACTGTGTCTGCAGCCTCCCTGCGGTATCGATGATGCAGATATCAAAGTCTCCCTCCAGGGCTCTGGCAACCGCACGATGGGCCACGCTCGCTGGATCGGCCCCCTGATCGGAGCGAACAATCTCAGCACCGATTCGCGAGGCCCACATCGAGAGCTGTTCCACAGCGGCGGCTCGAAACGTATCTCCAGCACCGAGCACAACCCGCTTCCCATCCTTCACAAAACGGTTTGCGAGTTTGGCGATCGACGTGGTCTTGCCGGAGCCATTCACGCCCGTCACGAGAATCACCGTTGGTCCAGTCGCCGCAGCTGCAAGTGGTGCATCGGTCTGATCCAGCCGCTGGCTGAGCGTGCCGCGAATCGAGTCGAGCACGCTCTCGGGATCAACAACGCGGGCCCGTTGCTTGGCGTAGACATCCTTGACGATCTCCTCCGCCGCAGTCGGCCCCATGTCGGTTCGCACGAGCGCACGCCGCAGGTCGTTGAGGAACGACTCGTCAACCAGCCGTCCCTCCTGCTTGAAGAGATCACGGACATCAGTGTTGAGAACCTGAACGGTCTTCTTCAATCCCGCTCGAAAGCGGTCGAAAAGCCGCCCTGCGCCCCCCGCCTCGTCGGCTGTGGCCTCCGGCGATACCGATCCCGTGCTGTCAACGGGAGCTCCACTCTTGGCCGCCTCGTCGACCTTCGACGGATCAGGCTTGTCAGAACCACGGAAGCGGAACAGGGCCATCTGGTTAGGTCCTCTCAGGTGAAGTGCTCTCAGCAGAAGTCGTGCCGGCGGTCTCATCGGCACGGTCCGCGATCAGTTTGGCCAGAATGCCCGCAACGAAACGGGGCGACGATTCCGCCCCATACCGCTTCGCAAGTTCCACAGCCTCGTCAGCCGCGACCGCCACAGGCACGTCGGTGTGCAGGATCTCAAACGTCGCCATCCGCAGCAGGCTGCGGTCAACGACTGTCATGCGGGCCAGCCGCCAGTTTTCAGCTCGGGCCTCGATGGCCGCATCAATCTCTTCAAGATGCTTTCGCACGCCATCCACCAGGCTTTGGCTGAAGCGAATCAGCGGCTCAGCACGCAACCGCCCAGCCACGAAGCGTTCGAGAAACAGAGGGTCGGCCGAATCCACCAAATCAAGCTGATAGAGCGTCTGCAGAGCAACCTCGCGGGCTCTGCGACGAGAAGGGGCAGGTGCTGTCATCAATGGCTCAGGAAGGCGGGAGCGTAGGAGGGGGATGGAAAAAGATGGACGACGATATGAGGCTGAAGGTTGAAACGCTACGAACCGGACCTGCCGGAAGACGTCACTGCCGGTTGAGCTACTGCAGGCAGAAGCTGCACCATGGCGAGTGTCGCTTCAGCGGCTTCCACCCCCTTGTTGCCCTGAGCACCACCGGAACGTGCCGTCGCTTGCTCGGGGGTCTCACAGGTTAAGACGCCAAACGTGATCGGAAGCTCTCGCTGACGGGCCGCCTGTTCGATGCCAATCGCAACCGCTGCAGCGATGTGGCGGTCGTGAGTGGTCTCTCCCTTGATGATCGCTCCCAGACAGATCACACCGGCATAGCGGCCCGACGCGGCGAGGCGATCCGCTGCCAAGGGAAGTTCAAAACTGCCTGGGACCCAGGCCACATCGATCTCGTCAGCTTCCAGCCCTGCCTCCCGCAGCGTGTTCACGGCAGCCGCGAGCATCCGCCCTGTGACGGGTCGGTTAAACCGCGACACCACAATCGCGATTCTCGTGCCAGGAGGCACGGCGGTGGGCTCAAGGACCGTTGCCTCCACAGGGGCGTGCGTGCCTGCCGGATCTTCAGGGACCTTTTGATAGGTCATGCGGTGGTTCCTACGACTTCAGGCTGGCTAGGAACTGTGCGTTGGACTGCGTCTTCGCAAGTCGGTTGACCAGCAGTTCCATCGCATCAGTGGGGTTCATCTCACCAAGGACACGCCGCAGCACACAGATGCGACGGTATTCCTCGGGATCGAGCAGCATTTCTTCGCGTCGCGTCCCTGATCGATTGATATCGATGGCAGGCCATATGCGTTTATCAACAAGACGGCGATCGAGCACGATTTCAAGGTTGCCAGTGCCTTTGAACTCTTCAAAGATCACTTCGTCCATACGGCTTCCCGTGTCGACCAGCGCTGTGGCGAGGATCGTCAGGGACCCCCCTTCTTCGACCTTGCGAGCACTGCCAAAGAACCGCTTCGGACGCTGCAACGCGCCGGCATCAACACCGCCGGAGAGAATCTTTCCGGAGTTCGGAACTTCCGAGTTCCAGGCTCGCGCCAGGCGTGTGATGGAATCGAGGAAGATCACAACGTCGCGGCCATATTCGACCAACCGCTTCGCCTTCTCGATCACCATCTCAGCCACCTGGATATGCCGGGAGGCATTCTCGTCGAAGGTCGAGCTGATCACCTCACAGGACGGCCCCTTGACCTGTCGCTCCATGTCGGTGACTTCCTCTGGCCGCTCGTCGATCAGGAGCATGATCACGTAGGCCTCGGGATAGTTGGTCAACACCGCCTTGGCCATCTTCTGCAGCAGGATCGTTTTGCCCGCTCGCGGTGGGCTCACAATCAGACCTCGCTGACCGAACCCAATCGGCACAACCATGTCAACGACGCGGGTAGCCACCTCCTCCGGGGTGGTTTCCATCTTGATGCGACGATCGGGATGAAGCGGCGTCAGATCATCGAAGAAGACGCGGTTGGAGAGTTTGGCCGGATCATCACCATTGATCGCCTCAACGCGGAGCAAGGCGAAGTATCGCTCACTCTCCTTCGGTGGGCGTATCTGTCCAGCAACGCTGGCACCGGTCCGCAGACCAAACCGGCGTATCTGGCTTGGAGAGACGTAGATGTCGTCTGGACAGGAGAGGTAGTGGTAGTCGGGGCTGCGGAGGAAGCCGAACCCATCAGGCAGGATCTCGAGGGTGCCTTCCCCAAACATCAGCCCATTGAGCTTCACCCGTTCCTTGAGAATGCGAAACACGAGCTCGTGTTTCTTCACGCCGGTCACATCACCGCCACACTCTTTCCGAGCCAGTTCGATCAGCTCAGGCATCGACATTCGCTGCAGTGACGAGATGTAGGTGTCGCCACGCTTGAGAGCTTCGTAGCGGTCCTTCGGTTCAAGACCGTCCTGTTTCACCTCTTCAGCAATCTCTTCGGCGATGGAGAGTGGCTCGCGCTCGTCATCGAGGGTCCGAGACGGCGACTGGTCGGATTCAGGACGTGTCATGAGTAGAGGTGCCCAGAGCAGTGAAGAGGCACGACAAGCCAACGGTCGCGAAGACCGACGCTTGCATGGTCGTTGGACGAGAAGGAGGGGGAAAGGCGGGGAGGAGAAACAGGCCTGCAGGAACGCTTCGAACCTTATTTGCGAAGCCAATGCCAAGCCTGATCTACCTGAGTGCGAGTATAGGAGATCCCCTCAGAGGTATCCACGGTGGTGATTTTCGCTGCGTCACGAACGGCCCGCAGACCACCGGACGGCATCTTCCGCTGCCATGCGGTATCCCGCCAGCGGATCGCGTCGGCAGACCAGCCTCGCTGCTGCAGCCGCTCTTGTCGGACAGACTCGTCACACACGACCTCAACAATCCGATCGCAGGCCGCGGCCCAGCCACTCTGCACGAGCAGAGGCACGTCGAGCACGATCACGAGATTTGCTGCCGCATCTCCAGCGTCGTGGCAGAGCTGATCGATGCGGGCCTCAATCCGGGTCCGTACCGGAGGATGCACAATCGCCTCCAGAGCATCGAGCGCAGCGGTGTGTTCTGGGGACGGGCCGAAGACAACGGCAGCCAGTGCCGGGCGGCGCACACGGCCGGACTCGTCAAGCATCTCTGCCCCAAAACGAGCCGCGACCGCATCTTGCACAGGCTGCGTCTCCAACACGTCATGGGCGATACGATCGGCATCAATCACCACCGCGGCGTGTCCTGCCAAGCAGGCAGCGACCGTGCTCTTGCCGACACCGATCTGGCCAGCGAGCCCAACGAGGATCACGCGGCTCCTCCCTTGTCACAGGCATCCCAGTTTTCTCCGTCATGCACGGAAACCTCGAGGGGCACGCTAAGCTGCATCGCGGAGAGCATCGCCTCCTCGACGAGGCTCCGCACGTCCTGCAGCTCATCAGCTGGGCACTCGAGCACCAGCTCGTCATGAATCTGGAGCACAATCCTCGCGGCAAGCTGGCGAGCCGTAAGCTCACGGTCGACAGCGAGCATCGCCAGCTTGATCAGGTCGGCGGCAGACCCCTGCACCACCGTGTTGACCGCAGTTCGTTCTGGCAGAGTCAGTGAAAATCCACCTGAAGCTGTGCGGCGAGCCTCCCGCGGCCGCACGCCTTCAATCGTGCGGCGACGGCCCAGCAGCGTGGTCACACAGCTATCACGGCGACAGTCGTCAAGCACCGTATCCATGAACGTGGCAGCGCCGGCGAAGGTGCGGAAGTAAGTCTCAATAAACGCCGAGGCCTCCAGCTGAGTGATCGAGAGCGCTTTCGCGAGGCCAAATCCACTCTGCCCGTAGAGGATGCCGAAGTTGACCGCCTTTGCCACCCGACGCATGTCCGACGTGATGCCCTCGGCAGGCTCGTTGAATACAGCCATGGCAGTACGGGTGTGGATATCGTCGCCCGCGTCAAAAGCCGCTCGCATCGCCGGATCGGCTGAGAGGTGGGCGAGAACCCGCAGTTCGATCTGCGAGTAGTCGGCAGCCACGAATCGCCAGCCCGCTTCACGCGGCAGAAACGCGGCCCGGATCTCACGCCCCTCACGAGTACGAACCGGGATGTTCTGCAGGTTTGGATTGCTCGAGGAGAGTCTGCCGGTGGCAGCCACCGTCTGATTGAACGACGCGTGGATGCGGCCAGTGGCCGGGTCGACCAGCTGGGGAAGCGAATCGACGTAGGTACTTTTGAGTTTTGAGAACTGTCGATGCTCAAGCAGTTTCCGTGGCAGCGGATGGTGGGCGGCAAGCTCCTCGAGCACCTCAGCGTCGGTGCTCGGACCGGTCTTGGTGCGTTTCACCACGGGCAGACCGAGCTCGTCAAAAAGCACCTGACGAACCTGCTTGGGTGAGCTGATCAGAAACGCGTGCCCTGCGAGGTCGGTGATCTCGGTTTCCACCGAGGTCAGCCTTTCCGCATAGGTCTGCGAGAGGCGGTCGAGCGTGCTCGTGTCGACACGAACACCACCGATCTCCATATCGGCCAACACACTGACCAGCGGCATCTCCAGGTCATGAAAAAGGTCCCGAAGCCCGGCGGTTTCCAAGGCTGCCGACAGGGGCTCGACGAGTGCCAGCACCGCAGAGGCGACAGCCGCGGCATCTTCGGGCGTCTCGGTTTCATCATGGAGCGAAAGGCCGGCCGGCGGCGGGAGACCGAGCCGGCTGGCCACATCGATGAGGCCGTAGCTGCGTTGGCCAGCATCCAGCAGGTAGGCAGCAACGAGCGTGTCGATGCCGCGGGCCGGCCGAGGCAGCTGCCACTGACATCCGATCACGAACTGTCGTTTGAGGTCATGGCCGCACACCGTGACTGCCGGATCAGCCAGACAGCTGCGGAGAAGGCCCACCTGCTCCGGGTGGTTCGTCATGAAGTCAGACGTCAGCCAGACAATCTGCGTGCCTGCCTGTACATCGGCGGTCACACAGACAAGGCCTTTGGCGGTTCCGACAGGACGAGTGGCAGAGGCCACCACGGCAACAGCGAGACGACCAGCCGCCCGCACAGCCTCAACAAACGTGGCAACACTCGCGGCATCCGCCGGCGGCAGCGGTGTGGCCTCGGGAAAGAGGGGTGAGCCCTCGGCCTGTTTGGTGCTCGTGGCAGAGGAGCCGGCTGTCGGCGGTGACGCCCCCCCCCCAAGCTTACGTTCGGCTTCGGCAATCAGGCTCTTGAAGCCCATCTCTTTGAGAAACGCGACAACCTCGTCGACCGGTGGTGCCGCAACACGCCCCAAATCCCAGGGAATATCGCAAGGCACATCGAGGTGAAGACGCACCAGCTCACGGCTCGCTCGAGCCGCATCAGCATGCTCTTGCAGGTTCTGTGACCGCTTCTTGCCGGAGACCTTCTCAGCGTTTGCCAGGATTTCATCGAGCGTGCCGAACTGCTGAAGCAGCTGCGAGGCAATCTTGGGGCCAATCAGAGGCACCCCAGGCACATTGTCGACCGCGTCTCCGACCAGAGAGAGAAAGTCGACGACCTGCCCGGGGGCAATCCCCCACTCGGCAAGCAGCTCGGCAGCTCCGTAGTCACTGCTGGTGCGGAGGTTGTAGAGCCGCACCTGATCGCTGAGCAGCTGCCGGGCGTCCTTATCACTCGTGGCCAGAATGCAGGTGCCACCAGCAGCGGCGGTGCGGGTCGCCAGCGTGGCCAACACATCGTCAGCCTCGAAACCGGGCTTTTCCAACAGCGGAACCCGCATCACATCGACGAGTCGCCGCACGAGTGGGATCTGCGGCACGAGGTCGGCGGGCATCTCACTGCGGGTTGCCTTGTAGGCCTCATAGGCCTCATGGCGAAAAGTTGGCCCCGGCGCGTCCATTCCGCAGAAGAGATAGTCCGGCTGACGACTGGTGATGATGTCGATCAGATCGCGGGCAAACCCATACACCGCCGAGACTGGCTCACCCTGGGGTGACGTCATTTCCGGCAGCGCATGGAACAACTGGTAGATCCGCGAAAGCGTATCCACCACCCACACCGTGCGTCCTTTGAGATCGGGGATGGCGGTCATGCCGTGAGTCGCGGGGGCCAGAGTCGCAGGGACCTGTGGAACAGCGGATCAGTCACCGCCGGGAGGTTCGTACTCGAAGTCTTTCCACTTCATGGCGCGCCGGAACGGCTCAATGCGGAGAACAACTTCACCATTATGGAACAGTCTCACCGTTCCGTTTGTCTCGCTGACAGTCACCGCAACGCTCTTCGTGCGACGCGTGACAGCGGCGGCCGCCCAGTGTCGGGCGCCGAGTCCCTTCGCCACCGAGACACTTTCCGCCGACGCATCGATATAGCGGGCAGCCGCCTCAACGGTGCCGTCAGCATTTACAATAAACGCTCCGTCGAGCTGCGCGATCTCCTTGATGCCTTCACGCACACGCGAGTCCGTCAGTTTCCGCTCGACTCGGTTATAGCCACGCACAGGGTCGAAGCCTGTCGCATGGCTTGCCTGCATCACGTGACGGCTGTCGCCCACAACAAACAGCGTTCCGACGGGCTTGCCTTCACGGCCTTCGCGGCCGATCTCCACTGCGATGTCGACCACCAGCTTGAGCGTCTCGAGAGGAACTTTTGTCTCGAGGTTCCGCAGATCACGGCTGGTGAGTTGGCCAAGATGCTCTTCCAACCGCAACACACTCAGCGAGTCGAGCGAGCCTGCCTCAAACCCACTGTAGAGGGCGACCACGTCGGCCTCAGGCGCGATCAACTCTGCAGCCACACATTCCAGTAGCGCCTGCGTGAGCTTCTCCTGGACAGGCAGTCCCGCCACGTCAAGCAGCACAGTCTTGAGTTCACGTGCGGCAACGCCTGCGAGATCTTCTTCATCATCCGCTGCAACGAGGACAGGAATCCCTTCAGTCGCTTCGCGGACGACGTCCCAGTCGAGCTTGCGGTCGACGAGCAACAGCAACGCATCGGCACCGGTCTGCTCGTAGAGCCGAACCCCTGCGGAGAGAAAATGCTCGAGATGTCGCTTCAGGCTGCTGGCCGTCATAGTCCGATCCCGCCGGACGTCGGCCGGTGCGGATCGTCTGGACAGCCCTGCAACCCAAGCCCCGGACGGCGTGATGGAAGCGTATGCCGCCCTGCGGCAGGCATCAAGAGAGCGACCCGTTCCGCGGCCCGGATTCCGTGTTCGCTCAGCGGATCAGCACAGGCTGAAGCAGGTCCACATCCTCTGCAACTGCCAGGGCCCTGTTCGGCACCGCCTTCATCGATCCGTGGAACGCGGCGATGTTGCCAGGATGAATCGTGCCCCAGACCCGCTCCTGATAGACGGTGAGAGCGTGGAGGGCATGCCCCATTGGACCGATCTTCCACTCCCGGTTTGGATCACTCGCCAGGGCTCGAGCCAAGAACGACGTGGCGTTCACGATCCGCGGGTGGTAGAGCATCGGCTGATCGACCGAGGCGACCAGCCACTCCAGGATGTGCCCCGTGGTCTGCACTTTGCGATCGATGTCATCCGCCCGGTTCGCGGGCATTTTGAACCACTCCGTGCTGAACGAGCCCTCGGCGTTCTGGAGCTTTGACAGAGCGAAGACCTGATACTCCCGAACAAACTTGTCGGCACGCTTGAAGGCACCATCGAGTGAGCCAGTGGCCTCCCGCCGTCGCTGACAGGCATAGGACAGAGCAAACAGCCGATGTGTGCCGCCGCAGGCCGCTGTTCGAACCGGCTGTGCGAGCTCTTCTTCGACGAGCCGCTCGAGATCCCAGGTCTCCCCTTCCCTGCTCTGCCAGACAGCATCTGTTGGCAGGTAGTGCGAGAGGGCGATCAGTGTGAAGGTCAACTCCACCCCTGATCGACAGCAGAGCATCTCCTGCTCGACGAGGTCAGCGACAGTGAAGTCCTGTCCCTGAAGCTTGAGGGGAGACTCCTTTGCCACGCGGCACTGGGCGAGGATGGCGAGATACTGAGCGAGATGCCCCTGCACGCCATAGCCAATCAGACCCGTGGGCAGATCACCGGCTGGCACCATCATCACCTGGCCCCGGCAGCGGCCGCCCATGTTCATCCAGCCGATTGAGTTGACCAGCGTGCCGGAGCGGCCCACCCGCACCTGAGACGGAATCCCGAAAGCGATAAAGCCGTGCATCACCTCCCAAGGTGTGTTCTCGACAGTGTTGAGTGGTCGCCGCTTGTAGAGCTCGAGTGTCCGCTCAACCTGCTTCTTCAGTACGGCAAACTCGCGTGTTTTTGGTGGCGCCACCGCTGATGGAGGCGGGAGTGGCTTCCGCGGTCGCTGAGACGCTCTCTCCGTCTCTTCAATCAACGTCGCTTTGCCACCGCGATCGGTGACGACAACCCGCGTGGCGGGCTGTGCCGCCTCAGATGATTCGGTTGACTCCGTGTCATCGCTCGATTTAGCCACCTGAGCATCTGACGAAGCAGTGGCCTCGTCCGCCGCGACCGGAGAGGCATCGCTCATCTCCTTCGGGCTGACGAGAGTGCGAGCCGAGTCTGCGACTCGACCAGCCATCTGCTTCATCTCGTTCCAGCTGTTGCGGGGCCAGACCAGTCCTGACGCAGCAGTACGCTCCTGCTCGTCGTTCTCCTCGTCTGCGTTCTCCTCGTCTGCGTTCTCCTCGTCGGTGACAGTCGTGGGCGTCTCGTCTCCACTCGCACCAGGCTGCTCACTTACCGTGGCCGCAGCGGACGCTGCAGCACTCGCCCGATCGCTGGCCGGCGGCGGAGGGTCTGGCTGTGGCGCAGGGATGAAGTCGCGAGGATGGGGAAGAGGAGGATCAGCCTCCGGAGCTTTTTCACGCCCAAACCAGCCGTCAAACAGCCGACGACCGGTGTTGCGAGCAACCCGTATTTCTCCAGGCGTCCCCACTCCCTCCGGGCCGGTCCCCTGACCTCGCCCAACAGTGGCAACAACAACAGCAGTCATCAGCAGCGTCAGAGGCACTGCCACGCTGTAGCGGAGAAGACGTGGCTTTCGACAACGTCCGTCTGGAGAGCGAGGAAACATGAGAAACTCGAATCGGTGCGGGTCGACGGCGTGTGAACAGCTGGGTGGCCCGGCATGCATTCCCGAGCAGCACGGCAATCAGACCGAACGCCCGCGAGAAAATGCTCTGCAGGCTGCCACCACGTATGCGGGGTCTATCGTCAATCAGCCGCTGCGAAACCGGGGCACCGTCTGCGACGACGGACTCTCTCACCAGATCACCCGCGCCGAACAACCCGCAGGGTTTTCCCGATCACGCATGCCCATCTGATCGAGACAGTCGGTGGCGGTCTCGTGGACAGCTCAACGCCAGGCGGTCGTCAGCGTGACGCCGCTTCACCAAAAGAAAGAAAGCAGAGACTGTGGGCGATCCCTAGAAGATCTGCCGGATCGTTTCTGCCATCGTTGGGCTCGAGTTGCGGGCCTCAGGATCAGACGCCCACTCTCTCCACGCATTCACATCGTTGCCGAGATCGCGGCCGCTCACCTCACGCAGCGAGGCAACAGCTCGATACTGGACTGCCGGGTCAGGGTCTTCCAGGGCGATCGCAAGCACAGGAATCGCCGCTGCGTCGCCTGTTTCACCGAGGGCTCGGACAGCCCGGAGGCGAACATCGATTTCGGCATCGGTTTCCATGCAGGCAGCGAGCAGCGGCACGGCGGTCTTGCCGCGGCGGCCGCAGACATCACAGGCAGTCATCCGCACGCGGAGATCGGGGTCGCGGAGCCCGCCTTCGCAGATGGCATGTGCGGCGGGCGTGTCGAAGTCGGCAGCTATTTCCAGGATCGAACACCGGACCCGTGGATCATGTTCCTCCAGCAGTGCCTGAATCAGCCCCTGGGAGTAGGTCAGTTTGGCCGCGGCCCCGGCCTCACGAGCCTCATCGGCTTCCTTTTGGAGGGCGGCAATCCGTTGATCCGCCGTGAGTCCATAGCGAGCGATCTGCTTCTCTACTCCGGCGGAGTCCCCCCAAGGGAGCCAGCCTGCGCAGCCTGTTGTTGCCACCAAAACTCCCGCAAAGGCAGCCAGCAGCACGACCTTCGACGTGGCCGAGCCGGCAGGCGTGTGCCGAGAATGACTGTGAACTGGCATCGTGCGGTGAGTTGGCATCGTGCGGTGCCCCGGCGCTGCTAGGGTGAACGAACTCGCGGATGCCGGCAGCGGCATTCCGAGCGGCCGGGGACACTACACGCAGCCCCCAGCTCAGGCCAGATCAATCAGCTCCCGAGGCTCAGCACGCTTTCGGATGCACAGCCGACCAGAAACGCCGACGACGAGAAACGCCATGGAACGCAGCCGTGTAGACCGCCGCGTGAGCTGCCGGGCCTGGAAACGTGCCATCGTCGTGGCGATCGGCCTTTCAAGTGTGGCATCCACTGCCGTCGCGGCCACCACAGCTGATCTCACAGGCCAACGCGTGCAGGTGGTGTATCGCGACAGCGGCGGCGCGACAGAGCAGATGAGCGAGGGGGACGTGCTCGTGGAGGCACTCGACGGCGGCCTGCTCATCGAAGAGGCGGATGGGCAGCTCCGATTGATCGAAGCAGACTGGCGAGAGCGGGTCGATCCACTGCCCGAGACTGCCCCTGCCACACCAGCGGAGGTCGGCCGACAGGTGCTTGCTGAGTTGCCGGAAGGTTTTCAGTTGCTCACCACTCGGCACTACTGCATCTGCTTCGATACATCGCGGGACTATGCCAGCTGGGTCGGGTCTGTCTTTGAACGACTCCATCAGGCGTTTGGCACCTACTTTCGCCGAGAAAAACTCGATATCAGTCGTCCGAAGCGACCTCTGGTGGTCGTGATCTTTGCTGACCGGAGTCGCTATCAGGCACATGCAGAGCCCACTCTCGGCACCGCATCCCCGAACGTGGTCGGCTACTACAACCTGATGTCAAACCGGGTGATTACCTACGACATCACCGGCAGCGACCTGCTGCGGGAACGTCTCGTACAACGGCCGTCCGTTGGCCAGGCCATCGCTGCGAGTCCGGCGGCGTCGGCGCTGGTTTCAACGCTTGTCCACGAAGCAACCCATCAGCTCGCTTTCAACACCGGCCTGCATCAGCGACTGGCGCCGATTCCAGTCTGGCTCAGCGAAGGTGTGGCCATGTACTTCGAGACGCCAGATCTGCAGGCGACGAGCGGCTGGCGTGGAATCGGCATGCTCAATCACCAGCGGTTTGAACGCTGGCGACAGGTGCATCGCCGTGAACTCCTTTCACGAATTATCGTGGACGACGACGTGTTTCGCGATCCCGTCACTGCCCTCGACGCCTATGCGGAGGCATGGGGCCTGGCGTTCTTTCTCCTCAAGACACAGCGTCGGGAGGCGGCAGACTACCTCGCCCGGCTCGGCAGCCGTGGCCCGTTGACAAGCGACTCCCCCGAGCAGCGACTCGCTGATTTTGAAGCTGCGTTTGGAGGAGACGTGGAATCACTCGAGCCGGAACTGGTCCGCTTCTTCGCCCGACAACGCTGACGAGGCAACGGGAGCTGGGAAACGTAGCGGGTTTAGACCACCCTCTCCTGGTGTTGGCAGTCGGGGCAGAGTCTGCGGATTTCACGGGCAGGTGGGGTTTTGTCAACGTAGAGGCCCGGGGGCCGCCGATTCTGTTCACCGCGGGCGGTCTGTTCGCGCTGAAGCTGGCAGGGCGGTCTGAACCGACCGTATGCTCGGCGAAGGGAACTGATTCAGGGACAAGACTCCAGGGGGTCGGACGATGGCGACAGTGAGCAGATCAGATCAGACGGCCAAGCTGCTGCAGATCGCGCTGATCATCACGGTGGCATTGCTGTTCGTGCTTGCGGTCCTCTGCTACTTCGTGTTCGCCTCTCGGTCGGACGCCCTGGCGCAGCTTGATGAGGCGAACCAGCAGCTCAGCACAGCCAATCAGGAGCGGACGCAGCAGCAGAATGCCGCCACTGAGCTTAAGCGGATCCTGGGCTTCCCTGAGAACAAGCCCATCGACGAGATCACCACAGAGACCAACGAGGCGTTTGGTAGTGATTACGTCGACTTCCAGGCGGATGCGGGAAACTACACCGCTCTTTCCGCTCGGCTTCTCGACGAACTTCGCCGTAAGGACGACGCCTTGCTCAAGGCCACGACCGACCTTCAGGCCGCCGTGCAGGGCCGACAGGCTGCCGAGCAGGCCCGCGACGATGCCAAGGCCGCTGCAGATCGTGATCTGCAAGCTCGCGCCCAGCAGTTCTCCGATAACGAAGACGACTTCAACCAGCGGCGAGCAGCGTTTGAGCAGCAACAGCAGCAGCTCGGCCAGACGCTGCAGTCCGCTCAGAGCGAGTCCACCGCGTTTCAGGATGTGAATGAAACGCTGATGCAGGGTGAGAAGTTGATCTCGTCGCAATACCGCGAGCGTTATCGCGAAGCGGTGGGTGATCCTTCCGCCCAGGTTCGCTTGCTCTACGACCAGCTCAACGATCAGACGGCCGAGATCACTAAAAAGAATCGGCTTGTCGCCTCACTTGGTGCTGCCAGCCAGGATGTGCAGGACTACCTGCTGCGATCGATGCCACAGGCCGACCGGGTCGACCGCTACGACGGACGTATCATCTCGATTGATGAGGCCAACAACATTGTCGAAATCGCCGTGCCTGCAACGACTGGTCTTCGTCCAGGCCTGGTGTTCCATATCTTCGACGGCGACGCGTTGACACCGCTGTGGTCCACCACAAAGGGCACGATTGAGGTGGTCTCGTCACAGGGTGGCCGCGTGATCGCACGGATTCGTCATGAAGCGATGCGAAACCCGATCATCGTGGGCGACGGCATCGCCACGCCGCTTTGGAGTCCAGGGATGCCGATGGACGTGGTGATCGTCGGCCTGGTGCGGCTCGACGATGACCGTGAAGAAGACTCCGAGGCCCTGACTGCTCTGGTCGAACGGCTCGGTGGCCGGGTGTCGAATGACGTCGAGGCCTCGACCACGCTGCTCGTCGATGCAGGCCGGCCTGTGAGCCGCGGCGGGGAGAACTCACGGGAGCCGATTTTCCGTCCACAGGATGAAAAGCGACGAAACGACCAGATCGATCAGGCTCGCCGGCTCGCGATTCGGACCGTCGGCCTCGATGTCTTCCTCGACTGGCTGGGCATGGACTTGGAAACCATCAAAAGCGGCCAGGCAGTCGACATCCCGGGCCGTCGACTGAACCGTGAAGACGCGTCTGCGACTGCCGCTCCGTGAGCCGTGTTGCTCAACGCACCTTCCCGCGTCGCTTGCACCTGCTCGAGCCGCCGGCCACAATCCGCCCAGAAAGAAATCTGGTCGGGGGCTGTGGTTGTTGAATCGCATCGCCTTCGGTCTCCTCTGGGAGTGACTGTTATGGCAGCGATATGGCGGCTGGCGATGACCTTTGTAGTCGGCTTGGCATGGGGATCGTGCGTGCTGGCGACAGCAGCTGATGCCGACGAGCAAGGATTCGTTTCGATTTTCGACGGCAGTCTCGATGGCTGGGAAGGCAAGACAGAGTTTTGGTCGGTTGCCGATGGAGCGATCGTTGGCCAGACCACCGCAGAGAATCCCACCCAGGGCAACACCTTTCTGTTCTGGCGGCAGGGCGAACTCGACGACTTCGAACTCCGCCTCTCGTATCGCATCACAGGTGGCAACAGCGGCATCCAGTATCGCAGCCGCGACTTTGGCGACTTCGTTGCGGGTGGCTACCAGGCCGACATCGATTCCGGCCCCACCTACTCAGGCATCAACTACGAGGAACGCGGCCGCGGCATTCTGGCCACTCGGGGCCAACGGATCACGATCGGCACCGACGGTGGCAAGACCACTGGCGAAGCGATCGGTGACGGCGAGGCACTGCAGTCGAAGGTGAATGCCGGCGATTGGAATGACTACCGCATTGTGGCGGAAGGGCCGCGGCTGCGGCACTACATCAACGGCCAGCTGATGAGCGAGGTCGTTGATCACGAGGAAGGCAAGCGGGCCGAAAAAGGCATCCTCGCCCTGCAACTCCATGCTGGCCCACCGATGAAGGTCGAGTTTAAGAACATTCGACTCAAGCGGCTCCCGCTTGCCGACGGTCGCAAGAAGGTCGTGTTTGTCGCAGGTCGCCCCAGCCACGCCCCGGGCGAGCACGAGTTTCGTGCCGGCTCAATGCTGATGGCAGACTGCCTGGAAACCCACTGTCCAGAGGCCGTCACGGCCGTCTACACCAACGGCTGGCCAACCGATCCCACGGCCTTCGACAACGCAGATGCGATCCACTTCTTCGCTGATGGTGGTGGTGGACATCCCGTGATTCAACGCAATCGACTTGCGGAGATCGCCGCGCTCGCCAAGCGAGGTGTCGGTATTGCCTGTCTGCACTACGCCGTTGAGGTGCCTCGCGAAAAAGGTGGGGCCGAGTTTCTCGACATGATTGGCGGCTTCTTTGAGACGCACTGGTCTGTGAACCCCCACTGGATGCTCGCTGAAACAGAACTCGCCGCAGGGCATCCCATCACGCGTGGAGTGAAGCCTTTCGAAATCCAGGATGAGTGGTACTACCACATGCGGTTTCGTGATGGTGATGAACGCGTTGTGCCGATCCTCAGTGCAGTGCCGCCAGATGTCACCCGCGAGCGTCCCGATGGCCCACACAGCAACAATCCAACGGTGCGGTCCAGCAAGGGAGCTCGTGAAGTGTTGGCCTGGGCGTACGAACGTCCTGACGGGGGACGTGGCTTTGGCTGCACAGGAGCGCACTTCCATCGCAACTTTGGTGACGAGCAGTTTCGTAAGCTGATGCTCAACGCGGTTGCCTGGGCGGCCGGCATTGAGGTGCCTGAGGATGGGATCGTATCGGAGGTCACCGCCGAGGCACTGGCTGCCAATCTTGATGCCAAGTAGTTCATTGCTGGCCATTGTCGGCCGTCACGACTCACCCAACACACCAACTGAGGAGATGAGAAATGCCAACGCTCACCGTTGAAGGGATCGGTTCCTTTGAGGTTCCCCAAGGGAAGAGGCTCGTCAACGCTCTTGTAGATGAGTGCGGAGTCGACCAACTCCATGCGTGCGGTGGCCATGCCCGCTGCACCACCTGCCGTGTTGACTTCGTCAGCGGCGAGCCATCGAAGATCACCAAAGCGGAGCAGGAGGTGCTCGCAGCAAAGGGGCTGGCGGGCTCTGCCGGGGTGAGACTGTCGTGTCAGGTTCTCTGTGACGCCGACATGACGGTGCGTGTGACGAGCCGTCTGGAAGGCTCTGGCCGACAGGACGCTGGCGGACGACCGGCAGACGCGATGCAGCCAGAACCGGTGGAGTGGCTCGACAAGTAGAGGAGAGCCACCGGGCGGGCAAACGCTCTCTCGCGGCAGCCTCTGATGCAGAAGCGAGACGACTCGCCCGTACACCGGCCGTTCAACCCTGGTCGCTGGAGAGCCCATGCTGCCTGGCTGGAGCACCAACAGTCTCGATGGTGATGCGTTTGAGGCGTTGCCCACTCTCGCCCGCCTCGGCTATGCCTCGCTTGCTATCACTCCCGACCGACACCTGCTCAATCCGTTTGCGGATCGGTTTGCTGCGGATGTCGCAGCCTGGCAGCAGATGCTCCGCGAGCAGGGAATGGCATGCGTCGTGGAGACCGGGGCTCGGCACCTGCTTGACTCGCTGCAGAAGCATGAGCCAACGCTCCTTTCCAGCAGCCGCTCCGACCGCCAGCGGCGGATCGATTTCCTGCTCCAGGCGATCGACCTCGCCGCCGAACTTGGTGGCCAATGCGTTTCGCTCTGGAGTGGCGTGGTGCGGGATGCTGCCGAGGAGGCGGAACTCTGGGACCGTCTGCGAGAAAGCCTGCAGCCTGTTCTCACCCATGCCGCAGCCCGTGGCATCTCAATCGGCTTTGAACCGGAGCCGGGGATGTTTGTCGACACGCTGGGCAGGTTTGACCAGCTTGTCGAGCGATGCGGACAGCCCGACATCCTCAGGCTCACAATCGATATCGGCCACCTGGAGTGCATGGGGGAGTGGCCACTGGCCGACGCCGTTGCCTGTCGCACGCGACAGCTTGTGAACGTGCACCTCGACGACATGCGGCCCTGCATCCACGACCACCTGCCACTCGGCAGCGGAGTGATCGATTTTCCTCCGCTGATAAAAGCCTTGCGCGCCGGTGGCTATACCGGCGGGCTGCACGCCGAACTTCCGCGGCAGTCGCATCGCTGGTTCGAAGAGGCCAGGTTGACGGCCACGTTTCTCAGCCGTCTGCTGGATTCCTGAGCCACCACCTCATTATTCACATTTCAGTTGTGCCCGCGGCGAGAACGCCGTGAGATCCGTTCAGGTCGGAGGCACCAGCCGGCGACCGATCAGGAATGGAAGCAGCAGCATGAATCCGATGATCGCCCACGACTCACCGCAGGCAGCCAACACGAGGGCAGCGTCAAGTGTGATGATCGTCATGATTGCATTCCCCACCGCCCGCTGCACGAGCGCTGGCACTGGAGTGATGATGCCGAGCACTGCTCGGTAGAGCACGGAGGCTGCGAGCACGCCCCAGAGCAAAAGCCAGTTTTCAAGACCCGCGCGTGCCAGCCAGGCCGAGCCCCCCTGCCCTACCAGCCAGACGGCATAGCCTGAGGCGGTCAGTAGACCGAGGGCCATCACGGTGGCTGACATGCTGAGCCAACGACGGCTGCTCTGCGTGGCCTCGAACCGGGCGTAGAGTGTGATGCCGGCAACATAGATGCCCATGCCCGCTGCGGGCAGAGCCTCCGCGACCACCGTTGGACCTCCTGCGGCGGTCATCCCCAGCAGCCAGTTGAGGCTACGGCAACTACCCATCA
>Ga0181607_10001773_pt1 | contig 19256 bp, 18 predicted proteins | sample 041ome_9_FD_132420 | JGI IMG/M metagenome (GOLD analysis project Ga0181607, IMG submission 132420) | Coastal salt marsh microbial communities from the Groves Creek Marsh, Skidaway Island, Georgia - 041413US metaG (megahit assembly) | ecosystem: Environmental > Aquatic > Marine > Intertidal zone...
CTTCCTCTTCCTTGACTTCCTCTTCCGATTCTACAATCGATGGACAAATATTAAACTTCCACTGATCGCACAGATCAATTATATTGTCAACAACTTCGATTTCTTCACCGTCTTCATCTAGACGCCCAATAACTACCTTTTCTTTCTTAGATTTGAAAACTAATCTGGACTGAGGGTGCCAGATAGTATCGTGACTTTTCAGTTTCTTGAGAATGATCTTTACCATTTTTGTAATATCAGTTCATCTTTTAGATGAATCATTTTATAAAATTCGACAGAGTTGGCTTATAAGCCAGTATATTCAGATCAAAATATGAATATACGAAATCAAATCAAAAAAATCTTGAATCAGGATTCACCTATAGCCTTAGCAATTGACCCGAGTACAAAAGCGATAGATCTACAAAAAATGTCAGATGATAAATGGAATAGATTGAATCGCTCTAAAAAAAGAAAAATACAATTTTTAGTATCTAAACGTAATGAAAAAACTTTACATCGAATAGATGATAAAGATCTTCCAACTATATTAGAGGACATTTCTAAAAAACTGAAACTAAATACAAAGCCTGAAGAGAAACCTGAAGAGAAACCTGAAGAGAAACCTGAAGAAAAGCCTGAAGAAAAGCCTGAAGAAAAGCCTGAAGAAAAGCCTGAAGAAAAGCCTGAAGAAAAGCCTGAAGAGAAACCTGAAGAGAAACCTGAAGAGAAACCTGAAGAAAAGCCTGAAGAGAAACCTGAAGAGAAACCTGAAGAGAAACCTGAAGAAAAGCCTGAAGAGAAACCTGAAGAGAAGAAAAATAAAGCCGCGAAAGTAATTCAGAAAGCATGGAGAAAATGGAAATCCAAAAAGAAAAAAGTAGAATCTTTGAAAAATAAGAAAAATAAAGCTGCAAGAGTAATTCAGAAAGCGTGGAGAAAATGGAAAGAAAATAAAAATTTAAGCGTCAATAAGTCTACAAATCTTCAAGAAGCTAAATCGGATGAATCTAAAACAAGTGAAGAATCCAAAGAAAATGACCTTGATTTAACACCAAATTTCGTCAATACATTTTTTGAGTATATAGAATCGTTGACGGACAAAGCACCATCTGAAACCCCCCCTGCAGATACGCCTTCAGAAAGTACAACTTCCTCGGCTGTTCCTGATTACTCAGATCCATCGGTTTTTAAAACTGATGCTTTACCAGAAGGTTGGGAAGAACATGTCAGTAAGAGTAGTGATCCTGGCAAAACATATTATTATAATACAGCCACTGGAGAAACAAGTTGGGAAAGACCTTGTAATAGTACGTCTGACAAGAAACTTCCTGAAGGGTGGTCTAAACATGTAAGCGAAAGTAACGACCCTGGAAAGGTGTACTATAGAAACGATAAAACTGGAGAAGTTCAATGGGAACACCCAGTATCTGATGATGTGTCTAAGAGCGATGATGTGTCTGAGAGCGATGATGTGTCTAAGAGCGATGATGTGTCTAAGAGCGATGATGTGTCTAAGAGCGATGATGGATCCAAGAGTGATGATGGATCCAAGAGTGATGATCTTCCAGCAGGATGGAGTGCTCATGTAAGTGAAAGTAGCGATCCTGGTAAAACATATTATTACAACGAAGAAACCGGGGAAACTGTGTGGGAAAAGCCTGTTAAAAATGAATCAGTTTCTGAAAGTGAAGAAGTTTCGTCTATTAGAGCAACGCGTGAGGTTGTAGATAATGAGTGTTATAAATGCAAGAGTACTAAAAATTTAAATCTTAAAACGTATAAGCTGGAGAAAGATCGCGCGATTCCTGTGCTTTTTTGTTCGTTCAAATGTTTTGAAGGAATAGAATTTTAATAATTGTTGTTATTAATAAAGAATATGAATTCAGTACAAACTACTAGATCAAGCACCGGTGGCGGTCACTGCAACGGTGCTGGTAAGAGATACAGAACACTTCAGAGTCTTGGCGTGTGCGCTTCATGCCCGGCTGCCCCTCCTTGTGTAAATCCTTGCGGTCCTGCTCCTGCTCCAAAACCGATGGTTGCTCCTCGTCCCGCGCCAAAACCGATGGTTGTTCCTCGTCCCGCGCCAAGACCGATGGTTGTTCCTCGTCCCGCGCCAAGACCGATGGTTGCTCCTCGTCCCGCGCCAAGACCGATGGTTGCTCCTCGTCCCGCGCCAAGACCGATGGTTGCTCCTCGTCCGGTTCCGCGATAAATTGTTATTTTATACTGAAAACTAGTATAAAATATAACTAATTATTTAAGCAAATCCTGCGCCCATTCTGAGGTTTCTGGTTTGCATTCCAGCGGCGGCAGCTTGGTTTTCTCTAGCCTGTTGTTGGTACATAGCGTATCCAAGATCACCGGGCGCGCACGCGCCTATGACTTGGGAACCGAATCCGGAGTTGAAATGTCCAGTAACGTTTCTCGTTCCTTGGAGCATCTTGGTTCTGTTGTCTGCCTGCGCTTTTCCGGAGCATCCGCCTCCTCCGTACATAGATCCTTGAAGACCCTGAGCGTTCAATGAAATGTATTCCATGTACTGCGGTCTAAGATGAGATTCTACTACAACTCTATCCATAGCAGAGTTGCATCCAGGAGATTTGGTCCAGAAAGAGTCTGGGCAAACTTGTCTTCCAACAAGATCAGTGCCGCCCCACGTCGGGCACATTAGAGCATTCGTATTCAAAAAACGGTCTGACTGAGCACGATTCGCCCATGCTGTATCGACCTGGCAAGTTCTAATTGACGATTCAAGTGATGGTATCTGAGACATTATATCTTTAGTTTATACGATTTTATTTTTTTTATACAATTTGACCCGACCCAAGTTACAAAAAAAAAGCCCCTGCGGCTGAACCTTGGTGTATGGTTCAGCCGCAGGGGCTTTTTTTATTTTTTATTTATTTTTTTTTTTAGTTGTATTCTCCGTCATCTTGTTCTTTATTTTCTTCTTCTACAATATTTTTATACATCCTAATCATTTTGTTGAGGACGTGATCGTATCTAGTGTTAAGGTAGTATATAACTTTATCAAGATCAACCTTATTATGTTGTCTGTCTTGTTTGTGCCAATCATGACAAAGTCTCATGATAGTGAAGAACTCTCTGTCCAGAGTGATGAACTGCCTTCTAATAAATCTGTCCATATACGCCCTGTGAATGTACTTGGCGATAGCGTAGATCGAATCTTCGCACTCATCAAACGTTTGAGTGTGCGATGGAAACAGTTTGTATAAATTCTGCACCATTTCTTCATCCTGGCGCACTTGCAAGTATCTAAATCGAAGGCTTGGTTCATTCCCTCGAACCTTTTCCAACGTGATATACTCTTCGTTTTGGAGTTTGTACCAGTTCATTTTCTCTGTTCGCATAAGACAACCGCTGATCTGTGATGAATCTAACGAAAGAACATGCTTCTTAAGAGCATCAACCGTTGGAAACTTGTAAGATACAGGCTTTGTGATTTTGATATCATCGTTTGGATCAACTACGCCCTTAATAAAAGTTCCTACGTGATACACAGTTGGAGTTGCAGGCGATTCGCAAACAATGCGATTATCTTCGTTGTGGCGAATGATGAACAGATACTGTTTTTCCTTGTCCAGCGTATTGAATAGGCTCATCATATAATTTTCAGATTCTCCGAAAATCTCTGGTTTGCGTTGTACCTCAAGTTTGATTGCTTCAGCCCAGGTATTTCCAAACGTTTGACTTCCGCTCCAACGACTAGAAAAGGCGTCAATCTTCTTTTGAGTTGAAACTCTCCAAGAGTTGGATGCATAAAAAACTCGAATAAGCGCGCCTTCGTGGTGATCGTAAAATGTCGATTTCGAAACAACTTCGTCGCTTAGCTTGGAAATTGGACCATCTTCATTCACGACGATATCCTTTACTCTAGGAAAAGCATCCATTACTTTTTTATTTTTTTCGAAAACAACTCCCTTAAGCCCATTGGGCTCACTAAAAAGTTTGAGATCGTCTTGCTCATTAAAAAGGTGAAAGTTTCCTCGAAGCAGATTAGTGCGTCTACGGACAGGACGCGGTCGGCGTTCATAAGTCTTGGAAGTATTCATTGAAAGAGTCTTAGAAGTATTCATTGAAAGAGTCATAATATTTTGTAAAAGAATTTTTCTTGTTTAGATCATCATTTTAATCCAAATATTTCAAAAAAAAATAAAAAAAATAAAATAATAAGTAAATGGACTATTACAACCAACTAAATGCTCCTCTTCGTACCAGACGTGGTCTTAATCCACTAGGCGCTGCTCGTTGCGATGCCGCTGATGTCAGAGTAATTGCAATTCTATGCGCTCTATTCGTTGTTCTGAACCTTCCTCAAACGTACAATTTGGTTAACAGAATTGCTGTAAAGGTCGGCGTCCCGCAAGGAACGCTTGTTGATGCAAACGGTAAACCTACGAAGTGGGGAGTTGCTGTTCATACTGCAGTTTTTGGACTTATCCTCTACTTATGGGTCTTGTGCAAGTAAATTACAGAATTATGTTTTTTATACTACTCGAGAGTATAAAAAAATTACCAAGCATCATCGTCGCCAAACTTATTTTCTCCATCATATCCCTCGTCGTCTTCGTCATCGAAAAGGTTATCTTGTAATCTTCTAGCAAATTTTAATTGTTCAGAGAAATCATATTCATCTTCTTGTTGAACTTTTTCTTCCTCTTCGTCCTCCACCTCATCAAACATTTTTCTAAAAGATACTCCAAGAAAAAGTCCATAAGGCTTGAACGAATCGACTCTAAAATCACCCGATGCAAGCACAGCAAGCATTTCAGGATAAGAATATCCGAATAAACCTTGTTCGCTCTTCAACCTCATACAATTTTTCTGAAGTTTTACCAGCTTTGAATCACCTTGTTCTATTCTATAATTCATCTCCGTTTGTGTAATTGCAGTGCTGAATTCTACTGGTTGTTGCGTAAACGCCGCTCCAGTAGGAACTGTTGGAGAAATACTTTTCATAATATCGTGAACTAGTTTCGAGTATGATACAATGGATGCAGGTACTATGAATTCTTGTTGCAACATTCTATGCTCAATCTTCCACGCTGCAGATTTTGTTTGGTCGAAATTTTTAAGAATCATAGAATTATTGTAATGACTTGTCACAAAATTTTCAAAACGCTGTTTACTATTCATCTTCCTTTCTTTCTAAAGATATCTTTTAAAGATGATGATTCTTACATAAATGAAGAACACAAATATTTTATCCATCGATATAGGTACAAAAAACTTTGCATTCTGGATCGATTCTTTCCCTTCAGAACTTCTTCAACAAAGAATTGAACTTGTGTACAACCCAAATGGTACAGCTACTGTAGAATCCAGACGACTCCTTGAAAATATTGCGATGGCTGGTCAAACAATTCTATTCTCTAATGAAAATATTGCTACAGGCGAAGACTCGAAAGTCGAGGTTAGCACGGATACTCTTTGTACGTTGAACGATTTTTTAGACAGCCACAAGGATACTTTTGCAACGTGTGAGTACATTGTAGTTGAAAAACAAATGAGCTTTGGAAAAGTAAGGAACACGAAAGCTATTCGGGTTGCGCATCACGTTCAAAGCTACTTCATCGCTATGTTTGGACGTTTTGCAAAAATTATTTCTTTCCCAGCTTATCACAAAACACAAGTGTTAGGAGCTGAAAAGTTGAAAACTGTGAATACAAAAGGCGCAGTTCGATACAAAGCTGTTGACAAGCCTGCTCGTAAAAAATGGAGTGTAAATATTGCCGAGGACGTTCTCCTAGCAAGACGCGACTGGGAATCAATAGAAAAGATTGGAAATCTTAAAAAAAAGGACGACGTGAGCGATTGTTTGCTTCAAGGAATTGCTTTTGTAGCTTTAATCTCAAGCGGCTGTATTAAGCTATAGGACAGCATAAATTGAGACAGTTTCTAGCCTTAATACGAATCTTGCTAGTATCTACTGTGATGATTGTATCGATCAAAGACGGCAGGACATGATTCGCAAAATATAACGCTGCTTCATCATGAGCATCTTCTTCAGCCTTAATGTAAGAGTTGATCGTTTGGATCAATAAATTCTTTTTTTCAGTTCCTGCCAACTTATGAATCGAATTCGCTTGCTCGATAGTTTTCATCAGAATTGGAATCTTTGTTATGAGCCAAGCGGATGTTGCTTCTTCGTGGTCACCGGTCAATAATTCTTTCAAAGTTTGTTGGAGATCTTCGATAGTACTCATTTATTCAAAAAAATAGAAAAATTATATGTTTGCCTCGGCTTTGGAATAGTGGAGACTCAAATGCCGAAAGTATGAATGACTATACCGGTGGAATTCTTTCCACACCCAATTAGCGGCTTGGTCGCATCTTGATCTTCTATTAGTCACAAAGGAATAGAAGATCTAGAAATCAAACCCTATTTATTTAGAGCACGCATTACCGTTCTTGCAGTACCATTTGTTCACGCCAGTAGCTTCGCAAATAAGATGAAATAATGCGCCAGCTACTGCATTTGAAAGGAAGACTTGCCACCAAAAATGATAGTCTTTTAATTCGAACTTTTTACCATCGGAATTGGGTAAAAACATAAATAAAGTCGATACAACCAGACCTAATAAACCGAAGGATACAGCAATGGCGAGTGTTTCATTGAGAAGTTTCATTTTATTCTCGAGAGAATAAAATTTTGAAATTAATAATAAGTAATCGGTTTGCTCGTACTACCTTGATAGCTACCGCCACGGTTAGTATAGTTTCCCAAATCGAGATTTACGTGACGAGCTGCATAATTTTTATTCGGCACAGCGCCTCGTTCCCAAGAAAAGTTAGGAACATTCTTTTGAAGAGGTTTCATCGTGTTCTCAACTCCTCGCGAAAATTTGGTCAAGTCGCGTTTAGCTGTATTCGCTTCACCAACATCAAGACATACTTGTGTGTATCTTGATGTATCAACAGTCGACCTGTTATCACTTTGAGTTCGTAAATCTTGTTTGTTTGTAAAACCTTCTGCGGCGAGGTTATCCTGTACAGCATATTTGAGTTCATATGTCGGTTCCATGCCTCGAACCTTCTTGCATGCTTTTGGTACAGAAACGTCGTAGGTGTTCATATGAGTTTTGACCTCGTAAGTATTCGCAGCAGTGCCACATACTCGTAATTTTTTAGTAAAGTCAGCAAAACCGGGTCTTGCTTGAGCCTGAGTGAATTCACGAGGCTGCCTCGACAACGCCATCGTTTCTCGTTGCGTAAGAACTGGTGGTCGGAAAGCTCCGCCTTGCATGATTTTGTAAGGCAAAGATGCTTGAGTGTTGGCCAAAGCACTTGTCGGATTATCTGCGGAAGCTCCGATACCAGACGCAGCACCTAGGGCTCCGCCACATGTACCGTTGTTACTGTACATTACAGATACAGCCGGATTAGTGCCTCGAGCGTATACGCGGATTGCTTCAGCCGCTCGATCAGTAGCAGCATCTATGTCTTCAGTGATAGACATAGTTTGTCCAACTTTATTTTTTCTACGAGTATGAATAGATTTCGGAGGATCTTTTAAAATGTTCATGGAGCTTCCCCACGATTCAACTGAGGGCAAATTTGATTTTCCGTATGAAGTAATACCAGAGTAAGATATGCTCATATTTATTTACTACTATAAATAATTAGTTTATTTAATACGCACTGGAATAAAGAGAAATGCAAACCCTTGATTATTTCATAGGACTTTATCCTCAGATCGCTGATAACGATAACCCTGAATTCAATAGAAAAATATGGAAAAGAAAAGAATTTCACGACGATTCGAATATTCTACCACCAAATCTCAAAGGACATCAGAGACGGTTGCAACGATACGCGAGTCCAGTGACTCCTTACGATGAAGTATTGCTTTTCCACGAAATGGGTACTGGGAAAACAAGAACTTCGCTTGCTATAGCTGAAGAAGCTTTAGCGTCTAACTCGGGCATAAACAAAGTTTTCGTTCTTGGATCAAAAGCGTCTTCGGTGAAGCGTATTTTCACGGAAGAGTTAAGAAAAATGAAAAACGTAAAGACTGAATCTGAACAAAAAGAATTTGCAGAACATATAAAAAAATATAATTTTTACTCTTACGACACTTTCGCTCGAAAAGAAATCATCGGGAAAAGCGCGAAAGCTTTGAAGAAAAAATTTAATAAATCTGTTTTTATTCTAGACGAAGTTCACAACATGACTCAGAACGCATGGAAAAAAAAATCGCCCGCTTCTCTGACTTGGAAAAGATTCAAATTCCTGTTTCAACACACCGTGACGCCGCAAAGAAAAATTGTTTTACTAACAGGAACGCCGATGGTCGATAGCGCAAACGATATTCTTCCTGTTATAGACCTTCTTGTGCCTGGAAATTTGGAAGAAGTTTCTGAAAAGGATCTTCGAGGTCGTGTCAGCTATCTCAAATCTGACATTCGAGGAGACGTTCCAACAGCCGTTTATGAAGGAGTTGTGTTAGAGCCCTTCACCGACTTCAAACTTACTTATTTGAAAATGTCTGACTTTCAATCCAAAGCGTACAACGAAGTAGCCGACAGCGACGGGGACGTAAGCGATCAGTCCTTCTTAAGAGTTCAACGAGATGTTGCGTTATTTGCATTTCCTCCTCCTCCTGGATCAGACAAAATCCAAGGAACTGTCGATGATTGGTGCAGGAATGGAAATCTGACGCCTGCATTTTGGAAAGAGATAATGACGTCAGGTAAGATTGATATTAAAAAAATCTGCAATTTGAGCTGTAAGTTCGCTAATGTCATCGATCACATAGAAAAGGGTCCTTGGCCAATATATGTTTATTCTACACCTACGAGAGAAACAGAGGGCTGCCCTGGTCCAGGCTTGAAACTTCTTAGTCTTATTTTGGAAAAAATGGGGTATTCTCGATTCAATGGATCTCCTGGTAAAAAATATATGTATTTTACATCGAAAGAAAGACCATCCCAAGAACTGTATGAACTCTTCAATAAACCTGGATTGAATACAAATGGCCGCATCTGTAAGGTTGTTCTGGGGTCAAAGGCTTCTAGTGAAGGATTTACGTTCAGAAATATAAAAAGAGAAATAATACTCACACCTCATTGGAACTACGCTGTAATTTCTCAGGCGTTGGCTAGAGGCGTGAGAAGCGGTGCTCATGACGAACCGGAAATTGGGTCGGACAATCGGGGATTGGGTCAAGTCGACATTTCAAGACTTGTAGCTGTGCCCAATTCAAATGTCAGCGGACCATGCGGTAAAGACATATCAACGAACATTGATGGCGTTGACGAGAAGATTATTGATGTTTATTTATACAGCACCTCTGAGAAGAAAGATAAAAAAATAAAGGAGGTTGAACATATGATTAAAATTAATTCGTTTGACTGTGCATATAACTTTGGTCAGAATGAAAGAATGGATGATGGTTCGAGAGATTGTGAATATAGAAATTGCGACTATACGTGCGTAGGATTCGAGAGTTCTGGTCCTTATCAAGAACCGCAAGATATGGTAACCTATACGTGGCAAAGGTATTATGCGCCTAGAAAAAGAATTAAAAGAATTATAAAAGGATTGTTCAGAAATAAAAACTCTTTATCGTTCGACGAGATCATGGGAGATGTAGATGAGATAGATCGTACTGTGCTTATTAGCGTTTTGGAAGAGATGATGGAGAAGAGAGATAAAATTAAGAATACAAAATCTAATCGCCCGTGCTTTTTGTCCAACGATGGAAACATGATCAATTTGACTTTAGACATAATTGAGCCCGTAGGAGGAGCTGTTCGCGTCGCTCCTTACTACATTTCAAACCCGGCTTTAGTTCCAGCTATTTCTAATGAACAAGTAGTAGAGAAAAATGAAAAAAATATTGTGTCATCTAAGCTTGTCGAGTATCTTAGCAAACCTAAAAGTTTATTCGACAAGCCATCTGTGAGGTGTGAAAATTGTCCTAATATTTCGACGTTGCCTATAGCGATACAAGAACGCATTCTTGAACAAGCTGTGATATACGCTGCTACTCATGATTCTGGAAGAAAACTTAGACTGTCTAATAAAATTAAGAAGTACTTTATGGCGGCTTTATTCGGGAATGAAACGATATCAGCTTTAGCCTACACATTCGGAATGCCCGGAAGTAGTCTTCGAATTTTTGATAATGAAAGGAAGGCATGGCGAAATGCAAACCGGAGCGAATTGGATTCATACACAGAAAAATATGAAGGAACGAACGTTGACCTTAAAAATAATAAAAAGTGGAAGCCAGGAACGTCGGCCTGTAATTTGGGAAAAATAAGTTTGGCCGCAATATTTATGGTTTTAGATATCAAATGCTATGTTGAAGACGAATCAGAATACTTTCCTTGGCTGTGTCCTTTGAGTCAACCTAAACCTCCTTTACAAAATGAATATGAATTCAAACAACAAGCAGACTTCCAAAAAACAAGCGCTCTGTTGGCAAAAAATAATATCGACTTCGATCAAGAAAAACTGAAAGAATGTTTAGCCAGAACTACGCCTCAACTAGTAGGATTGCTTTTCCTCGAACTTAAAAAAAGAGATGTTCTTTTCCTCGATACAAACTGCGGATCTACTGAAAAAGTAAGAAGAAATGCGAAGAGGAGAGCGGACATGGAAAAGTCTGGGAAATTGTATGGATTATTCAACTTTAATACATGCACTTTCTGTGTCAAAGGTCCTGAATGGATAATCAGTAAGAAAAATAGATAATTTGTAATATTTTATACTATTGTGTAGTATAAAATTTTAAAGACATTTTTCTATAATTGGTAGATCCTTTGGAACAGTTACGATACTATCTAAATCTTCTTTAGTGTATCCGAAGCGGAGATACCATTCGGGCCCTCTGCTTTGTTTCATTATAGTAAGCTCGTTTTCTTCAAGCAAAGATGGATGAAGTCCATTTTTTATTGTAAACACTATCTCACCAGCTGCTTTTTTCATAACTTTGTCTAGATCGCGCTCAAGGCCATGCCCCTCGAAATCAAAGTCATACATTTGTTCACCTGCTTTTGCAAACTTTTCTCTTTGTTCAGGGGTTAAACTTTCGCGTGCATTGATTAAGGTTGGGTCATCGAACAAATTATACGCGACAGGTTCTAATTTTGTTTCTCCATCTGAATGTGTCATCATTTATTATGTTTTTGTTTACTCTTAAATATTAATCATCGTATACCTCGTACTCAATTTCTTCGTCATCTTCTCCTACATTATTAGAATCGTCCTCTTCTTCAATCTCGAGTTCACCCTCTTCTTCTTCGTCCTCTTCTTCAATCTCGAGTTCACCCTCTTCTTCTTCGTCCTCATCGTCCTCATCGTCATCATCGTCATCATCGTCGTCGTCGTCGTCTTCGTCTTCGTCTTCGACTTCAATTTCTGCCTCTTCTTCTTCGTCTTCAATTTCATCCTCTTCTGAATTCGACTTTTCTTCCGTTGCATCCAAATTCAAAGGTATAGCAAACTTTAGTTTGTATCGATGGCACTTATCGATTCCAGCTTTAGTAAGAGGACCGACCGTGCCATCGTTCAGTTCGATACCGACAACCATTCGTGTTCCCTTGTCAATAATCAAACCATCGTAAGTGTAGTTGCCATATTTACTTTTGCACACGCGCAAGTTTTCCTCTTGTTTAGGTTTACTCTTCTTCGACTTCTTCACCGTTTCGTTCGACTTGGCGGCGCCTGATAGAATACGATCACATAACTCACTTTTGTTTCCAGAAACTCTATGCCCCAACTGCTTGCATTTGGCTTGGAGATCAACTTTCTTAAGTTTCATAAGTTTCTTTTTTTCTAATACATTAGAAGCGTCGCAACTAGACGTTACTGACACATCTTTAGCAATTCCTTTCAATTCTTCAACTGAAAGTGAGTATACTTCAGCAACCTTTTCTATGTATGCGTCCATCTTAGCAGCAACCCATGATTCAGCGATTTCAGCGATTTGAATAGAGTTCATTTTTTTTGTTTAATAATATCTCAAAAATTTTAAATCATTTTGATCTACGTTTCCGGTTTAATTCTTCCAAAATCCACTTATTTATTTGAGCTCTACTCGGAGATCTACGTTTGGCTTTACGTTTTGGAGATCTACGTTTGGCTTTACGTTTTGGAGATCTACGTTTGGATTTACGTTTTGGAGATCTACGTTTGGATTTACGTTTTGGAGATCTACGTTTGGATTTACGTTTTGGAGATTTACGTTTGGCTTTACGTTTTGGAGATCTACGTTTGGATTTACGTTTGGATTTACGTTTTGGAGATCTACGTTTGGCTTTACGTTTTGGAGATCTACGTTTGGCTTTACGGTTTGGAGATCTACGTTTGGGTTTACGACTTCTATAACAACCTTTCCTTGTTCTTTCAACAGGTTTTGGGGATCGTGAAGGTTGCGCCCATTTGTATTTCATTGTGGCCGAACCATATCCGCACTGCATGCATTCGTACCGATTTCCAAAGCGACCGTACCCTGCAGGAAGATTGCTAGAAGTTCCGCAGTAAATTTTTACTTTATCCGCCATTTTATTATACTTGTTTATTTTATTCATACTTAAACTCTAATGGAATAAAATAAAGTTAATAAATTATGAATAAAAATATACTTCGTTTTCCAATTCTATTAGAAGTTTCGCTTCGACACAATAATACATTTTGGTCAGAAGTTTTCAAAAAACTCGCGTATGGACGAGCGCCATACGGATGTTATGTAACTTCAAGTTCTTTCCTGGTCAGCACTAACAAAGGTCACGAATTTACATATTTTATCGGCGACCAGGATAAGTCTCCAGACGCGATTGGAAATGAACTTATCGATATTCTGAAAAAGAAGATGAATTTTATGAGTATATCTGATCGTTTAAGAAAGCTAGATGTATTTCGTAATACTAAGCGCAAGTTAAAAGATAAGTTATGGAGGTCTAAATGGGTTGATATCAGACGCAAGAAATTAAAAGACCAGATCATAGAAATGTATGTATTAAAATTGCAGGAGAGTAGTTCATTGTCGTTGCGTTCGATAAAATATTTGTTGGCGGCCATTATCATTGGTCTAATTTTTAAAACTATTGAACCAGATAGTATTGAGATGAAGAATGGAACGATTACATCTATTCCAAGTTTGAAATTAGTAGGCAATAATTGGTGTCTTGAAACAGTAGATCGATCTGAGAATATTAAGATACATCACATATCAGTTAAGCCTAAAAAAACATTGCATGATATTTGGGTTAAGGCAAGCTAGGCTGGTTTTCGTTTTCGGTGAACTAGACCCGTCGTCCTGGTCGTGCCTTGGCGCCGGTCGTCGGCGCAGAGAACCTTAATTTGGGTCAAGTCTAATTATTAATTTTTATACTTTCAAAAGGTATAAAACTTATTGTTTTGCTAGAGTGAAAATGATTAATTTATACATTTGTATGTGTACATAAAATGTTTGTTCCTCTTAGCGATGTTCAGAAGAAAGAACTTCTCGATCTTATACCACTTTCAAAATCTATTCCACTCAATGCAGCGTTGTCATTCCAGAAGAGAACTCAGCGTGTTTTATTGAAGCAATTGGAGGGAATAAGCCTTCATCCTTCAAAGTTTTCTGAGTTCAAACAAATTGTGAAAGAAAGGTATCGCAAGTCGTTAATTTCTCCAGGTGAAAGTGTAGGAGTAGTTTGCGCTCAGTCTATTGGTCAGATGAATACGCAGATGACCTTGAATTCATTTCATCATGCTGGTATTTCGGAAGCGGCGATGACAGCAGGTGTTCCAAAGTTTCAAGAGCTTCTTTCAGCGACCAAGAATCCAAAAATAGTGAATAGTTCAGTATATTTTATTCATCGTCCTCAAAGTTTGAATGACTTAATTAAGGCTTGTGCAGGTAAATTGAAATGTCTTCGTCTGAAAGATACTATTAAAGGTTGGAACATCGTGGACGATCGTGATATTGAGTTTGATTTGAATTGGAAGATGTTATACAGGTACAGCGTTTATCCGTCAGATATAGTTAATAGAGTAAAACGAGTGTATGAAGACATTAAAGTGTCTATTAAACCAGCGAGTAAACCGATTCTTTCAATAACGCCGATTATCATAGACGATACTATTGATACAGTAAAGTATATCAATGATATTGCAATTCCAAATTTGTTACCAATAGTGATATCCGGTATAGTAGGAATCCAAGATATCTTTTACGAGAAAGCTACGTCTCCTACTGGCGAAGTAGAATGGTTCGCTAGAACAGTCGGTTCAAACTACAATGCGATCATGCTTACCGACGGAGTAGATGCTGAAAGGACAATATCAAATAATATTTGGGACATTTTGAATAGAATGGGCGTCGAAGCAGCTCGAGAATCTTTGAGGCAAGAATTTAAATCGATCATGGGTGGTATTAACAATTCTCATACTGATATTTTAGTTGATAGAATGACATTTTCAGGTACGATTAATTCCATTTCAAGGTACACTCTTAAAACAGAAAATTCTTCGGTTTTAGGAAAGGCTTCGTTCGAAGAAAGTTTAGAAAACTTTTTACAAGCGAGCATCGCTGGAACCTTAGATACAACGACAGGAAACAGTGCTTCAATTGTGTGCGGTAAGAAGTCCAGAGCTGGCACTGGATTTGTAAGTTTAAAAGTTGATCTAAACGCTATACGTAATGCGAGTGAATAAGGATTTTTTATTTCGTTAGTAAATAAAAATAGAGGATGAAACAAAACGTAATTGAAAGATTTACTCCAAGACATGAAGTTGCTAAGAGAGCGAATGATTCTGGTGGAGAATGTTCAAATTATCTTGTAGGAATGGGACAGAAATTCGATACACCTTCCCTTGCAGGCGCTCCTAGTTTAGCGCCCTGTACTGACTGTATCGCACCTCTTCCGCAGCCGGAACAAATCAAATGTGCTGGAACAGGAAATAATGCTCCTGTCGGATGTGAGAACGACATGCCTGGATGCAAGCTTGTATTAGACGAAAAAGGCGTGAACCAAGCCTTTACTAATTTTATAGAAGACGGCGGTCGTGCGGGTCTTGCTGGATCGTCACAACTTGGACTTTTGTTCAATCAACCTGAAACAAAACGCGTGAACGCTGCTGTCAGAACGACTGGAGTCAATGAACCAGATTGGACTTCTCCTAGCCAAAAACTGGTAGGACCTCCGAATCCTAAATTCTTGATTCCACCGGTTGTTCCTGCTCCTAGTCTAGATATTGATTTTTGGAAAACGAATAATTTAGTTGTCAGATCAGGAATCAACGCAACCACACCTTTTGACGAAGAAGCTAGTGGATATGCACCAACTAATCCAGGCTGTAAAGGTGAAAACAAAGGCATGATTGAATCAGGATGTTATCAGCTTCCTAATACAAAGTTATGCCCTTCCGATCCTATGCCCATAATCGAACCGCCGAAAGGATTCCAGTACATACCTAAATATGAAGAGAATGGAATGGGAGAGAATGGAATGGGAGAGAATGGAATGGGAGAGAATGGAATGGGAGAGAATGGAATGGGAGTGGGAGAGAATGGAGAAGAATTGATTGAGGGGTTTTCGATACAACCAGGTTCAGAACCGGCCGATATTAAGGCTGGTGTACAGTTTGTATCAGAGAATAAAAGTTTAATCGGCAAAGAAAAACAAAGAATTCTAGAAGGCAATTGTGAAACGTGTGACGAACTCATAGATGATCATTGCGTGCTCATAAATAATGGCTATCACAAGGGGAATTTGAAAGTAGGATTGCCAACAAACTTTGCAGCATCTGAATGCGGTAAAAGTCCAGCTTTAACTGTTTTCAACACCGATTTATTTACGTCTACTGTTGTACCAGGAATCTATCAGAACTCTCAAATTATAGAACCTATCAATTCTAATATTGGCATTAGTTTTACTCAGCAAATTCCACCGACAACTTTATCCGAACAAGACGGAGAACTATTGTTTGAACAACATGACCCTAACCTTTACCAGCCTCCTGAGCCAGAGTTGCCGGATCAATCGCCTAATGCAAGCAATGTGACTGATCCAAGGTTTACAGGGTACGGTGCATCTAATCGAGCCTATCATGAACACATGACTGGTCAAACTAGGTTCTACTACAAGGATGTTGATGCGATCAGAATGCCAAACTACATATCGAGATCTAAAGTCGACTGCAACACTTGGGCTGACAAGTATGGTCCGGCTCCTGAAGGATTTGAACACGGAAATCCAAATACTCATAATATACACGAACTGGCTAACAATGCTTTCAGAGACGCTACCATTGCACAACGAACGAGTTTGATGCAGTCGTTGATGCGCAAGCGCAACGCAGAATTGTACCAGCAACGCTTGTTCCCGTTATCTAACGATCAAGGCGCTATCGGAGGAAATCATAGATAAATTGATTCGATTCAAAATGGTCTTTTTTTTTTGAATTCTTTCAAAGTAAGTTTTTTCACTTACGATTAGAAACGATGTCGATTCCTACTCGTAGTGATATATTTTCGTTTATTGCAAACGAAAACAATGAGTTGCTAGGCGATGGCCGATGGGAACTCTGGGAGATTTTTAGGGACGTGCGTACGTTCCTAAACGTGTCGCCTGATGACTGGTATACGGTTAGACTAGTCATTATTGAGGTTCACCGTGAATTGTGTGAACGGCAAAGAGTTGAGGACTTTTGTCGTGAACACAAGTTTGCGTTAGGAGCACTAGCCGCATAAGTTGCAAAAAAGGCCCGGCCTACTCTATCGTCCAAGAGTAGTCCGGGCTTTTTTGCGTCACGGACAATTTACGGGCACGAAACCCCAAAATCTTCGCAACACTTCTGACAACCAACTCCATCAGCAGGACAGTTGGCTGGGTTCAGAGTAGGATCAAAGGTTGACGTACCTGTAGCACATTTCTTACAAAAGAGACCGTCAGCTCCTGGTGCGTATTCAAATCCATCGGGACAATGCCGAGGCCACTCTTCAGGTCTTGCAACATTGTATTGTGCTAGACTCGCACATCGACCTTCACCCTCTGACCAATCCTTTCCTGTTAAAGAATCTTCAAAGCAACAGTACTGTCGAGCAACATCTTCATTGTCTTGTTCAGGCACTATACAAGTAGAAACGTCTTCATCTGGCCAGTGAGTTGTCCTGACTTGGCATATAATTGCACCGGATCCTGGTACACCGCCTAAATCGGTATTTTTTATTACTAGTATAGATTGATCTTCGTATCCTCTACCTCTGGAAAGATTATCCTGTAGGTTCAAAGATGTTAATTCTGCGGCTAGTTCTCCGATTTCTACGTTAAGTGTTGCGCTAGTATTACCCGTCGAAGCGCTATCATCCCACCAAGGTAGAACCAGCAGCTGGTCACCTGCTGAGTAAACTCTTCGACGGTCTTCAGGTAAATCTCTTCGGTCTCCGAATCGAAACGAACCACTCCAAAATCCACCTATATTGCCTTGCCTCGTCGTGCAACGCATGGATTCTCCATCCAAATATATTGTACAACTTGGTCCCAGGCGTTGGAATATAGCCTCGTTGGCGTCTCCAGTAAACGATATTAAAGTTGCGTCAATAGAAACATCGTTTTGCAAAGTAAATTCTACTAATTGGTCTACGCTATAATTAATAGGAGTTATCGAATAATTACCAGGACTTCTAACAACTCCTACACGAGGCAATCCCTGTGCTGAACCACCGACAGATCCACTGAATATAAAGTCGGTAAAAGGATTTTGTTCAGAACCATCGGCATTCCGTGCAGGCCATGGTTCGTTCGGATCAGGGTTTGGTACGCCAATCACGCCTTGTATTCTAGGGCCGCATATTCTGCACACTGCTTTGCCTTTGCTTGAATCATCTTTAGATTTTCCGGCAGCTGTCGTCCCAGGTGCGTTAATGTTTCTCGGAGCTAAATCAGGATCGCCGTCTGGGAATGGATTAATAGGTTGTCTAAGAGTGCGTTCTTCAAAGTCCGTTTTCATTTTCATTGGTTTCTCACGAGGAGTTATCATAGTCATTGTTATAGGTAAAGGGCAATTCCACATCGGAGGACATACTGGATCAGTAGGATCTGCATTCGTGCAGTACCGATTTGGTTTACTCATTGTATCAATAGAAGAGTATTTTGATTTTTTCAGTCTAGGATGAACAATAATCATTTATTAAAGAAAAATAAATTGGATAGAAAATAAATATGTCTATACCTCTTAGCTCAGAAACGTTATACAATACTATACAAGAAGTTCATTTTAGTCCTAGCGGAGTGACACCAGGCTCGTACACAAACGCCGACATTACTGTTAATTCAGAAGGCAGAGTCACAGCTGCTGCAAGCGGCGGCGGCGGCGGCGGTATGACAAGTTTCGATGCAGCTGGAAACAGCGGCGCTGCTCAAACCATTACGGACGGAAACACCTTACAAATTCTAGGTGGAACCGCGCTGTCGTCTGTAGCATCAGCTACAGACACTATTACGTTGAATTTGGACAACACCGCAGTCACGGCTGGTTCCTACAATAGTGCTAACATCACGGTAGATGCGCAAGGTCGTATCACCGCCGCTGCAGCCGGGGCACAAGGCACGATGTCCTCTTTCACAGTAACGGGCGACAACGCTCAAATCCAAACTATTGAAGATGGAGATACATTAACGGTTCGTGGCGGAACTGGAATTTCGACGCAAGTTTTTGGACTGCCTGCGGATACAATAGAAGTAGATCTAGCGGACACCGCAGTCACGCCAGGAACGTACGAACACGCGAGTATTACGGTCGACCAACAAGGTCGTATCACAGCGGCAGCAGATGGGACAGTTGATGAAGTACTGATTCCTGTGAAAAATGAAACAGCTGGAACACTAAACAAGGGAACGCCCGTTTACATAACTGGAACAGTAGGTGCATCAGATGTGTTGAGCATAGATGCGGCGGACGCGTCTTCCGACTCTACGATGCCTGTGTCTGGTCTTTTAACTTCTACGCTTGCTCCAAATGGAGAAGGATTCCTTATTCAATCAGGTTTGTTGCGCGGATACGACACAACCGGAATCGCCGGATCTCCCGCTGTAAATGGGACTATTTATGTAGCAAATGGTGGAGGTCTGACTACAGTCAAACCAGATGGAACGAATCTGATTCAAAATGTAGGAAAAATTGCACGCCTAGACGCAACAAACGGTTCGATTCTCGTTTCTGCAATTCTGCGATCCAACGACGTGCCCAACATTCCCGAAGGACAAGCATGGATCGGCGATGCGAGCGGCGTTGCTACCCCGACCGCTGTC